>Ga0214544_1003507_pt1 | contig 32348 bp, 16 predicted proteins | sample CNSS3metaG_FD_160074 | JGI IMG/M metagenome (GOLD analysis project Ga0214544, IMG submission 160074) | Root nodule microbial communities from cowpea collected in UCLA plant growth center, Los Angeles, California, USA - CNSS3 | ecosystem: Host-associated > Plants > Roots > Nodule | place: USA...
TGGATGTGTTGCGAATAAGTTTTGATGGATTGGAGAATCTAGAGAAACAAATATTTCTAGATATTGCTTGTTTCTTCTCCGATATGATTTCCTATGAGCCAACAGTGAAGAGACTTCTAGAGTATCGCCAATTTTATCCTGACATTGGTATGAAAGTTTTGATCGAGAAATCACTAATAAGTTGTCAAGATGGGGAGATTGAAATGCATGACTTGTTGAAAGAGTTGGGTAAGAGTATTGTCCGAGAAAAAGCACCAAAAGAACCAAGAAAGTGGAGCAGGTTATGGAACTACAAGGATCTCCAAAGAGTCATGAAAATAAATAAGGTAAGCAAAATTTTCTAATATAGATTTTAAGCTTGTCGTTCTTTAGTAATTTATGAATTATCAAAAAAATATAATGAATTTTTCCTTCATAAAATGCTTTAGGAAACCGAAAATGTTGAAGCTATAGTTATTCATCAGAGCGACAAAGAGTTTCTAGAAGAAATAAGAGTGGATGCACTCTCAAAAATGAATCACCTGGAGTTGCTGATTCTAGAGAATGTGAACTGTTCTGGAACTCTGGATTGCATTTCTAATGAATTGAGATATCTACGTTGGAATCACTTTCCTTGCATGTCTTTGCCATCAACTTTTCATCCAGATCAACTTGTAGAACTGATCCTGCCACATAGCAATATCAAGAAATTATGGGAAGGCAAAAAGGTACTATATATTGTTGGTTCTTGGAATTCTTTGTCTCCAATAAACCGAAAAATGCTCTATATCATATTTTCTTAACTTTCTTTTAGACGATCAAATTTTGTTTTAATTTAAACGATCTGTACAAAAAGCGGGAGAGCTTAACTTTTTTATTTTTCATTTAGTCTCCTAGTTGCACAAATAAAATAAAATAAATTAAGGTTGTCTTTTTTAGCTTTTTAATGGAAAACTAAAATTTTCCCTACTTGTGTTTCTCTTTCAGTGTCTGCCTAATATGACAAGGTTAGATATGAGTCACTCAAAAAATCTTATTGCGGTGCCAGACTTAAGTGAGGTTCCACGTCTTGAGTGTCTTCATCTTCAAGGATGTATACAACTAGTCCAGCTCCATCCATCCATTGGTATTTTAAGAGAACTTCAATATTTGAATTTGAAAAATTGTAAAAATCTTGTCCTTAACCTGAATATGCTTTTTGGGATCAGTTCTCTTTCGGGCTTAAATCTCTCTGGTTGTTCAAAATTACTTAATAGTAAGATGCTAATGGAGCCAAGGGACACAAAACATTTGGAGGAAATTGTTAAAATTACAAACGCCATTCAATTCCCAACATCCTCTGTATACAAACTTCTAATGTTGCCTTTCAATTTTCTCTACCCTCCAAAACCTGAAGATTCACTTGGTTTGGTATTGTCTTTGTCTTCTGTCCCATGTTTGGTTCATCTTGATATAAGCTTCTGCAATCTACTTCGAATCCCAGATGAAATTGGGAACTTACGTTCTTTAGTAGGACTAAAATTGGGGGGAAACAAATTTGTGACACTACCAAGCACCATCAAGCAACTTTCTAATCTTCAAAGTTTGAACTTGGAACACTGCAAGCAGCTGAAATATTTGCCCGAGCTTCCAACAACGAAACAAAAAAAGATTGGCGGATACTATTGGTTGGGATTATACATCTTTGATTGCACCAAGTTGAGTGATATGGAACACTGTTATAGCACGGTTTTCTCTTGGATGAAGCAATATCTTCAGGTGACAACTCCATTTTTTCTTTTGTTTCTCACCTTTTCTGTTTACACTGCTTATGCTTATGTATAATGAATTTGCTTTAATCAGGTTTACTTGCAACCTACTATTTCCTCTGCTCGGATTCAGATGTCAATTGTTATTCCTGGAAGTGAAATCCCAAAGTGGTTCACTAAACAAAATGCAAGTAGATCAATAAGTATGGACCCATCTGATGTTATAGATGACCCAAATTGGATAGGTGTTGCCATTTGTGTTCTATTTGTCACACACCAAGATCCTAGCAATTTGGGTGAAAGAGATGATGATCGTTTCCCTACTTTTTTGTTCGGTGTCAATAATTCCAAGCGAAGAGGGTATATGGGAGTTCCAATATATTTTAAGAAAGATCTGGTGACAGTTGGATTAGATCACTTGTTTACGGTGTTTTACTCTCGACAACAATTCATTCAAGTTCTAAGCACACCTCCAAATACCATGCATGAACTTCATCAAACTGAATTTGAAACTGATGTTGATAATCCTAAAGGTTTACGTGTTGTGGTGAAGAAGTGCGGGTATCGTTGGGTATTTAAGGAGGATCTTCAACAATTCAACTCAAACATGTTTTTCAGCACAAATTCCTCATCTCCAAAGAGGAAACTTCTAACACGCGATTAACCATGGAGAGCCTTCAGCCTACAAATTTCTTCTCAACCACTGTTTCATCAAACAAATCTTAACCTTTTCAGGTAATACCCAATTTCCTAATTTTATTTTAATTTTTTAAAAGATACCTAGTTTTTTATTTTTCCAACGTAGTCCTCTAATATTTTAAAAGTGTCTAATTTGATATTTTTCGTTAGATTATCATTAACATGATGTTCGTGTATATATCACGTATCAAATTTTCTTTAATTTTTTTATTAAAAAAATTACATTTAGGACATAGTCGTGCCACATGACAAGCGTCATGTCACTGTCACATGGCAGTATTCGTTTTTAGTCTAATTTCCTATTTATAATTTTGATTCAATTAAGTCAATTTAATTAAAACTTATATATATATATATGTATATATATATTAAAATTATTTTTTCTAATTTATACATAAAAATATTTCACCTAAATATTTAAATTAATTATTTTATATTTTTATATAAAAAATTTCTATTTAAATTTATTATTTTTTAAAATATTAAAAATGTAAATGTAAAGTGACACATACCGCCTTAAAAATATTAGTCACATTAAACATTTAAAAATGACAATTATCACTTTTCATTTACATTATTAATATTTTTTAAATATCATAAGTTTAAATAGGATTTTTTTTTTCATGTAGAAATGTAAAACAAAAAATTAATTCGAATATTTAAGTGGAGTGATTTGATATATTTGTTTTTTAAGAATATTTTAGCATGTAAGTACAAGTTATAATTAAGTTTTGGATAGTGATATTTTGACTCACTTTTTTTGACTCACTTTTAATTCACCACATTAATCATCCTTCAATTATCTATTTTTGTTTTTGTTTTAGTGGTGATGTGATGATATAAGAATGATTTGAGTGGTGGGTTAAAAGTGGATAAAAAAATGGATCAAAAATATCATTATCCGGAAGTTTTATTATTAATTTGATCTCAAATTAAGAGGAACTAAATTGTTTCATTAAAAAAAATGACTAAATTGAATCAAAATTATAAATAGTAGACTAAATTAAAAACAAACACTGCAATGTGATAGTGATATGATAGGTGACATAGTCATGATCTCACATGTGGCAATTTTGTTTTTTTTAAAATAAAAATTAAAGAAAAATAAAAGTTCCACCAATTGACATGTACGGACACGAAGTGAACGTTAGTCTAACAAAAAGACCAAATTGAGAATTTTTAAAATATTGAAGGATTAAATTGGAAAAATAAAAAAATTAGGGATCTTTTATAAAATTTAAATAAAATTAAAGGACAATAAACCTAAAATATAATACACATATCTTCAAGGTCAAAATTGTTATTCATTAATACTCTGTTTTTTTCTTCTTTTTGTTTCACTATAAAAAAAGTGGATAATTGCAACAATTAAAATTACAAGTTCTAGCAGTTAAAAACCGTCACAAATGACATTTCTGATGATTTAAAAAACCATTAAAATTACAGATGTCAAAAATAGTTTGTGACAAAAATATTCTAATCACTGGTATTGTTGTTAGAAAAGAAAAAATAATAAGAACGGTTAAAAACCGCTACAAAATGTAGTCTAATTTGATTGTATTTTAACGGTTAAAAACCGTTAGAAAATAAATCATATTTTGACAGTTAAAAATCGTTAGAAAATGAATCATATTTTAACAGTTAAAAACCGCCACAAAATGTATTATATTTTTATAATTAAAAACCGCTACAAATGTACCCTATAAAATATATCATATTTTATATATTTTCATAATTAATAACAACCAAAATTTATTTGAAATATTTTTTAAAATTACAAAAAATATTTATTAATTATTAGACTAACTCCATAATTCAATTTTTTTCTTTTTCTACTGCATTATTAAACAAAATCAATTATTAATTAGTTATCATATATTTGTACCTCTAATATAGATGATTATTAGACACTTTTAGGAAAACCACAATGCACGAAAAAAAAAAAGAACATTTTCACTAGCTTTTAACGGATCTTTTTCGTACATATATAATTCAGACACTAAAATGTTATATACTGAAATGTTACGCATAACCTAAACATACATAAGTTTCAAAACATTCATATGCAATCATATGTTCCACCTAAAAAAATGGAAAATTCGTGAAGTAAAAAGAAGGGGAGGTAGGAAGAAAAACATTCCATATATTAGAGAAGTGCACTTGCACCACCTGCATAATGGAAAATGGGTGGTGAGTAATATTTATCATGTGGATGGTCTATTCCAAAAAAAAATATCATGCCTAGATTTAAATGATTAGTCAAACAAACGGGACAACACAAACCATAATAACATAAACAGATCAATAAACCTAGAATTGAGAATTCTAGGTATGAGTTTTATAAAGTTGAGCATCTCATAAATAGAAGATCTATAAATCAATTATCTCTAAGATTTATGACAAAACTAAAGCTACAGATAAATCTTATAAAAAAAGGATGCACGTTATAAAAAGTCCTTTATGAAACTCATAGACATCAACACTATTTTGAACAACCTAGTCATAGTTTATTACAAAACTCAATGCTTCAATTGGCTTTGACATAGGCAGCATGAAACTCTATTCATGTGTACTCAATGCTTCAAATGGCTTTGACACAGGCAGGGAATGAAACTATATTCTTGTGTGCTTAAAGTAATATAGCTATAGAATTAAATTAAATGAAATAGGACCTATCAAAATAAAAGGGGAAAAACTTCCAATCACAGGTAGATTAGACCTTAAGATTACCTGCTTTTTGGAGATAACTTGATTCTGCATATTGCAACAACCTACACCACACATAAACAAGAGAATTTGAGGACCAAAACAGGTTGATGGTCTGACTCACCGAACATGTTCAATATAACAATCATATGCAATTAAAAGAAAACTCTTTGTTTGATTTCTTTTTTCACTCTGATTTACTCTTCCTATCATTCCTACGTTATAAGTATCGAAAGAGACTCATGTTTCCTCTATCTTATTGATTGGTTGGGACGGTGAAAGGTCATGGAAAGCAGGCGTATTAATTCGAAAATAATCTACAAAAGAAATCAGATTAAGCAAATAGGTTGTTCCACTGAATTAGGCAATGCAGCTATCAATAAACTCAAGCAAATGAAACATGGCAGTATCACATGGTTGGCAGGGAGAGTAGACAGGGTGGTCGAAAATCATCTCAGTGAAAAAAATCTTAGCCAAAAATGTCATAATATTAGAGTGATACCGAACAATTTCTACACTCTAATATAAGTATAAGGGACACCTTTGCAATACTAAGCAAAATTCCATGAAGAGGAAGTAGAAGTTTTTTGAAAAAGAAATATAACTGAAATAGATATACCTTGTTGACACACTCTCATCTGAGCTTTTTTTAGATGATCTTGCCTCAGTGTGCAAGTGAGGCTGAGAGCTGGTATGTTCATTAGCTAAAGGCAGTATAAATGATGACAACAGGGGATCAGCTGAATTAGATGAGGACACTATACATGAAGATCCACCAAGAAGGGACTGCAAATTTCCTTCTCGTAGCTCCTTCCTCAATAATGATAGTGTTGAATAAGATCCACCTTTCCGTGATTTCCTTTTTCGCTGCATGTATTCACTGGTTAAGAAAATCAATCATGTAAAAAAATGGGTTGGGTTTAAATGTAAATTTGCTGGGTTGTCTTCAAATTTACTTGAAGATCCTTTTGAAGTAAACATTTTGGCAAAATGTCCCATAATGTAAAACAGGTTAACTAGGTGGATGCTCAATTAACCTGCAATTAAGTAAAAAAATTTGTGCTAATAACCATTTAAGAATTAATACAACCAATTTAACTTCTTAAAAAAAGGATATCTTAAATATACTCCCATGTTGTAGGGTTATATGTGCTACCATATCAAACCCCACCCTCAATGCACAAACTGGACATACCTGCAGAAACAAATGATAGAATCAGAAAAACTATTGATCTACTTGATCATGAAAAGGTGCCACTTTGTTTCTAATAATATCAGTCTTCAAATAAAATTTGACTTTACCCATACGAAATAGAGGGGAAAAGGTATATAGAATGACTTTTCAAAATGTTTGAATCAATGTTGTTAGAGTTGTATGATTCAGTGCAATTCGGCTAGCTGTCTATTCATATCATAAGATAAATCTCGAATGACTTTTGAATCCTATGTTCTATGAATGAGTTGGTGCAATTTCGATTCATCAATATTTAGTAAGAATTATACAGTTTAGCAATTCATTATTTCTTCTTTTATACTTTTCATTTACCAATTCTCTTGAAAAAAGTTGTAAAGTCATACAAACTTAATGGTTAAATGAAAAGGAATTGAACGAGTACTTACGAAGTTATCCTATTTCACCATTCCTCTATGATATTTATGACTAATTCATTCAATGCACGCACTCTGTTTGCTGTTTCATTTTTTTGTTTTCATTCTTTCAAAATAGAGACTTTAGATATGACTAATTTTTTTTTTATGATTTATTTAATTTTAAATTGTTACACTGAACTCCATACATTGGCTATATGATATATTTGAAATTATTTCCACTTGTCTTCAAGCCTATTATTTGATTATTATAAATTAAAGTGGGTGTTTGCTTAGATTCCAGTAAAGCTGCTTGGAGATTAGAGTGGAATCTACAACTCATCACTATACTCTACTCGGTAAGATGTTTTATACATAGCTCCCTACAGTTAAAAAATTACCAAAATGCTCCACAAGCTCACTTACAGATTCATCAGGATCTGGTGGAATGTTTTTAACGAGTACCTGAAGAAGAAATAAATTCTATAAGCAAAATATGATTGATCAAATATCTCACACCTAAATACCAACATATAACTGGTGTAACAGTTCAGTCCATCACTACAATTTCCTAAAACTTGTTAAAAGATCAAAATGATGATGGATTGGACAGTTCTTCTAAAAGTAGCATAACAGTCATCACTACATTATCGATATGCTTTTATACCCTTTTTATGCACCTTCTATAGATAGCTAGAATTTTAATATACTTGCCTATGACCAGCAACTCCTCATTGGTAATCTATAGAATCGTAAAGTAAGGTCTAGAAAAAATGACTAAGTACGCAACAATAAACAAAAAAAAAAATTCATTGTTAAAATGGAGAAAAATCAAATTTATCGTGAATTGATCAGGACGGCATTTTTCTGACGCAAGAAATTGCAATCTCATTGCGACAACTTTTTCATACTCCTTGGATAAAATATAGCATGTCCAAAAGGTAAATGCATAAGCAACTACAATGTGTGCCCAAAACATGAGGTAGAGCACAAAACTTTAGTAGAGCACACAGTCATAATAGCAACGGCAATCTAAGAAAACCAAAATTGTATAATAAGTATAGAATACAACCATAGAGTGACATGGGCCACCTTAACAGTAACTTCAAAACTTTTACCAAGCAAGACTATGCATAACAAAAAAATGAAATGCTGATAATTGGAATGAACAAGCAAGATATCTTATCTATAAGATGTAATGATAAGGATTCTCATGAGAAGTCAGAGAAATTATGATACAATCACAGAATTAAGACAAGAGAAGAAATAACGATAAAGATTCTGATAAGAACAAAAATAATTAAGATAAATCCAGGAATCTAGAGCAGAGACGTAGAGTAGTTAAGATTTCCATAGTATACTAGGGTTGCACCAAGTTGAACGCTAGATATAAAGCCTCAACATAGTCAAGCATATATATTGTGCTCAACAATACATCTTTATATGCAGCTAGTACTTTGGATAAGAAACTAATGCTAAATAATCTGAAGATACAGCGGCAAAAGGTAAACACTAGACCTAAAGCCTCAACATTGATAAAACATATATATTTGGTCACCAATGCATCTTTAAAAGCAGGTAGTGCTTTAAAATTTGCTAATGGCCCAAGCAAACCTATTAAAATTTGAAACTAAGATACCATCCCAGAATCTAAGAAAGATCAACATTTCACTATAGTCCAAGCAAACCTATGCGATTGTCATATGCATTATACTTGTACTCTGTGTCACAATGTGCTAGCTAATCCTTCAAATGTTATTTGTAACAATAAAACTACATAACTCTGTTTGTCATCTCAAACTTCAACCAAAGGAAAAAATGTTGCTTTTATCAGTGAAATGCAATAAAGTATTGAGGCGAACCTTGCATTGGATGTGTGTGTGTAATCTAACAAGTATAATAGTTTATGAACTCCAAGTCTATCTGAACGAAAACACACACTCATCATATTCTTCCCTTTCTCTTCTTTGTTAGCAATCATAGCAGAGAAGAAACCAGACAATGCTCAACCATGTATTTAACATAATTAACCTAAACAAGAATAACTAAAATTAAATTACATGAACACGAATGGCAAATTCTTTTCCCTCTCCAACCAAAAACATGTTATAAAATGCAAACAATTAATAATGATACATAAAAAAATCTTACCTAGTTTCGATTAGTTAGCTTAGGAGAAAATTATCGCCCCTATATGGATGAACTGCATATTTCTTTGCTTTGACACCAGATATTGTTTTTTCTTCTTCGAGTTTTACGTTCAAGTTTTCATCTCTAGAAAACGTTTCAGGCGAATTGCAGAAGTAATCATTCTTTGCCTTATGAGCAGCCATTGTTTCTGGGAGTTTGTCGTCGTGAGAGGGAAGACGCCCGCTAGCTAGGGCTACGAGTTCGTCAACGCTGGTGTAGAGAAAGGGAAGACACCATCGGTTAGGACTGTAAATTCCTCATCGTCGCCGGTGAGGAGAAAAACGTCGCCGGTGAAGAGAAAAACGTCGCCGCCGCTGGACACACGTTGGTTGGAGTGGATGAGGAAGAAGAATAGCCATTTTCAGAATGTTTTCAAAAAAGATACCACCGAACGAAAAGCACCATTGTTTAAAACCGATTGAAGTATAAAATTTAAGTATAAAATTTATAGCGGTTTGAATAATTGACAAAATTAGTTTTAATTTTTAACGATTTATTATAACTGCTAAAATATACTGTCAATATAAATTATATTTTTTATAGTGTTTCTTATTAATGACAAAATGAAGGTTTCTATCTGGTATATTAAAATTCAAGTATCTAATAGTGATATTTTTTTTTCATGAAATATCCGAGGTAATCTAACTCAAATCGGTTTACCAGGTGACTAATTGGTATTTCTTTTACAATTTTCAACGGTGTGAAAATGGAAATGTTGTCAAAAGTTGAAACGGAAAAAGTAAATATCAGAAATTATGTATATTAAATTGATAATTTCCTTTTAGAGATATAATTATTATTTACAAATTTACAAGAATTATATGTGTATTGATATATTACAACTTTACCTTGATAACCTTGATAAAGGATATATTGCTAAGCACAATAACCTTCATCAAGAAAATCTTAAGAAGACATACAAATGATTTGAATGGCCATCTATACCTATCCAACCAAAACACATTCATAGACAACCCCAATTTTCATCTACAAATTTTGACATGTACATACACTTTTAAAAATTCAATAATTTACGGCAATGTAAACTGACCACTAAGGGTTTTATGATAAAGAAAAAAAGATGGAATATAATTGCTAAAGATCTTCTTTGAAGTTATTTCCCAATGAGAAAGAAAGACTCGTGTATTCAATTCACAATATTGAAAGACAATGCCACAATACAATAATTGACATTAACTCTGAAAGTCCCCATCCATAATCTGTTTCATTGGCCACTTTAGATAAAGTCACACACTTGGGTGCTCCAACCTTTATTACATACGAAAAAGCAAACGTCAAAATCCCAAAAAACTAAAAGAGAAGGTAAAATACATAGCCTACCATCGAGAGATATAACAATTTATCATAACTATTCTACAAGAAAAACATGGCAGATATCTAAAGACAATAGAGACAAAAGTATACTGAGGATTTAACAAGTTCAAGGAAAACAACCATTGTCTCCGCTAGCTTTGTAACAAAGTTTCTCTTTCGTTTTATATGCATGTCTATTTGGTCTATAAGTCCACACTTTGTATACCGCGCAAAAGAGTGTAGATGACCTCAATAAAAGGTTGCCTCTATGTTACATTTTAGTGGAAAATTGGTTTTGACTAGAGTCTCATGAGACTAAGAAGCTTCATCAAGCATATCCAAACAAAGTAAAAAAAGGGGGGCTTTTGGCTTCCGCAACGGTTTCTAACCGAAGTCTATACTACCAGAATAGGCTTCAGTTTTCTTCAAAACCGAAGTCAAAAGCAATTAAAAAAAGATTAAAATAAAAAAATAAAACTTGAGACAGAGAATAGGCTTCAATTTTAAAAAAACCTGAAACCTATTTGACTATATGCTCTAGTTCCTTGGGCAACCTGAAGACTATTCTTCACTAATGCTTTGATTTTTGCTATAACCGAAGCTTATTTTTTATTTTTTTAAATATTTTCTTTTTTGTTTTTCTTTCTGTCTACATTTTAACTTAGTAAGAAACAAAACAACCAGAAACATCTAGGCACGAACTAGATATATCAAACATATAAAAGATATATTAACAACATAAAAATATAAATTTTTAAAAACTTGGAAGCGTAAAAGCTAGGTACTACAACAATGCAAAACACGTTTCGAAAGTTAGGAAACAAGTGTTGCAATATGTGACCTGAATGAAAAAAGATGGACAAGAATAACGATACAAAATGCATGTGTTAGAAAGAACATAACGAGCCTCAAAGAAACAAAAAAAAAAGTGAGGGAAGACAGAACGAACAAATGAGCCAATGATGAAAATGAAGAAAAGGTGGTGTACTATACTAGGCGGATAGAACCGACATGAATCAGTACCCGGCCTTAACTGTTAAGACAGAACACTTGAATCTTACCGTTAACCTATAATACTAGTTTGAATAGTTTAGACGGTAAACTATACGAAAAGACAACGTGTACATGGTAGCTAAAGTTACATACCAGTAAGGACTGCCCACTCCAAACTTAGGATATAACAGTTGAGCTCCCAGAGTCAAATGATAAACCTGAAGTGTGAGCCTTGACCAGGCCCATACGAGCCCAATAGAGCCTCAGCCCATAAGCAAAGCAAAACTATGATTAATGTTCTAAAAATACAGGTGGACCCCAACATTTAAAGATACATAATTCATTAATGCTAAAAAGTGAGATTTGAATTTGAGAGTCTTTGCTGACTTGATCGTTGGAGTCTTTTCTGTAGGTAACCTCGAAACTGTTCTACCCAGAAGACACGAAGACATGTCGAATAAGGCTGAAGAATATCCATCCAAGAGATTCAATGATTGGGGTAAGATAAGATTTGAGCCTCATGATAATCAATTATTGTTTCCGCAAGAATAATTGGCGCACACCTTGGGGCCCGAATTAGCATCTTACAAAAGCAATCCAAGAATCTTTAGATGGTTTTAACCCGCAACAAAGTTGGCGTCTCAAAGGAAGTTGAAGCAAGATATAAGGATACCGTCATAAATCAGGTCGACCTGGTTGCCATCCTAGAATGACAAGCCAAGATGCAACAAGAATTCGCAGAGTTCAAAAAGCGCAGTGCTGATGAAATGAAGGCCATGAGACAGGAAAATTCGTGTCTCAAAAGGAAAATAGAGATGAATGTTGCCCACAAGGGTAAGGAAAAGGAAGTTCCAAAACTCCCATGTGTCAGCCAACTGAAGAAGAAAGCGAGTACAACCTAACTCCCTATACCTTCACCACAACCCATCATACACCTACCCTCCCAACCCATCACACTACCACCTTTCCAACTGCTATCGGGCACCAATAACGGCAATGGGAGGCCTTCACACTTGAGTGATATATTGGGGAAACAGACCTCGATGAGCACGTGAAGATCTATGTCACTCATGTCAGCTTGTACACAAGCGAAGATGTCATGATGTGCAAGGACTTAACCACCACCCTCAAAGGGTTAGCCCTGAAGTGGTGCACATCCCTCCTCCATATTCCATAGATTGTTTCGACACCCTGCCCAACCTCTTTTCTACCCAGTTTGAAGGAAGTTGTCCCCACCAAGCCACCCCGTTATCCCTCCTCGGTGTCAGGCAAGCAAGAGATGAGATATTGAGAGACTTTATCGACCGGTTTAGCAAGGCGGCCCTCACAATAAAAAACTTAACGCAAGATGTGATCCTGCAATGCATGGCCCTAACCCTCAAACTTGGACCATTCGTAGATAATGTCTGCCTCTAACCTCCTATCACCGTGCACTAACTCAAACTACCAACAGTGGATTACATACGCATGGAAGAAATGAAAATGATGCGAACCAAGTTTTGAACTGACTTGCAACCTGTTGATTGAAAAGCCGAAAAAACATTCTCAAGAGCAAATCCCAGACCCAAAGATCCTAGGCCACCAAGTTATTCGTGGTACGTGCCCCTAAGCGTGCCACACTCGCATATCCTTAAAGAAGCTCTACAAACAGACCTCATTCCCCTCACCCTTTGCAAAACTCTTAACCCGCCCAACAGTGATATGACCAAGTATTGCAAATACCATTATAGTAATGGGCACACAACTGATGAATGTAAAGCGTTACAAGATAAGATCAAAGAGCTAATATGATCTGAGCACCTCAAACGGTTTGTAAAAAGAGAAGGAGAAAGCAACTCTCGACCAATGTACAACCGAAATACGGACCCAGTCCGCCAATGTGATCAAAGAGACAAAAAAGACAAACGTAGAGAACACCCTCCGGCGTAGACTAACATCAACCCTGCTGACCGAGTCCCTTTGTCTGGAACTATAAAGACCATATCAGGAGGCTTCACAAGAGGAGGAGCGACGATGTTAGCTAGAAAACAACACCTTAGAGGCATTCAATCCGTTAACGTTATTACCCACACACAAAGGCGTTGAAGGATGCCTTCCATCACGTTCACAAATGCAGATTTTCAGGGCGTAGATTAGTAGCAAGATGATCCAATGGTTATAACTGTGGAGTTCGAAAACTTTGCTATTAAAAAGTACTGGTGGATTAAAGCCATGATTCAATAGACATTTTCTACTATGCTACATACTAGAAGTTATAGTTACCAATCGAAGCCATGATCCCTCACGGTGAACCCTAATACAAATTTTCTGGGGAGAGGGTATGCACACGTGAATACATTTACCAGCACGCAGTATTCTGCGAAGGCTGTCAGGTAGAACCTATCCCTATCTAATTCCTTGCAGTTGAGGCACACATATTATATAACGTTCTTTTGGGAAGACCATCCTTGAACACTTTGGAGGTGGTAGTGTCAATTCCACACCTAGCCATGAATTTCCCCTTAGCATCTAGCGACATCATCACAATCCATGCCGACCAAAAGCTTGCACGTAAATGCTACATCACCAGTCTATGACCAAAAGAGCTTATCCTAACCGCCAATAACATCGAACGAGAACCAAGAGTAAGCATCTCCTTGTTTTGATTATCCCACAACGTTACAAGAATTGATTTAATAACATTCTACAAGTACTAATATCTAATAGGATTCTCAGAATTTACTTGATTTTTGCTTTATGTGGCTGTAGGGTATAACAAAAAAGAACATGACAACATAATCTCCATGGAAGAATTCATCTAAAGCACAAAAAAATTACAAAGACAAAAGTGATGCAAGTTGTATAGTGTGAGTTGTATAACCCTTAACACTAATATATTGGCATTTAATTTTCAATCTTTGTCCAAAATCAATTCAAAAATAAATAGAAAGCATACATCAATGATAAGAAAAAAAAATGATACCTTAACTGGTTGCCTCATATCTTCCCAATTATCTTTCATCTCTCTCCAAGTTGTGTATGTCAAAGGAGCAATGTGTGCATTCCTAGCCAATGTTCCCAAATAAGAGCTCAAGGCAAGTGATGGAGCCAGCTTCGTATAGAATCGACCTCCGATCGTCGATCCAGGCATAGATCACCGACAAAGCAGGGAAAGATTATATCACGTTGCACACTCACAGTGGCTTGGGAAACCTTAGGAGGAAGGTGAGCTGAGTTTTTACAAACAATGGCTTGCCCTTTATAGAAGAGAGGCAACCAAAAAAGTGGAAGGAAAGAAGAAACGCCATCTAACATCCTTACGGCACAAGAGAGGGAAAGCAGTTCAGTCAACAATCCCTAACAACTAAGGAACAACACATTGATGGAAGATATAAACCCTAGTAGATGGTTGATACGTGTGTGGCAAGAGGGGTTCGCGTGAGGGCAAGAAGAGAGGGTTGTTACTGAAACCCTAACAGCACCATGAGAAATGAAGAAACTTTACTCTTTTAGGAGAATTTGGGCCTATCTTCTAATGCACAAGCGGACTATAATTTGGGCTGAATGAATGTGAAGGTTCAACCCTAATTATTCAACACATTACTGCAACAAATGAGCTTGGCTGCAAGTAAATTTCAACCCAACGCGTAAAGATGTTGAGAAGATAGTGGTATGCACGCGTGGAAAAATTTGGGCTGCATGTTGTAGGCCCAATTGTTGATGGAAAATGATATTGGGCTGCAAAGTTGATGCTATAATCCATTAAGGTGTTTCTTTGGGTGGCAGCTTGAAAAAATGGATTGCAATTAACGAAACAAGCCCAATTAGAACAACCTTTATTTAATTAAAAATAAAAGAATATAAAAGAAATGGGCCTAGCCAATGGCCCAAGCTATGAGCCTTAATGGGATTACATCAACAACTCTATACTGACCAATAGGTTGGCCAAGAATATTTAGTCTAACTTAAATGCGATTTTCATGACTCAAACCATGAGGCTTAAGAAACTTTGTTGGACCCCTTTTCTTCTTGATAACATGACCTATTATAATAAATGACAAAAGAATAATCTTGTTTTTTCTATTTTTTTTTCCTAAAGAATATATATTATCAAGTAATTTACACTTACTATCATCGTTAATCAAATAGGGTGCCAAGGGTGTTGAGCAAGGACTTGATGCTATCTCTTTTACCTCATTAAGAATTTCAATAATTGATCCACTTGGCCATGAAGCCTCATGCTTCTTGATGTATGTTTGAACTTCTTGATCATTAAGGGTATCTTCCATTGAGTTGGCAGCCCATGAAACTTAACCTCTTGCCCTTATTGTACAACTTAAAAAAAATAAAGACATAAGCAATTTAAATTGTGAACTCAATCATCAAGTGACTTCTTGATGTTTATTGTATGTGGTTTTAGAGAGAGTATGCGTGTGCTTGTGGTTTCCATTGTAGTGAGTTATCTTTGTGAACTCATCACTACTATGATTATTATGATTCTTCTTTTTGCCTTGGCGTGATATTTAGAGTTTTTCTTCTATATACGACACACTTATGATTAGAGCTGTCATGGGTTGGAACCCGCGAGCCAACCCGGCTCACCACGGGATCGGGCCGGGTTGGGTAGAAAATTTTTTATAAATTTCAATATGGTAGATTTTTAACCCGGCTCACATAGAACCCGGCTCACCTGGGTTGAACCCGTGGTGAGCCGGGTTGGCTCACCAACCCGCAAATAAAGAGTCACATAAGTGTTTCTTGTTAAGTTGGGTTCGTATTTGGGTTAAGTTAGGTTGTTTTTTTTAGCCAACACATAGATGATTTGTATTTTTTGTGATTTTAGTTTGTATTTAGATTATATTGAAGTTTATTTATATTTTAATTAGAATCATAATTAAGGTTTGACTAAAACAAATAAAAAATAGTATTTAACCCACTAACTCGTGGTGGGTCGGACCGAGTTCAAATTTTTTTGGCTCATTAATAAGTGAGTCGGGTTGGGTTGGTTAATTAAGTGATCAACCCGTGGTGGGTCGAACCTGGTCGGGCCAAGTTACCCGTTTTGACAGCTCTACTTATGATTATTATTTAGGTTAAATTATTCTTTTGGTCCCTTTATTTGTCAAGAAATTTCAGTTTGGTCCTCAAGTTTTTCATTCGCTCAATTTGGTCCTCATTTTCTTAAAAATGATTCAATTTGGTCATTGTCGTTAATTTTAACCAGACGGTGTTAAAGTCAACGCCACATGTCAATTTCTGGTTTATTTTTTTATTTTTTACACGTGTCACTTTACAGTTATGCCACATGTCAAAATGACTCAATTTGGTCCCTATATTTGTGTTTAGTTTCAATTTAGTCCCAATTTTTGTAAAAATAAAGTAATATTGTTTGTCCTTAGATTGACACTCAATTTAATCTTTGTATACAACTTATGATGATATTCTTAATAAAATTGACGTTTTTATTAAATATTTGTAGAAATATTTTTAAACAAGTTTTGTTTTATTTATTATTAAATAAAGTTAAACCCCAAACTTAATTTCAAAAATTAACAATTTTGTCATCATATATAAAAGCATCAAGTGTATCATATTATAGAAACTTAGTGAAGATTAAAAATCAAATAACTTGTCACACTATTATTATATTATTATTATTATTATTATTATTATTATTATTTTATTTTTATTTTTATTATTATCATTGTTTTATTGTTATTGATTTATTTTATTATTATTGCTTTATCTTATTAGTATTACTGTTTTATTATTATTTTTTATTTTATTTTATTTTTATTTTTTATAGTTTCGTTTTATTACTATTATTATTATTATTATTATTATTATTATTATTTTTATTTTGATCATTCTTATTCGTATTCTTATTATTATTAATTTCATTTTATTTTGTTTTATAATTATTTTTATTAGTATTATTATTTAATTTTGTTTTACTATTATTTTATTATTATTACTATTTTATTTTATTGATGATTTTATTATAATTATTTTTTGTTTTATTATTATTGCTTTATTTTATCATTATCATTATTATTATTTTATTTTATTAATATTAATGTTTTATTATTGTTGTTTCATTTGTTTTATTATTATTTTAATTTTTAAAATTTCGTTTTATTATTATTATTATTATTTATATTATTATTATTTTATTATTATTATTTTCGTTATTTTTATTTTTACTGTTTCGTTTTATTATTATTATTACTACTACTACTATTTTATTGCACGTGCGATATCTTGGGGGCAATGGTTATGTGTTCTTCCTGGTTTGTATATTGTTTGATTCTCTAGGATTGTGTGTTGGGTATAACACTTTGTTTTGATGGTTTTATGTGGATTTATTTTGATTCTCCGGTATGTATAAAAGCAAGAATATGGTTGTGTTTGATGTATGACCATGTGATATTGTGTAGTTAAATTCAACTTAATGATATGAAAGTGTATTTACTTATCATGGATGCATGTTTTTCATGAACTAAGTGTCTTGTGTAAATAGGTTCATTGGAACCTATTATTGAGTGCCAAATACTAGAAAATTATCAATTATTGATGTGGCGTCTCGAAGAATGATGTAAATCACCAAAAGATAGGCCACAAAGTGAACTCTAGAGTAAAACCCGAGAGTTGGCGCTTGGCGACGGAAGTGGTCCCGTTAGGCGATGTGTTGTAGAACTGGGCTCGGACCAAAATCCAATGGGTTGGCGTCCGGCGGTGCCAAGTGTTCTGCCAGATGGTTTAGAACAAGATTTAACCTAGCAACGTGGATGTTGTGGTAGGTGGTTTTGGATGTAGTGATGGATTACGTGAGGGATTATACACAACTTTGGATGAAGGTCTTGATGCGATGCTTTGTTGGGAACCCAGTTACGAGTGCGACTTGTATTGGGATAACACGTGGCCACTCGAGGTTGTAGCCTGGTGGTTTTGAAAGTCTAGTGGAGTGTGCAAGATCGTGGCTCGTACGGATGGGTTCTGGAAGATTGCCTCCTCGGTGTTATCCGACGATTTTGGTAGTCTTAGGACAAATATGGACTGCAGTTCGTATTGGGGAACTCCACTTAGTGTCACAGATCGTGGTCTTGGCAAATTTATTCTCGCGTGTGGACTTTTAGGTGGTGGCCTGTAGTCAAAAGGACAAGTAGACACTCGTGGCAACAAGGATCGATCAATGTAATCATCAAAGGTGTAACATAACTAAGGAATATTACTTTGATAATAACATAAGCAATTAAATAAAAGAAATTAAATACGATAATATAAGAAATTCCTCATTTATAAACACATGTTCCCAAAACACGGGAAAATTAAAATCGTAAAGTTTCATACATTGTAAATGTTCGCGATCAAAACTATTACAAATATAAAAGCCCAAAACAGCTAATGTTCAAAACATAAAAAAACATCAAAATCTCAATCTTCAAAAAGCCCCATATGATCCCGCACTCCAGTATCAAGCGTCGCTTGGCTCACCTGTCAAATCATCTGCTCCCGGATAATAAATCATTCGATCATCGCCACACACACACAGATAGGGTGAGCTATGCATATAAGAACAAATTAAATATGATACCCATCCCAATAAAAATTTACTGATATATATTAATTACAAATTATCCACCCCTGATCTCAGATTCCTTCCTGAGTCATATGCATGAAACTAGGTCTTGGGACTCTTACTGTGCTTCCACGAAACTATCCCTTTCGTGGTCCAACCCTACGAGCCAATCCTGCTCATAGTTCGACCCTACAAACTCCTCGTCTGTAGTAAAACATCCAAGCTTACTTAACTTGGACCCTGACACGCACGTAATCACCATACTGTGGACTCCTAGACCAATAGTAGCCGATGGAAACATCACGGTTCCTTGCACATCGTGCGCCCAACGCATGAAATCACCATATTAAGGACTCCTCGCCCAATAGTAGCCGATGGGAACTCATCTAGTTCCATGCCCATCATGCGTTCAACCACTCAAGCACATCCCAGACCCCTATTGGACTTGGTCCGTCAAGCCCAAGCATAAACGAAGTGAACTTAGTCCTTCAAGTCCACTAATCAAAGTAAAAACCAATTATACAGCCACAAAACCTGTCTGGTACCGCCTAGGCATCGCTAGGCGGATACTGGCAGAAAATAGCCCGGCAGTCACACTTCCATCGCCAGGCGCTGCTGACCAAACAGGACCCGTAATTCTCCGTCACTGCCTGGCGGACATAATCCTGACGCTAGGCGCTTAGCGTTGACAGTGGCCACTGCCACTGTTTGTCACTCTACCGCCCGATGGTTCACCCTGCACCGTCAGGTGCTATACCAGTAGCACAATGCTACTGGTTTTTGGCACTTTTTACAGGTCCTAATAGGCCCCAAACACATAATATTTTTGTCACACATACCTGTATAGTAATACAAGACATACAACCAAACCAGGATACAATATATACAACAAGCTCATGCCCAAGTCACTATTCCCACATCTCAAATACACCTTACACAGTCCAAATACAAGAACAAGTTCTATGATATAATTATTATACTCACCACTTACTACAATATAATTTACAGTTTACCTACTTTTCTCCAATTTCGTTTAGGCATAAGTCATAATGCAAAATGAGCCTTAGTTTCCACAAGTTGATATGTTCACTCAATTTCCAAAGGGTAATTTCCTATCTATTAACCCAACTCTCACAGAACCCTCTCGCGATTCTCCAAACGTGCATCTCGCAGCAACCTCGCCAAGACACTCTCCCCTCTGATGCATCTGCCACATTTTCCAGCATTCGCAATATCCACAACTACCCCAAATTCAGTTTTTCATTAAGTCTAACACGATTACGCTTCCACACAGTATCCAAATTTAATATCCTAATTACTTTAACGGCTATTTTCAATCAACACGATTAATCACAGAGCTCATCCAAGTTTTCCAAATTCTAATTCCCCATGAACCCTAAATTCCCATTTCAATTACAATTCATACCATCGTCCCCCAATTACGAATTTACGGATAATAACCCATCATACCCATGATATTCGTATCACAAGAATCTCTCCCAAGCCTCTTCCACCACAAAAATACCAAAAATCAGATGGAACTGGATAGGTCAGTTCGTGTCGCCTGGCGGACTGCACTTAGTCGCTAGGCGGTGCATAGCAAGAACCCAGAAAATAAGCACTAGAAGCATGAGCCGCCTGGCGGCGTTGAAGGTCCGCCAGGCGGTTTCTGGAAATCTCCAAAAATTCAACAGAATTCGACATAAACTCAGAATACACATTGCAATCATCCAATATAGCACGAAAACATACAATTATCACCAAACACACAAGTAAGAGCTCCCCTAACCTGGATTAAAGCTTTACCCGAGTATTCTTCTACTTCTTTCCTTGGACTTAAAATGATCTCCCTTGGCTTCTATCAATTCAGCCTTCGAGGATCCAGTCACACCCTCAATTCCTCCCTGAATTTCGCACTCTCTGTCTACCTCACAATACTCTCTGTAGAACCTTTCTCTTCTCTCACAATTAGATTGCATTAAGAGTTAGGGTAACCATTCAAGCTCACTTAATTGTCTTATTTTTCCAGCTACCCTTGACTGCTGTTTCTGCTAGGGTTTCCCTTAACCCTTCAACTTCAAATCAAACTAAAAATGGCAAAAATAGAGTTTCATTTGGGTCTTCCAAGATTTGAACCCACACTCCTACACATACCAACTCAATGCCTAACCAATGCAACCAACTCATGTTTCATACTAACCAATATAATTCAATTATTATAAAAATCCACAACATGTTTTAATATACACAAAAATAATACTAATTTAATATCACACAAAAATAACATACATAGGACTCGAACCCAAGTCCTCTCACACACACCAAGTACTCTCAACCACTAAGCTAGTACTTTTCCACGTCATACACTCCATATTTATTACCTTAAAGGTTCTCTTTATCCACATTTATTAAATAATTATTTAATTACTATTTTAATTTTTTCCCGGGTCTTACAAAAGGTATATAATCAAGAGGTGTCCAAAGGAAGATTTGGAAGTTGAGGTTTAAGGATTATGGCTTGTGAGTATCAGAAGTGTTGGAATATTATATGGTTATTTATTATATTGTGTAGTGCAACTTTATTCTGTTGAGCTCACCTTATCTGTTTGTGTTTGGCGATGATCGTGTAATGTGTTACACGAGAGCAGATGATGTTGTAGGTGGTGCTGGTGAAGCATAAATTCGAAGAGGGGCTAGCTTGGGGAAAAGCCTTTATGATGTTTTCTTGTTTTATGGATTTTAAATCTTTTGTAATCATTTATGTTACCAAACTCAGAGTTTGTAATCGACAATCATAGTTTGTGGATTTTGATTTTATTGCGGTATAATAAATGTTGTAAATTTTCCTGCATTTTGGGAAAAGAAATTATTATAAATGTGATTTCATACTTTTTCCTATTCTAATTATTTAAATTAGTAATGTCTGACCAGAATGTTACAACCCGAGGCATAAAAGTTTGCCCCAATTTAAAAATATCAAAGCAAAGGTAAAAATAAAAATGTTACGGGGTTTATGCCTCGGTTTTAAGTGCAACCAAAGTATAAAAGTTTGAAAAAATTACAAAAGTGTCATCGCGTCTTCATATGCCTCGTTTGCACGTGAGTCGAGACATATAGGGTGCCTCAATGGCCACACTGATTGGTTGCCAATGTTAACTTGTTTGAAAGCATTTGAGATCAAAGATTGCCCGAAGTTACGTTTTCTTCCAGATGACATCAATTGCCTCACTGCTATTAAACGTTTGAAAATCGTAGACTTTCCTTAATTATTTAGAAAATTCATGCTACAAGTCGGAAAGTATTAGGACCAAATGTCATACAACAAATATATTAGCATTGTTGAAAGAAAAAGATATGTAATAAAAGTAAATAAAAGAGGAAGTGGAAAGTTTAAACTACTTTGATAAATATTGAAAGGCAATACTTCTTGAGACACAATTAGGACTACCTTCGTTACCTATGGGCAAACAAAAAATACATTCAATCATGACAAAAGACTAACAAAAGGTGATAAATTTTACTCTGTAAAAAGCATTACCTCTTGCCCATTAGGGACAACTTAATCTCACGGGTGGGCATATTCAGAACATAATCAGTATCAGTGACAATTATTTGAAATCCTAGACAAAGCAAAACTTATTCAATAACGATTACAAGAGTTAGAAAAGCATCAAACTATTAAAGAAAGAAAAATTTCCCGCCTCAAAAGAAAAGATTATCTTCTCCAATACATCCTTTGATATTGCTTCCTAAATAGATTAAGAGAAATCAGTTTTTCATGCTCTAAAATTCCTAAGAAGACTTCTAAAATTCACCACCTAAAGTTATGATAGTCAACCAAACTAAACCAAAAGCATAAAATTACACTAAACTACCTTATAAGAATGTAAAACAACTATCCTAACAAGTTTTCAATGATAAATATGACTAAGAAACAACTCAAATTACTAAATCTAGCTAAAACTCAAAATATGGCTACCTAGAACCTAGCACTACAATAGACTAAAAATTCAAAATCTGAAAATTTGTTTAAACAATTGTATGGAGTTGTCATCTAACTATTTGGAGAACTTCTAAATGGCAATTGAAAGATAAAAGCTCAATTCACAACTCATAGATACCATAAATTCAAAATATGCCTAGTGAAGACCTAAACTTTGAACTAGAATAACTAAATTTGTGAAATTTGACAACCACACTAGAATGAAAATTGGAATGGGTAGCTAACTACCTAGAAAACCTTAGAATGATATAATAAATATAGAAATAAACTTAAAACTCCCAATTAGCAGGAAACTCAAAATTTTCCTAGCAAAACCCAAAAATTTGACTTAAAATTAACTCAAGTACCTAGCATCATGCTATAAAGAGTAAAACTGAATACCAAAGCTACCTAAACAGTAAACTAAGTTCCTAAGCAAATTATAAATGGTGAAAGAATGCTGAAATCTACTATAACCACTACTAACAACAAAAACTTCAAAATTCACTAGTGCAAATTTTGCTTTTTACTCTGCCTTATATGTCTCGGTTGGCCAGGAACCGAAGCATATAATGACGCGGTGACATTTTTGCAATTCCAGGCAACTTTTATTGTTTGGTTCAGCGAAAACCCGAAGCAAAAGAGGGTTATATGCTTCGGTTCCACAGACCCGAAGCCAAAAACGTGGCTGGAATTTTCAAAAATGCCATTAGCCGTTATGTCTTTGGCCTCGGGTGGCACTGAACCAAGGCCAAATAGGGCTATATGCCTTGGTTATTAATTGAACCGAGGCCATATAGTTTAATTAGGGCTCAAATTCGCGAACCCTTCTTCTTCTTCCCCGCACTGCATTTCTCCTCTCTCTATCTCTCTACAACCTACTGCTCCGGCCACCCTCCACCACCACGCTGCACTCGTCTCTCTCTCTCTACAACGTTTACCATCGTCGTGTCGCCTTTGTTGGTTTGTTGCACCTCTTTTCCCTGCACCTCCATTTTGTGCACGATCATTTATTGCACGGCCATTTCGTGCACCTCCTTCCCCGTTTTTCGGCAACTATCGAACGCGTGTTTTTTACTTATGACTTTCTCTTGTGTTTTTTGTTGTGTCTTGTACCTCTCGAACGCGTTGCATTGCATCATCTTCCATTGTCATTTACTTTTTACGCTCTCAGGTTCCTAATTCTAATATTTTCCTATGATATCAATATGTTGTTTGCTTTATATATGTGGTTAATTATTTGTTAAAATATGTTGTTTGCTTTTCTTATATGTGAGTTAACCTTAGTTTCCCGTTTGAGATTCAATACAAAAATTATGTATTATCCCCAAGTTTTCATTTTGAAGAAGTTATATTTTTTTAAAATTAATATAAGGGGATACAATACTAATAATTTAAATGTATTGAATCTTGAATTGTCCGATTAGACAGTTTAAGGAGATTAATCACTTTCTAGTAGTTTATTAGTGCATATATATTTTAAAATGCATATTTTAAAATTCATGAATATTTGTCAACTGTGTTTTGTATTAATCTTCGGGTGCATATTTAATTGTGGTTGATAATCACTTTCATTTCATGTATCCTGAAGGCCAATGCGAAATGCTAGCAAAATTTCATGAATTTTATGATATGTATTTTAAAAGTAATATGTTCCAATAAAATAAAGAAAGTAAATCTTATTAAATGGGATAACGTCACACCTTGATTATGACGTGAGCATTGATTCAAAGATTACTGAAATTGTTCACGCAATTTCAGTATATATACGTATGGATCGAGATTGGATTAATTTACCACATATCAACATTGAGTAAGAGAATGGAGTAGAAGAATTTATAAAATTTGCGCAACGTTATGAGGGTAGAAGTGGTGATGAGGTGAAGTTTAGATGTCCTTGTGTCAACTATTTGAATGGGAGAAAATTGAATGCAACTCAAGTTAGTGAACATCTTATTTGTGATGGTTTCCTTAGAAGTTATACAATATGGACATGGCACGACGAATTAATAGACATTCCAATTGTTTTTCGAACTGAACATGTTCTCAATTCCACTATGAAAGAGCGATGGGAAGAGCGATGTGAAGAGCGGGTAGAAGAAGACAATATGGAGGACATGATATGGGATGTTGGCGTAGAAGCTTTTGCACAAGCGCATGTGTATGAGACAATGTCTGCTGATGCGGAAACTCCGTTGTATGTCGATTCAACTAAGTTCACGCGATTGTCAGTGATTTTAAGACTTATGAATTTGAAAGCGACCAATGGTTGGGCAGATAAAAGCTTCACAGAATTACTTATGCTCTTGAATGAAATGCTTCCTAAGGGAAATACTCTACCCACTCGAAACTATGACGCCAAAAAAATTCTTTGTCCGATGGGTATAGAGTATAAAAGGATACATGCATGTCCTAATGATTGCATATTATACATAAATGAATTTGAAGATTTGAAAAAATGTCCAAAGTGTGGGTCATCACGGTACAAGCAGAAAAGAAATAGTGAAGATAGTGGTCAAATAGAGAAGGAAGGATCTGCTTTGAAAGTAGTCTGGTACCTTCCAATCGTGCCTAGACTTAAGCGTTCGTTTGCAAATCCTAAAGACGCTAAAAACCTTAGATGACATGCAACTGAGAGAAGATGTGACAGACTGCTTCGTCATCTAGCTGATTCAATGCAATGGAAAAATATTGATAAGGAATTTCCCAAGTTCAGTGAAAAATGTAGAAATATTCATTTTGGCTTAGCGACCGATGGAATGAATCCATTTGGTAATTTAAGTACAAACCACAATTGTTGGCCCGTTATATTATTCATTTACAACTTATCTCCTGGACTCTGCATGAAGAGAAAATGCATGATGTTGTCTATGATGATATCTGGTCCAAAGCAGCCTAGAAATGACATAAATGTATATCTCAATCCTCTAGTTGAAGATTGAAGTTGTTGTGGGTTGATGATGTTGAAGTATTTGATATTGTTGCTTCTGAAACTTTCATGATGCATGCAATGTTATTTTGCACCATTAATGACTTTCCAACTTATGGTAATTTGTTGGGGTAGAGTGTCAAGGGTCATAAAGCATGTCCTATATGTGAAGAAAACAATGCATCTCATCAGTTGAAAAACGGAAGGAAGACTGTATATCTGCACCATCGAAGGTGTTTACAAGCTAATCATCCTTATCGAAGGTTAAAAAAAGCATTCAATGGAAATCAAGAGAATGACAAAGCACCAACTCCATTAACTGGCATTCAAATTCATGAAAAAGTTAATAAAGTACATCATGTATTTGGTAAAACGTCCAAGAAGTATGGAGCCCTTGGAAGAAAAAATCAATATTCTTTAATCTTCCATATTGGTCGAAGTTACAAGTTAGGCATTGCATAGATGTCATGCATGTAGAGAAGAATGTTATGGCAGGATTTATTGGTAACTAATATTAATGTTATTAACGTTATACTTTGATTATGTTGATAATATGTTAAATATTATTGATGACATTTTCCGTATTGCAACTAACATTTGATATTCCCAATGTGGCGACGCTTAAACAAAAATGTTTGTCATTGGTGGTTGAGAAATTTCGTGGTTTTAAGACCAAGTTGACGTCTAGGTATATCTTTGGATCTAAAAAGGATGAAAATCCATTGTTGAAATACACTTGGATTGATGAAGACACATTGTGTCAATTGCTTGAGCTTCGAACATCTATGGGATGACAGGTATGTTTAATTGAAATAATCAATTGCACAATTGATAATTATGCAAAATTTGAACTAATTCATAAAGTGGGTTTTATATGTTACAGGAAAAGAGAAGAAAAGGCTAAAAGCATAAGTGCTCAAAATAAAAACCCGCACATATTATCTCATGGTGGGTATAGAAAACTTGAAGAGAAGATAATGTTAGAAAAGAAAACAAATCTAGGCCTCCACCTTCTGAGGGTGAAGATACTGAGCCTCCTTCACCACATCACGTCATCAAAAGTGGAAGTTAGCTCGTCTACGCACATCGGGCAACTACACTTCTGAATCTGCACGAGAAATCTCTGAGAAAATTGTAAGATACAATTCTTATCTAAATAGCTCGTTCATGTTTTATATTGTATTATTTTTTTAAAATTTTTTGTTACATTACAGGATTCGTTGCTTGAGCAAAGTTCCCAAGGAAGATTCACTCCAGAAGGTCATCAGGACATACTTGCTACTATAATTGGACCACCTGAGCACCTTGGACGTGTGCGTGGTGCTGAATCAGGAGTCAACATACGCCACTTTTTTAGTTCCTTCTATCATTAGTCTTCATGCAGTCATGGTGCTGATTATGAAGAAAGAATAAAGGAAATAATCACTACGAGGGTGAGAGAAGAACTTATGCGCCAATTTGAGCATTATGGCATTCGTTCACCAGTGGATCCTCTACCAGAACTAGACCCATTTGTGCCTCCCACGAGTAAATCTGTTTTCTAGAAGTTATGAATTGAATAAATTATATTTAATAAAATAATTGAATAACATTAATAAATCGTTGAATCTAATAGGTAGAAGCGGAAAAAAGGAGTTGTTCAGCTCCACTCGGGGATGACATGGATGACACTCTTCCATGTCAGCTATATATTTGGGATGGTATAGAGAAGACACTAGTGGCTCGTGGAAAAGTATTTGAGGCAGCCACAGTTCTTCATGGCATGGAGTTATCAGAGGATGAGGTTAAGGTCACGGTAGAGGAGGTTCTTGTGTTGTTTGCTTTAGTTCCTATGCCAACAAATGAGGTATATACTATGGCTCAAGCACTCCAATGTTTCCTCGTCTGGCCTAGAGATTTGTTTGTTTCTGACCCCCTGGTACAAACTTTTAAATGCACCATACATTAAATTTTTAAGTTTACATGTTTATTATATTCAAACTTAAAGTTTATTCCATTTTAACTAAAACTGCATCAATATAGAAAAAACCCCAACCAAAGAAGATTCTTCTCTTTTTGGACGATCCTCTTGGTGCATTGCTCCAACTTGTAGAAATCATAGATGATGAGCTGATGCAAGTTCCTTGGGATGCTAACATTTTTGGGAGAGACCTTAAGATCCCACTTTACTTGCATTTCCAAGATGTCTTGGAGCTTGCACAGACACAAGAGGAACTGAATATTACCATTATTCAATTATGAATGATGTAAGTCTTTCAGTCATTATATATAATTATTTGATATATTTATCTATTTACTTATATCAAATCAATTTTATGTTTAGGTATTTGTTTGGTGTCACTAAAACTATGGGGCTGAATGATCTAGATGGGTTTGTAGACCCCCAACTCATTCATGAAGGCAACAAGTTTGATGACATCCAATCATATATGACTGGATGCTTTCAACACGGAAAAGAAATTTATATTGTCCTTTATGTTACTGGGTAAGTCATTTTTGTTAACTTATGAATATAATTTGTCATTTTAATGCATAACAATGAATTTATTTTCTTCTCAAGTGTCATTGGCAATTACTTGTGGTTTCTTTGCACCGCCCTGCCCCCAACCATCTTAGACAAGTGATAGATTGGTAAGAAACCTCAATCTCAATCTTATGAATATGACATGTTATATAAAAGTATCCTAACTTATTCCCTTTATCATAGTTCAATTGTTGGATATAACATGTTGTTAGGGAGATCAACGGCTAAGGAAAAGTGTCTTGCATGGTGTTCCCTGCAGGTTTGATATTTCTATCCATATATTTATAATTGTTTGATTTGGTTTTCTTCCTTAATTAATTTTAATGTTGTTGATATAATGTAGTGTAATAGACAAACCGGCTCATATGAGTGCGGTTACTATATAATGCAATGGATGACAACCATTGTGCATGCTCGTATTACAACTAATTGGGAAACAGTAATATATATTTGAATTAAAATAATTACTTTGCAATATACTAAAGTTTGGTATACTAAAGTTGTCTTTCTATATACCAACTTAAGTTAGTGTCTTATTTTGTAGACATACAAGAGTTATGTGACAATTCCTGTGAAGTCCATAAAGTTTGGTAGGATAGCATGTGCAAAATTCACAGATGTACAATAGTATTGATTATGATATATGTATTTGGATTGTGGATATTCCAATTATCTTTTAAATGTTTTTTTGGATTGTGGATGTTTGAGAAAATATTATGTTTTGGTTTTTGCTGATCTGTGAAAATAATATGCAGGTTTAAATGTGGGAATCACAATAAAACAAAAAATTTATTTAAAAAAAAAAGTAGAATAGGCTTTGGTTCGTACCAAGACTGAAGCAAAAAGGGGGTGTGTGGCCTCGGTTCTTACCATAACCGAGGCCAAAGGCTCTACAAAATTTTTAATTAAAAAAAAATATTATGAACCTATGGCTTCGGTTCTCGCTGACCCGAGGCAGAAAAGGGCCTCTATGGCTTCGGTCCCTCTGCAATCGAGGAAGAAAAGTGCCCCTATGGCCTCGGGTGATAATTGAGGCCAAAAGGCACCCCTTTTGGCATCACCCCAATATGCCTTAGTTCTAAAACCGAGACAGAATGATGAAAATAACCAGGGTCAAAAGCCCTTACTGCATTGGTGATTCTCCTTTATAAACCTACGAAATGCATGTTAGACTAATTAAAAACTACAAATTATACTAAATAGAAAATAAAACTAGATAAGAACAATCAAGACAAGTTCTAAATGCCAATGGATTACCAAACACTTAACTAACTACTACAATTTATTAGAAAATCAAAATCTAACCATTTTACTAGAACTAGTCAAAAGGAAATAAGGAAATTGCTCTAAGGCTAATTTCTACTTATTCTTTTTATCGGCAAGTATAAATATGTATATAAATAGGAGCACTTGGGGTACTCCAATCTTTATATACATACACATTTTATGTACATTGTTTCTGAAACACTTTATCCCCACTATATTGATATTTCACTAAGAGTTAATTTCTACATCCTATTATTGTGTCCTCCCCTATTTTTCATCTCAATAACAGGACTACTATTACAAATGCATGTGTGTCTGTGAAAATTTCAAATAATTTGGACCAAACATTTGATTGCCTATATGTGTCGTCAACAAAAAGACAGATGCACCACAACACAACAATTAATGTAAAGTGAATAAGATGTGATGGGTTCGTTGTGTACGTACTTAGCCATAAGTCTCACCCCAAACAAATCAACCCTCTACTACAAATCATTTCCCTACAAAAAAATTATCTAGATTATATTGTCTGAAATCTGTTAGCTACATAATGTCCTATTTTATATATCTTTCATAATTATTTATACGTAATTGCATGTATATGCATATTATTGCAAAGTTTTAATGCAATGCACAAGACAAAAATAGTAGTCAGATTATGAGAAGGATGCTTTTTATTTTTTAGTATATGGGCTAATTTGTACTTGAAATAGAATTTACAACAAACAAACTCTTCACACAACTTCAAAATCAATAACCTAAGCTAATTTTACTTCTATCTACTTAAGAAAGCATGAAATCTGAAATAATACTTCATAAACATAAAAATAGCTACTAATTCATGCAAACTTAAAGATAGCAAAAGACTAATGGAAATAAAAATAAATACTGAAAGTTATGAAAAAATTTAAAATCATCCTATGTGCCACTTGATATACTACTCTAGAACACTACTAAAATGAGTATTTAACACTGAAAAAAATATCAATTTCATCGACTAAATAACTATTGCAAGTATTTATAAAATTAAAACTAAAATTCAAATTCACTATATGCCAAGAATCATACTACAAAAATAGAAAAAAATTCAAGGTAAAATTAACAAAAAATAAAATTCCAAAAATAGCATAAGAGAATTAGGTAAAAGGGATGGAAGCAGATGTATCTATGCTTGTCCATACTATTTTCTTGTTGCAGCAATAGTTCTTCATCTTGTGTTGGGAGGTAAATGATTGAAAATGTATTGGATGCATTGAATCACCTACAACAGTTGCAACTAACTCAGTCCTGCACCTATTCATACACCACAACAAAACACACAAGAAAAAACAATACCCAAATAGTACTACAACAATGGTAAAAATAGTAACAAACGTAAGACTAATTTTCTAAAAAGACATCAAAGAAAAAGTGGAAAAGAAATTAAACTAAAAACAAAGAAATAGAAGAAGAAGTGAACACTACATTGACGAGTGGCAATCGGTAGTGTCTGGTAGAGGGTTCATGACTGTGACCTTCACACAAGTTGTAAATTGTTATGTCTTTTGAATTTTCTATATTTTTACATTTTCTAAGGACCTTAAGAGTTGTTATAGCTTGATGAAGTTCTTCCTCCAACTCCTTAGCCTTGCTCCTTGTAAAAACTCCTATAAAAGCCTTTTCGATTGCTTGTATTCTTCTCTCCCTTTCTTGTAACTTGGCTTTGTTTCTTGTGACCACTCCATCTTGTATTAATGATTTCCGAACCATCATCTCATCATAGGTGGTCAAAATCTCAATTAGCACCATAAGTTACATTGCTTGTGTTACTCAATAATGACACACTCAAGAAATTTGAGTCTATTTTTGGATCAGTTTATAGAAAGGGTAATACAATATGGAAATGTATGTGGGTTGCTATAGTATGGTCTATTTGGATACATAGGAATAACATCATATTTAGAAGTAAGGTGAAAGATGTTGAGGAGATCTTTAATCTACCTCAAGTTAAGGCATGGACTTGGATTACTAATAAAGTTCCTCACTAGTGCAGGGAGGGGATTTGACCGTGGTTATTTTGACCTTTTGGCTTCGATTTTACACCCGAGGCATATACTGACGAGGTAAAAAAGATCTGTTTATGCCTCGGTTATGAACCTAGGCATATGCGAGGGTTACTGCCTCGGTTCACGAACTTAAAAAAAAAAACTTTCTGACCCACCCTCCCTCTTTGAAGTTAGGGTTTCCTCTCACCGAATCCGGCGCCGCACACCACGTCGGCAATCTCAGCACCATCCTCCAATCACGCTACTCACTCCCGCAAGAAAACAGAAAACAAAGCATCTTAGAGGATATCAGCCCAGCGGTAGCAATCTTAGCGAGCTTCGCCATGAAATTAGAATCGCCGTCTTTTGCGTCAAGAGACCGAACGCCGAACGCCATCACTTGGAAAACTCCAGCCATGTCCCGAACCGCTGAAACACCACAAGAGAGAAATAAAATAAATAAAAGAAAAGAATAGTCGAGTAAAACCTAAGCATCGAATGAAAGACAATATAGAGAGAGAGAAAACGCACTCGACGTCCACCACGCGACACAACGGCACAACAATCAAGAACGAGAAGAGGATTCCTGAGAAAGACGTGATGAATTGTGAGGATGAAGAAGGAAGCGAAATTAAAAAAACGCAACGAAAAAAGAGGACTTGTGTTTGAAAATGGAAGAGAGAAAAAATGTTGCTACTAACGCGAAGAAGACGAACAGTGCCGCAATTTCTTTTTAACCCTAAGAAGACTTATTGCCTCGGTTGATTTTAAACCGAGGCATATTCCACTCGAAAAGCAATCAAATATGCCTCGGTTATAAGAGACCCGAGGCATAAACATCTATCTGCC
>Ga0214544_1003511_pt1 | contig 32311 bp, 14 predicted proteins | sample CNSS3metaG_FD_160074 | JGI IMG/M metagenome (GOLD analysis project Ga0214544, IMG submission 160074) | Root nodule microbial communities from cowpea collected in UCLA plant growth center, Los Angeles, California, USA - CNSS3 | ecosystem: Host-associated > Plants > Roots > Nodule | place: USA...
AAGATACATTGCCTTGTCTTTTTATCTAACTTGGATCTTTCATCCTTAGGAACATGAACAAATGCCCTGCAACCAAAGACACGCAAATGATCATAGCTAACATTCTTACCAAACCAAATTTTGTCTACCACCTCAGTATTCAAAGCAACTGCGGGACTGAGATTAATAACATGCACAACTGCAAGCAATGCCTCTCCCCAGAAGTGCTTAGGCAACTTTGCTTTCGAAAGCATACATGTAACCCTTTCAACCAAGGTCATGTTCATCCTCTCCGCTAACCATTCAACTGAGGAGTTTTAGGAGGAGTCTTCTCGTGTCTAATACCATGCTGCCTGCAATAAACATCAAAAGGTCCACGGTACTCACCACCATTATCACTACGGATGCATTTCAGCTTCTTGCCTGATTGTCTCTCAACTATAGCATGAAATTCTTTGAACTTTTCAAGTACTTGCCCTTTCTGCTGAAGAGCATAGACTCATAGCTTCCTGGAACAATCATCAATAAAAGTAACAAAGTAAAGTGCACCACTAAATGAATTTACCTTTAATGGGCCGCAAACATCAGAATGCACCAATTCAAGCAATTCTGACTTCCTTGAGGGAGGATGTTTCTTAAAAGATACTCTGGTTTGTTTACTAGCCATGCAATGAGAACATTTCTCCAATTCTGCATTCCTCAATCCCATAAGCACATCCTTTTTAGCTAAGCAGTTAAGCCCTTTTTCACTTATATGACCAAGCCTCCGGTGCCACAAAGATGCTTCCATATACATAGCATTCACATTGTCTTTAGCAACCAAAGCTTTAGTCCAGTACAATTTAGATTGTTTCTCCCCTCTGGCCATAACCAAGTTACCTTTAGTGAGCTTCCATTTACTAGAACCAAAGTGATTGTCATAACCACAATCATCAAGCAACTGCACAGAGATTAAATTAAAACGGACATCCGGAGTATGTTTGACTCCTTTAAGCAACAACTGCACTCCCATGTTGGTTTGCAGGCAAACATCACCAACACCAATCACTTTAGACTCACCATCATTACCCATTTTCAACACTCCAAAATCACCAGAAGTGTAAGATGTGAAGAACTCCTTCCTAGGTGTAACATGCAGTGTAGCACCACTATCAATAATCCACATGCTCTCATCAGATACAAGGTTAACAGACTTTTAATTTTGATCAATTCTTAAAATATAATATTTACAATTAAAAATTTTAATAAATTTCCAAAAAGAATAATATATATATATAATTAAAAAATTTTCAAAATTTGGGGGGGCCAGGGCCCCTCCCTACCTCCAAAATCATTCGCCACTGAAGGGAGCCTAATACCCAACACCTTACCATTAGATTTGATATCCATATTACTTCTTTGTGAGTATTAGTTATTAGTGAAAATTTACTTCTTTGTTTCAATTTCAAAGAACTTATGAATAAAATTTTCTTATAAGCTTCCAAGACAATAGTGTCATATTGATCAAAATAAGTAGTTTTCCATTATAACTTCTTCATTTTTGGGTTATAAATTTTATGATATTGGTTCTATAAGTAAGTTGTGGATAATTTTACACTTTCTTTGAAAGTTTTTTATTTAACCAAGAAATTATGGTTGAGCCAAGTTCCTCTCCATTTCTTTTATACGCTTTCAAATCAATCCATGAAGTTATATTTATATGATAAATTATATTAAAAAAGTAAATTAATATTATTTTAAATATTACTTAAAATTCAATAAAGAATTTTCACAAAGGACAAAGATAAAATTTGTCTTTTCTTTACCCTAATTTTAACTGATGTTAAAAATGTGTACCTTGAAAAATTTGAAAAATAAAGACTTCTATTAAAATATATATGTTTTTTAATACTACAAGATGTACTTGAAATGGGAACAAAAAATTATTAAGGTAAGCAAATATTTATTTTTGTGATCCTAACTCTATATATGATGTTCAATATTTTAAGAATCATAAGGCTGACTGTGGTAAGCAAATATGATTCTTTAGATATAGCCGAGGCATTTTTTCTTATAAAATGAGACTAGAATAATTAAGTTATTTTGATAAGTTTAACCAAACAATGATTTACAAGGGTTTATATATCTAGCAGCAAGGCTTTGCAAACATTAGCACAACAAGCTCATTCTCACATCACATGTGATACAAGAGAATTAATGTTATCATTCAATTCCACATTCAATTTTAACTATAAAGATTTGTAAATATGCAAATGTGATTCTTAAAATATTTTAAAGATACAAATATTATCATACGAATTTCTCAATTTGTCATTACAAGTTATACACTAACAACAACGACTCAAATCATCGTTAATTATAGGAGTTAAGATAGAAATTTTGCTTGGAATCATAATCATGTTGTACATGAAAGTGACGACAATTGTACAAAAACTAGATAATAGTTTCACATTCAAAATTTGGCCTCAATTATACAAGAATAAGGGATTATAGAATTTAAATTAGAACCTCTTTAGATTTTAGTGTAAAAAGATTATACAAATGTCTATTATCTTCTCCTATTTAAAGAAATTTTGCCTAAACTTTAAGATAGGTAGCAAGATAACAAAGTAAAAATATCCAAGAGAACATATCATGGGGCTCGAACCCACAACCACAAGGTTAAGAACCTTATGCTTTACCAACTGAGCTAGACAAGTTTACTATATTCATTTTATGTTATCATTCAATTTTAGCTATGAAGTTTTGTAAATATGCAAATATGATTCCTAAAATATTTTAAAGGTACAAATATTATGATATGTAACAACAATTTTCTGATGACACTGAACAAAAACTAGACAAGCTCGAACCCACGTCCACTAAGTTAAAAGCCTTGCGCTCTACCAACTAAGCTAGACGGGCTTACTATATTCATTTTATGTTATCATTCAATTCCACATTTTAGCTATGAAGTTTTGTAAATATGCAAATATGATTCCTATAATATTTTAAAGGTACAAAGATTATGATATGTATCAACAATTTTCTGATGTCATCGAACAAAAACTAGACAATAGTTTCACATTCAAATTTTGGCTCAATTATACAAATGTCTATTTCTCCTATTTAAAGAAATTTTGTCCAAACTTTAAGATAAGTAGCAAGAGAACAAAGTAAAAATATTCAAAAGACTAGGAAAAAAACATAAAATCAACGCCCATCGTGGGGCTAAAACCTAGGCTTACTATATTCATTTTATGTTATCATTCAATTCCACATTCAATTTTATCTATGAAGTTTTGTAAATATGCAAATATGATTCCTATCATATTTTAAAGGTACAAATATTATGATATGTAACAACAATTTTCTGATGTCAGATGAACAAAAACTAGACAAGCTCGAACCCATGACCACTAGGTTAAAAGCCTTGCGCTCTACCAACTGAGCTAGACGAGCTTACTAAATTCATTTTATGTTATCATTCAATTCCACATTTTAGCTATGAAGTTTTGTAACTATGCAAATATGATTCCTATAATATTTTAAAGGTACAAATATTGTGATATGTAACAATAATTTTTTGATGTCATCGAACAAAAACTAGACAATAGTTTCACATTCAAATTTTGGCTCAATTATACAAATGTCTATTTCTCCTATTTAAAGAAATTTTGTCCAAACTTTAAGATAAGTAGCAAGAGAACAAAGTAAAAATATTCAAAAAGACTAGGAAAAAAACATAAAATCAACGCCCATCGTGGGGCTAAAACCCAGGCTTACTATATTCATTTTATGTTATCATTCAATTCCACATTCAATTTTATCTATGAAGTTTTGTAAATATGCAAATATGATTCCTATCATATTTTAAAGGTACAAATATTAAAAACTAGACAAGCTCGAACAAAGTAAAAATATTCAAAAGACTAGGAAAAAAACATAAAATCAACACCCATCGTGGGGCTCGAACCCACGACCACAAGGTTAAGAGCCTTGCGCTCTACCAACTGAGCTAGACGGGCTTATTACATTCATTTAATGTTATCATTCAATTCCACATTCAATTTTAGCTATGAAGTTTTGTAAATATGCAAATGTGATTCCTAAAATATTTTAAAAGTACAAATATTATGATATGTAACAACAATTTTCCGATGTCATTACAAGTTATACACTAACAACAACGACTTAAATCATCATTAATTATAGGAGTTACGATAGCAATTTTGCTTGGAATCATAATCATATTGTACATGAAAGTGATGACGATTGTACAAAAACTAGACAATAGTTTCACATTCAAAATTTGGCCACAATTATACAAAAATTAGGGACTATAAAATTTAAATTAGATCCACTTTAGATTTTAGGGTAAAAAATTAACAAATGTCCATTATCTCCTATTTCAAGAAATTCTATCTAAAATTTATGATAAGTAGCAAGAGAACAAAGTAAAAATATTCAAGAGAATAGGAAAAAACTATAAAATCAATAGTAAAAATATTCAAGAGAAAAGGTTAAGAACCTTGCGCTCTACTCTACCAACTAAGCAAAGCAATAAGGCTTATGCAAGAAAACAACGTAAAATGTTTCTAGCATAAAAACACAATGTCCATCGTGACAACCGCTATCATAATAGTTTATTAAATGATGATAAAAAAAAGGTTATTAAATTAGAAAAGGGTTTAATTAATTATTTAATACTTTAATTTGTTTGTTTGGTTCATTTCCATCAAATTATTATTTTTTGGTTTTATTATATCCTTTAACTTTTTAAAAAGGTTTTTGGTCCTTCATTTTGAACTTTTTAAACAATTGGAACACTAAATTGAACCTTTTTAAAAAATTAGAAAACTAAATTGAACCCAAAAATAATAAGGACACCAAAATAAACCAAACAACAAATTACAAGACTAAATCACTAATTGTATTTGAATTTATAAAGTTGTTATTTTTAAAGCAACTTTAATATTTATCTATAAATTATAGATATATAAATATTTAAAACAAAATTTATATAAAGTTCAATGCAAAATATAACTTTAAATAAACTTAATTTGGTTAAAAATATCAATTATAATAAAAATACAATTGTAAAGTTTATATAAAAATTAAATTTGGTCTCAATTTGGATAGGGATGAAATTGTTTCAGTTTTAAAATAATTTGACCAAATTGAGACAAAATGACAAATATAAGAACTAAATTGAGAATTTTCACATTCAATAGTGACATGTGGCACTGCCACTACCACATCACACTACCTCTGCCACATGGCACAACGTCAGCTTGACACGTGACAATTCTTTTTAATTATAAAAAATAAAAAAATAAAAAAAAAATTATAAAAACTACGAGCAGACATGTGACACATAGTCTATTACTAACGGAAAGTAACTAATTGAAACAAATTTCTCAAAATTTGGACCAAATTAAGATAAATAAAAAGAAGGGGACCAATGGAATGATTTAACCTTTTAAAAACTAGGAGGACTAAATTGAATCAAAATTTTAAGTAGAGAGACTAAATTGATTTTTTTTTAAGAAAATAAAACCCTTTTAAACAATTTTTGAAAAGTTGGAGGACTAAATTGGAGGACTAAATTGATCCCAAGAATATAATAAGGGGACCAAAATGAACCAAACCAACAAATTAAAGGAATAAATCACTAATTAAGCCCTTTTAAGAATAGATGTTTGCTTTGTCTATTGGAAAAAAAGGATATGTGATTATGGAAAGAGGGGGCATGGTTTTATCAATGTCATCGCCCTTGGTATTCTACTTTAACTTGGTGGGCATTATTGAGCTTTCGCTAGGTTGTCGTCTTAGGCAGGTGGGGTCTTCGGCTTTTCATTAGTAGGCGTTCTATTAGTGGACATTTGTCTTGTACTTATTTCCCTTGAGGTTTTTCTTGATGTGACCTCAGTGATAACTTTTCATTAAGTTCTCCTAGTTTGTAGCCTTTGTTTTGAAGGAAGTTTGTAATGTGATATGGTCTGTCTCAATTAGGTGCAAGCTTTCATCTAGTTTAAAGTCTCGAGTGTCGTTGAACTTTCTCCAAACTAGGTATATCTTGGGGAACGTTCTCTCTTGAACTTGTGTATTGTAATGTCGAGTTGTTATATGCTTAGAAATTGCTTTTCTTATATGACGACGAATGCATATTTATGCTCTCATTTAAGCTTTAATTATGAATTATGCTTAAAAGATTAATTTAGTTAGGAATTGTGATAATTTGACTTATTGAGCTTGTGCGATAAAAATGTCTTAAAAAGTGTTTTTTAGTTGCATGAAATATTTTTGGATGTTCTAATGTTTTTTATGCAACTGAAGTTAAGTTTTGATTCATTCAAAGTGTGAAAATAAATTCCAAGCTACAAAATAAGGCCAAAAGTAGAAAGGGAAAAATATACACATAGCTAAATACAACCCTAGTTCTATTTTACACACTCCCTTTTTCCTATGGGTCACACTCACAAAGCTAGCCAATTAGAAGTTGAACGTGACATCTGTAACATCGCGTCCAGATGTTACTTGGTATAGTTTAAATTCAATTAAAATCATTTCATACACATCTGATACCATCCTATTAACATGGGAAAATTTAAAACTTCCCATTCATAATACCTACCAAATTCATTCAAATAAAAATTCTTGCAAAAATATTTATAAATTAATCTCAATCTTTAATATTATAAAACTAAAATCGTAAAACAAAAATTCCAAAACTCAACTTAAAACAATTTCCAAAAACTTTTACAAAAGTTATCCAAATAAAATCCCAAAGCTTTTCCCAGCGCATCTCTCATCATTAAGGCTTCAAATGGCACCTGTATCATCTACTGCTCACGTAAAACACAAATTATACGTTCATCGCACAAACATAACAAAAGAAAGGGTGAGCTAACATCAATCACAAATAACATCAATTAACCAAACAAGTTCTCACCCAATCCAAATAACATCATCAAGGTATAAATAATAACATCATAAATCCTTAAATAACCATTGCCTCACATTGTCATATAATTACACTAGGTGTTCCACACAATCCATACAAAACATGCTACAGTCACAAATGATACGACTACTAGTAAACTCGGTATCAAGAACCGATTTGTAATTCTCGTATGCAACTTACCAATCCCATTACTTTCATAGCGAGCCCCGACGAAGTATACAACTTTCCATTACTCATATCACGAGCCTCGATAAAATACCCAATTTTCCATTATTCATATCAAGAGTCCTGACGAAATTCACAATTTCCCATTACTCGTATCAAAAGCTTAGCGAGATATGCAATTTGCCATTACTTTTATTGAGAGCCCCGATGAACTACACCTCCAATACAATTACGCAGAGTTACCTTTCATTATATTCACATCTAAGTATAAGACTATCTCATAATGATCATTCATCAATCAACAATCACATGATTATCCGCACTAGTGATCAACAATCACACAAGCACCTCAAGGCCTCATCATCACATGTATATCAATATGTTGACATCTTACAATAATCATAACATAAACCAAGCATTATTTCCTTGCACTTTATAATTTTAACACATAATTCCCAAAAAAACTATGCACACAATTAAACAAAAAACAACAACCATAATTCTCCACCACTTAATACCAAAGCTAGCAACCATAATTATGCACCAAATAACACATAAACAACAATATTTTTAAAACAACGAACACAAATTTTTAAAACGACAACAAAATTTTTAATTTTTAAAATAGCAATACTATAAAACTTCTGATACAACACCAGCATCTAACATACATCTGAAACTTCACATGCACTGACTCAAACTCATGTATTACAAAACCAAATAAACAAAATCCACATTCCATAACATGAAATCATGCAATCAAAAGTCAATTTTACAAGCAATCTTATAGAATGAAAGCTACAAGCAATGACATGCAATGTAAGCTAGTTAAAACTGAATTTTGGTAGCCCTAACCTTTTCTTACTATTTTGCTTATAACTTTTTCCAAAACTCTTGAAATAATTTGATTCCTTTTTTCTTAGATTCTAGACACAACTATCTTTAATCCGGGTACTAAAACATAATTTTTGGAGTTTTGTGGACGTTCCAGTTTAATTTGGACAATTCTAAAGAGATTTGCAAAATAGTGACAACGTCACACACATATATTTATTACGGTTTTACTCATAATGTTTTATACACATGTCCAATTGAGCTGATTCCTTATATATATTTATTAAACTTTGTTTATAATCTAATGAATTGTTTTCCTGAATGATTGAAAAATGAATATGTATCTCAAAATTTATGTGACTTTCGTAAAAATAATCATTAAAATTTTTAAAAAAATCACTTTTAATGACGATTTTATATTGAACCATTGTTGTATGTTTTTGCCTTTTTTTAGTACGAGTAAGACCACAATGTTGTGGTTTTTAATCTTTCAAAAATGGTCAATTGAACTGTCATCATTTTTTCCATACTATCGTTGGAGAACCATTTTAGCCATCACTGAAATCTCATTTTGTAGTAGTGGGACTTAGGATATGAAGCTAATCAACCATAGGTTGGGAAAACTATGCATCTTGACAAAACTTGATATTCTAACATTGCATACTTCCTAAATAGAATTCTTAAATTCTTGTAATAGTATTAGAGCAGATTTATTATGCACATGTGGTTTCACCTAATATATAAAGATAGCAAGAAATTGATCAACAAATTAGTTCAAAATTCACATCTCTCCCCATCAAATAATACCGAAATCTATTCAGTCATTAATCTGTACGTTAAACATATAATTGATGGAAAGAATGGACCATAGGAAACATACAGATGTGGAAAAAAATTAGCAGTGTCCAACTTCACAAGGTGGGGACGAGATTCAAATGTCTACCCAAAAAAAAAGGTAGGTGTGGGAATAGGTTAAGAGAGTTGACAATTATATATAATGTTGATCAAAGATTGCCAATTGAGTTTGATATACAAAATTGTAAAGCTTTGGGAAAGCATAACACAAAATTCATTAACTACGTGGCCTGACTTGGTAAAAGCGAGGTTAATATTCTTATATATGATTGGTACCATGTTCCAGAGACACTGAAGAACTATATTTGGCATATTACATCATTGTGTGAAATCTTAACTTATTTAATTTATTATGAGCATACAACTGATGTTTAACATATGTAATTGATATTTATTGTACAAGTCACATATGATGTTCAAAACAATAATCTATTAAGGACAAAGTGGATTTTATATATTGGGTCACAATGGCAACAACTATCACATTGCAACCTATATAGCTAAGTGTGTCTCCTAAAGTCATTATCGTAACCTTAAGTGTACCTTTTTATATGTCAAATGGATATTTTTATATTCTCATTGGCATTGATATATTCAATATATTATTCTAACATTATTTATTTTTAAAGCTTAAGGTATTTACATTATGCATGCACCGAGAGGAAGAATGTTCACATACATTGATTTATTGACCATGTTGCCATCTAAAGTGTTGGGAATAAACCTATATAGTGAGGTGCAAACATATTTATTAGAGACATTTGAAAACGAATCCAAAGAAGTGTACTTTGCATCAGTAAGTATACATTTTATAAATTAATGCATATTTATATAAAACTTAATTGTTACTAGTATTAATTTAAGTTGTAAGAGTCACTAGCGGTTGATAATAATTATTCCTCAACAATCTCTTGTGTTTCTCGTGTTTATTACATAAAAAAAAAATTAATAGTTTGGCAATTAGAAATATACTAGATGTGTAAGTTTTTTATTAATGTATTTGTTGTGTTATATAATTTAATTTTACTAAGTTTAATACTTAATACAATTTGAATGTAAATTAACTTTTACAAAGCTTTTGAAGCTCATTTGAGGTTGTCGGGACTTCCAAATGTTGCTAGAAAGAAGTTGCAGTACATTGCGCCAAATATAAGTAGTTAATCTTATAACTATTGAAATACAATTATCATCTATATGATATTCTATGAATTTAACTTGTAGTGCTCACGTCAACCAAGGAGCTATGAGTATGGATATTATGTGATGAGGCACATGCATAGAATTGTATCCATAAACATTGTTGAGTCATGGAGTTTGGTAAATACAATTAACTCAAATATAATAAATATATAAATGTAAATTTCACCTTATATTTGATTATGAGAGTGGGCATCCTTTCCATTGAATGATAAAGTCTTACAAGAAGTTTGTGAGCGGTGGGCATCCTTTCTTTTAAATATTTATGGTAAATGATGTTAGGATTATCAACATTTTAAGTTTAACAAGTTTATTTGTAAAAATTAAATGATCATGGATTGTATTACATTATTAAGATTGTATATGAAAATCTTTGTTTGAGAATTATGATTATGCAGGTTTTGTTACATGAGTAGGGAAACCAATGATCTAAAAGAAAAAAAAAAACACCATTTTCTATGATGGTTATTGCCATAACCGACATAGAAATCCATTTTCTATGATGGTTTGGTTGTAACACTCATAAAAAGCCGATTGGGAGCACATCTGTTATAGAAAGTGACTTTCTATTACAAACATGACAGATTTTTTTATGTTAATTATCTTACACCTGACACATAAAGTGAACTTTCTATGACGAGTCAAAACCGGCATAGAAAGTAAAAACTTTTTATATCGGTGTATCTATGACGGATCTAGAACCGACAAAAAAAAACATTTAGTAAGAAAGTCTTTGTTTCACGAATTATGTTTCTCTTTTAATTTTGACGAGAACAAAATGAAATAGTTATTTTCTCGTTGCACTATAATGATAACAAAATAATTAAGATATCGAATGCATGCTTCAAATTCGATTTATTGTGATAAGATGTGAACTATGCTCTTCAGAATCGTCATTTGCTAATTGTGAATGTGAGAAAAAACCGATATCTCATCATTGAGGCTAGAAATCTCTTCTCCAGTATTCTATAGTTATGCACACCCTACAGGAACGAGAAGGATCCTCTTACAATGTGATCACATACTGAACATGTTTGACACTACTCATCTTGAAGACTGCAAACCATTAACATGTGATGATGATGAAACCCAAGTAGATAGTACATGAGTGACATCATCCATTACGTGTTCTCCCTTAAAGATATACACAAAAATTTTAGTAGGGGAGAAATAATATCAAAGCGACAACCTTAACCTGCTTCGTGATCTTCAGTTACTATTGTTGGAGAAAAGCTACTTCTTGTCCATTCTACATCTTCTGATTAATCTACATTCATTGAGGTGAAGAACAAATTACAAGAAGCAGTGACATAGATGGGTTGACACATGCATATTGTTTGAAAGGGGTTTAAAAAACTGAACCTTAATTGGGTATATGTAGTGACTGATATCACTACCAAAGACTCTTGTCCAAGCGCCATCAGCAACCTACCTCATCAAACAATGATAACGAGAAAAGTGAGAATATGGGGTTTTACCAAGTGCTACAAAAGGACATGTAATAAAGTTAGAATAGAAACGCCAAAGATAATACTATTTCCCTTCTTGTAATTTACTGTCTCCCCAATTAGGCTCCACCACATGCGCTTCCTTTATACTGGACTCAGTTGAAGTCTTGAACCTAGTGAACAAAATGAAAAGGTTAAATGATTCAGTGGTTCATTTAATGACTTGAATCCAAGCAACCAAGTTCATTGGCCAATATGTTGACAACATCTTCATCGTTATCTTCAGTAGTTGGAATGTCAAATCGACCCTCAAATTTCTCACTCAACAGCAGTTCTTCCCAAAACTCTTCATCAAGTACTCTATCCAATCTCTCTTGTGATTGTAGTGCCTCAGGTTCTACCTCCTGCTCCATCCTACCCTTTCCAAATCCCTGCATTTCCATAGCTAACTTTTCCAACTCTGACACTCCAAAATCACAATCGCACTCCCCAAATTCCAAGGCCTCAACTTTAACACTGCTCCTTCCTTCACCCCTACTACTTGATTCTCCAATACCTCTAACTCCTTGCTCAATTTGTCTTCTCTTTTTAGTCAAGGCTTCTTCAAGATCCTTTCTCTTCTCTTTCTGTTGGAGTTGGTGTATGAAGGCAGGATTTTTTATAGCTCTAGCTAAGAATGCCATCGTATGTTTCTGCTTGATTTCAGTCACTTGTAACCTTTGCTCCATCTCCTTAATGCACATTCTGGCTTTCTGCTGCTGCTGTCTTAGATTCATAAGCTCCATCATCAACACTATCTTCTCGTGCTTCAAACGATCAACCTCTTGGTCTAATTCAAAACGTCCAACTTCAACACTGTGGTGACTTTGTGTTAGTTGGGAAGGTGCCTTCCTTCTCCTTATGCTTTTTAACAAATGCTTATGCCCTCTGATGAATCCTTCGTTTGCAAACTGCCATCTATCTGGATCAATTTTCCTAAAACCCTGTAAAATCGATCACCACGATCAATATTTCAAACCATCAAAATTGAACAAAGTCACAACAAACAAGGAATAAATTGGAACTCTAATCACAATCACAAACTACTTCAATCATCAGGAGAATTAGAGAAATCAAGATACAACACAATTCAGAAAAACAAAGAGAAAGGGTGTATACGTCATCGAAATCGAAAACAAAACCAGTTCGTGAGTCTTTATAGATTTGTCTAATCAAGCAAAATCATAAACCACATACGCATTAAAATTTAAAGAAAATAATAATTAAAGAGATACTGTGATTAGATAATACATACGTAAGTGTTTAGTTGCCTGACAAAGCTTGAGAAATTGTTGTGCTTGAAGTATCTGGGAAGGAGAGTTGCAGAGAAGGTATGTGGATCCCAGACCACAAAGCTTGTGCCGTCTCTGCTCCATGAAATTACATGGTTGGTAACTGGGTCATCAACAACATCAAAAGTTTTGGTGAGGAATGGTGGTGGTCCAGTGTCATGAAGTCCCTCAATTGGCTTTGGTGGATACTCATTACCTAACTGATATGATGATGATGATTCCAAGCATTCTTCTTTCACCGGATACATATAATTCATTCTTCAATTTTTTCTGATTAACTTAATGGGTTTTGTGGAATTGTTATTTATGGTTCTAAAGCAGATTGGTAACTTGGGCAGTAAGCAAATCTGCACTTAACCATAGAGTATAAAACTGATGAGTATTAGTATTAAAAGGGAAGATGGAGAATTTAATTGAGACTAAGATGAAAAGGGAGAAAAGGTACAAATATAATATAAAGAAGAAAGTCTAAGGCGGAATCAAAAGGGGGTTGAAGAGAAAAGTTATGAATGAAAATGAAGAAGAAATGAATGATTAAGTTTTGTTTTTGGGATAACCCTTTCTCCTCTGAGAAAATAAGTCGTTTATGCAGTTAGAAAGAGTTGGTTGTGTCCTACCAAGGAAGGAATATAACTGAACTGTAAAGTGAAGCGTATAAGAGGGACTATATAGAAGAGAATTTTGGATCATACCCACAAAAAAATAATGCATTAGAAAGTTCTAGATATGTTGGAAGGATTCTCATTTTGTCTTGACGCCTTCTTCATGAAGCAATTGATGGGCCACTGGTTTGGAAAATTCTGGAAGCAAGCATAAGCGATTGGATTTGGATTTTGACTTGGTTGAAACATTCACCATATAATAATAATATTATTCACAAATATTTGATTAGTTAGAGCTACATCTTTTCAAAACCACAAATCACAACAATTATTAGCACAGTAGAAGAAAGAAAGAGTAGACTTCTCTATATATGCCTGGTTGGCAGGAGGTAAACTAATTCATGATTTTGTGGGAGGAAAAACATTACTTAGTATTTCCGTACAATCATCTTTGAACTGATTTTTTATGCATTATGTAAGAAATGTGTATATGTGGGACGTATTCATAATAATACAAAATACTTATATTTTGAAGAAAGAAGCATGTGTTAGCATGACATGGCATCACAGTGCATGCAGTCCATACTTATATATTCATGTTATACTAGAAGCATCTTTGTTTAAGATTAGGAGTCCCACCACCACTAGAATAGGCAACTTGCATTTCTTTAATCTTAAAACGATTAGCTATGTTGAAGGTCCTAATAATGGCGCATTCGTGACAATAATAAACAATTACATACACATAGATCAAAGTTCTATAACATTCTCGAATGTACAAGGTTTTATATTTCTCTTTGTTTCTGTGAGATCATAGTTTTAATTTGGTACACAAAATTATAATTGGTTCTCCTTGTCTTGTTAACGATAAATTCCTGTTTGGGCCCTGCTGTCCTGTCCATGACAAAACATTTGCACGTTACTGAACCTCTTTTACTCATTAATGATGATCATGAAGTGGAGGAGTAAGTGGATGAGAATAAATATTACATATGTGGCGCACGATTCTAAGTAACAATATCGATAACTTGTAAATATTCTCATTTTATTTGGTCAAATGTGGTTTCTTTTGTATGTAAAGAAGATGCTTGAATGAAAAGTTACGTATAAAGATCATTCAAATATAATTTGAATCCTAATTATGAATATGTTAGGCATTGTTTATGTTAATTAGATACTTCTGATGCTGGTATTGACCTCTCTGCATATATGTTTGTATTCTGCAGCATGCCCTCTTAACAAGGTTCAGTTTGTACTTTTCAATGGCTATTTATAATCATTGCCTAATGTGGGATTTGTACATTTTCTATGATCTCTTTTTCCTTAAGACATTGCATATATGCAAATTTCTTAACTATCGATATGGGTAAGTTTTTCGTAATTGAACGTGGTGAAGAGGTCGATATGAAAGAAAATCTCAGCAAGCCAAAAAAAGGACAAAAGTTTGAGCACCTAAAATAGAATTTCAGGACCACAAAAACATGCAACACGAGCAAGGAATCCCGAAAAAGAAATAGAAACAAATAAGAGATAAATATTGAAGAAAAAGCCAAAAAATGATAAGATCAAGACAAAAGAGAAACAATAGGAAATTAAACCTTCAAAACTCAAATAAAAGAGGAGGATAGAAATGAAGCACTGAAAATGAGTAATTTGACCACAAAGACATGAGAAACAAGTATGCAACGAGAAAACGATTGGTTATTCGAGTAAACATTAGAAAGTTAGTACATATCCTCAAAGATTTAGATCCATAATTATTAGATAATAGATCTGATGCATTTTCAATCTAAAATTTTAGAACTTCATTAATTATATAATATGCAACTTTCTTTCTACATTTGAACTTATCGTTAAAAAGAGAAAGTTGACACCTAAAGAAGTAAAAAAAAAAACAAAGACTGCGCAAAAGGAAACCGTTAGAGGGTAGGATCAAGGATAGCAACTCAGTGAAATGAGTGAATAAAAGAAAAAAAAAACTAATGAAAAAACATATAATTACTGTAACATCCCATTGTAGTAGTATAAAACTAATAAAATAAGACATTTCATAATAATATTCAAAGGCAAATTAACAGAATAAAAAGTATATTAATACGGTCTTTCAAGAGTTCAGAACATAAAAATATATCATTTATACAACAATATCAAACCTATGAAAATATTCATATATCGAACATACTAAACACTCATACATTTATTGCAATCTCACAACTCTAACTATAGACTTCTCATCCTTCAGAGGTGTCTCTAAACTTGGATCTTCATCTGCATACACCAGAAGAATGGTTATCATCGCAAAAGAAGAAAACAACATAAGATCACAAAGTGCAAGGGTAATCTAGTATACAAAAGAATTATCGTAAGACCATTTAAATCATATCAATTATAAGTCATACATGGACAAACTACAATTAGGGGCGAAACTACATGGTGACAGAGGGGAGCCACGGCTCTCCCAAATTTGTTTTTTGAATTTTTTTATATATATTTATATATTTTTTAAAATTATATTTATATATTATTTATATTAAGTTTATATTATGAAAAATTATAATAAAAGATAAAAAAAATTAATGGAGACATTGATTTATAAAAGAGATTAGGGTTTTTTTTCTGGCTATAAGATCTTTCCACCATATAAATTATCATGAAAGTGTGTGAAAAGAAATAAATACAAAGAGATAGATTGGGAAATACAGGTTGAGAAACACATAGATTGAGATTGAAGTATACATTCTTGCATGCTCTCTCACAGATCAAGGTGTTAGTATCTTATTATGATTTATGTATATTAAATTTATGATTCTTTATAGGATGTTTCTCCCAAATTAAGTTTATTTCAAATTAATATAAACCCTAATTATGATTTTAGGGATTCTTTTATGAAATTGGTATGAACCCTAATTATAATTTTTCCCAAATTATTATAACCCTTAATTATCAAATTTAGGGATTTTGTGTTTTTCGTTGCCTATGGTAATTTTTTTTTTAAGTTTTGAATTTATACAATGTTGCTTATTTAATTAAAGTGGTATTAGTTTTGTTATATTTTGCACTGTGATAATTGTGATTTGTGAATATAAATTTTATTTTTTTTCTAGATAGGCGAGAGGTGATAAATTTATATTAGAAAGATTATGATAAAAAGTAAAAAAAAAAATTGATTCTTTTTTTTTAAAAGAGGAAGGTTTGTGATAAAGATGAAAAAAATGCATTTACGTTAACTAAACGTGAGAAATTTCATGAAAACCAAGAATTCAAGACAATAAAAAACAAATCTCTAAAGTTCTTAGAGTTGCATATAATGAATTTAAAAATTCATTAGAACGCAATCCGGGAAAAACAACCTCAAATTTGACAATACCACTAAATCAAATTGATGAGGTACGAAGGACTTATCTGAAATGGTATTCATGGTTTGTTATCATGATATAATAGCGAATGATAGTAATATTTTTTTGAATTCTACTATTATGTATGCTTGTTTTAAGCAGAGGAAATGAAGAGAAAAGATGAAGAGCTTTTTTTTTCTAACTAAAAACAAATTATATATAACAAATCTAATTTGGCACCCCTACATTTTTTGTCCAAGTTCCGCCACTGACTACAATAATTCAAACAATTGCACACAAATAGTTGACACTAAACTCAATTATCCGGATACATGCATTTGGAATCGAAATTACTGGTGACTTGCACTTGTGGTGGCCTCTACTGTATGTAGTGTCATTGCCAATGGGTTTAACCCTACCACACACAAGACTAATCCATGATTATCTAAGGTCATTATCCTACCTTAGACTATGACATTTTGTTACTCTCACCACATGAACCATTCTACTCTATTTGAGTGTGAATGATCATTAAAGTTTCAGGATGTCACCTTACTTGAATCCATAGTCCAATGCATACACTAAAATAACACCACCATAAAATCTTCTCATGAGACCCATGGAATTATGTCAAAAACATGCAATGCTCATATACATTAACAAACCCATCATCATAGTTTCACAATCAATTACAATATCAAACATATACATACATAAAGTACATTAAAACATTGAAAATCATTTCTCTTACGACAGACTTCAAAACAAATATTTCACCAGTCAAAGTGAAGAATCACGTGTCTAGGATCAGTTATCAAAATTTTAGCTCGATCTGATGGTTAACGAAGCAGGAATCCCATTTTTCCCAAGATGAAGCAAACTAGAAAAACAGGGTGGCGCCCGATGCTAGAAAAGTGGCGTCCGACGCTACAACCCTTGGAACCCACTGACTTACTAGCGCCTAGTGATCCAAAAGTGGCATTTGGCGGTGTATCATAAACAGCAATTTGGGGGATAAAATTATCCTGTGCAATTGACTAATTGGACACCTTTCCTTTAGTGTTTTTGTTTCCAAATGGTTTTACAAAGTTCAAAAATGATGCCCAATCACTTAAAACATAGATTCAAACTTTTCCCCAAATCAAGACCAAAAACAAATCAAATATCAAACAATTCAAAATGTAACTCATCAATTCAACACACCACATCACAACTAACTACAAAGATTATCATTTCACACAAAAATTCAATAGAAGCCTAGCTTCTCTTACCTCTAGTGCAGCCCAAGCTTGAAACAACGAAACCTTAAGATGATTCGAACACAAAAAACCCCAACTCAACCTAGAGACCAAAACGAAGGAATGAAGAAGGGGATGAGGCTCTGGTCATAATCAAATCAGAATCAAAGCCCCATGAACAACATGCATCTAAGAAACCTCACATGCAACCCTCCAAACAGAAAAGAAGAAGAATATTAGAGTTTTCAACTTACTTGGATGAAGAAATTGTTGGTTGGTTTTGACGAGGACTCCAAGACGATCCCAAAACTGACCTCTGTTTCACAAAAAAAATGAAGATCAGATGAGAAAAAGGAAGAATCAAGGTTGAGTTGAAATGGGAAATGAAGCTGGTGATGAGAGAAGGTGGGGGATTTTGTGTTTTGGAAAGAAAAGGCAACTGAAATTGTTTTAAAAAAAAGGGATTTACATTCTTCCCAACAACAAACAACAAAATTTCCATCCTTGAAAATTCACTCATTAGGTAAAAGATAAGGACATACTCGCCTGATTTCTCTTATTACAACTACCTAGACTTGCTTGACTTACCTTTTCAACACCCTGACTAATTGAAAACTATGCATTTGTGCTATGTGATATAGTGTTCAATAGTGTAGAATTGTCTAACCATTATCCCTAGGGGTGGAAAAACGGGCCAGCCTGGCCCGTTTTGGCCCGGCCCGCCAAAAACAAGTCAGGCCAGGCTGGCCTGCCATCAATAAACGGTCCGAAAACTGTAACATGTCTCGTCTTTGGGCGGGCTGGCCCGCGGACTGACCCATCTCTCTTTTTTTAATTTTTTTTAATTTTTTTAACTTTTTTTAACTTTTTATTAAAATTTTGTTTATAAATTTATTTATATAATATTAAAAAAAAGTATTATTTTTTAATTATTTTTAATTTTAAAAATAAAAAAAATAAAAAAAAATGGGTTGGCGGGCTGGCCCGTTTTGGCCCGCTAAATTGGCGGGTTAGGCGGGCCGGGTTACAGCGAGTTGACAGGTTGAAAATTCCAACTCGGCCTGCCCTTTTTTGGGCGAGCCTGGCCCATTTTTCCATCCCTAATTATCCCCCTAAGACAGATTCTAAACCTTCGGTCCAAAAGCTTGAATGATCTTTTACGCCTGACCAACAATTTTTATCTTCTATACAAAACTTACATTCCATATGCTCTCTACCACCTCTTGTAGATTTTACCAAATGTACAGATAGCCTTGGTTCTCAATCTTAAACATGGTAGTCATCAATTTCACACTACCTTATTCCCTTCTTGAAGCATCACTCAACTGACTTGATCACACACTACTTCAGCATACTAACAAGATGTGAACACTTTTGATCACACCTATCCATAACCACCCTATAACATCATACTTTTTTGTTTTGGAAAGATGATAGATGTAAAACTGTTTTTAAAGAAAATGGGTTTTACAATCACCCTGGTATGTATATAATTTACTATTATTTATTCATTTATGTATAACTTTAATTATGTCCTTTGTCCCAATTTTCGTATTCAAAAATCTCAAATTGATCCTTTAATTTTAATTTTTTTTCTATCTCAATTAGGTCATTACTTTTGAAAATGTGATATAATTTGGTCTTTTCTGATAGTATTGTACTTACAACATTAAAATGTGTCCCATGTCCGGTGCATGGCCATTTATTTTTATTTAAAACAAATTTCATGTGTCAAGTTAGAGTCATGTCACATGGTAATGGCAGTGCCACGTGTAGGGATGTCAAAAATATTTGTACCTGTGGATATCCGTAGGTAAAACTCGCAATGGGTAGGAAACGGATATTAAAAATGGATACATGTACCCGCTAAACTTTAATTCACAAAAATACCCTTATATATATATATATATATATATATATATATATATATATATATATATATATAAGATAAAATTATTACATGACAATTTTTTATATGACAGTGAAAATAATTTGTATTATTAATGAATATACACTATTTTTGAATGATATTATTTTAAGATGTAACATCACATTTAATAGTTTTTATGCTACTAAACAAAACATTATATCATGATAAAACAAAACAGATAGTGGAAATAGGTCAATATAGAGTATTAATACGGTCATCCAAAACTATAGAAGTACCAACTATATTTACAACCTATGCTAGAAAAGAGTTAGCAGAAGTTCCAACTCTGATCAAAACATAAAACAAGGACTATTACAGGAAAACTCCATTTTACTGTCTCAACTCCTATCCAAGAGGGGAGTATCTTCACCTGTATCTTTCTCTTGCTCACACCAAATGATTGATGATCATTGCAAAAAGGGGAACCACACAAGAAAACAGATACAAACAATAAGGGTAAGCTAATCTGATTAAAAGAAATATACAATCCAATTATAAACACCATATTAATTTTCACATTTCCTACATAATCACTTAATTCACCATAGCACATGAAAGATAGATGACTCTAGACTCAATTATCCGAATTATGTAAGCGACATTGGACTTCTTGGTGGAATGCACTGACTTGTGGTTCCCAAACTCTGCAGAGTTTGGCCTCAAGGGGTTATCACCCAACCACTCACAAGGTAAGTCCCCTTCTCGTTTAAGACTTGATCAAGTCTAAAGACTAGGATCTTCTGCTACTCCTCACGACATAATCCATTATGTTCTACTTGAGTGTGAATGATTATTGGAGTTTCAGGATATCCCCAATAGTGAGTCATCATGTCCTTACATACACTAAGAACATACTCATTAGAAGTTCCACTTGGAATTCTAGATCAACCTCAACTCTCATAATTCAATTTATACATTTATACTACACATGCTGCCAAAAAACCAATTCAATCATATTATCATCCCAGTTCATGCATTAACATTGAAGATACTTAATCATTCACAACAAACAACAAATCAAACACTCTCTTGTAGTGATTTTCGCTCAAGCTAGGAAGTCTCGCCCAAGCGAAAGGGTTATCTCGCCTAAGCGGGTCATTCTTGCCTAAGCGAGACTCAAAACAGAGAGTAACTAAAAAACTGAGCGAATTCTCGCTCAGGCTAAGCTTTCTCGCTTAGGAGAGACTTTCTCTCGCTTAGGCAAGAATCACTCACCTATGCGACAATTCGCGTAGGGCAGAGAATGAGTTTCTGGTGTTTTCGCTCAGGCGAGAGCTGGTCGCTTGGGTGAATACACCAGATTCTCAATCTACTCTCACATGCAAAAGCCTAGAAATCATGCACAAATTCAATCACACACTCAATTACACAATTCAAGCACCAATTCAACACCCAATCATGCAATCAAAGGCATCCGAAATGATTTCCATGCGAAATTCAAGAAAACATATAGTTTCCCTTACCTCTAGACAACCACTGGCTAGTAGAGAAGAAAGCTCCTAACAAGAGGACACCACACCTGTACAGAACCTAAGGAACTGGAATGCAAATCCATAGAGCAAATGAGACTCAAATTTCAACTCAGACAAGGGTGAAATTCTAGAAATTGAGAATTGAAGTTTAACTTACGAGAAGGAGAGGAATGCTCAATTGGAAGGGAGGGTTATACACTGGCTCCAAGCCTGCCTGCTGCAACAAGAAAAGAGAAAGACTTTAGAGGAAGAATAAGGAAGCACAGAGAAGGAATGCAAAAGGAGTGGTGTGGAGGCAGACTGGCTGTTAGTGTTTTCAGAGAGGGAAAAGAGAGGGGTTTCACATAAGACATAAAACTAAAATTTATTTTTTAAATTTATTTTTATTAACTGACCAAATAATTAAAAATCATAAAAAGATAAAATGAAAAATGAAAAAAATAATAATAAAAAAATAATTAATTTTTTAAATATAAAGTGTTTTTTAACAATCTATTAAATGATTAAATAATTAGAAACTATAAAAAATAAAATTAAAAATTAAAAAATAGTATAGAAATGCATTAAAAATAATAAGTAACTAGTGTTGTTTAAAAATTAAAATAATAATTTATTTAAAATTAAATGATAGAGTTGAAATATATTCTCATTTTAATAATAAATTAGTTTAAAAACAAATTAAATGGATAAAATAGTGAAATAACTTTTTAGAGAGACAATTTTATATATGGTAGTGTAAATATTAATAAATATATATTATTGTAAGAAATAAAGTAAAATATATTTCTATTTTTTTAAATGATCAAGTTATGATAACATAGAAAATGACTTAAGAGCATTGATGGCTTTTATAAATAAAAACCACTATAATATTTTAATAATGAAATATTTAAACTATAAATAAATTTCTAATAACCGAAGTTTATTATATAAAAATTACCATTTCTCTATAAAGATTTTCTAAAGCTTCCTATGTCTTCTTTCTAACCTTTTGAGCTCGTCTTTCAAGTGTTTGATGATTAGAGACCACTAGTGGAACGGAGAGTCTACACTTTCGACTTATCAGAATCTCAAGCAAAGTATAATTTAATTTAAATGGCCAAGTTGTGAAACCTAGAAAATGACTTAAGAGCATTGATGACTTTTATAAAAAGATAACACTATAATATTTTAGTAATGAAAGGTTTAAACTATAAATAGATATCTAATAATTGAAGTTCATTATATAAAAATCACACTTTCTCTAGAAAGATTTTCCAAAACTTCTTATGCCTTCTCTCTAACCTTTTGAGCTCGTCTCTCATTTGTTTGACGATTAGAGACCACTAGTGGAATCACGATGGAGAGGTCTACACTTCTGACTTATCAGGATCTCAAACAAAGTAAGTTCATTTTTTGCCTTATTTTTTAGTTAGTTTATCATTTTGAGGCCCACACAATTCTAAGATCCATGCATGTGACTTAAAATAGTTCAAAATGAATCTTTGTTCTGTTGTAATCATAAAGATATGCTTAGACCTGTGATTTTTTGTATGTATAGGTAGTTATAGCATCCTGTGAGAAACAAAGCTCTAAAAGTAACTATGAGTTAAAGGGTTGTTTAACCAAGGTAAGGGAAACCAGTTTTAAATTTAATTATTATTAAGGCTTGATGAACGATTTTATGTATAGTTATGATAAATTTAGTGGAAGAATCTATTTTAGAATGGATTTTGTACATGTTTGAAGGAATTGCTTTGAATTTATGCTTGAGCTGTGAAATTGAGTATGATTACACTAATGATAGTTGTGAATTTGTTATATGACTTGATTAAACTGAAATTTCTATTTTAAGTGACCATGTGACTCTTGATTGATTTAATTTATGTGTGATAATGGGATAAATGAGAAAAATATGTTGTATGTTAAGTTTGATGTATGAATGGTAATGAATGGGTATTATAGTGTTTCTAGTCTCTAATAAGTCATTTTGATTAAATGGAATATTGCACTTGTTAAATTGGTTGAATGGTACTATCTAGGTATGTATTAATTCCAGTTATATTTATTTTAAGGTTTAAATAAGATAAGGATTGCTTAGATAGAACATTGATGTTTATATCTAATATGGTGTTGGACACAACCTTTGTACTATTGGGCGCCCTTTTGGTAGTGAGTTTCATGGGTGTTAGGCGTTGGGTGCTACCCAGGTATCGTAGGGTACCACCCGAAACATGAACTAGAGAGAAATTTAGAGGTTTTGGCACCCTGCACCCTGTACCCTGCACTTCTATTCACAATTTTCCCCAACATTCTCACAATTCTCTAATTATAGACTTGTTTTCCATTCATTTAGCCTACCTTCACCCGATCCCCATTTCAACCTTGAATAAAGTCCTATTGATCTTAAGTAGTCTTATTAATATTAGATTTTGCACAAGCCTATGGTAATATGATTTGTCCTAGGATGTTGAGAGAGATATTTGCTCAAAACACATGAGAGTTGGAGTGAGAAACATTTATCTGTGAGGAAAGGCTAAGTCTAGGTGTTCATTCATTCATTTACTGTTGCATATCCCTTTCTTTAGCGATTCTTAGCAAGACTTTTAGTCACCATTGTGTGGGTTTACAGCTTTTCAGATTTGACATTCTCAACTTTGCAGTAAATCTTTTCTTATGTGTTTAGCTTGTTAATTTGTTTTTAATTTTTTAATTTTTAAAATTTGTTTATATTTACATATAAATTATTATTAAAGGCATATTTAATCAAATAAAATATTTTTAAAATTTTTAATTGATTAGTTAATATTCTTAATTAGATAAATTAAAATAATTATTAAATTTACATATTAAATTATTCAACTATAACTAATAATTAAAACATAATTTGTAGGTGTTAATGATTTAAATTACAATAATATTATATATTTACATATTTAAAAAATATAATATAAAAAACTAATTTTTTTAATTACTTTTACTTTATTTTATTTTTTAAAACGCGTCAACGGACCATGATGGGCTGGTTCATACTTTGGCCCGTCAAGTTGACGGACTGGACAAGACGAGTCAAAACGGGCTGACGTATTAAAATCTTCAACCTAACCCGTCCCTTTTAACACGAGCTGACGGACTGGTCCGTTGGGCCCAGCCCGTTTTGCCATCCCTAAGTGTCAGTGCAGGTTTGAAAATTTTCAAAAAAATGCAGAAATTCTTTCGAAAATAAGTAATTGTTTGGAAAAATGAGTGAATTGCAAAAGTTTCATGAGTGAGTGCACCAAATTGGAAAAATGAAAAATTATAAAAAGGGGAAAAAATTGGAATTGATAGGAGTATCTAAAAGGGAAGGAACACCAAATTAAAAAATAAAAGGAAAATAAAAATTAGATGCCTAAAAAATAATTAATATTTATAAAATAACACTTTAAAATGTCATATTTTTTATTAATAGTATGATAGTTAAAATTATGATGGTTAAAAATATGATAATGTGCCTACAAATTATGACAATTTTCAAATTATCAGGTGATGATATTGTAATGTTATTAAGTTAATATACAAAATAAATTTATATTTATCAAAAACAAAATGAATGGAAAAAAATAGTTGTTGATGAATAGAAAAAAAAAGGTGAGAAGATCGACAATTTTATAGAAAACATGTAAAAATGTGAAAGTAAATGTTACTTTTTAAAATTTAACAAATAATTATATTATAAAGGGTAAAATTGAAATTATGAAATGAATCTTTCTATATAATTTAGTTATAGATATATAGTTATAGATGTATAGTTATAGATTTCAAAAGTACTAATTAAGAGGATGAAATTGAAAAACAAAAAAGATACCAAAGAGATGTATTCTCTTTATATATAATTATAAATTATAGATAATATAATATATTTAGTTATAGATATACTTTTATTATTTTGTAAGTGACTAATTATAAAATTGAAAAAATAAATTAATAAATATACAATTTTGTAAAAATAATGTTAAATAAATTATGCAGTTGTCATTAAAAAAATTATTTATTTATTTTAAAATAAAAATGTTATTCTATTATCTATTTTATTAATAAAATAGATAAATTAATTTTTATTTATTAAAGAGTAAAATTGTGCAATGATGAAGAAAGCTATTTTCTTCATAGAGTAATATAGATTAGTAATTAATATGAAATTGATCTTTATAACTAAAAGAATTTGCTTTTCTTTTGTATGTTTTGACTCTAAAGTTTTAGAAGTTAACTACCTTTTATGGAAAATTAAATTTATTATTATATATAGTAAAATATATTGTTTGATAAATAAATTTAGAATAAACTAAAGTTATAAAGATTTATGAGACTAATTAATGAATTAAAATTAAATGATTTAAAATTTTACTTATAAAATAAGAATATGAAACCATCTAAATTTTCTTTTTTATTAAATTTATGTTTATTCTTCTCGTATAAATTCAATATCGCTTAAGACATATTTGCATTACGGAATAGATTTAGAGCTTTACATTGTTGGTATTTTTCTTTAATACAAATCATTATTATTTACGAATGATATTTGTCAAGACTTTCTTCATTAACATTTATGATTTTTTTTAGTGATATATCTAATACTCTTATTTTCTATTTACATCAATTGAAATTACTTTGAGTTTATCTAAGTTAAAATTATTTTTCAACGAACATAAACATAAAATAAGGTTATTTCTTGTTTAAAGTTAATTATAATGTTTTTAAACATTGACTGAACTACTTTTTTCTTACTAATATCAATTCAATTTTTCATGTCAATTAAACTATAATTTTTATTTATAAAATTAAATGTTTACACATGTCAATACGATTATTGTATGGTTTATATTATTCACATTATTTATCTGACAAATAGATCAAACTATTTTTTGACTGAAGTTGGATATAGTTCTATCTATTGTGAATTTATTATTTATGGACAACATTTATTATTATTTTTAATTAAGTTTATTATGATTATACTTTTAACATTTTTTTGAATTGTTTTTAAATTTTAAATTGATATTATTTATGTAGTTTTGATTGTTGTATTTACTCGGTCCAATATGTGTGCGGTCCAATAAGGCTCAATCAATCTCTTATATCCGGATTCACCTATTGAAGAAGACATTAACAATATTCATGATAATATCGGCAATTTGATCACGTTCTAATATTAAATATTAACATATTACATTCTAATATTCCCTTATACTAAATATTGACATAATATTTAAGTATGTCAAGTAATATATATGATAATGTTGTTATTATACTCAGTGGCGGACCTTGTAAGGTCTGGGGCCATGGCCCCCCAAGATTTTTTATTTTTTATTTTATAATTTTTAAATTGATTTTTATTTTTTATAAAATATAATATTTAATATTAATAAATAATAAAATAATAAAATTAAACATAATAAAGAATAATAAAATTTATTGAAATATTTTTTTTCTCTCTTATTTGAAGTTTTTCAGGTATTGTATTCATTTATTATTCTTGCATCTCTTTTTTGGTTTTTTGTTTAAAAAAATAGAAAGTTAGACATAAATTCATTCTTACACTATCAGTTTTCATCATTTTCATCCGTTTTCTTCTAAGATAAAAAAAAGGTAATTTTCTGATTATAGGAAAATATGAAGACACCCTTAAAGATGAAAACAATACAAATTTACTTCTTCACCTATTTTCAAGCATGATACTAGGAATTTGATTGTTGAATTAAACTTAAGATTCAAAGTATTGTAAGTGGAAAATTTCATATTAATTCTTTTAAATTAAAGACAAAATGTTTTATATTAATTATTTGGAACTTATGATGAGAAAATATTCTCAAATATGAGAATATTCAGGGAAGGAGATGAAGTTAGAAAAAAATTTATTTAAAATGAGTTTCATATCAAATACAATTTCAAAACTATAATTTTTTTAAGAAAAAATATACAAGGATTTCAATACTAAATTATATATACTTTTGTTATGTTAGTAATAATAATTAAATGTATAAGATTTGAGTATATTATTTTGGTCCTCCAAACTTTTTTATAAGATCCGCCATTGATTATACTTATTTGAGATAAGATGATATATTGTTAATATTGTCCTATTATTACATAAGTCTAAGGCTCAAAGAGTGCCCTGAATACAAGTAGTATTCTTTCTAGAATACTCACTTTGAGAATAATCACATAAGTTCATTCTCTCTAAACGAATATTTACTTTCTTATTGACTTGAACTTTCGAGAATCTTGACTTGGACACTAAAAAGACTTTTACAGGTGAATTCACGCTTCAAATCTCGATAAGCCATACGCTATTTTTATATTTAATTACCTGAAACACCTGTATAAGATGTGAAATACCAAAATTTTATATTTATAAAATCATAATTTTTAAAACAAAAGTTGAACTATCTTATAAGATTCATGTTTACTTAAAATCATCATCTTCTAAATTTGAAATAATACTTAATTAGTTTTTATACTTCAACTCAATCATTGAAACTATAAGATCTCAAGCTAGTTTACATAAAACTCTCAATATTTTTACACTTAGCGTGTAAAACGAAAACTTAGTTAACTTTTCCTACCTGAATATCCTAAATAATCGATTGTTAAAATATATACTCAGAATTTTGTTAGGTTTCACTTTGTAAATCACTTAAAAAAAATTGGATTTAAGTTTTCTACCACTATCCCAACTTTGTAAGTTTCACTCTCTATATCACTAAAAAGTTTTGGATTTGAATTTCCTATTACTATTCCAATTTACATGTGAATGAAACTCTCGATCCAAAAATTCAATTATCTCCTAAAAAAAATGTTAATCGAAAAACAATTTATATATATTCTTATATTAAAGATATCTAATTTAATTTGTGTGCACTCTTATAATTATTTTATTTATTAAAAAATCAGTTTAATATATTTTTAATAATTATTTATAAATTTTTTACCTTTTAAAAAATAAAATAAATATTTTATATTAATAAAACATTATATCTTCTATTATTATTTTTTTGAATATTTTATTCTCACTTATTAATATCCAATTATCTAAAAATATTTTATAATATTTAATATTTTTTTTAATTAAATAATTATTAACCAAAGTTTTTAAATTATATAATATAACTAATGAATTATTTTATCTTTGATCTTATTTTTTACTTTTACTTTTCTAATTAATTTTCTGGTCTCATTGCGTAAGTGGGTGAGTGGGTAACTTTCCTCTGCCACCTCAATCATCTTCCTCTGCCACTTCAATCATAGTCGGATATGATTTCGAAGATTCCGTCGGAGTACCTGACCCTCGCGTTAGGGTTTCTGTTTTTCGTCACACTCCCTTTCGTTCACGCGGAGTCGTCAACGTGCTTGACGGTATATAAGAATGGCGGTGCTCCGGCGGTGTTTCAGTCCCCAAAATGTCCTCTCTGGAAACTCTCCGACTATGATTCAATTCCCAAAAGCACGGCGCGTTGCCAGATTGCGATGCTCCAAGGCCGCAGAGAATCTCAAGAGGATCGCGCTCTCTGCGTCCTCGATGTTCGCATTCCCTTTCCTGGTACGCTGTCTTAACCGCCTTATATGGTTTGTGTTTCCGAGGCTTCTATGAAACATTCTTTGTAATTTTAATTTATCACGGAACAGGTGTGAACGGGATCAAGGAAGTTGCGGTTGACATCGTGGCCGTCTTCGACGGTCACAACGGTGCAGAAGCGAGTGAGATGGCATCCAAACTTTTATTGGAGTATTTTGTTCTGCATACTTATTTTCTCCTTGATTCTGCCTTTTCCCTCCTTTCGAAGACGTCAACAGAACCATCACTTCGTGATAATGCAAACTTACTGCATAGATGGGAGGAGATTCCAGGTTCAAAATGGCATGGACTGCATTTTGAAAGGTGCTTTTTAATTTTTTTCTTACATCAACCGTTTTAAGTTACTAAAACTGAAATAGCAATATTCTTGTGGATAATTCTAAATGTCTAATTTAGTCACCCGTTGATGTTGGTAGAACTAGGAATAGACTATTCGAAGAACTACAGAAGTATAGGGATTCCAATGAATGAATAGAATCCGTATGATGTATTGAATTGAGTAAGAATTACAATATTCGTAATCAGAATTCACGTGCTTCCACCCTTTTTAGAGTTGGCTTATTTATAGAAAAATAGAAATACAATACCATAAATAAAATGCTAATGGAATAATCAAAATTAATTCTGATTATCAATCAGAATTAAACTGATTGGCTGTGATGCAACTTCCTTATTAAACTTCCTGTATCAATTCCCTAGCCTTCAAAAAATCCTTGTCCTCAAAGATTAAAACCTGGATACTTTTTCTTCAGATCATAGAATAACTCCCACGTGGCATCTTCTAGTAATTGATGTTTCCACTTGATGAGTACCTTGGTGACAACTTTGTTACCTCGCTTGACAGTTGTTCTATCTAAGATTATTTCTGGTTCTTTGCCCCCCATAGCACCATCCGAAACGGGAGGATGAGAGTTTGCTACCGTTGCCTCACCAATATGCTTTTTAAGTTGTGACACATGAAAGACATCATTAATTCTAGACCCCTAAGGCAATTGGAGCTTATAAGCTACCACTCCAATCTTGTCGGTGATAAGAAACGGCCCAAAGTACTTCGGTGCTAACTTGGCATTAGCCCGAAATGCTACTGAAATTTGTTTGTAGGGATGGAGCTTGACATACATAAGAGCACCAACCTCATAGGATCTATCGCTTCGATTTTTATCTGCCAATTGCTTCATTCGTTTTTGGGCCCTCTTCATGTGAAATTTGACTAACTTTAAAGCCTCTTCTCGCTTTTGTAAACTTCTATCAATTACCTCCACCTTTGACTCGCCAGGTAAATATGGAAGGTAAATGGGGGAAGCTGACCAAACATCACCTCATAAGGAGTGCACTGTACAGAAGTATGGTGGTTAGTATTGTACCACCATTCTACTAGAGGAAGCCATTTAGACCTCTCATGGGGAGTGTCACAACACATGCATCGCAAGAAGGTCTCCAAGCATCGATTTACTATCTCAGTTTGACCATCTGTTTATGGATGGTAGGCTGTTGAGAGTTGCAATTGAACCCCTTGAAAGGCCATCAAATCTTTCTAGAATTGACTTCTGTGACTTGTAATAGAATCGGAAGGCCATGTAACTTGAAAACATTGTCCAAGAAGGATTGAGCAACTTCAGTAGCAGTATACGGGTGTGATAAGGCCATGAAGTGGGCAGCCTTACTTAATCTGTCAACGACCACATAGATGACCTGTTTGCCATTGGAATTTGGCAATCCCTCAATAAAATCCATGGTGATATGTTGCCATATCCTTTCTGGAATTGGTAAGGATTGTAGCAACCCCGAATAGGCGGATCTGTCATATTTACATTTTTGGCAGACCTCACATTTCATTACAAACATGCGTACATCCTTGGTCATGCCTCGCCAATAGACAACTGATTTCAACCTTTTGAGTGCAGCTTCCCGACCCGAGTGGCCACTAGTATTACCAACATGTATCCACTGCAACAATTCAGCCCGGAGCGCCACATCTTTTCCCACAACAAGTCGCCCCTTCCTCTTGAGTTCACCATGATGCCAAGTATAATGTTTATACAACGAAGCATCTGTTTGCAAGTCTTGGATCAACTTTTTTATGTCCAGATCAACTTGCCAAGAATTAATGATTCTGTTTAACATGGTGCTTTCAGGTGTGAGAGTTGTGATTGCTTGAAAGTCGACGGATTGCTGCCTGGATAAAGCATCAGCTGCTAAACTTTCCCTTCCTTGCTTGAACTCAATTGTGAAATCAAATTCCATCAATTTGACCAACCATTTTTGTTGGAAGGCTGTAGTCAATCGCTGGTTGAGAATATACTGTAGGCTTCTGTGGTCTGTTTTGATGATAAAGTGAGTATTCAGCAGATAATGTCTCCATTTTTGGACTGCAAAGTGACTGTTGCTGCATATTGAGAGCCCGACTAATAAAAGTCATGGGATGGTGATCTTGCATAAGCACTGCACCAATGCCTGAACCTGAAGCATCTACTTCAACCACAAAGACTTTAGAGAAATCAGGTAGTGCTAGTACTGGTGACTGCATCAAACTATCCTTGAGGGATTGGAATGCAACTTTTGCTTCCTCAGACCAGTGGAAACTATCCTTCTTTAGCATGTTGGTTAAAGGTCGTGCAATACTACCATAACCTCGCACAAACATTCTATAGTAGCCTGCAAGTCCTAAAAAACCCCTCAACTGCTTCAAGGATGTGGGTAAGGGCCAGTTCTGGATAGCTTGTATTTTTGCAGGATCAGTAGCTACCCCCTCTTTTGAGATGAAATGGCCTAAATACTCAACCTTTTCGACACCAAAGTAACATTTTGATTTTTTAGCATATAGGAATTCCTTCGCATAGTCAACAAAATCATATGCAAATGAGAGAGATGAGTGTTCAAATCCTGGCTATAAATTAAAATGTCATCAAAAAACACCAAGAGAAACTTCCTCAGATATTGCTTAAAAATATCATTCATGAGGCTTTGGAAGGTGGCTGGTGCATTAGTTAAGCCGAATGGCATGACCAAGTATTCAAAGTGACCCCATGTGTCTTAAATGCAGTCTTGTGAATATTTGTTTCCTCCATTCTCACTTGATTATAACCAGATCGTAAATCAAATTTGGAGAACACCTCAGCACCATGTAATTCATCCGATAGATCATCCACCAAAGGAATAGGGAATCTGTTCTTGATTAAGATCGAGGTAGTCAACACAGAGTCTCCAAGTACCATCTTTCTTACCAACTAGGACCACAGGACTTGCAAAAGGGCTACAACGTTTCTGTATGATACCTGACTGAAGAGAGTCTTGCACCAACTTATCAATAATATCTTTTTGGTGTTTAGCATATCGATATGGCCGCTTATTAATAGGATTGGCACCTGCAACCAAAGGAATTTTA
>Ga0214544_1003512_pt1 | contig 32305 bp, 20 predicted proteins | sample CNSS3metaG_FD_160074 | JGI IMG/M metagenome (GOLD analysis project Ga0214544, IMG submission 160074) | Root nodule microbial communities from cowpea collected in UCLA plant growth center, Los Angeles, California, USA - CNSS3 | ecosystem: Host-associated > Plants > Roots > Nodule | place: USA...
TATATATATATATATATATATATACATACATACATATATATATATATATATATATGTATGTATGTATTAAAGTTAGATAAATAATATAATATGTGGCTCCACCATTCAATTGGCATGGTATCTGTCTGTCTACAATGTTGTGATTTGATTTATAAAGCATATTCTATACACACTCCTTATCTCCAAGAAAATGTTTTTTTTTTTTATTATCTTGGTAATTTCGACATACATGGCACCCACCATTATCAATGTGTTCATATCTATATTATATGCATCATCTCCACTTATTTTATTGCAATTTGGTTACCAACATCCATCATAACATTTATGTTTCTTAAAAACAAATGAATCACTCACTTTTAAGGGTTTAAACCCCTCCACAAAATCACCATTAATCAAGAAAATATAAAACAAAGTAAAAAGTAATCCTTCATAATTTAAAGTTTCTTTAGTTTCCAAGCAATTCAACAGAAGTTCTTTATGAAGAGATTAATAAAGTTTATATCTATGGAAAGATTAATCTTCACAATTATACTAATTGTGAGTTCAATCATTACATCACTGGTGTTATTTTTTCATACAAATCATTTTTTTTTTATTTTTGGTAATAAATACAACTGGTTGCACATCTTTTTATTAGTAGATCAATTGATGGAGTAATTAATTTGGATTGGTTAATTATACATTATTTTTGACACAAAGGGACAAAACAATATCTTCTTTCTTAATCATTTATTGGTGTTTAGTCATCGGCCATTGGAAGTTTTTGACCTTTTATATTACAGAATAATGTTAGATACATGAATACAAATAGAAGATAAAAACTTTTTCTCACAATAATAATAATGTTCACTGCAAATTATAGTTCGAAACTAAATAGATATAAGTCAAGAATTATAATATTAAAATAAAATAGCATTTATAATCACTCTGTACATTTTTAAACTGATTTAACTAAATATTCCCCATTAAACCTATCTCCATTATCCAATTCCCACAACAATGTATGAAAGAATTGCTTCAGATTCTTGTTTTCATTTTTTTCTTCTTCTGATTTTTGTAAAACGTACTCATTACATCTTATAATGTTTTGTAAGATTTATGGGGAATTACTGTAATTAGTTTACTCCCTTAATGTACATTCTATACAGCTAGTTAAAAATGTCTTTTCTTTTAAATTTAATGAACTCTAAAATTAAATTTTCAGAACAGATTTATCTTACATGTGACTTGTTTTTTCAGTACCATGAGTTGGCCTTTTGCTTTTTCGACATTTTTTTCATTTCTTAAAAATAAATATGATTTTTTTATTCATCGTGTAAGTTTTTATTTTATTGCAAATGGCTTTATTAATATTTATACTTATGAGAAAAATAATACACAGAGAACATTTTTTTTTTCAGAAGAAGGTTGTTAGGAAGATTTAATGATAAACTATAAATAAATATTTATGAGTGTTACTTAATCGATAATTTTCATGATTGGTGATGTATTTTGGAAACAAAAAAGGAAAAAACACATTGGTATGACAGCATTTAAGAATGTTGTGAGCAACGGAAAAGGAAAGGTTGTAGTGTTGTAATGTAACAGAAAAAGAAACATTACGCGCGTAAAAGCCGCGAAGGATTGGGAAATCCGTCCGAGAACACCCCCGAAGCTGTCAGCACTTTGGATTCGAAGGAGAAAGGGAGAAAGAGAAAGAAGAGAAAACAAAAAAACTTAGAGAAGAGGGAGAGAGAGAGAGAGAGAGAAAGAGAAGAAAATAATAATAAGAAAAGGGAAGAAAAGCTAAGAAACTTTGAGCGAGGATTGATTAGAAAAGGATCATGGAGATTGTCATCTTCCAATGATCCCTTCAACCCCACAATTTTTCTTGTTTGGATTTGCTGTCACAGCTTGATTCTCAATTGCTGCCATTCCATACATCTCTTTGTTTTCTCTTTCTCTCTCTCTCTCTTTCTCTCTGATTATCTCTATCTCTTCTTCTCTCTCCTCTTTTTCTCTCTTCCATCTGCATTGTCCCTTTCCACTGCAGAAGGAGGCTCGTAGGAGGAAAGCCAGAACATTTTGGATTTTTAAGAGGATTTTTTTTTCTGGGTCGGGACTTGAATTGGGTTTATGGGTTTTGACAAGGAAAGAGTGCAGTTTGGGTGACACACGAGGTGCTGCTGCCATGGCTGGAAACAGAAATCCAGAAATCGGGGCTTCTCCTAGCAATGTGGGTCAGCAACAAAGGAGGGTCTATCAAGTTTGGAGGGGAGGCAACGTGAGATTATATCTCAACTTTTGTTTTGAATTGGTTTTCATGTCTCACAACTGGATTGTGTTTGGTCATGATTCAATCTTTGTTTGAATTGTTGTTCATGTTTATCTATGCTTCAATTATGTTTTGTTGATTTTTTTCTTAAAGAATAGATTGCTTGTTGGGTTATGATTCAATATCTTTTTAGTTGTGGAATGTTTCTTCCAACATGATGAATGTTGCTTTTGGTCGTGAATTTCAATTGCATCGATGCTTGCTTGATCGCTTTAGAATAGGACAAAAATTAATGCTTGCAAATCGGGGATTAATCTTGTGTAATCATTTTTATGTAAATGTGAATCCGTGATTTTTTCTCTTTATTTGCTTTTTTAATCGGCAAATGTGAATCGATGACGTTTTGATGATTTTAAGCTATTGATGTACCGGTGCAACTTCAATGGGAACACTTTTCTTTTGGTCAAAATTTCATTTCAGTAGATGAATTTGACATGGCTGTGGATTTTTTAAGCTTCTATATGTCTACCATTTGGAAGTTTTTACCTTGATGTTTTGGGCTGAAAAGTAATAGAATATTATGTAGATGTGATTGGATATCTTGCAGCAATAACAAGCATGTTATACTTTACTAATTCTTCTTTGTTTGACTTTTTTCAGAAGTTTTTCTGTGGTGGGAGGGTGATATTTGGTCCAGATGTAGCTTCCCTGTTTCTTACAACATTCCTAATTGCTGCACCTGCAATTGCATTTTGTGTAAAATTATATCTTCTAATCAAGAAGAATGATGACCTTTCTCATGAATTTTGGTTTCCTGTAGTGGTTGTGGGTGGAGTTCTCACTGTTTTGGTAAATACCATTGGCATTTAATTCCTGGAGAGTTTACATACATAAACTAGTTGTCATCTTATGCATCTTTCTACCATTTTCTCTTGTGTATTGTCTTTTTCCAGCTACAGAATGGTAATCCAATTTTGAAATATGCATAGTTTATACACATTGGGTTATCTGATACGTAAGCAAGACAAGATATTTAAGGATCCACTTATTTTCTGAACTTTAATGTCATGTAAGTAGTTTGTGTCTGCTTAAATAAGGGCAAAGGGAATATACTTCTATCTCTTTAGTTTTGACAAAATATATAGCTTTTTCCCCAACGTCAAATACTTTTGTCAATTTTGAAAGACCAAGTTTCCTAAAAACTGAAGCCATCTGGTAAAAGCCAAATAATGTTTCACGTCTCCAACATCAAGAAAAAAAATATAAAACATACAAGAGAAAAAAGAACATTCTGACTAATATTAATGTCAGAAGTATCCATAAATATAATGGTGTCACTTCATTTTCATACTCATGATTGGTTTATCCTTGTTCCCTTCTCATTTTATTCTTTCATCATAGCTTATAGGATCAGCATTCCTTTCTTATTTTGAATATAAAAGCTGATATGTCTGATAACTCATGCAGGATTTAATTTTCCTCCTCATGACTTCTGGGAGAGATCCTGGAATTGTTCCTAGAAATTCAAGACCTCCTGAATTTGATGATACATTTGATATACCTACCCCTTCCATGGAATGGATTAATGGCACAACCCCTCATCTGAAACTACCTCGAACTAAAGATGTTATTGTTAATGGACACATAGTGAAAGTAAAGTTCTGTGATACGTGCTTGCTTTATCGCCCTCCTCGTACTTCTCATTGTTCTATATGCAACAATTGTGTCGAGAGATTTGATCATCACTGTCCCTGGGTTGGTCAGTGCATTGGAACGGTAAGTCCACTATACTGTAACAAGTGAAGTTTCAAACTTTCAATGAGATATTGTTACATGTTTTTATCCAAATTTCTTTTATGCTACTGGGATATCAGTTGAAAGCTGAATAAACTTGAAAGTAAGCAATACTGTTCTTCTGATCTATTTGATGACTACATCACAAGTGAGTGATGTTAGTATGTGTCTATAATTGCCATGACATCTATGTTCTGCAATGTTACAAATTTTTCTAAACACTCCAAAAATAGATATAATCAATTGCACTAAAACGGTACAATTGAATCTGTCTGGATTATGTTATTTTCTTATTCTGTGAGAAAAAATATGAAGACCTCTTTGATCTGTGTGCTATTCCTTTTTGAAAGTTTGTCTGATTAGAGTGATGATCACCTTAGATTGAGTGACATAGTACTCAAATATCAGTTCATATAAAGTTGAAAACTAGTTTTGCAATATCCTCTTGATTATTTGACACATTGCTTAACATTGAGATGGATAATTTAATTTACATTTATCGTGTAATGTTTCCGTGATCTTCTTAAAATGTTTTCATTGAAAACTACTAATTTCTTATACAAGCTGCTAGTATGTGGTTGTAGTTTTCTTGGTCAATAACATTTCCTCAAAAGCTGAGAAATTAAATTCCTCGGAGTAATACCAATGTAGAAATTGTAAACTCGTCTTCTTTTTGGAGACCCGTCTTCCTTGGCTTCATTTGTTAGAAACAGAAACATGTTTTTTTTTTATACTGCCCAAATGTCTACTTCATTTCAGTTCTTGAACTAACAGTTCTCTGACATAATTGCAGCGTAACTATCGATACTTCTTCTTGTTCATTTTGACATCAACCATTTTGTGCCTATACGTCTTCGTGTTCACTTGTATCAGTATTTCCCGGCAAAATTTTTGGAGGACAATATCACGTGATTATATAGCAGATTTTCTGATGATATACTGCTTTATAGCTGTTTGGTTTGTTGGTGGCCTCACAACTTTCCATTTCTATCTCATTTGTACAAACCAGGTGATTATTTTACTTCACAAAAATATGAAACAGCTCTTAACCCTTTCTTATTCAGTAGTTGCTAATTTTTTTAGCATCAAATTACTAACAGGAACATATAATTTAGCTGGATTTATTGAAGAGAAATTGTTTGGTACAAGAAAAAAAAAACTAGAAGTTTAGGATTTTTAATTAATGTTTAAGTGACACACTGCTTTTGGTACAACAAACTACAAGTTTACTGGTTATAAATAAGATGAATATGAATAAGAAGAGGGTGAAATAAATTTAATAATGACTAAAATGATCAAAATTTTATGTTTTACTGATATTTTCATGTTCAAGATAGCTTCTTTTTCTTTCTACTTGAAAGTGACTCTGCTGATTAGAGTTGAGTTTAATAAGCAGCTTACTGGGACACTTGTATGCAATGTTCTTCACTTGTCCACATGGCCATTATTTTTGATCCATTGTTTGCTTAAATTTAGATTGTTGTTTACTGGTTGAAGTTTGTAACGGATAAAAGATAAAGCTTTGAGCTTTCTGTTTGTAACGGATAAAAGATAAAGCTTTGAGCTTTCTGTTTTAGTGGGTACCTGTTGTACAGTTGGTGAATTGCTTGTTGATCAAACTCTATAAGTAGTTTGATCTCGCTTTCTATAAGAAGTGGATTTGATGCTTTTTCAAGTTTCGATAATCAATGATTTTTGTCTTCTGTGTTAAACATTGTTTTCTCTTTTACAATCTTTGTCCATAATGTTTACATAAAATTTGTTGTTTTTTGTTGTTGTGGTGCAGACAACTTATGAGAACTTCCGATATCAGTATGACAAAAAGGGCAACCCATTCAATAGGGGATCATGCAGAAATATAAATGAAACACTTTGTTCGAGGATTCCTGGTTCGAGGAATAACTTCCGAGCATTTGTTGTGGAGGATGAACACATGATGGTGGGATCGGTGACTCCAAACATTGCACATGGAATCTTGACCCCAAAGGAGAAAATTGACCTTGAAATGGGATCTATGCGTGCAGAAGATGGTCGTTTACCTATTCCTGAACTTCTGCGAAATTTTGATTTTGATAATTTTGATGATGACATGAAGTTTGCAGATGAGGGGCAGCCGTCTTTCGATCCGTTCTACAGCATTGAGGATGATGCAAAAGGCTCCACACGAACATCCAATGCAACGGTTTTGAATTTCCAAAGCATAAGTGAAGATGAAATGGAAGAGTATGTGCAAAGCTCCCATGCTGGAGGAAGAACCAGAGACTCTGCTCAAAGACACATTACTTCTGATGGAACTAATAGCTGGAATCAATCACATTAACCCACAATGCCAGCTTTTAGTTTTTATGCATAGAGGTTGTCTTCTCACTCTTCATCCTTGTTTTTTCCGGAAAATTTTGGGATGCTCCTGGATGAGATGTTCCTTAAGCTTCATCATTTTCAAAAGTGTATATTCTGACATGAGATAAAGTAAGGTGGTTGGTTCTAAAACCATACTTAAATTCAGTTAAAGTGCATTTCTTATGAAGTAATTGCTATGGAGTTGTTGTTCCAGTTTAACCAATGATTTGAAGTTTGAGTCCTGAGCATGATACTGTGCTGAATTATGCTGTCTGTAATGTTCTCATCTGATTCAAACAGGACTGTCTCCAATGAAGGATACTGTGGTTTTGTACAAAAAGAGAAAGTGATTTTAGTTTCACTATTAAGACATTTCCTTCCTTGACTGGCCTTTGTTTCAGGTTTGGTGCTGGTGAAGTAAAACACTGAGGATAGTTTGGTTCCTTCCATCCACACTTGCAGCAATTTGTGGTTTTGTAAGAATTTTCAATGTGCTGACTCATGCAAGTTCATTGATGCTATTCATGCTGGAAATGGGGAGATTGAGCTTGCACTTTTCTCTCTCATTTTAGCATAAAAGTGTGGCAAGTGTTTGTTTTAAGCTGTAAATGCCAATTGCATTCAAAATAATGCAGAAAGATTGTCTGGCTAAGTTTATGATAGGTGCTCCTTCTGTGCCTGTCTCTTCCACTCAATCCTCTGTCTAGATCTCTAGATTTTATGATTTTTTATTTACTTTAGAAATTTAGATTTGCTGTAAGTAGTGCACTCATTTCATTTTGTAACAATTGTGTTTTTCTCTCCTTAGGTCATCGCTAGATAGGTTTCAATGCCATTCACTTAACAAAGTTAGAATCATGTCATCCTAAAACTTTTTTTGAGGGAACCTCCGGCTTAATTAAAATTAAATCTAGGATTAGAAAAAGAAAATACTAGTCCAGATTCTTTACTGAATTTTTTCTGTTTTTACAATCTGTTAGAACATTAAAAATATATTATTTGATATTTTTAAAAATATTAATATATTTTAAAACATCAAATAACATATTTTAAAAACACAACAGAGAAATAACACATAAAAATCCAATAGAGAATCTAAGTTTTATTTTATTAAACTCACAATACTTATTTTTGACTCAGTGAACCTATTCTTTTATGAAAAGTATTATCAAACTCTTTTGAATACCTTTATTGCTTACTAAAATTTATTGAAAGTCACAAGTTTTTTAGGAATGTCACTTATTTAATAAATTAATTTATGATTTTTTATAAATTTTAGCTAATGTTAGAGTAGTAGTTACCCCCTCCTTTATAGATGGAGAGTTAGAAGTAAGTGAAAGTGTGCACTGTTATTTTGCTTAGAGTATTTTCTTTTTCTAGATTTTCTAAAACTATATCTACATTTTATAATTTCTACCCCCATTACAACAATCTCTATTATGAGGTACTTAAATACAACGTTCTTAAAATAAATGTAATGTTTGTGTAAAATTTTGAAAAATTGGAATGAAAATATAGCATGAGAAAACATTTATTGGTGTGATTACTCTTTTGCTTTCTCAAACATATTTTATTTTAAGATGTGGTACTGACAATTAAGAAAAAAAAAAGACAATATCATATCCAAAAATTTGTTATATTATCCCAAAGTTGTATATATTATCTTTACTCAAAACGAAGATATTGTATAGTTTCTTTCGATTTTTAATGTTAAATACACTGAAAATACAAAAAGAAGGGAATTTCTGTGGTCAAGCTTTTGTTTTACATTTGTGCTTTTGTTCCATTGGCCAAGTTTTGTGTGGTCTTTATTCATGTTTGTAGGCTCTGTCTCTCAACAACTGCTATTGGTGCTGTCTTTGCGCCCATAGAAAAAAAAATCAGTGTTTTATAGATTTATTTGATGACTTTGATACAACACTTTTATTTTTGTTGCAACGTAGCACAATTTCTTGAACAAAAATTAAAATAAAAAATTAACAACCATTTTTTAAAGAATTATATTATTCACATAACACTTTTTTTTTCTGATTTTCTGTGTAATTGTTTGTGTAAAAATCACAACCAAACAATCATAAAGAAGTATCCAATCTTAAAAGAAAAGCCACAGGCTGTGATCTACATGTAATCATCACAACCAATCATAAAGCAGGAAGAAGCTTACACCACCTGCCACGTGTCAAGTTTCAATTAAACTTCAAAGATTTCATTGGATGAGATTCTATCACACCCAATCCAAGTTATAACATCATTGGTTCTTGTCCCTCATGCTTCTTAGTCCTTGGTCCTCAACCTCAAACACAAACCTTTGTAGCATCCTCAACAAACCGAACATGGCCGCAGAGATGGCTCTTGTGAAACCAATTTCCAATGTGACTCCGAAATTTGGCAGCCCCAGAATAGGTTCATACTCCAAATTCAGCAGCATAAGAATGTCTGCCACCGCTACCCCACCACCATCCACCTCCGCAAAGGCAAGCAAGAAAGGGAAGAATGTGATCAAGGAGAGCCTTCTGACGCCAAGGTTCTACACCACCGACTTCGATGAGATGGAGACCCTTTTCAACACTGAGATCAACAAGAACCTCAACCAAGAGGAGTTTGTGGCCTTGCTTCAGGAGTTCAAGACTGACTACAACCAGACCCACTTTGTCAGGAACAAGGAGTTCAAGGAAGCCGCTGACAAAATCGAAGGCTCCCTCAGACAGATCTTCGTCGAGTTCCTTGAGAGGTCCTGCACTGCTGAATTCTCTGGCTTCCTTCTCTACAAAGAGCTTGGAAGGAGGCTCAAGGTATCATTCCCTTTTCTTTTCTTCACACTCTGATTCAACTAGATAGTGTCATTCAGACAAATTTTGTTCTTTTCCATAGCTGTTGCAGTTCTAAGTACTAGGATTCTGTCGTTCTGATGTTGGTCTATTGATGTAGTTCTGCTACAGTCCATGTCTTTATAGTGAACTATCTCGGACAATGTTGTGCTTTATGCAATTTTGGTGTCTCTTTCTTGAACTGATTTATTGCTTGGGATGTTGATGTTGCAGAAAACCAACCCTGTGGTGGCTGAGATTTTCTCTCTGATGTCCAGGGATGAAGCCAGGCATGCTGGGTATGGCCACACCTTTGACCTTTATCTCTTAACTATCCTTTCATTTTCTATTTGATATCTTGTTTGTAGTTGCATGACCTCATTTTGATTCTGTGCAGGTTTTTGAACAAGGGTTTATCTGATTTCAATTTGGCTCTGGACTTGGGTTTCTTGACCAAAGCTAGAAAATACACGTTTTTCAAGCCCAAATTTATCTTCTATGCTACATACTTGTCAGAGAAAATTGGGTACTGGAGATACATAACCATTTACAGACATCTCAAGGCCAACCCTGAGTATCAGTGTTATCCCATTTTCAAGTACTTTGAGAACTGGTGCCAGGATGAGAACAGGCATGGAGATTTCTTCTCCGCCCTTATGAAGGCACAGCCACAATTTCTAAACGATTGGAAGGCAAAGTTGTGGGCTCGCTTCTTCTGTCTCTCGGTATTTTTTTCTCCTTTGCTTAGTACTTACTTACTACTGTTATGATGAATTCAACATGTAGTGCCAAATTTTCCTAGCATAAGAATGTAATAGAGACTAGGATGTAGTCATTATCCTTCTTAACTATGCTTAAAACTTAATTTTCAAATTTGTTTTGCAGGTTTATGTCACTATGTATCTTAATGATTGCCAACGTACGGCTTTCTATGAAGGCATTGGACTTAACACAAAAGAGTTTGACATGCATGTCATCATTGAGGTTACCTTCTGTCTGCATACTTGTTAAGATCACTATTGTTCTTGTTTTGCCTTCCATTACTCTTTCTTTCTATTCAGTCCCAATATGAATGAATTTAGTAACATGGTGTGATAAGATGAAAATAATGGACCTTTGAGTTAGCATTAAGAAAACTATACCAGTAAGAGTTTATCAACAAAGAACAAATGATGAACTCATAAATTACAAGCAGTTACTGAAGCTTCATTTCTGAAATGATTTTGCAGACAAACCGCACAACGGCTCGGATTTTCCCAGCTGTTCTTGATGTTGAAAACCCAGAATTCAAGAGGAAGTTGGACAGGATGGTGGAGATAAACGAGAAGATTCTCGCTATTGGTGAGAGTGATGACATACAGTTGGTGAAGAACTTGAAGAGGATTCCACTGGTTGCTGCCTTGGTGTCTGAAATCTTGGCTGCATATTTAATGCCACCAATTGAATCAGGGTCTGTAGATTTGGCAGAGTTTGAACCACAACTTGTGTACTGAAGTTGTGTATAATTTGATTAAGTTCTCCATGTTCTTCTGATCTCCATCAAAATGTTCATCTTCAGTGCTACTAGTATTGCTGCCAAAGTAAATTATGGTTGTATAAGACAGTGAGGAAACGTTTACCACGATGAGGTCCTTTTTAGTTTTAATCATATTTTTTTCTCCAATCTTCCTTTTGTATCTCCATTTTGGATTCATAGAAGTTCATTAGGAATCTTAGCCTTATGAGGTACTTATCAGGAAACGATATTTTCCTCACTCTTATGTTCCAATTGAATGCACTTGTCTTAACAGCAAATATTGATCATATTTCCCTCAAACCCCACTCATCAATTGTTTATTTTGGTTTTCCTAATTTTGTTACACTTTTAGCAAATCCTACACTCTTGAATTCAGTGTAGTTTCTCTACATTTTTTAAATAAAATAATAGATGTTCATTGTCATTGTGTAAATTTTTTACTGTCAACTAATACTAATTAGACATTATTTCAGTATGATTTTCAGGTAGCTAGAGGAAAAAAATGAATAGATTTACAATATATGAAAATTTATGATTGGATGAGTGTGTAGAAAATATTTACATAGTTGATGCATGAGTGATTTCTTGAATAAAATGCAGGATCTGATATAGGTGTCAGCAAAGCAACTAGCAACAAGAGATATTCAAAAAAAAAAAACAGAAAATGATTATATGTTGTTCTCAAAACATTGGCCAATTTAAAAAAAAAAAAAAACACCAAAAATCGATTTATTATTAGTTAGAGATCAGAATGTTCAAGTTAAAAGATTAATTAGACAAAAAAAATGTTTTCGTGTAATCGCTTTCAATTAGTTTATGAATTTAGTTTTAGTTCAATGACAGTATTAGAGACCTTCTCATTATCATTTCAATAGATTATTTTAGTAGCTACTTTTCTTATATTTGAGAGGACACAAAGGCATTTACTTTGAGGTCCTTTCTTCCCGCACTCCCATGATTTCAATCGGCACCACAAATTTTAAAATTCCATATTTACCCTTCTAGAAATAAATTCAAGTGTTGTGTGTTGGGGGTGTTGTAGTGTTTGTACTGTCGTGTGAAGGTTCATGTGTGTTTTGTGGTGGTGGTTGGTGGCTGGCAATTGTGCTTGTGGTGGTGGTGCTTCGTGATGGTTGTCCGTGCATTGGGATTTTGGTGAGAATAATTAATGTTTAACATTTTTTATTATATAATTTGGATAATTATCGAATTTCTGAAACGTTAAAAATTAATATTTTCGAGTTCTAAAAGTATAATTTAGAAAACAAATTTGTAAGGCAAAATGTATTTATGGAATTGGAAATTGTGATTTATTTTTTATTGAACATTTTGTTCTTATTTTATTTTTAATTTGTGTAATTGCAGCACATTTTCAAATATTACATTTTTTTACTTACTACACAGACAACTTTCAGAATGATAATTGAATATAAAAGTGCAATCTGAATTTTGGATCCAAATATTTGAGGAAGTAGATAAGTTATCTAACATGGACAAGTTTGATATAATGAAATTTATAGTAAATGAAGATGAATTGATAGGAGAAAACTGATTTTGGATACAACAAATGAGGTAAGTAGAATTTCATGTATTTGTGTAGACAAATGTGACAAAGGACATATACTTATGTTGTAATATAGTTGTGTAAGTATTTGGTATGTGAGATGACTTTTTCACTGGATTCATAAGGTTGGTATTGTTGTCATTTTGAGGTTTAGAAAAACATATGTATTGTCAGGATATCAAAAGGATGGTAAGTATAGGAAATAAAAACATGATTTCGAGGTCATTGTAACTAGTACAAGAAAATGTGATTGTTCTTTTAAATTATGTGATAAACCAGTTTGCAATGGAGAAGGTTGGGTGTTGAAGGTTATACGTAGGAGTTATAATCATGAATAGACCGATAAATTAGTTGGACACCCTTATGATAGCAAATTAAAATCAAATGAGCATTCCATATTTGTTTACATGACTAAAAGTTTAGTCAAATCGACAAACATATTACTTTCTTTGAAATAGAACAATGAAGAGAATGTCATGACAATAAAGCAAGTGTACAATGTCAAATATGCATATAGGAAATCACAAAGATAATCTAGCATTGAAATAAAATAGTTAATGATATTGCTAAAGTGTGATAATTATATTCATTAGAGTAGGTGTACTAAGTTTTCATAGGTTGTCATAGATATTTTTTGGACTCATCCTAATTCAATTAAATTGTTGAATGCATATTACATTATATTCCGGATGAGAAACTCACACAAACAGCACAAAAAAAAAATATCATCTTTGCTTGAGATGGTAAGTGTGACTCCATAGATTAACTTTCTCCATTATTTTTGTATTGTTAGCAAGTGAACGAGAAAACAACAATGTTTGGATTCTTGAAAGACTTAAGGGTTGTTTTTTAGACTTGTGTTTTCTCAAGTGTTAGTGATAGAGACATTACTTTAATAAATGCAATCACATTGTATTTCCTTAAGCTTCTAACCTTTTATGATTATTCCACATTAAGAATAATGTTAAAGCAAGATGTAAATTGCTAATGGATTTATGCAAGCTTGGGAAGTGGTTATGGATGCATGGATAACTATGAAGCATTGTGCAAATTATGATGCACTCATGGATTTTGTTATTATTTTTTGAATATGTGAATGATGTATGCGTTAATCTACATAAGAAAAAAATTGTTAAGACTTGGATATACAATGTGGTGCATTTGGGAAATACAACAACAAATAGGTATTTTTGTATCTATTCATTACTTGTTGTTAAAGAACATGTAAAATTTGTCGACTCCACATTCTTGTTTGTTTTGTAACTTGCAAGGTTGAATTTGCTAAATGAACACTATTGAAGTTGTAATGAAATCGAATGTGACATATATACAAAATTATCCCACTATGGGAATATGGAGCAACTTCAAGACATTATCCACTGTCATCTCATTAAAGGAAAGGTGGATAGTGTTAGTGTCCTAATGACATCTTTCCACATAGGTAAAAACCAATCATTTATCAATCGTCTTATAACTTATGTTGTATAACGGCAACAACCTATAATTAAAAATCACTGTCTAAATTAACCAATGAAACATCCTAAGTTTACTTAACTTGCAATCATAAGCAACCAACTTCAATTCCTGTTAATCCTAACGAAAAAAATATTTGTGTTTATAAGTATAAATAATATAACCAAATATAACAATTAAGTGTACTTTTTATTTCTTACCTCATACTCATAGTTTTAAGTAACATGATTAGTAAAAGTCACTAGTAAGTAAATAACGATAAGTAGGTCCACCAAGAAATTTGTCTTAGCTATCATGTCCTGTTATAGGTGCAGCCATCACACTAATAACATTACTTTGAACAACTTGCTCACAATCTCTTTTTGTAGATTGACATTGTAGGTCTTTTCCTACCTTCATCATCATGAGATGTATCACCTCTTATCTTAGTTATAAGTCTGCATATTAATAAAAAAACATAATTTAACAAACTCACTTCTCAAAACAAAAAAACAAAAAAATATATTCTTGATTGCATAATCTAGATTATACTTTTCAATAAGTAAATGCATTCCAAATTATGTAATCCATTACGTATTTCTAAATCCAAAAATTAAACCCTGGATTACAAAATTCAAATTGTTTTTCAATAGCATAATACATTTTGAATGGTGTAATTCATAACGTGTTTCTGAATTCAAAATTACATTTTGGATTTCAAAATTCAAATTGTATTTTCGGTATATAATATATTGTAAATTGTGTAATCTTAAATACAATTTCAGATAAAAAATATATTTTGAATTGTATTCTTAAATGTATTTTCAATAACATAATAAATTCTGGTTGTATAATCTAGAATGCATTTCTAAATTTGGAATTACATTAGAAATTGAATAATTAAAAATCTATACAAATGTTAACAATAAATTCCAAATTATATAATCTAGAAAACTTATGATAGTATCTGATCTGAAATAAATTACATAGCAAGGAAAATGATTTTTTTATTTTAAAATATCAACCTCTTCCTGTTCACAGTAAAGGGTTGAAAGAGTGGTTCTAAGAATTGAAGAAGGAACGTGAGAGTGGGAATGCACCAAGCTGCAATGGGAGAAGATGACGTAGGAAAAGATTACGAAACTAGGCTTATGTTATAATTTTGGTTAAGGGAAAATTGCTTGTTTCGTTTCAATACTCCGATGGGTGTACATTGATATAATTGGGTGCAAGAAGAAATGCTCGAATTTAAAAGTTGAAGAGGTTTGGCCCAAATTTTCTTAGTTTAGGTGAGTTTTATAAGATTCAAAGTGGAATTTAAGATAATTTTTTTTTTAAATTAATAACAAAATTATTACAACTTTTTTAAAATTGTTTCAAATATTTTAATATGAAATGAAAAAAAAAAAAAACTTTGATGGCATTTGGTTTTGTTCTTTTCATCTTAAAATTTACTTAGAGTTAAAAATAAAACTATAAAGTTGACTTATAGTACTTTTATAAACTTTAGTTAAAGTTCTAAGTAATATTTTTAATTTGTGATATCAAATAAAGATGGAGAAGAAGAAGTTTCTAAAATTTGTTTATCCAAAATGGTTACATTTTTGTTTGAAAAAAAAATAGAGCTTTTTAGTCAATTGAGCACACCTTTTCCTTTATTACATAGCCATTTTAGAACAAGTTATGTAAAAGCTCTCATGACAGAGCGATGATTTTACTTTAGGAAAAGTATATTTAATTAACCTCATCATTTAAATATTATTTTTCAGTTAATCACTAATAATTTAAGTTTTACCAAGAAGAAGAAATATTTCTTAAATCCTTAAAGACAACATTATAATGGTCCGTGACCTGTCGAAAGGTAAAGACAAAAGTGGAAAAAAATGACATGTACTTGGTTGGTTTTTTATGCATTTCTCATGGCTTGAACATTATAGTGGCCCACTAATCCCACCAACTTTCATTAATTTGTTCTCAAATCAAAATAAAAAAATCCCTTATCTTTTGTGCATTCACTGTCTCTCTCCCACTTGAATAGCAACAATAATTAGGTGAATCAAACAAAGGCTAAATAAATAAGACTTTCACTTAGTTTAAAGCTGGGATAAGTTTGAAGGACATTTTTATTTCTGGAATAGATTACATTGTTAAAACATAAACTTATTCCGTCTTAAAACGGAATTTAGCCCCCTTAAATGGATCTTCATCAATAATTTTAAAGGGTCAAAATAATATTTTCAGAACAAGTGTAATATTAATGAGTGATCTCTACATAAAGTTACTAGAAAGATACAAACAGGTTATATTTCATTTAGATAATAATATTTTATTAAAAAAATTGGTGTCAAATGATATATAGTTATTTGTGAACAGTGGTGTAAAAATATTTTTTTCCTTTTCTTAATTACCAACAACGTTGATTCTTGTCTCTACACTTGTAAGAAAAAGAGTTACTATGTTTAGTTTGAGCCATATGATCTTTCTATTCTTCTCTCTTTTATATTATGAATTGAGCCGGAGTTTGTTGAATGTGGGAAACATGAATTGAGCCAGAGTTTATCCATCTACAAGTGAGTTAATGATTATCCAAATGAAAGATAAAAATTTTCTTATTGAATGGAAGGAAAAAGATGACCAAGCATTTCCAAGCAAGACACTCATTTGTGATAGAGGAGACTTGGCTACACAAATTATTCCATTTTGAAATATATGAGCCCAAAGTTACAACAATAGAAGGTCATGAACTCTAGAATAAGTCATAACATGAAATCTATAAAAATAGAGCATGAGAAACTCAAGAAGGAATTGAAAGAGAATAAGGTCCTTAATAATTTGCAACAGAAGAACTTTCTTATGATGAAAAAAAGAAAGTCACGAAAACTCACTCTCTTAATGAACATCATTATTATAATTACAATGATGATTATGATTTGAAGGAACATTGTATTTATAAAGATCAAATAGCAAATATAATGACAAAGAGACATTCAAAAAGGTAAGTTTATATTGTTAAAGATCAAGATTTTGAGTATTGAAAAAACATTTTAAGTGGGAGTCATGTGTGATAAGCTTTTTCTAATTATTTATTATTATTTCTAATTAAAATAAGTTGTTTATAATAAGATATGAGAAGACATATAGTTTATGTTTTGGATTAACCAACACACCACATGTGTACACCTATCCCATGAGATTCGTGATCTTGTAGACGTATCAAAACAACTTTTTGAGGTTCATTTGCGTAGGTGAGATTTAATTGGAATTGTGAAACATTTTCTTTATACGGAGGAATCAATCATTTATGTTCTTTATACGGATAACATTAAATACACACCAATAAATATTATAATGTACTTTGGAACAAGTTACATGAACGCAGGGTAACACTTTGTACTTCTATAATTGAGGTATTTAATGTAAGGTTGGATCTTTTAGATTGAAGTCAAATCCAATCATAAAAACATGCCTCAATATTCAATTATAAAGATGGTGGATTATGCGATTTGAGAATCAAGCAACGATTTCATAACTCCTTTTTGTCCTTAGCAAATAATGTTACGTAACAACTGTCTGAAAAATCCCAGAAGCCAGTTAGATAATTCGAAATTAGATTCTCTGTGGGATTTTTTTGTGTTATTCATTTACTTTGCTTTCATAATTCACTGATTACCATTAATTTTGACATTTTAAAATATATTAAAAATATATTTAAAATATCAACACAGTGTATTTTTAATGCTCAGCAAAAGACGGTAAAAAAAACAGTAAAATTCTGGACTCAATTCTTCTGTGTTCATACATAAAGATGAAAAATAAAATGAAATTAATGTCTTTACAAATTAAAATTAAGTTAGAAGCTATTCCGTACCCAAATTTGACTTTCAACTTACAAGTACTTATGATTTGTCTCTTATAAATAATGACATTTATTTTGAAAATCCCAAGAATCAAGAAACATATCATGATAAAATAACATTGTCAACACAGTTTATTGTGGTTAATAAGATAGAGAAGGAAAGTAGAATACACGAGTCATGCACGAGTGAAAAAATGGAATTAGACAATTGGAAGAGCATGGAGTATTACAGTACACTCTCTGATCCATGATTATATCTAGTAACTGTACATGTTCTTGGCTTGCCATATATTCATCCCACAAACTACACAAAACAAAAATTGAAAGCAAGTGGAAAAACATTTGGCACAAAGTGAAGTTTCTTCAATCAGATTTATTTTTTTTGGTTGTGTTATCTTCTTTTGCAGGTTGCACCAGCAATTTGAATGTCCACACTGCTAAAATAGTTGCCTCTATGGGAGCAAGCCAGTATACAAAGAAGTGCTCCTTTGTTATGTGATCCCCACGAGCATAAGCCCATCCCATTACCTGAACAAATCAAACCAAGGTTTCTTAGCAACAAAACAACAAAGGTTTCTTCTGTGGTTTTCATATGACCAAAGTTTTCTGATGCAGCAGTACTTACTGATGCAGGGTTCATACAACCACCAGTGAGGTCAGAACCAAGAATATGAAGTGTTAATTTGGTGAGGCTGGAAATCCAAGTCTTCATGAAGAAATTTTCGCGGATTGTTGTGGCAAGTCCAAGTGAAATGGTTACAATTGCAAATGTTAGTAATCCTTCTGTGAGTGCACCCTGATGAATGTCAACGTTCAAACGTGGTCCCTGTCCCACTTCAGGAATGGTATCAATGAGAAATTTAACGCCAACAATACTTCCAACCACCTGGAGAGATTGAAAAAAAAAATGCACATTTCAATGGTAATCTTCAATTCATGATGAGTTTTGAGATAATCACGGCTATGGTTGAGATGTATAACAGAAAACAAACAACTGCAGGAAAGTGATTGATTAAGTTGCTTTCTAGCATAGCCAACAAGAATCAGATGTTTGATTGATTTCATGAAATTAAGGATCCGTGGATCGGAAGGTATTCTTCTACAATCTACAAAGTTGGAGTTTAGGTATAAACATGAATCTAAATTTTGAGTTTTACCTACTTTAAACGTGAATGCATCAATAACAACACAACGAATAACTTATGAAAATAGTTTGGCAATGAATCAAGGTCAGTATGTCATTAATCAACATAACAAGAAATTTTTTTTGCTGTCCAAACATGAGAAAAGCACGAAGTTTGAATCTTCAGAGCAAATTCAAAGGAACCCTATGGCTGCTTCAAAATTTTAACTAGCTATCAAACAGTTTACTTCCCATAATGTAGTTAAGCCATCTTCTGCACATTGAGAATATCAAGATATTCAAATAATATCTAAAATGTTCCACCCAACACGTGATTATTAAGTTCAATGACTGCCAAGCAAATCCGGCACAACAGCACAAAGACAAAAGGTAAAAAAACAAAAATGGTGCAGGGTGGAACAAGCTCATTCAATCACAAAAGCCTAGTCGGAGATAACAACTCCAAAAACAAATCAATTGGCTTATAACAGCATCAGAACCAACCCACAAACAAATTCAATTCAGAGAATTCATCAACCAACAATGCTACAAAAAAATGTATCATCATCATCATCTAACCCAACTAAACTTCTGAAATTTTTTTCAATCAAGGCAACAAGAACAAAACCGAACATGATTAACCAGCCATAGCATGACATTCAACCCTAGTCAATCTCAGTCAAAAGGGGGCAAAAAAGGTCAACTTTCACATACGTCCCAATGCTAATTCGTCACAACGAAAATTTCAGACAGACCCACAAATAAAAAATTCCGCTTCCACCAATGTTCTTCGCATATTCAATCCAAGCCATTTAATTTTAAAATCGGGGTAGAGCAAGATCAATAAAAAAAAAAGAGAAAGAAAAGAAAGGCCCAAAACGAAAAGGGTATTATTCATTTGTTGATAAGAGAAGAAAAGCAGAACCTGCGCGGGGATTCTAGCACCAACGCAGTAGAGGAAGTTGTTAAAATTGCCAGTGATAGAATCAGCCAAAACGGTGAGGGGGTTGTAGGCGCCGCCACGCGAAATCTTGACAAGGAAGGCGAAGAAGAACATGTTGGCGACGGAGAAAGTGGTTTTGATAACCTCAGCGAGGGGTGAGTGACCGAAGCCAAGATGTTTGAAGACGATGACGCGAAGAAGAACACCGGAGCATACCCACATGAAAGACAGAACGAAATCTGCAAGCAGAAGGCTGATTCGTCCCATCTTGAAAGATTACAGGATAAACAACTGTGTTGAACTACATGCCCATCAATCTTCCTTCTTCTCTTCTTTATGGATGTCAATGAAGAAACATGAGGTGCCAACAATGACACAGGAATCGCATTCCCAAATAGTAAATTCAACCTGGCCACTTGTCTTTTGGCACATTTTATAAATAAATGTTTTTTGTTTTTTTTAACATTATTCCTTGCAGGACAAAATATTTTTCTGCTGTAATTAACACGCATCTCACATTTACTCTTTTAAATAAATTAAAACTTAATTCAGGACATAATTTAAAAATTACCTTAAATAAACTTCTTAAATACTAGGATTAAAAGACCTATTAAAGCTTCTTTAACGTTAAATTCACCAATTTATGATATCAATTGCATTGTTGTTGTGGAAAAACTCCAAAAGCATATTTTTAGAATGAAAAACTCCCACCTAAAGAATGTTAAAAAATTCATCATTGTCTCGTATATTAAAATAGATTGAGAACGTATTTTACAAGTTTTATCATTTTAGTTAAGAAAAACCAATTAAAGCAAAACTTTCTGCGAGATATTATTTCGTTAACTAAATGTTTATCTGATAATAATTGACTACAATTTATTGATCATCGTCCATCTATTCATAAATAAATGATAAAATATGCATTATGTTCTGGAGACCTCAAATAAATAAATGATTTTTATTTTTAAGTAACCTTCATTGATATTATAATGGTCATTTAATTTTTATTGATCTTTTCATCATTTACCTCTGTTTGTTGGAAAATCAAGGTACACATAAATGAAAAGGAAGTAAGTTTGAAAAAAAGTTGAAAAACAATACTATTTATTTTTTAAAAGTTTATTTGCATTTCATAATCAATATCACCGAAACTATAATCAGTTAAATTAAAATAAATAATTAATTAATATTAAAATATTAAAACAATAAATAAAATAAATTTCATTTATTTAAAATTTGATAATTTATTTTAATATTTTTTATCTTGAATTTATATTTTAAAATTTATTTTATAAATATTAATATATCAATTAAATCTGTAAGCCCCTTTTTCCTCTTCAGTTGGGTTTTGGGGCCTAGCCTTCGTGGGCCTAAGGTTGGCCCAATAAGGGGACCCAATAACCATGTCAGCCCCTAACCCCTTTCACCTTTGTTCCATTTTCAGAAATAAGCTTCTGTTCCCTCTCTTCATCTCCAGCAAAGTGCTCTGCTAGGGCACAACTTCCGTTCGTCTCCGAGCTACCAAAACCCTTCCTTTTTCCAGGTAAGCTGACCTTTAGAGCTCAGGGTTCGTTCCTTTTCCCCTTTAATCTGTTTAAAACGCGTGGATCAAGTTAGAGTTAAGACTCTTAACTTCGTTTTGTCTTCCTTTTTCCAGTTTCAGCTCACTGTCACAGTTCTTGGGGCTGTTGTGCTACATAGTTAGGGTCTGGTTGTTGTTGGTGCTCAAACAAGGTAAGGGAAGCTAGATTCGCCAGTCCGAGTCATTGTGTGTTTCTTTTTGGGTTGATCTGTGTTTATAAGCTTGAGTAGTGTGTTTTATCAAATGAAACTGAGTTGCATGTGCTCTTGGATGTTGGTAGTGTTGTTTTTCTGCCTTGCATGCGTAAAACAATGGTGAGATCTGTTATTCTCGCCCAAGCGAGCTCGTCTCGCCTAGGCGAGAGAAGCAGAGTGCTCACTGCCACGAGAACTCGCCTAGGCGACCAGTCCACGTTCTGAGCGACGCCATGTCTCGCTCAGGCGAGGAGGTCTCGCCTGAGCGAGAATTCGTGAAAATCCCACGTTGCTCATCTCGCCTGGGCGAGAATCCGCTGCGTCAGTGAGGCCAGCGTCTCGCCTGAGCGAGTTTGCGAATGTGTGACATGTTTTCTTAACTGTTTGGGTGATTTGTTGTAATTATTGGTTAGACTTTTTCCTCCTAAAAATGATGTACGTGATTATACTTGGGTGTTTGGGTCTTTATGAACGAAATTGGCATGCTTAGTATGAGATTGGTCATGATTTTGTGGCTTCGTGATGTTTTAACATAAAAATTGGATGAATGACCAAAAAGAGGTGAGAATTGTATGAGAAACATGATTCTGATTGTGAGATAGGCGTAATTCCATGAGTTTCGTGGGGAGACTCTATGGTGGCGTGTAGTGTATATATTAAGATAAGGATTCAAGTAAGGATCGCATCCCGAAACTCTAAAGGGTCAGTGAGTCTCAAGTAGAGCAAACTGACCCAAGTGGTGAGAGTAGCGGGAGGCCCTAGTCTTTGGCAGGATAATGGCCTTAGACGCTTAAAGGCTAACCTTGTGTGTGGTAGGGTGAAACCCATTGGCAATGGCTCTGCAGAGCAGTAGAGGCCACCACAAGTGCAAGCGTCCAGTGAATCCGATCTTAGTATATGTATCCGGATAATTGAGTCATAGTGTCTTGCTTGTTTGCCATAACATGACTTATATGTCTCTGTGTTGTATGCCTGTGAATGTTTATGCACTTATTCTTTTACAATATGATAAGTTTCAAGTTACACTAGCTTACCCTTGCACTTTATGTATGTTCTTGTTGTGTCTTCTCTTTTGCGATGATCACCATTGGTGGGAGCAGATGGGAATGCTTCTGGAGGTAGGCTTGATGGTGGTAGCAGTGCAGCCTAGTGGGCCCGTTGAGGTGGCTTTCGAAGAAGTTCTATGGCCCTAGTGCCTTGTAATTCCATGCTCCTAGAGCATTTCTTTTGCACAACTGTTAAACTTTAGATTTATGTTTCTTATGGCATGGTTGTATGTCCAGGTTTTCCTCTAAGTACTCCTATGGATGACTGTAATAGTTACTTTCCGTACGTTTCATGTTGATCGGATTGGTTCTCGTTATCAAAATGTTGTGATGCTTATTTGGTAGAGTAATCTATTAAAAATGGGACGTCACAAAATCATTCCCAAGATTTTATAAATTTTCTCTTCCATGTTATCCACTATATTTCCTTAACTCAAACAAATCATTTTCTACGATTTTTCCCTTCATTTCTTTCATCTTTCATGCCTTCAAATTCACTATTAATCTAAACACGTAAATTTCATTTATTTGGCAATAACATGATACATTAAATATAAGGTCATTATCAAATCATTCTTAAAGCACAAATAAAATTAACATACAAAATTAAAATAACATTCAAATATAAAATAACATTCAAATAACATAAAAAGATTAAACTAAATATATTGGGAAACTGAGATCATCTTGGTCTAACCAGAGATGGATACATCTCGACCCAATTGATGGATAAGTACATAAGGGTTCAAACATATAGACATATATTAGAATATATATGGACTTAGGCATACAAACATACATTTTAGTACATATGGGCTCAGACATACATATGTACATCCCAGTACGTATGGAAAGACCGAGTATATCTCAGACCATTTGCGCATGGGAAAGCTAGTGCGTGGGAAGGTTGGGAGTATCTCGGCCCATTGGCATTGAGGAAGCTGAGTACATCTCAGCCTAGTTAGGGGCAGGTGTATCTTAGCTCAATTAAAGGATATGTGATATACAGACGTACAAGCGTATAAACATGAATGTATAATCCCAATTTCTTGACAGCTACAATGAGGTGATCATGGGATTTATCGGTGTTTATGAAAGAATAAAAACAATCTCTCAAAGTTAATAAATTCATGATTAAAGTCAGGTTCTATAAAATAAGGTTTACTTTCCAAAGGTAAGACATTTGGCTGAACTCAGTGGTTACACATACATAATATCAAAGTGTCACTAACTTGAGCGGCAGAGTGTCTACAAGTACCCACCCTAGCTAGGAGCATCATTTAGGGAGATCCCTACGAAAAAGAGACAAATGATTGAAGACTCTTGAGACAACTCGGTTCTATACAAAGACTCTTGAGACAACTCAGTTCTATACAAGAACACTAAAAAACACATTGTTTTTCAACTAATATTACTTAAAGTATATATTTTGTTTGCTCCAAAACTTTATTAACAGATTAAAGATTAATTGAAATGTTAAGACTTTTATTAAAATCTCATCACTTAAGTCATTAATGAGCAAACGTGAAAATAAATCTATTTCTTTCCATGATAAACTTATGAAAGAATAGAAAAATCAAATATTTATGGAGAACAAATAAAGTTAATCATTTTTAAACTATAAATAACGTTATGACAATAAGTTTGATGATAACATGGTTGTAGGCCCTAACACAAAAATTGTCATCCATGTTAAAGAATTTACATTTGACATATAAGCAACAAATATAAAAAAATCACGGTGACATTTTTGTAAATAAAAAGACAATATTTATGTATGACCTACAAGGCCTGACACATAAAAAGTTTTTACGATTGACCCTTATAGGTTAAAAGTAAATTTAAGTGTGGTGTCTACAAGTTAAACATAAATAACATTTTGTGTCAAATGATAGATAAAAGCAAGTTCAAATTATATATCCTACCTACGGTTAGATTTCATGTATTTTTTAAATTAATTATTTCGTGTAGAAATTGTATAATATTAATTTTTCCTTCATTTGTTTAGTGTAATAAGTAGATTAGCTCATTCAAATATAGGTACTACATCATGCATTGAATGAAAGTTATCATTCAAGGAGGAATTCATGAAACTAAAAGTAAACACTTATAACTTATGCATAAATGATATTGTTTGAGGAACTCTTACATTGTATCATTGTTTTAGGTGTTTAAGGTTCCATCACTTATATAAAAGAAGGACATGATCCAAATAAGTTATCTCCTCGAGTATGTAGATTTGGTTAGCTTTTTGTTTTAAGTTAGAATACTATTTTATTCAATAAATATTTATTTGTTTTGAATATTTTTTTTTTATGTTTTGGTTTCATGCCAAAATCAATTTAATTAAAAAAAGTACACAGAAAGTTACGTATGTGAGTACATTAACAAACATAAATTTACATCGGTTAGTATTATAATTAGAAATATAATAGTTTTTTTGTTAATATCGTTAGCTATTCTTTTGTTAATCTATTAGCTCTCCTTTCTTTTTGTAAATGCAGCCTTATCAAAGATCTTTCTTTGTATCGATATACTTGAGTTCAATAGAGAGCTATGCAAATATTTCCAATCTTGGTCCATGACATAACACTAATATGGTATCATATTAGGAATTTTCCTCCTTGCTTTCACATCCTTCTTTGCTGCTTCTAATCAACTGTGGCTCAATCCAGTAAAACGAACACACCACCAAATTAGATCATCTTATCAATCTAACAAATCCCCTTCTACCTACATCCTGTAATAGTTAATTCTATAACAGACATAAAATTACATCTATTAGTGGAGTAACAAACGTAAATTTGGTATAATTTTAAGAAAAATAAATTACATACGATGTTTCACTAACAAATATAAGTTTATGTATGTTATTCCGTTAACAAACATAAATTTATGTTGGAGATATAAACAAATATAAATTTACATCTTATGTAATTATATCTAACCTATACTAGATATAAAAAAATCTAAAACAATATACATAAAAAGCTTTATTTGTGTGAATAAGATATACCATGAATTTATCAATTATGAAATGTTGTTTCATGGTGTATCATTAGAATAATAAAAAAAAGGAAAGGAAAAATATAACTCTACCTTGATGTACTTAAGTGAGTTCTAAATTTTGATAGAGTTATTTTAAAAAATTTGGTAATTTATTGTTGAATATTGTTAATTTATACCATGTATAAATATTTATTTTTAATAATTAAACATTATGATAGAAATGCTTTAATAAATAATGATAGGAGATAATTATTATTGATAATTACAAGATGGAACAAATGGATTTATATTTCTCTAACCTATCATAATTATAATTTATAATTTATGAGTATATAATAAAGTTAGGTTTAATTAGTCGGATGATACCCACTTTTGATAATTTGTTACTCGTTTTTTAAAAAGTGTCAAATACGTCCTAACTTTTAACAAAGTGTCTTAATTAGGTCATTTCAGAAAAAAATTATTAACGTCAGAAAAAAAATTATTAACGCCGTTAATGGTGTGCCACATGTTAGTCTTTGGTTTTTCTCATTTTTTTTTTAAATTTTTGTTGTTACCATGTGTCAGGTCCTTCGTGTGACACATGACACTGTCAGTGTCACTACCAAGTGTCATTATCTTAATTTCAATTTAGTCCACACATATGTCTATTTGTTTCAATTTAGTTCCACATATGTCTATTTGTTTCAATTCAGTCCCCATATGTATATATTTGTTTCAATTTAGTCACAATTTTTTTTTTCAAAATAGAAAAATAGTGTCTCTCCCTTAAAGACCAAATTTATCATTTATATAAATGTTATATTAATATTTGTTATAAAAAATGACTAACAACATTAATTACTAATATTTATATTAAAATTTAGTGGTAAAAGTCATGAATAACAAAACATGCAATTAAAAAAAATGCAATATGTTATAACGTCATCTTCAATAAAAAATTATGAGAATTACATTTTCAATAATACTCATATTTTTTATTAAAAATGACGCTATAACATGTTACATTTTTCTTAATGGTTAACCCATGTTTTGTCATTCATGACTCTTACCACTAAATTTTAATATAAATATCAAAAGAATATACGTGAAGATTAAATTGAAATCAAGATAATGACACTTGACAGAGATACTGACACGTTGACAATACCTTGCTACGTGACATTGTTAGTGTCACGTGTAATTCTAGAGACCTGACATATGATAACAAAAAACTTCAAAATAGAAATTAAAGAAAAAAAAAACTAAAGACTGACATGTAACACACCATTAACAACATTAATAATCTCTTTTTAAAAAGAATCTAATTGAGACATTTTTTTCAAAAGTTAAAACACAATTAATATATTTTTAAAACAGATACAAACCTGATACATCCGAACAAAATCCAATTAATTAAACTATAAAGTTATTAAAGTAGTTCAAAACATAAGTCATTTTTTCCTCCCTCTACTATAGTATCTTCAGTTTTTCAGCACCAGTCACCACTTACGGTCCCATGCCCCACCGTCTACAACGTTGTACACCGTCAACTTCCTACACACTAGTCACCCCACATTTCATTTAAAGTTATTATTTAGTATCTTTGTTTACTATGTATTATTGATATATAGTATTTATAATTATCATTTATCAATATTATAATTTGATTCCAAATTTTATATTAGAAAAAGTTGATTGAAGAAAAAAATAATAATCATTATTTTTTAATTAATTGAGTCGGTTTGTTTGAATTACGGTGAGTTAGGTGAAACTATTTTTTTTGGAAATGAATTGAATTAAATTAACTCATCAAATAATCAACTTGCGAGGACAGACTACACATATAATTATATTTAAAATTTAGATCAAATAAGTTTTTTTCTTCTAATATTATGATAAGTTTTTCAATTTCGTTCTACTATTTTTAAAAATTTAGTTCCATTTTAAAAGAATGAGTCAATAAAATATCACATAACATTTACTACGTGTATCACATTTTACTTTCATCAACAAATCAATTTTAACTAATTAATGACTTATTCAAACTACATGTTTCTATTGCAATGTTATTACGGTCAGTCTAACAAAAAGAAGACTATATTAACTTATTTTTAGAAAAAAAAAATGAAACCACACTTATAATCCTTAGTATAATAAGATTTTCTTTAAAAGATTATTTTAGTATTAATATATCACAAAGCCTATTTAACCAAGTTAAAATAAATATTTTATAATTTTAAAAGCGGTGAGAATAATAGATTAAAAACCAAGTTAAAAAATCCTGAAAAACGGTAGCATCGATGAGAAAAATTTCAGAACACATTATTGTTAAATAAATTATAAAAGTTAAAAATATGAATAGTTATTCTAGAAAGAGATCAGAATGTGGTTAAATTGAAGTGGAGAAGAATTCGTCTTCTTTGTGAACGTAGAGTTTCTGTGAGTTGGAGAAGCAGCTCCAAATCTCAGCCTTTTCCTTTGTTTTTCTGGGTATTCATTTGCTTTTGCATGTGCTCGTCACCGTTTTATTCAATAAATCTTTCTCTTTCTCTCTCTCTCTCTCTCTCCCTTGCCACAAGCAAAAAGACTGGTCCTTTTTTCTTTTCCTTTATGAACGTGCATTGAATGGTTTTATCCTGAATTTAATGTACCCTGAACTCGTCACTGTTGCATTCTGAATATTCAGTTTTTACTCATGATTCGATCCTCTAAAGGTTCCTTTTCATAGCAAATCTGACACCAAATCAACTCATCAAGTGGCTGCAAGTACATTGAAATATTTCAATTTTATAAACACACCCTAATGTTCATTTCTTCTGTGTTTCTTCCTTTTGGTTGTTACTGCCATGATATAATATCCTGTTATTATACAAACAAGGGAAATACTAGCAAGCACCTTTTTTGGAGAAATCACAAATTTTGGTGGTCCTGGATCAGATTTAACGAGTCTTTCTTAATTTTATAGTTTTCAATAAGCGAGTATTTGAGAGTGTGTTGCTAACACTCTTCGGTTAAAAAACCATGCTTCTTCTGCAACTTTCTGAATCTTTTATCATTTTGTAGTTTTAGCAAGAGTTTTAATGATGTGCGAAAAATCTGTTACTGATTCTTTGTTACTTTATTTAAGGTTTGCAGGTATCAGTTACTCCTTTGATGCAATGGGAGTGTTTGACAACTTCATCCTCTCTGTGTGGTGTCATAGCAATCAGCTTTGCTTGCAATCGATCAAAGAGCAAATGAGCAGTGTTAGGGAGTCAGCATCTTTCTTTCTGGGTTTAATCAGTGTCGTTGTTTGGGTTGTTGCTGAGATACCTCAAATAATCACAAACTATAGAACAAAGTCTACTGAGGGTCTCTCTCTCACTTTCTTGGTCACATGGATAATTGGGTAACTTGGCTTTTCACTAAAATTTCCTAAGGGCTACTCGCATTTTTGTTATCTAATTCAACCTATTCATTTTCTTGTTTATTTGTTTGTTCTGCTGGGTAACTTGTTTGTTACAATTCATTCAACCTTGAGTTGAGTTAAGTCTCTAATAAGAGATTTCATTAATAGGTTGATGCGTGTGATTAGTGCAACCAGCTTGTTCACTCCATGGTTGAATTCATTTAGGACTATGGGTTGAAGATTATGTGCTAAGAATCTTTTTGGTATCCCCTTAAATTTGAAGTTAAAATTTCAGGACAAAATTTTATATACCTTTTCAAATAAGCTTATCCTTTTAACCCTTTAAATCTCACTTTTAAGGATATACCTACCTAATCTTAAGTAAAGTCAAAACTAGGAAAGCAAAGTTTCAGGTTCGAGATTAGTTTGAGTACATGCTTTTGTTCATTAGGGGAAGGGAAGAAAACATCATCAAATATGTTGATCGACACAACCTCAATGTAAATTTCTATTTATTAACAGATTTTTAACAGTTATAAGAAGGAAAATGAGTCTAACTAGCCTGGGTAGACCGTATACACACATGCATGGGATGAGATCGATGTGCTTGTGTCTATCTTGGCTACTTAGCATGTATACGTGATAGAAATTCTTGTTCAACTATTCTGATACAATTTATTTTCCACTACAGAGATGTATTCAACCTCCTTGGATGCCTGCTGGAACCTGCAACAGTGAGTGTCTTAAAGCTTTATGTTGCTTGTATTTTTGGAGCCATCTTTAAAGTTTGCTGTTACTTTCTCCCATTTGCAACATCAATATATGTAAAAATCACATACTATTGAACAGAAAAAGCAAAATACATGGGTTGGATAAGACATTAGCCAACTAAATTATTTTGTTCTCAAATAATTAATTTTCAAAAGAGAATTATTTTCATTTTGCTCACTTAGTAGGCTCTAGTTGGGAAGGTCCCTATGCTCTATGAGAAGACACTTTCAACAATTCAGATGTAATAAAATTTTTATTATAAGTTTATTTATTATAGTTACCAAAAAAAAAATGGGAAATTTTTGTATTTGTAGCATTGGGAAATTGAACCTTTTACTATATGACATTTTAAATTTAATCACATGGTATAAATGGATTTACTATCCTCATTTTCTAGTTTTAGAGAACAGAGTGTAATGTTCATTAGTGTTCATTGGGAGCATCATGAGCATTTGTTTTCCTATTTTCTGAATATTTTTCCTGTTGAACTTGATATGGATTATATGGATAATCAGTAAGAGTATACAGAGTAATTCTTAATTTCTTATTTATGCAGCTTCTTACTCAATTATATATGGCAGTGGTGAGGACTCTAGCCAAAGATTGAGGGGTTTCAGTACCTACAAAATCATGTTTTCATCTCACCTTTCTGGCCTCAACCAGTTGATGTGACATTTTCCTGATGTGTTAAAATGCAGCTCTATACCATTATAACTCTTGCTCTTGGTTTACAAACCATTTACTATGGACATATATATCCTCAACTAAAATACAGGAGACAGCTCAAGGTACAAGTCCCTATACTTTTTTTCGCCAATTATCATTGTCTTTTCAAAATCTGAATCCTTATATCTCCCTCCTCATTCAACTAGAGTCTGATACTCGAGGAAGGTGAATGTATGTAGGGAGAAAACAGCTGAATAATTCTATAAATATATACTTTTTCATATGAAATAAACCTAAACCTTTAATGATAGATTCTTGGAAAATTCTGCTTCCGTGTGTATGGTGTATAGCACAGATTCCTGTTCAAATGGGAATCAAAATGAAAGCACAAGTTCAATATAAAACAAGCCCAAGTTAGCTGAACAGGAAGCATGTTTATGGATCTGTGGGAGTCATAATAACTTAATGAGGAATAATAGGCTGTTGTGAGTAACTTTATTAAATGTGCCCTTTCAACCCTTTTATTGAACCACATCATGTAGATGACAAAATAAAGTTTTATCATTTTCTTATTACCATGTTAAAATTGAAGTTTGTTTTCTCTAATAGTTTGTGAGGTTAGACGAGTTTATCAAACTCAAGACAAGATTTTGAGAAACTCTAGACAAGTTTAGATACTCTATCATTTTGGTATTGTATTGTATTTTAGCATTCTAAACATGAGCAGGTTGAGACATTCACAAAAGCTGGACAAGGGGAAAAGGCTGGTGATGCTGAACAACAGAGTATTAAACTTGAAAATTCAAATAGAAACACCACTCCGAGTTCTCCTATTCCTCTTCCAGCATGTCCTCAAAGAATTGGTACCGGAAGGGAATTATTCTACCGGTAACTAATCTTTCTCAATAAAATCTATTAAAAAAAATGCAAAATGCTCTATTTTCGTGGTCAACTTCATTCTCCTTATGTGTTCAGTTTAAAGAAACATATTGGATTCCCTTAATCTTGGGCTGTGTCTGAAAAGTGCTAGACATTTTATCTAAGATTTCTTAGTTTGAAATTCAAATATCTGGTTCCAACAGGTTGTTAACCACTATGAGCTCTAAATTTCTTTTGATTGAATGATTTGTTATCTTTTCTTTTAAAGAATTTCCTGAACAAAATGCTGAGGATTTGTTGATATTTGTCTTCTTTCTCTTTGGCTTGGTCTCTATGCATGGTTTCTTTTGTGTTAATGTGAAGTGAATAAGCCCAGTTTTTCCCACAATGAGTTCTAGTTGGCTTTTCTTTCCCAACCAAAGAAATTTATAATCTGTAATTTAGTGTACTCTTTATTTTGAGTTCATAGGTCAGCAAGATATTTGTCTAAGAGTCACACTCCAACAGCGGGATCCATCTTAGCACAGAAAATGGCATCTACTACTGCTTTAGATTCAATACAAGAGAACTTGCTTGGTTCAGCCATTGCAACACAATCTGCACCAGCTTCAAGGATGAAGAGTACTCTTTGTTTGGTAAACATTCTAATTCTACTACTGTTGTTTTACATAACTACAAGAGTGCCATAATTGAAATCTAAATCCATCTAGTCTTTGTTCAGGTTTCAACATTAACTTTTCTTGGTGCTATCAACCTGCTTCAACCATTGAGTAAAAATATTAACCATATGAGCTCAAACCCACGACAACAATTTGTGATTCATGTTGGGCGAAAGCTTTTTCAGGTAATGCAAATCACAACTTTGATTACCATATTAGAAATTAATCATCCTGTTTTGATATCCTGCTAACTGTTTGTAATATAGTTTGTGTATATCCTATAAGAGTATAGTTGAGATTAAAACAGACAAAATATGTTTGAGGGCTTGATTAATCCCCTCTATTGTTCCTGATATTTATATATATGATGAAGGAGATACAAAGAAGTTGAAACATTAAAGGCTGCAACTAGGTGCTAGGTTAGAGGTTATCCAACACTCAACCTCCTAGCTTACACATCATGATTGCCTAGATATA
>Ga0214544_1003513_pt1 | contig 32303 bp, 25 predicted proteins | sample CNSS3metaG_FD_160074 | JGI IMG/M metagenome (GOLD analysis project Ga0214544, IMG submission 160074) | Root nodule microbial communities from cowpea collected in UCLA plant growth center, Los Angeles, California, USA - CNSS3 | ecosystem: Host-associated > Plants > Roots > Nodule | place: USA...
CAACCCACAATACCTTCCAACAACCCACATCCCCCCTCACAACCTTACCTCCACCTTCCCCGCTATGATCAACCATCCCGTCCCACCGCATCTGCTCCCTCCCCACCAACCCAGACGTCGCCACCCCTTCACCGACTTCATCGCCAACACCCCTCTTCCTACCCAGTGGGAACCCCTTCACCGTTATACTGGCGAAACCGACCCTGATGAGCACCTCAAAGTCTACATCACCCATGTCGCCCTGTACACGTCCCAAGACGTAGTATTCTGCAAAGCCTTCCCCACCACTCTCAAGGGCCTAGCCTTGGAATGGTTCACAACCCTTCCACCTTACTCCATTGACAGTTTCGACGTAATTTCTCACATGTTCTCCACCCATTTTGCTGGCAGCCGCCCACACCAAACTACCACAATCTCCCTCCTGGGCATTAGACAAGAACAAGGCGAACCCCTCAGAGTGTTCATAGATCGCTTCAGTAAGGCAGCTCTTCGCACACCACACCTCAACCAGGAGATGATCCTCCAGTGCATGGCCCTCACCCTACAACCCGACCCCTTCGCCAACAACGTCTACCTCCACCCACCTGCCTCTATGCACGAACTCAAATTGCGTGTAGTCGATTATGTCCGCATGGAGGAAATGCAAACCCTCTACACCAAATTCTGCAATGACTATGCAACCACCACCGCCAACCCTACCCCGCAACCTAACCCATGCCCTGATGCCCGCCCACGCGAGCCCTGCTAACCTCGCTTCACCAGATATGCCCCCTTACCGTAGCCCGCTCCCGCATCCTCGACGAGGCCCTACAAGCTGACCTAATCCCTCCACCACGCAAGACAACCACACCTCTCAACGCTGATATGACCAAATATTGCCGCTACCACCGCAACCATGGCCACACTACAGAAGAAGGCAAAGCACTTCAGGATAAAATAGAAGAACTGGTCCGTGCTGGCCACTTTCGCCGTTTCATCCGCAGAGATGACCATTCCTCTTCCTCTCGATCCCGCAACCCCCCTCGATCCGACCACAGACGCCCCACCCAACCCACCAACCAAGAACTCGAACCAGCTCACACCGACATCACCCCTGCTGGCCCTCCCCTACGTGGCACTATCAACACCATCTCTGGCGGCTTCGCTAGTGGAGGATCCACCTCTTCTGCCAGAAAGAGACACCTCCATCATATCCAATCCATCAACCATATCACCCATTTCCACCACAGATGCCGCATGCCTCCTATCATCTTCACAGATGACGACTTCCATGGCCTCGACCATCAACAAGATGACCCCATGGTTATCACGGTTGAAATCGAAAACCGCTGTTAAGAAAGTCCTTGTCGATCAGGGCAGCTCCGTTGATATCCTCTACTGGGCCACCTACCAAAAACTCCAAGTTTCGGATACCGCCATGGTCCCGTATGACGAGCCAATCTATGGCTTCTCTGGTGAATAAGTATCCTCCCGTGGCTACATCGACCTCCACACCATCTTTCGTGAGGGGACCCAAACCAAAACCATCCCAATTCGCTTCCTTATCGTCGACGCGCCAACATCCTACAATATCCTTCTAGGACGTCCTTCCCTCAACACCCTTGGCGCCATCGTCTCCACCCCTCACTTGGCCATGAAGTTCCCTTCCCCTTCCGGCGACATCCTTACCATCCACTACGACCAGCGCTTGGCACGCGAATGCTACATGGCCAACCTGCGACCACAACTCCCAATTCAACAAACCAACCACATTGAACGACCCCCTGGCTCCAACATCGCCTTGTCCGGTGAAGATCTGGACCCTAGAGTAGGGTGGGATGTTCGTCTTGAACCAGTTGAGGAAACCTCCCCTCTAGAGCTTCCCAACGGCCACTCTATCAACCTAGGCACCAGTTTAAACTCTGACGAGCGTGCCATCATCACACCCATTCTCATCAACAACACAGATCTTTTCGCCTGGTCAACCGTTGACCTCCCTGGGGTGGACCCTCTAGTGGCATCCCACAAACTATCCATCTATAAAGAAGCCCGCTACATATCCCAAAAAAAATGCAAACTTGGCGAAGAACGTCGGCTAGCAGCTAAGGTCGAAGCCGACAAGTTACTAAATGCAGGCTTCATAGAAGAAGCTCAATAGACCACTTGGATTTCTAATGTTGTCTTGGTGAAGAAAGTCAATGGCAAATGGCGGATGTGTGTAGACTACACAGATCTAAACAAAGCTTGCCCTCGCGATGCCTACCCCTTACCCAACATTGATCGACTCGTTGACGGCATGGCAGGAAATAAGGTGCTCAGTTTTTTGGATGCATATTCTGGGTACAACCAAATTCCCATGGCCTCATCTGACATGCACAAAACCGCCTTCATCACGGACGATGCCAACTCCTTCTATAAGGTCATGCCTTTTGGTCTCAAAAATGCTGGAGCAACTTACCAACGACTGATGGACAAGGTTTTCAATCATCTAATGGGACAATGTGTCGAAGTATACGTTGACGACATGGTTGTCAAGTCTCCAAGTCATCGCCAACATGCTGAGGACCTATCAGCAGTCTTCTCTGCACTACGCCAATATAACCTTCGCCTCAACCCAGGCAAGTGTGTATTCGGCGTTGACCGGGGTAAATTCTTGGTTTTATGTTAACCTAGTGCGGCATAGAAGCCGATCCTGAAAAATGCAAGGCCATCATCGAGATGCGCAGCCCCACTACTATCAAGGAGGTCCAACGTCTTATAGGTCGTCTCACAGCCATTTCTCGCTTCCTACCCAAACTAGCCGAACAAACCCAACCATATTCCAACTCTTAAAGAAATCCACTCGGTTCACGTGGACTGATGATTGTGAATAAATCTTCCAAAAACTGAAAACAACCCTAACCTCCCCACCTATCCTTCACAAGTCAGACACCCATCAACCCTTACTCGTATACATCACAGCCATCGACTACACCGTCAGCGCCGCGCTTATCCAAGAAATAGAAGGCACGCAGCACCCTGTCTATTTTGTGAGCAGAACGCTGCAAGACCCCGAGACCAGATATCAAATGGTATAGAAGTTGGCCCTATCTTTGGTCCACGCAACACGCCGCCTACGCCCATACTTCTAAAACCACAGCATAATCGTTAAAACCGAGTACCCAATCCAAAAGAAATTGCAAAAACCATATCTAGCCGGACGCATGTCATCATGGGTCGTCGAGCTGTCAGAATTCAACATCCGCTATGAACCCCATGGCCCCATTAAAGCCCAGTGTCTTTTAGACTTCGTCAACGACCTCCAGCACACACCCACAGAGGACCAGTGGACGCTTCATGTAGATGGTTCCTCAAATCCAAAAGGTGTCGGCGTTGGCATCGTCTTAGAAGGCCCCAACGACATCCTCATTGAAAAATCCCTTCACTTTGCCTTCAAAACGTCAAATAACCAAGCCGAGTACGAAACAATCCTCGCTGACCTTTCCCTGGCCCGCGAGGTAGGTGTCAAGAAATTAACGTGCAAAACCGACTCCAAGCTCACTGTAGGCCATCTAAATGACGAGTTCCAGATCAAAGACCCCATCCTTCTACAGTATTACCATCTGGTCCGTGTAGTCATTCAATCCGCCTTTGAACAAGTCCGCATCGAACACATCCCAAAGACCGACAACATCAGAGCTGATATCCTCTCCAAATTAGCCAGCACCAAGTTAAAAAACCGTCACCGATCCTTATTACAGCAAACACTATCTATGCCCTTCATCACACACACTTGTCAAAATTTAACCGACGCCCCAGCTGACAACGTCACCCCCTCCCAAAGCCATAACTGGACCACCCCCTATATCAAGTACCTCAAAACCGGCAACCACCCTCAAGATGCGGACAAAACTTGGCTGGCTAAGGTCTCTAGGTACACCATGATAGGCGATGACCTCTACAAACGCGGATACTGCCAACCCCTTCTCAAGTGTGTCACGGCAAAACAAGCACAATATATTATTAAAGAGCTACACGAAGGCATTTGTGGCTATCATTCCGGCGCACGCACCATGGCTACTAGAGTTCTTAGAGCCGGATATTTTTTGCCGACTATAGAAGCAGACTGCCAGGATTATGTCAGAAAGTGCAAACCATGCCAGAAACATAGCAACCTTATTCACCAAAAACAAGAACAACTACACCACATACTATCCCCATGGCCATTCGCTAAGTGGGAAATGGACATTCTCGGCCCCTTTTCACCCAGCAAAGGGCAGGTGAAATTCCTAATTGTAGCCGTCGATTACTTCACCAAATGGATAGAAGCCAAGCCGCTAACTACCATCACGACCCAGCAAGTTTAGCAATTTGTTTGGAAGGATATTATATGCAGATATGGTGTTCCACATAACATCATCACAGACAATGGCCGACAATTTATTGACAAAGAGCTAGCCAAGTTCTACACTGGCCTAGGCATCAAGCATATCACAAGTTATGTAGAACATCCACAAACCAATGGACAAGCAGAGGCGGCAAATAAAGTTATCCTCGTGGAGCTACACAAGAGATTAGATACCGCCAAAGGCCGATGGGCCGAAGAATTAGTAGAAGTGTTATGGGCTTACAGGTGCACCCCTCAATCATCAACAAACGAATCCCCATTCAGCCTAGTCTACGGTGCAGACGCCATGATACCAGTTGAAATTGGCGAACCATCCCTGCGCCGAGAACTATACGACCCAACCCACAACCACCAAAACATGGCCATACTTCTCGACCTTCTACCTGAACTCAGAGAAAAAGCCCAGATATGCAATTTAGTTGCCAAACAACGAGCTGCCAGAAAATATAATGCAAACCTATGTCCACGATCATTCGCCATCGGGGACCTAGTATGGAGAATGGCCAACAGTGCTAGAAAGAAGGATGGCAAGTTCTCCGCCAATTGGGACGGCCCATACCGCATGAAGATGCAGGAGGAGGAGCTTATCGCTTAGAACACTTATCGAGGGAAGAGATTCCCAACACTTGGAATGTATCGCACCTCAAATTCTATTTAGTTAAATGTATGTTGCACTAAGCCGAACACTTGTAACCCTGGGTGTACTCTTTTTCCTCACCTGGTCTTTTTTCCCTAAGGAGGGTTTTGGCCAGGGAGGTTTTAACGAGGCACCCCTATTCAATAAATAAAATGAAGGGTTCTCAACTATACAACTTTTCTACATTTTTACTCTCATATTCATTTAAGTTTCCAACCTTTACCCCAAGTAAGCGGCCTGGGTCGAACACCCTTATCTTTTGCTTAATTCGTTTATGTTCCCCACCCTTACCCCAAGTAAGCGGCCTAGGTCGAACACCCTTATCTTTTGCTTAATTCATTTAAGTTCCCCACCTTTACCCCAAGTAAGCGGCCTGGGTCGAACACCCTTATCTTTTGCTTAATTCGTTTAAGTTCCCCACCCTTACCCCAAGTAAGCGGCCTAGGTCGAACACCCTTATCTTTTGCTTAATTCGTTTAAGTTCCCCACCCTTACCCCAAGTAAGCGGCTTGGGTCAAACACCCTTATCTTTTGCTTAAATCGTTTAAGTTCCCCACCCTTACCCCAAGTAAGCGGCCTGAGTCGAACACCCTTATCTTTTGCTTAATTCGTTTAAGTTCCCCACCCTTACCCCAAGTAAGCGGCCTGGGTCGAACACCCTTATCTTTTGCTTAATTCGTTTAAGTTCCCCACCCTTACCCCAAGTAAGCGGATTGAGTCGAACACCCCTAACATACAATACATCGCGTCACACATACACCACATATCATCAAAACCCGACATACAAATAACATACAAAATATCAATCGCATTAAACATAAACGCAAAGTGTACCAACATAGCATAATGTATCAGCTATTACAAACATAGGCTCAATAATGTTTTCAAATCAATAAAGATTAAGGTCCTATTTTGCCACATTAGGAGTCACCTCCTCGGCATCAACCGCTTCATTCACCCCTTCAGCCGCCTTCTCCTCTGCCCTCTCCCCCGCCTCCTCACCAGCACTGCCTTCATCCTCATTCACAAGCCTCCCATCAATAACATCCTTGTTGACATCAAACTTCACATCCGTAACATCGACCTCCCCATGGAAAAAGGCCGCTTGGCGTAATCCTTTCTCAAAACCGTTAATGTGTTCTTGTATGATGCTATTCTTCAGATCATCGAGCTCACCGATAGCTCCGTCATACTTCTCCTTCAATTCGTCATAATCTTCCTCCAATTCCCCTATTCTCTTGTTCAATTTTTCCTCAGAATCCAAACAGCGGACCCTCCATGTTGCCAACCTCTTTCTCTCTACCTTCCAACTCTCTTTTGCCTTCTCCAGCGCAGCCTTCTCCTCCTCTAGCTTATCAACCTTCCCCTGCAACTCCTCCACTCTTTCCCGACCCCCCTCCTTCACCTCCCTCTTTTATAAAGACCCCATACGACGGCTCAATATTAAGGCCTTGCTTCCAAACTCGACCATCGTCCTCACAATATGGTCCGCATCCATGCCGTCAATGGAATTTATAATGGTATTTGGGAGGTTGATTGCAATATCCTTCCTCACAGATATTTCTGGCAATTCAATTAAACTAGATTCTGGTCCCTTCTCCCCACTAGCCGACCTTGCTCCACTGGCCGACCCCGTCCCGAGCAAAGCCGCTCTCACTCTCTTCACGTCTTTCCCCTTGCCGTGTCGAGGCGGGAACTCAGCCTTCCTCTTCGTCCCGCCGTGTACATGCACTTCCACCATAGACTCCTATAAGTTGGGAACATCAATCTTGCCAGCTGCCTTGGCCTTAGCGGCCATCTCCTTCCTCAGCGATTGGAAAAACGCCAAGTTTTTCTTTCCTGATTGTGCCATGTGCCCTACAATAATACATTACAACTCAGATTAAAACAACTTAGAATCATTAACATAGTTTAAGTGATAAACAGATACCTTAAATATCTATTATCGGATGCACCAAATTATAAACTCTAACTAGGCCCTTAGTGGGCAACTTATCAACAAACTTCAACAAGATCTTGACCACCTCCTTATCACCCATCGATAACTCATCCATCCCCATGTCCTTATACCGAGAAGGGATGCCCGTCCAACTAAATGGGAATTTTGTACTCCCATCTGCGTTCAAAAAATGAGCTTTGCCTTCTTCTTTAACAACAACCTTGAAGTACCAGTCCTTGAAATGCTTGAAAGACTGGGAAAATGCATCCAGTCTGCTAATACTGGGACGACTTATCAAAGACAGCCAAGTAGTCGGCCGACGGGGTCTGGTGTCGTAAAAGTACAAAAAAGCGTAAGGAGAGGGCTCCAAGTAAAAATATTGGCACAAGATGCGAAAAGCTTGCAAGTAGGCCCAACTATTCGGATGCAGCTGCGTAGGTGCCACATTCAGTGCGCGTAATACGCCTATAGTAAAACCGTCTAACGGTAGCCGCACATGAAGTTGAGAAAAATGACACATGTACATGTAGAAAAACTTCTCTGTAGCACCCTTCTGCCCATGACATACTCGGTCGATAGTGCTAACTCGCTCCATGGAAACGATGTCCCCACTTACACCCTTGGAGATGACAGACGTGCAGTTTAACCAGGAGTTCAATAGGCGAGACCACCGGAAGAAAGATGATTGGTTGCGGACGTCAGCACCCGCCCACCCATAATCGCCTTTAGTCGACCAGTTACTTTCTGCCAACTCCTCAGGGGGATCCTCTCGAACCTCCCTCACCGTCTCCATTGGAATCCCACTTACCATGCCTCCAGAACTTGTACCCTCTTCGTCAAATTGCCTACCCCTACTTCTCTCCGACTCCGTACTCTCACTACTACTAGATGTGGACAACGATATACTATCGCTACTAGACATACCTATTTTCGTGTTTATGGGAAGATGTCGGCTGAAATTGGGAACTAGTCGGACAGTATAATGCACACAAGACCTCTGAATTCAAAACTCTTGCAAATGAACCAAGTAACCCCTCACTCGGTTTGAAACCTATATTTATAGGCCAGGATCCCAAACGACGAAAACCCCTTCCCGCCAAAACAACAACCCATACCAATCGACACCATCATTGCGAAAGACATGACTTTTAAAAACGACGACGCCAGAACTTCCTGATTTGACCCATAACACCCCTTCACCTACCTTCAGACGATTACCACTTTTTAGCCTTAACATTGTTCATCACAGTTAAAGGCTGGGGGACTGGTGTATCACACCTAGCCGGTTCCGCTAGCATACCAACACTTATCACCCTTGACCGATAACTCATATCAGACAAGGCTGGGGGACTGGTGTACCACACCTAGCCAAACTCGACCAAATAAGTAAACAATACATATACCAAGGCAGTCAAGTACTCAGCCTAAACCGAGTTAGCCAAAGTTTTACCAATTCTAACCTAAACATCTAGAGGAACAACCTGCACCTCATATAACCAACATAAGCCGTCAAGGTAAGTAGCCGGCCTAGACCCACTACTCCAGCAAACCCGGTAAGATTAAAGCCTAGGCCAACCACTCCAATAAACTCAGTATAAATGAAAACCCCCAGTGTTCAATAAGTCCTAAGGGCCTGGGCTAGGGCCCAGGCCCACTTACAGCCAAAGCCCAAGCCAAGGCCCGGCCCATAGAATAACCAGACATAATTAATGCTCTATAAATAGGCGTGGACCCCAGTAATTAAAGGTACGCATTCATTAATCACAAATTTGACCTTCTGAGAGCTTTGACTTACTTGAGCTTCAGAGTCTCTTCTGCAGGTAACCCCTCCTGGGTTCAAGCTGACATGTACCAACCGGGAAGAGGCCAACCGAGGAGATAACGGACTACATGGTAAGGTGACGCTTGTCCCTAACTCATCTTATTTGTTCTCTGCAGGAACATAAATAAAATATTAAAGTGAACTAAATAAAATATAGATTTGTATTAATATATAATTTCAATGAAATAATGAACAAAAATATTTAATCATATACAAATAATAATAATAATAATAATGTATTAGAAAAAAATAATGCAGATTGTGACAGTGAGATGGATTATCTTGCACTTTATCCCGTTAGACTTTTGGTTATGCGTGAGGCCTACGTGGACTAAGAGAGTTAAATGTTATAGGAAAACTTATTTTCTAATGGTGCTTCTTTTTGCATCTCATAAAAGTAGTACTTCACAAACAATTTCTCCTAAAAAATATAATGAAAATTCCAGACGCATAATGCTATTCAAAACATCCAATCTCAAATATAAGAAAGTAATTTTTGTGAGAACCCCATTATCCCTTCCCCTATACTCTCCTTCTCTCTGCCACCAGTGTCACAGAACAACACACTCCACCCTCACTCTACAATTTTCCCTTTTTGTTTTCATTGCTTTCTCTCTAAAATAGAAAGCTTGAACTTCTATTCTGACCCATCCTCCATTTCTGTTACAACAATTGAACCTGGAACCAGAACAAAAATCTCTCCCCCAGCTGAGTCTTCTTCTCCTCCAAGTAAGTCAATTCGGTTTCCTCTATTTTCTTCAAATTTCAGAATTTTTGGAGCTCCATTCTTACCAAATCGAATTAGGGTCCTATCCTCACTCTGAGTTTATGCATTTCAGTTCCTTAGGTTGTGTAATTGAGGTGCCCTTGTTGAAAGAGTCCTTGCTAGTGGTAATTGCAAAGGTAAGGGAAGCTAACTGTCTTTCTTCTAATTTCAGTCCGTGAACCATGTTTGATGAGTTTGATCAAAGCATTGAGTGCTAAATTGATGTTTGAAATGCATGTTTGATTGCTTGATTGATTCTTGCCATGAATTCTGGGCTCCTGCATGTGAGAACATGTTCGTAATCTGGTATTTTCGCCTAGGCAAGTGGCTCTCACCTGAGCGAAAACACCAGAAAATCCACCTATGTTCCTGCACGAAGCCTCGCTTAGGCAAGCTGAGGTCGCTTGAGCGAGAGACACTCTCGTCTAAGCGAATCAGCTTAGCCTGAGCGAGAGTTCGTCCAGATTTTTATTTTTGCCACTGTTAGAGCCTCACTCAGATGAGACTAACTCGCCTAGACGAGATGACCTCTCGCTTGGGCTAGATCTTCTAGCTTGAGCGAGAATCACTGCAGTGGGGTGTATGATGTTCTCATTCAAGGGATGAAATTATATGTTTAAATGCGGTTTTGTGCAATTAGTCTATTATATGCTTGAAAAGTTGTGTTAATATTCTGTGTGGTGAAATTGAAGGAATATGAATTAAGAGAGGTTGTGGTTGAAATAGAATTTCAAGGAAAATTCAGATGAGTTTGTTAGTGTGTGTAAGGACGTGAGGAATCCATATTGGTTGGTATCCTGAAACTCCAATAATCATTCACGCTCAGATAAAGCAGAATGGATTACGTCGTGAGGAGTAGCAGGAGGTCCTAGTCTTTGGACTTGATCAAGTCTTAGACGCGAAGGGGACTTACCCTGGTAGTGGTTGGGTGATAACTCCTTGTGCTCAAACTCTGCAGAGTTTGGGAACCTTCACAGGTGCAAGCCACCAAGAGATCCAATGTCGCTTACACAATCCAGATATTGAGTCTAGAATTATATAATTGAGCTATATTTTATGAATGACATTTATATTGTGAACTGCATGATTTTCTCTTATTTCAGTTAGCTTACCCTTTCTCGTTTATGTTGTTTCCCTTGTGTGTCTTTCCTTTGCAATGACTGCCTCTTTTTGATGTGAGCAGAGAAGAATCCAAATGATGATACCCCTCTCCTGGACAAGAGTTGATCCTTTGCTTGGATGTCCCGTGGTAGTTTTTGGGTTAGATGCTATGGAATTTTGAGATGTATAGATTAACCTTTTCTTGTATAACTATACTTGCCATCAGGGATTTATATGCTTATTTTGGATGACTGTATCAGCGCTCTATAACAGTTTATTCATACTATCTGCTTTGTTTGATCATGATGTAATACTTTATTTAGTAGCGTGAAAACTATTAAATGAGATGTTACAATTTTCAGAATGAATATTTTCAAAAATATTTTTATATTTCAAAACATCTAATTCAAAATATAAAAAAGTGTTCCAAAAGACTTTTTCAAATTTAGAAATACATTCCGAAATATTTATTCTTAATTTTTTTTTATATTACAGAATAACTATTTTGAAAAATATTTTCAAATTCATAAATATTTTCAGGAAAATTCAATTTAGATATTAAAAAAAATATTCATAAACGACATGTTATTCCAAATCCAGAAATAATTTTTGAAACACTTGTTTCAAAAACCTCTTTTCGTATTTCAAAATATATCTTTGAATGTTTTTTTTATCCAAAAACACCTTTCGAACCATCTTTCTGAAATATAGAAAAGAATTCTGAAGTGTTTACTGAAACATTTTCATAATTCAAAAATACTTTTTAAAATACTTATTTCAAAAGTTTTCTTAGATTCCGAATTCCAAAATATCTTTCTGAACCCTGAAATATAGAAATAAAAGAGTTTGTTTCAGCGAAATGATCTTATTTTTGTGTTTGAACCCTTAGGGTTTTCGGTTACAGTTGTTATAACCCCATAGGGTTTTCTGTTTCAGATGTTGGTTACCTAATAACTGATTCAGATCAGTTATTAGGGTTGTTGCCCCTTTTTCCCAAAACCTATTTAAGCATAGGTTTTGTTTTCCCCATTGTGTATTCAAAAAACATCACAGAAGAAATAAAAGTTTCAATTTTTCGTCTTACCTACATTTTGCTATGCTTGATCTCTCTTTCTTCTTTGCTTTCTCTGCACCACACCTCTGTTCCGCTGCTGCCCAGAGCTCGCACTCCATGGAGAAATAGGGAAGCCCTGTCCAGCGATCACAATATGGTATCAAAGCAGGTTTTTAACCTGCTCTGCCTCCGCTGCACTCTGTTACACACCAGGCTCAAGGTTTCTTGGAGCCTTTCTTGAAAATGGAAAATAAAGACGTGGTCAAGACTGAGAGCACCAACTGTGGGATGCAGAACACTAATCTTGATCAAGCCCTCATACCCACCAGCCCTTATTACCTTCATCCTGGAGAAAACCCAGGTTTGGCATTAGTTTCCACTAATCTAGATGATTCTAATTACTCCTCCTTGAGCAGGAATATGCAGCGTGCACTGCTGTCCAAAAACAAGCTAAAGTTTGTCAATGGGAGCATCAAGACTCCCCTTCCTAATGATCCCACATACGAAACATGGGAAAGATGCAATGTTATGATCTTGTCATGGATTATGAGGGTTCTTTCTCCTGATATTGCTGAGATTGTCCTATACATTGATTCTGCTAAAGATTTGTGGGAAGAACTTAAAGAAAGGTTCTCTCAAGGAGACTATTTTCAGATCTCTGATCTCCTCCAGGAAATTCACTCCATCAAGCAAGGAGAAAGGACCATAACCCAATACTTTACAGAATTGAAGAAGCTTTGGGAAGAGCTGGACTTCTTGCGTCCCTTGCCAACTTGCACATGTGGAAAACCCTGTGAGTGTGATCTTACTAAAGTCTTTTTGAAACAGAGAGATGTTGAACATTCTATTTGTTTTTTAAAGGGCCTAAATGATTGTTACAACAATGTAAAGACTCAAGTTTTGTTAATGGATCCCTTACCTAGTATAAACAAAGTGTTTTCTCTAATAATACAACAAGAAAGGAAATACGATGGTACTAGAACTTTAAGTGCTGAAAATAAAGTTCTTTTAAATACTGCTGAGAAAACCAACTACAAAGCTCAAGAACAGGGTTCTTGGAAAGGTCAAGGCAGAGGAAACAATTTCCGTGGCCAAGGAAGGGGCAGAAGAAGAAATCCCAATCAAGGGAAACAATGCACATATTGCCATAAAATGAACCATACAGCTGATGAATGCTACTCAAAGCATGGTTATCCCCCATGGTATAAACAAAAAGGGGATCAAGAAAGGAGTTACAACAGTGACAAAAATGGCAACACACAATAGACATGCAACCTAACTATCAAGACTGATGCACAAGACTCCACTAATTAGACTTCCATCAAAGAAGCTGACACAAGTACTTCCTTAAGTACAGAACAAATACAGAAACTGCTGAGGCTTTTGGAAGACAAGGGTGAATCCAATCATGCTATCAACCACATTCAAAGGTCTAGCAACAATATATCTACTCACAAAGATCAACAAGGTAAACTCTGGATCTTAGATACAGGAGCTACTGATCATGTAACACATGATCTAAATTAGTTTTCAACATTTTATAAAATCAAACCTGTAACTGTAAAAATTCCTAACAATTTTACTGTCATTGCTGAATATGCTGGGACAAAATACTTCACTAATGATTTCATAATCTACAATGTTCTCTATATTCCAGATTTTTCTTTTAATTTGATTTCTGTGCAGTCCCTTATCAAAGACCTAAACTGCAGACTAATTTTTTATAATGAGAATTGTCATATCCAGCACAATACTTCATACAAGACGATTGGGCGTGCTAGCATGCTAAAGGGTTTATACTACCTTGATAACTGCCCCTCCATCTCTGAAGAATATCTGCCTCTGAATATAGCTCTCAATTGTTCTAAAACTAGTGTAAATGTTTGACATCTCAGATTAGGACATCCATGTGACAATGTTATGAAAGAAATATGTAAAGTTTTTCCTTATGTGAATGATTCTTGTAAAAATATTTGTGATATCTGCCACTATTCTAAGCAACACAAACTTCCTTTCCAACATAGCACTACATCTTCTTTAAATTGCTTTGACATGATACATATTGATATATGGGGTCCTATTTTTCTCCCTTCTATACATGGTCATAGATATTTCCTTACTGTGGTTGATGATTTTTCTAGGCATACTTGGATCTTCCATATGCATTCTAAGAGTGAAACCAGAAAACTTTTGCTAAATTTTGTCATTTACATCAAAAATCAGTTTGAAAAGAGCATTAAAATCATAAGGTCTGACAATGGACCTGAGTTTGATTACACTGATTTATATAACAGTTATGGCATTGAGCATCAAAAAAGTTGTGTTGGAACTCCAGAACAGAATTCTGTTGTAGAAAGAAAGCATCAACACATTCTTAATGTTGCTAGAAGTCTTTTATTTCAGTCAAAATTGCCTAAATGTTATTGGTATTATGTTGTTAATCATGTTGTACACTTAATAAATAGGATGCCCTCTGCTATTCTGAAGAATAAATCTCCCTATGAAATTCTTAATCAAAAACCTCCTACTTATCTTAGTTTAAAGGCTTTTGGTTGTCTATGCTTTGCTTCCACCAGTGATGTTAACAAAAATAAGCTTGATCCTAGGGCTAGAAAATGCATTTTTATTGGTTTTAAACCTGGAATGAAAGGCTATGTTCTTCTGGATATTAAAAGTAGAGAGATTTTTGTTAGTAAAAATGTCATGTTTTATGAAAATATTTTTCCCTGCAATTTGTCTAACAATTGTGAACAGGAATAAAATATTGAATTCTTAGAACCAAGCAGTCTACATAATGATGTTCCCAACAATTATGTCAATGATCACAACATCACAGACAGTGATGATGAAGGGTTCAATGCTGATAATAACACTACAGATTCCAGTAGTGAGAGTGACAAAAGAGAAGATATCACTGAAAATCATGATCAGATTGATGTCCAGCCTGAACATGATCAAGAAAACCAGTAAAGTACTGACAATATTCAACAAGATCTCATTAGCACTGAAGATCAAGACCTAAGGCGATCAAAGAGGAGCAAAAAACTTCCTAGCTACCTAAAGAATTACCAGGTCAATGGTTCCTTTACTGTTAACAACTCTACTCTTTCTACATGCATAGATCATACTCATAAATCTGCCTATCCCATTAGCTCTGTTGTTTCCTATAAATCCCTGTCCAAAGATCACTTTAATTACACCCTAGCAATTTCGACTAATAAAGAACCTCACACCTATGCTAACTGCCATAAATAAAGAAATAAATGCTTTAGAATAGAACAAAACCTGGTACCTAACTGATCTCCCTAAAGGAAAGAAACCTATAGGGTGTAAATGGGTGTTTAAAATCAAATATAATGCAGATGGTATTATAGAAAGATATAAAGCTAGGCTAGTGGCTAAGGGGTATTCTCAACTAGAAGGGGTTGACTATTTTGACACTTTTTCTCCTGTTGCTAAACTAACCACTGTTAAAATTCTCCTAGCTCTCACTGCTGCTAAAAAATGGAACCTACATCAACTTGACGTAGATAATGCTTTCCTTCATGGAGAGCTGAATGAGGAGGTCTATATGTCACCCCGACCAGGACTGAGTATCTCAAAACCAGGACAAGTTTGTCACCTAACTAAATCTCTATATGGACTCAAGCAAGCAAGTCGACAGTGGTTTGCTAAACTGTCTTCATTCCTTATAAGTCTTGGTTTTTTTCAATCAAAGGCTGATTATTCTTTATTTGTTCAGAATACTACTAATGATTTTACTGCTTTGCTTGTTTATGTAGATGATGTGATACTAACTAGAAATTCTATGGAAGTTATCAATAGAACCAAAAATCTGCTACACCAAGCTTTCAGAATCTAGGCCTGACATTAGTTTCTCTGTTCATTTACTCAGTCAATTTGTGCAGGGACCAACTATACACCATCACCAAGCTGCCCAACATATTCTTAGATACATCAAAGCAGATCCAGGCTGTGGTCTTTTCTTCCCAGCCGAGACTGATATCCAAATCAAAGGTTTTAGTGATTCTGATTGGGCTGCTTGTCCAGAAACCAGAAAGAGTGTTACTAGATTTTGTATATTCCTTGGAAATTCCCTAGTTTCCTGGAAAACAAAAAAACAGAACACTGTCTCCAGATCCTCTTCAGAGGCAGAATATAGAGCACTCGCCACCACTACGTGCGAGATACAATGGATCACCTACATCCTACGCGATCTACAAATTCAGACCGATCTTCCCACTGTTCTTTACTGTGATAATCAGTCTGCAAGGCACATCGCGAACAACCCCACCTTCCACAAACACACCAAACACATAGACATTGACTGTCATGTTGTTCGAGAGCGACTTCAACACAACTTGTTTCGTCTTCTTCCAATCAGCTCGAACGATCAACTTGCAGACGTTTTCACCAAAGCTCTCCATCGCACTAACTTCAAAATCAACATCTCCAAGCTCGGAATGATAAGCATCCACCATCCAGCTTGAGGGGAGGATATTGAACCCTTAGGGTTTTCGGTTACATTTGTTGTAACCCCTTAGGGTTTTCTGTTTCAGATGTTGGTTACCTAATAACTGATTCAGATCAGTTATTAGGGTTGTTGCCCCTTTTTCCCCAAACCTATTTAAGCATAGGTTTTGTTTTCCCCATCGTGTATTCAGAAAACATCACAGAAGAAATAAAAGTTTCAATTTTTCGTCTTACCTGCATTTTGCTATGCTTGATCTCTCTTTCTTCTTTGCTTTCTCTGCACCACACCTCTGTTCCGCTGCTGCCCAGTGCTCGCGCTCCATGGAGAAACACGAAAGCCCTGTCCAGCGACCACAATATGGTCACTTTCTGCCCAGACTAAAGGAGAGTTATATGATAAAGGAAAAGGAGATTGAAATATTAGATATGATGCAGGTGCAACATTATTGGTGGGAAAAGGAGATTGGAGAAGCAGATGTGTAAGAGAGGGGCTGAATGTTGAATGACAGAGGAAAAATGAAGGTTCACTTTACTATTAATTTGAGGAGAATTAGTATTTTATAAATTAGGGGCTGCAGGAAGGTTCACTTTACTATTCTCATTAGGGCTGGGCAAAATAAACCAAACTGCACTGAACTGAAAAACAATTCAGACGAACTGAACTGAATTGTTTTTTTGAAAAATAAATTGGATTGAACTGCACTACACTGCACTATAATATGAATTGAACTGAACTGTTACAAACTGAATTGTTTTATGAACTACAATACATCAGAACTAAACTAAACTATTTTTTAACTGAACTGCACTATTTTTTAACTGAACTGCAATATTCTTGAACTGAACTGCACAAATTTTTAACTTAACTAAACTATTTTTGAACCATTTTTGAATCGAATTGCACTGATTTTGAATAAACTTCACAATTTTTGAACCGAATTGTACTATTTTTTAGCCGAATTACATTGATTTTGAACTGAATTGCACTATTTTTGAGGTTTTTTTTCCCAAACTGGTGCAATTTTTTTTCCAATTTCCTAAAATGGTGCAGATTTTTTTTTAATTCCCGGCAGAGGTAAGTCGTGAGAAAATGGAACGACTTCATCTTAAAGAAGTCGTGCCAAATTAAGGCAACTTTGATTAATTTGAGCTGAAGTCGTCTCAAATTGAAGAGACTTTAATATTTTTCATGAAGTCGTACCAAACGGAGACGACTTCACTTAAATTAATTACGAGAATAATCAAAGTCGTCCTATAATGGGACGACTTCATAACAAGGAAAGTCTTGCCATATTGGCACGACTTCAGTAATGGGTTTTAAGAAAGTCTTTCCATAATGGCACGACTTCAATATTAGGGTTTTAAGAAAGTCTTGCCATATTGGCACGACTTCAATATTGGGTTATTAAGAAAGTCTTGCCATAATGGCACGACTTCAGTATTAGGTTTTCAAGAAAGTCTTGCCATTATGGCACGACTTTAGTGTTTTCGGTATAAAGGAAGTCTGGTCATAATGGCGCGACTTCATAGTTATAAGTGAATAATGAAAGAAAAAGTTAAATTGAAAAGAGAAAAAATTATTGAATTATGATAAAATTAAATTGAATAAAAAAGTTAAAATTTGTATTGTATCGAGATATAAAAAAGTAAAGAAAAGAAAAAAAGAGTTTTTAATAACAAATATATAAGATCCAATAATTTTTTAGTTGATATATATTAAAATAAAAGTGAACAACAAAGTTGGTAAACCAAAGATACCAGAGTTACATAAAATAAAATTTCACTATTTATTTGGGCAGTTGCTTCTATTATGACCAATACTTCTGCAAAAAGAACATTTTTTTGGTTTGTTTGGCAACGAATGGTCCATTTCGTTGTGCATACGAGTTGTAGTTCGTCTTCCTGGTTTGTTGTGTCGCATGTGAGGGTCAGGCATTAAACTTGGACCAATATAAGTAGACCAATAATCTTCATTTTGAACAGGCTGAAATTGCACCTCATAGGCCTTGAAAATATTTTGGAGACTATAGACAGGGTCCACGAATGTTGAAGGCTGTAAATGGAAGGATGAGCAAATAGCCATTACATGAGTACAAGGTAGGTGAAGAGCTTAAAACTCCCCGCAGTCACACCACCACTCAGATAACTTAACAATGTATGACATTGGTTGACGTCCAAGTTGAGGAGTGGAAATCTCCTGCACATCAAACACTGAATTTTGGCGATCATATCTCTGGACAAGGCACATAGCAGATTATTGCTTATTTTTTATTAATAAAGCATATATATCCTCCGAATATTGGTGGCCAGCTCGTAACATGCATTCAATCTTTCATCAGGCTGATCGGGTCATGCGACAATTTGGATTTCGCCAAAATATTCCAACTAACCCTTTGAATTTGGATCAGCTTCACAGAGAAGATATGAGAGGTAGAATAGAAAGAAATTGGCCTCAATACCATGCCGCATGGATAGCAATGTGGAACGATCGCTATAATCGTCTAATTGAGGGTATTAACTTCACTAGCAATGGCCACTTGCGTGACACCACAACATATATGGAGTGGTACATCAACCATGTTATTCGTTATATTTCGCCTCTGCAATCATCATCCGACGATGATGTAAGTCACCTCACTTGAACAATTTAGTTGAAATTTTTTATCATCTTAACTTAATATTTTAATTTTATATTACAGTACGATATGCCACAAGAGTCTACCCAACCTCCACCACACACTCCTTATCAGCATGTTGGGTCTTCTTCATATGTTCAACAACCTCAATACCGGTCGTTTGGTCAACCAGGTTTTCAACCACTTCCTTTTCCACCATACTTGGATGCATCACAACCAATGTCTTCACATACTCCATTCCAGCAAGTTCCATACACATACAACATGTTTCCTCAACAACCAGACACTTTTTCTGGTCCTACACAAAATGTCTTTGCAACTTCTTCGTCAACACCTCCGTCTGCATATCCCACATCCTTCCAGCAATATTATCGACCTACAATGCCGCCACAAATGGTGGAAGATATAAACCAAAGACAACAACATGAAGATAATGATGATGACGATCCAGTTCAGAGCCCTCAATTAAGACCTAGACGACACCGAAGAAGACCTCCTTGTGGCACAGGCTCTCATAGATAACTTTGATGCCCTATTATAACAAACCAAAACATCATGAAATTTTTAATTACTTATATGCATTATTATTTAATTAATTAATATGACTAAAAAATATTTAATTTTTATTCGAACTAAAGTCGTCCCAATATGGTACGACTTCTTCATTATCAATACAACACTGAAGTCTCTCCAATATGGGACGACTTATTCATTAACAATTTAATACTGAAGTCTTCCCATATTGGCACGACTTTGCTTAAAATGTTAATTAAAGTCGTCTGAATATGGCACGACTTCTTCATAACACAAAAGTCTCTCCATGCTGGCACGACTTCAACTCATTTTAATTAAAATCGCCTCATTTTGGCACGACTTCTTCATATTGAAATCGCACCATCTTGGCACGACTTACCCTTCGCTGGAATTTTAAAAAAATTTGCACCATTTCAGGAAATACATAATTAAATTGCACCAGTTTGGGAAAAAAACCAATGTTGACATCCAGTTAATATATATGTCGACATTCGGTATTAATTTTATTTTATTTTTAAAATTATTTAACCCTAAATAAAAACATCAATTAAATTATTTAAAATACCATAAAATATTTAAATAAATTCATTATTTGGTAAGAAATTTAAATTATTAAAATAAAAATAAATAAATAAATAAAAACATTTAAGAAAAAAAATTACAAAAGAAAAGATACAAACTAAACGTGCACATCCGACACTTGTCTTAACCAGATTTTGACATCCATTAAATTCATTAAATGAAAATTTGTTGTGGTTGTACGTGTCGACATCCGTTTAATTAGAGGTGCACGATTTCACACTTAAAAAATTTGGAACTTCACTCATTTTTTAATTATTGTCACCTACACCTATTATTGTTGGTAGGGACATTAATGTCATCACATCAATGCATACATTTCGAGGTGTAGAAGAACTAATTAGAGGTGCAGGAAGAAGCCCCAAATTAAAGGTAGGTTTAAAAACCTTATACACACTAATTGGAAACTAAAACAAGTTTTATTTATGGATTGTACGGTCCCATATCATAGGGGGCTTCTCCCTGCACCCCCAAACCTTCTCCTGTACTCCCAATAATTACCATTTTGACCCTCTGTTTTCTGAAACGGATTCTGAAATGTGTTTCATAAAAAAACATGAAAATTTATGAAACGGATTTTGAAATCTGTTTCATACTTTTGATTAGGGTTAAAAAGGTAATTATTGGGGGTACAGGAGAAGGTTTGGGGGTGCAGGGAGAAGCCCCCATATCATACCCTAGGTAAAAGAAGTCTGTTATAGCCCAATGTGGAGTATTTCTTTCTACACCTCCATATTTTCTTCATGCATCCCACACTTTTAAAATCCTAAAATACCCCTTCTCATAAGTAATACAAAATAGTAGTGTGAGGAATGGTTAGGAATTTGGTTTTGCTGAGTTGGTCTTTCTTAGGTGTTGGTGGTGCTTCTTTGTGGTGAGTGAGTTTGGTTATGATTACAGTGGGTGGTAGTCGTAGTTGGGTGATTTTTGATTCAATTGAGTCTGAATTTTTGTTAAAACACTTCAATAAGTTCTTTTTTTGTTACCAATGTTAAAATTGTTATCGATTGCGTGACTAGACATGCTTATTTGGTAGTTGATGCACACATGACACTAATGTTTTATGATGTGAAAATTTGGGTTGATTATAATATTAAAAAAATGTGATTGAAATTGGAAATTTTTTTAGAGCTGTCAAAATGGGTTGGAACCTGCGAACCAACCTAGTTCATCACGGGTTCAGATCATGTTGGGTTGAAAATTTGTTACAAGTTTAAATATGGGTTGATTTTTAACCCGAACCACCTAGAACCCGGCTCACCTGGGTTGAACCCGTGGTGAGTCAGGTTGGTTCACCAACCCGCAAATAAAATGTCACACAAGTATTTTTTTTGTTAAGTTGGACTTTGCATTTGTGTCAGGTTAGGTTGTTGTTTTTAGCCAACACGTAAATAATTTGTATTTTTGTGATTTTGGTTTGTATTTGGATTGTATAAAAGTTTATTTAGATTTTAATTATAATTATAATTTAATTTTTACTGAAAAAATAATTGTATTTTTTAATTAAGTGAGTTCGTGAGCCAACCCGTTTAATCCACCAACTTGTGGTGGGCCGAGTTGGATTTGATTTTTTTTTGGCTCAATAAATGAGCCGGGTTGGATTGACTCATTAATCCGTAGTGGATTGAGTCGGGTTACCTATTTTGACAACTCTCTAATTTTTTTTAAGTTGATAACAATTCCTATCATCCAAACGTCGGAGGTTGGATCAATGGGGATGCGTCAAGGAGATTTGAACCAACAACAACTTTCAATCGCAAATCTGCATTGAAGAATGGGGGAAGAAGAGAATTGGCACCCCTAACAACATCACTAGCAGTGTCTCCGTCATGACGTCATGGCGTTGTTGATGACTCTGGTTGGGTACACTGTGGCAGCCCTTGTAACGAGCAAGGATGATGGTGGTAGGGAGGAATAGAGAAAACCCCAATGGAAGAAAATGGAAGAGAAGAAGAACGGAGGAGCACTGGTGACGCCAACAAAGCTTTTGATTATGGCCGATGGCATGAGGATAGTTCCGGTTGGGCAAAAGCGACATTGACTTTGTGGTTGAGGGAGGAAGAAGCCATGGCTGTTTAACTTTGGTGTCATTTGTGTAATGAGGAAAAAGAAAGAGGGATTTGTGCATGAAGAGAGGAAAAAAAGGTGGGCTAAATTATCTTGTCATTAGGGTAGACCATCATCTTCATTAGGACAAACATCATATTTTCCATAAAAAAGCAAAAATTGATATATAAACAAGTACATTTGCACATCAAATTTAAAACTTTTGACATGGATTTAATACACTTTGTCACATCACCACTATCTTAATGTTATTTTTAAAAATTTGACAAACAAAGATTAAAGTGTTTTAACAAAATTTGAGACTCAACTAAAACGAAAACCTATATAGAGATCAACTCAAAAATTTCCAAGCAAATTTAGAACTAAGCTAGTAATTAGGAAAAAATAAAGGAATCCTGGTAGAGTGAATAAGTTGGACTATTTGACTGTTAGAAATATTGGTGGAAAGGAGTAACGTTGACTCCATCACTGATTGGTTAGACGGAAAAGAATAAGGGGAGAATCACTTTATTTACGATTTGATACTTTTGTTCTTTTCTTCATTATAGAAGAATCATAATTTGTTCCTTTATTAAAAATAATAATCTATAAGAAAAGTGCATGTCTTTGATAATCTTTAAATGATGGTTGAAAAAGATTTCAATTATTGATTTGAAACTTAACATAAGTTTTCAAATGATAATCAAAGTTAATTTAAAGTACTCCAGATTTCTTAAAGTGGTTGTATAAAAATTTATTATTACTATTTTAATGGATATGATTAACTAATAGTTAAACACTACTCAAATGATTTTTTTATCTTAATTTCTTTGGCTTAATTTATGTTAATTTAAACTGTAATATAATAAACGAACAGTGAATAAATTAAAAAATGCCCTTATGTTTTTAATTTTTTTTTAACTTTGAATTTAGATTCATAAATTTTTTATTTCCTTATAGATTATATAATTTGAAGTACTTTTAATTTACCTAAATAAAAATGTACTTATATACAAATAAACTTTTTTATAAAAATTTTCTATCACGCTGTTTAAATTGCTTGGTATTTTTTTTCTGTCGATACATCAGTCAAGCCGTTCTTTCCATAGTTATTCTTTGTGCTGAAAATATATTCTCTGTGCTCAAAGTGAAAAGAAGTTTAAAAATATCAATTTTGTTTATGAATTGATGAAGAGACATTTAGATCCATTGTATAATATATATTTATTTATTATTTACTTGACGGAACCTTAAACATACTTACCCATAAATTAAGATTACAAATTTAAAAGTATATTTATTAACTTTAGAATATTTTAAAAAAAACATACAAAATTTAATTAGGGTGTCAAAATTGTCTGTCCAACCTATTTTGATCTGTCCTCACCTTAATTTACTATAGATGAGTTGTGTTGAACTGATTCATTACTGTCAAGTTAGGAAATACAATCCGTAATGAGTTGGTCCACTATTTTTCTTTCAAATTTATTTATAAAATTTATATATATATATATATATAAATAAATATTTAAAATATATTTAATCATATGAATATTTTTTTAAGTTTTTAATTAATTAATTAGTTAATATTTTTAATTGGATAAATAAAAATAATTATTATATTTATATATTAAATTATTTTATTATAATTCATAATTAAAATTTAATTTATAAAAATTAATAATTTAAATTAAATAATATTGCATAATTATATTTTTACAAAAATATAATATAAAAAAATATTATTTTTAATTTAAAAAGTTAAAAAAAATTAAAAACGAACCACAAATCAGAAGTGAACCGAACTACCTTTAATTCATTAATTTCGTTTTGGTGAATTTACGGACCGGCTCATCACCCATAAATTTAACCCACCCAGTCAAATCAAGTCATCAAGAGCATACAGGGTGGAATGATCATAACATCATATCCGATACCTATTATTCTTTAAAGCGGAAAATATTTCTATACCCATAAAAACAACTCTTGATTTCACAACGACAGAATTATTCTATTTTTTTTAAAAGTAAACATTAATTTGATTTCTGATAAAAAGAACAGGAGTACACAACTCTGCATAAAGTGTTTTAGTCACTTCAGCCTTTTTCTTTTACTTTTAATATCTAAACCCTAAAATGATAAATGTGCAGCAATTCAGTATTCAGTTTCTAAAAAATAATCTTTAATAATTAAAGTTGTTATTTTAAAAAATCACCACCTTAAATAAATAAAAGATTAAAAAATACTACATGTATAATCTCTTTTTACTAAACTAAATTGACTATCTTTTGTACCCAATCTAAAGTTTACTCTAACATTTTTAGACAAGCTGAGTTTATTTTATTATAATATTTAGGTTAAATCACTTTTTTTTCTCTTTATCTGTGATAAAATTTTAGTTTGATCTTCAAGTTTTTCATTATCTTAATTTAGTTTTTATTTTTTTAAAAATGACTCAATTTGGTCTTCACTGTTAGTTTGATCAGACTGTTAGTCAACGTCACGTGTCAATTTCTGTTTTTTTTAATGTTTTAAATTCTTTTTAATTTTTAATTTTTTTTTTTAATTTTTTACGCGTGTCACTTCATTGTTGTACCACGTGTCAAAATTGTTAATTTTTGACACATGGCACAACTGTAAAGTGACACGTGTAAAAAATTAAAAAAATTCAAAAAAACCATAAATTAACACCTAATGTTGATTTTAACACCGTCTGGTCAAAGTTAACGATGATGACCAAATTGAGTTATTTTTAAGAAAATGAGAACCAAATTAAAACAAAAAAACTTGACGAACAAACTGAAATTTCATGACAAATAAAGAGATAAAAAAGTAATTTAACCTAATATTTAAATATTTTCGAATAACTAAATATTGCTTGTATACTATAGTAATTTTCGTTCCTACAATAAAGTGATAAATGCCATTAGATTAAGTCAGTTTCCATTATTTTTAATATAAGTCAATTTCTAAACAATTTACGAAGAACATGGCAAAACAAACACATTATATTCTTTTTGTTTCAACAAATCCATAAAAAATCATCATAAAAGTAAAACAGTTTTCGATTTTATAAATTACAACTTTTGTGAAATAAAATCATAGAGCATACATAAAAGTTAAAGTTGGATTGATTGCAAAATGGTAAAAAAGAAGAGTATTTTGTATTTATTTTTTTGTCGTATTAAATGAGAGGATAAGCACTAAGGTGGGAGACAAAGATATGGTGAACCTAGCATTACAAAGTTAAGGCAGAAATCAAAAATTCCAAATTGTTTGACTCCCATCACTTTCAAATGTACTTGACAAGAAACAACACGTAACATGCATATCCTAAGGCAGTGTTTGGCAACCTATTAAACTTCCCTCAAAACACCGATAACAATCCATGCCATTCTTCAAACACACCCCTTAAAAGCAGATTCCTTTCTATATTCCCACGTGGCCCACTCCCTTTGCGCTTTATGCTATTCCGTTTTCCCAATAATATCTCAAGAAGCCAAGATTAGCCAAACAGAGTGCTACTTCAAAATTTGTCGTGTCACAGAGAGAGAGAGGGGGTTAGGCCATGGCGGATGAGAGCGTTGTTGAGTCCCCGGTGAAGAGGCAGAGAGACGATGAAGAAAATGGGGTCTCTGTTTCCATGGATACGGAGGGTGGCAAAGACCCACAGGGTAATGGTTTATCGTCGGTGATTCCTGGCTGGTTCTCTGAAATCAGTTCAATGTGGCCTGGTTAGTTCTCTTTTTACCATACCCTTTTGTTTGTTTCTTCTAAAAGTTGTGCCTTTTCCTTGCGTTTCGTCACTGGGGAATGAATTTTTTCCTTTTTTTTTTTTCACTTGTTGGTTTGTGCGTGTAAAAAAGTGAAATTGTATTGTATCAAATTTTTTTTATGGGTTCCTTCTCTAATGGGTTTGTCTCTGTGCGAAGAGATTTGGATTTCACTTTTACGGTTGAGACGTATTTTCTGGATTTCTATCCAATTTAGTCGTCTGATGGGTTGTGTTTCTGTTTTTACTCTTGTTTACGATGGCAATGTTACTTAATAGCTCCTTGTCATGTACCGCAGAACGAGCAAGTGTGTAAATATCTCTATGTTTCAATATTCTTACACTTTCTCTCGTGGAACAATGGAACTTTTCTGTGGTTTTTATTCATAATTGATTCTTTATATACCTTTCTTTTTACACCTTATATGCTGGCATGATTTGTTTAATTCTGGTTTTTGTTTTTTTATTTTGACATCTGAACATTTGGTAGATCAGCTAACAGTGGCGCTGAGTCAATTCTGCTGGATGTTCTGGCGATATTTTAAGACTAAAAGTTGATCATCAGCGAGCTAATATGAAATTTATGGGAATATAATAAATCTCACTTTTAAATGTATTGGAATGAAGTCCCCTTAGAAGTTGAGTGGCAATTATCTATGGTGTTGCCTCTTTGGGACTTTCTCCACTCAATTTTCATCCTGTAAGATCTTCCGGTATTTGTTTTCAAAAAGCGTAAATGATTGTTGTGTATTAAAAGGAATTAATACCTTTAAAGTGAGCATGCACTTTAGAAGGACTAAAGTTTCATAAGCATCAATCAATGGAGATGATTTTAGCAATTTCATTGCTTATTAATATTATATGCATTTGCATTAATTTTATTACAATACCAGTTGCTCCAATCAACCCTTTAATTTTGTGCTAGTTTTTCTAAGGGCATCTCTTGCTTTAAAAATGCTAGATTCGTACAAAAAGTATTTATTCTAGTTCTTTTATTCGATGCATGGTTTTTTGCATAAACGGATATGTATATTGAAAAAGGAACGATAAAAAACAAATACTTTAGAAATTTGAATAAGCAGATACTGTATGCAATCACATAAAAGAACTAATCTCTGTCCTTAAGACTCTTCTTCTCGTTTTAATCATGCATCACCTATATTAATTTTTGGGATTAAACTTTCTCAGTTCTTTGATCTGTCCCAACTTCTCTTCTACGTACTTGAGGAGTCAAAACTTTTAAATGACTAAGATGCAATTGTTATCATACCTATTTCTGCCAGTAAAGTGCATGCCTACCTTGTAAAAGAAAACGAATCTTCTTATTTTTTTTAGAGAAATGTAATTTGTACATTAAATTTTACAACTAAGAGGAGTATCAGATTTAGTAATGTGATAGGGAGAGATAGTAACAAAGGTAGTAATTCTAATAACTTTTCATGTGCCACGAATGATATTTTTTAGTACAACTTATGACATTAACTTTTTCTAAAAAGAATGCGTTGCCAAAATCCTAGAAATATAAGCACACAGTAATCTGTTTTTCTCTGATTTCAGAATAGTTGGTTTTTCCTTCTGTAATAATACTCAAGAATTAAGTATGGTTGTGCTTTTGCTGCAGGAGAGGCTCACTCCTTGAAGGTGGAAAAAATTTTGTTTCAAGGAAAGTCTGATTACCAGAATATCATGGTCTTCCAGGTACATGAGGCTCCAGTAAATTATGAAGTTACTTTACAATTTCCCCTTTTTCATGTTACTACCTTTTTCAATGCACTGCTGTGATGTCTTTTGCAGTCGTCAACATATGGCAAGGTTCTTGTTTTGGATGGAGTAATCCAGTTAACAGAAAGGGACGAATGTGCCTACCAAGAAATGATCACTCACCTTCCTCTTTGCTCTATTCCAAACCCAAAAAAGGTATTACTTGCTTTTGTTATATGTCGAAATTGAATGTTTACTCGTCAAACTTGTATACTTACTATCCTCGTATTTTTCATGTTTAGGTTTTGGTTATCGGAGGAGGTGATGGAGGGGTCCTCCGAGAAATAGCACGCCATTCTTCAGTTGAAAAGATAGACATTTGTGAAATTGACAGTATGGTTGTTGATGTAAGGCACACCAAATTTTACAATCTTCTTTCCAGTCTCTGACCAAAGCTAAAATATGTTGCAGGCTATTATGTCACTTGCACACAGTTACTTCTCTATCTAAATTTTCTTGGTTTGAATGAGATTTTACCGAAGGGAAGTAATATAGTTATAGCTTCTTAAATGATGAGTCTCTGTATCCAACACGTATCCAATATTGACACGTGTAGGACGTGTATCGCTAAAGTGTCCAATTCAAAAAATATATTTTTGGATCTCTGACATAATTCTGACAAGTTCTTACACTTAAGAAAATTAGTTATAGTTGTTCAATTTTTTTAAGTTGGCCAAAAAGACTAGTCTAGTGCTCAAAGATTTCAAGTAGCAGTATATGCTTAGTATCTAATTTAAGTCGTGCAGGTCTCCAAACAATATTTCCCTGATGTTGCTGTAGGGTATGAGGATCCTCGTGTGACACTTACTGTTGGTGATGGTATGATAAACTATTCTATTTTTTTTTTTTAAATATTTTATTCTTCTTGAAGAAATTATCTAATGATGGATTTTCTAACAATGGTCTAGGAGTTGCGTTTCTGAAAAATGTTCCAGAAGGAACGTATGATGCCGTTATAGTAGATTCATCCGACCCTATTGGTATACCATATTATTTTTCCTGCTCTTCTATGTGATAATAAAAATAAAACTGTTTGATAAAGGGATGTTACATTTGGCATCCTCAAGGTCCTGCTCAGGAGCTATTTGAAAAGCCCTTCTTCGCGTCGGTTGCAAAGGCTCTTCGTCCAGGAGGAGTTGTGTCTACTCAGGCAGAAAGCATATGGCTTCATATGGATATAATTGAGGACATCGTGGCAAATTGTCGCCAGATTTTCAAAGGATCTATTAACTATGCTTGGACTACTGTACCTACATATCCAAGGTTTGTATTTTCAGGTTATTTGTATAGGGATGGAGAAAGTAAAGTATATGATTATCCATTTTATGTTATATTTTTTTTTTCATTTCAGTGGGATGATTGGTTTTATGCTTTGCTCAACTGAGGGACCACCTGTTGATTTCAAGCATCCAGTGAATCCCTTAGATGAAAATGAGTTTCAGAAGTCAGCTAGACCACTGAAGTTTTACAACTCTGAGGTATGTTGCCCCAACCACCTTCCGTTTGAGATTTTGTATTCTTTCCTCTCTTTCCTGAACTGCTAGTTCTTATCATCCAAGTATCCATCTTTGCCTTTAATTCCAGATTCATACAGCAGCTTTCTGTTTGCCATCATTTGCAAAGAGAAAGATTGGTCCTAAAGCAAATTAGAAGATTTTAAAAAGCTTTGAAAGAGCTTACTTGGCTGTTGTAGAAGTCCAACATTGGTCCATTCTATCAATGAGCCATGAAATAAGTCAGGTTGAATTTGGCATTGAAGAGTAAGGTTTATTTATGGAAATGAGTTTTGGGTGATAATGATAGAGTTGATGGATTCAGTTGTCATTAACTTTCCTCATAAACACATTTCACAATGTGGAACTATTACTATCTGTTAAGAAAAATTTTGTTTAATGCAAATTATTGTTCCTTGTGTCTTGAATACATTTGGCGTGGTTGGTTCTATTAGTACGAAAAATCAGCTGAGTGGATTACTCTGATTGATTAAAATTAGCAATGTGATTGAAAGTCTGGGCAAATCCTAAATGGAGTTTAAAAGTGATGGCAATTATCATCATCAAACCAAAATCTACATGTTTTATGATCTATCTCTATATTCGTATTAATAAGTTGGAGAGGGGACCAATCCATTGGCATGATTAAATCAATTTTGAATACTGATCACTATCAATTTGATGTCTAAAGTTTACAACCTTTTCTTTGGAAGCACAGAAACACTGCAGCATAGACAAAAATAACAAGGGTGCTTTGCTACTTTCAACCCTGATGTAACCTTTCTTCTTAGAATATCATAAATCTATGCTTACTTTCAGTTTTTTTTCCGTTCAAGATGATGATGAGGGAAAATGGGAATGTGGGGTTCTGGTAAATTACGTACCCTTCAGGAATTGGCTCCTGTAATGTTAGTGCACACATAAAAAAACTTGCTTTTGATGGAACAATGCTAGTTTCTTCTCGATACTCCATACTTTCACAGGGAAGCACTAACAAGATGCTGAAATATATCTTATTTCGTAACTGACTAATCACTATGGAATAGAAAACCTTGTTATAATTACTGATTGAAAACATACAGGCCTTGTACAGTAGAACATAAAATTTATTGACTAATTGTTATAAAAGACTGCATAACCAGCTAGCTATGCCTATTTTAATCCTAATTCTGAACTCAAATCGACACCTTTATTTTTTCATAACCACCACTTCTCATTCACGGACCATTCTTAACATCCTTACCTGATTCCTCATCAGTTTTCTTTTCCAATTTCCTCTCCTTGCAATCATGAAAATAGATCATGCAAGCCACCCATTTCAGCTGATTCACCATGCAAGACAAGCCAACTTGTACAAAAATTGCATTCCCTTGCTCATAGCCTCCAATATGGTAGCATGAAAGCCTCACAAGATGACCCCAAGCAAAGAAAATCAACATCAGAAAGAGCCCCCTCCTGTGATTGCCTCTGCTGAAATATGCTGAAACAGCTAACGCATCAACACCATATATACCCTCCAACACCGAGATCACAAGGCTCATGTTCCACATAGCACTCCCCTCCAAGTACATCCTTAAGACCTTTGCAAATGCCATGCTGCAAATTACTGCGAGCAACACGTAAAAACTCGTGCCTTTCAAGAAAACATGATAATTTAGGACTATCCACAGTAATCCAAGCTGGTGAGTAGTTGTCAAGAAGAGAACATAGATAGAAGTGACAAATGAGGCTCTCAATCTTGATAGGTCAAAGGGTGTCTCAAACATCTCCTTCAGAGTCATTTTCTTCTCTCTTGAATGCAGCTTTGAAGCCAAATCTACCGTAACAGCTGCAGAGACAAACTCTGAGACATAGAGAGGCACCATGTAAATGAAACCAACAAAAATCAGCTTCAGGAAATAATCCTTGTTGAATCTGCTGATAAGATCTATGTCATAGAGAGGCAAGTGACCATATGATAGGTTAAAAATATTGAAGGTTTCCACCAGAATTTCTTGGAGGTAAATTTCAAAGTAAACCATGATACAGAAGAGAGGAAGAGAAGTGAGAAAGGTGAAGATGATGAAATTGAGGTTTCTTAAATAGACCATAACAGATTTACTGAGGATATCAGATACTTCAAGCTTCTGCTTCTGCGTAGAGCAACTGTTTTCACTCTCCATAACTCTTCACTTCCAAGAAACAATAGTTTACAAGGTGAAGATTAGCACTCCGTAAAGATCTATAAAAACCAATTTTTTTTCTTTTGTTTGTGCTCTATTGGAGAGACCCAGTAGGGAGAAGACTTGACTTAATGACTATAGAAGATTGGTGTCACAAACAGCGACTTGGTTGTGTGTGTCTATCCCCGCTAAGATAAGTTCTTTCCTACTTTGACTTTCTCCTAATGTTCACATTGGAACCGGATTCTCTTATCAGAAAGAATACAAGAACAATATTTACCCCTAATTCCTTTTTTTTTTTTTTTTTTCTACACATTTAAAGGTTAAAAAAATACTAAGTTAATTTTTTTTTTACTGGATTATGAATGCTGGAAAACCTGCAATCATATGACCTTGTGCAGAGTCCTGGTCAATGTCAAGAAATTAGAAATGTACAACCACCACAAAATAAAGAGATTTTTCCTTTAACTAAAACTACAGGTTTATAAGTTTCTTTCTTATTTTTGAATAATAGGATATAAGGCATGTTTGGAGAAATCTGATAGTTCAACACTCAGGATAAAAAAAATAAGAAACAAAAATTAAATCAGATTGTATACAAGCTAAAATTAGAGTTGGAAAGTAATTTTACATTATTGTTACATGAGATCAGACGCTATTATACCTATCAGAATTTGCTCACTAAAATAGGGATTTGACTCCTCTATAGAGAAAAAAAAATATATGTGAAAAGAATACACTTTAGAGGATAAAGAGCAATAGGTAACTTTCCAATTTATTTTTATTTAATTATATTTTAAGTCCATAATAAATTTAAAATTTTTTAATTAAGTTCATGAAAAAATAATTTGTGGTCTATTGAATACTCAATAAATTTAACTTTTGTAATTGAGTTTACACTGTTAATTTTTTCTGATAATGGGATGATGTGGCTTTTTAAGAGTTTGAAATAATTATTATTTTGTCACGTCACCTTGCTCACTTGTCACCACATTCCATTTTATAATTTTATAATTTTATAATTTTATAATTTTATAATTTTCTAATTTTCTAATTTTATAATTTTATAATTTTATAATTTTATAATTTTATAATTTTATAATTTTATAATTTTATAATTTTATAATTTTATAATTTTATAATTTTATAATTTTATAATTTT
>Ga0214544_1003514_pt1 | contig 32296 bp, 14 predicted proteins | sample CNSS3metaG_FD_160074 | JGI IMG/M metagenome (GOLD analysis project Ga0214544, IMG submission 160074) | Root nodule microbial communities from cowpea collected in UCLA plant growth center, Los Angeles, California, USA - CNSS3 | ecosystem: Host-associated > Plants > Roots > Nodule | place: USA...
TCGACCCTGAGCTGCTCGATCCTGAGCTATGTGTTACCAGTGTTACGATGAATCAAAATCTCTCCCACCACAAGGTTAGCCCTTAATGAGTTTCAGGCCTCCTGCTACTCCCACCACAAGAGTCAGTTCGCTCTAAGTGAGACTAACTGGCTCCTCGGAGCGTCAGGATGCAACCTTACCTTGAATCCTTACCCAGTTATACAGATGGGGCACCACCATGAACACCCACTAACAGGGGCCATGGAATTACATCCCGACCAATGAAGCGCAACCCCGGAGGTCTCACCTAGAGACCCCAAGGAATTACACGCTGACACGGACCAACATTCATAAATCAGCAATAAGAGAATATTAAATTATATTTTTCAATTCCGTATCAACCCTTGAAGTTCAATCCTCATATCGATCCCATCTCAAATCCATACCTCCGATCATCACCACCCCATGAATCTAGGGTCTCATCTCATATTAATACCATGTTCCTTCAGTTTCAAACCGCATACTCATTTCACATGCTAAGTCCCCACCACACTCATCATTCATCATTCATGAATCATGTCACGCACATATAGCAACCCATTAGGCATATATTCATACATCAGTACATGCAACTTATCATAGCAGTCATACCCAAACAAGTCCAAGCACAAGAGAACAAATATGCAACCCAACACCACGCTGTCTCGCCCAAACCCCTCGCTCAGGCTGAAGGGTCTCGCTCAGGCGAGACAGGCTTGCTCAGGCGAGCCCCCCTTCGCCTAGGCGAGGGCTCAAAGAAAACAAGGGCCTGAGCAACGCGGGATCTCGCTTAAGCGAGATCCCTCTCGCTTGGGCGAGTTGCCTGCTCGCTCAAAAGTTGAGCGAGCCGCCTGGGCGACTTTTCGCGCAAAAAACCTAGGCAAGCTCCCTGTTTCATCTCGCCTAGGCGAGATGGACTCGCTTGGGCGAGATTAACAGGTCTCGCCACTGTTCTTCACTGCACAGCCATGTTTTCCGGCCAAACCACACATGCAAAGCACTCTCACACATCCAAACGACAGATCCAACCGTACAATCACCAAATAACTCATGAACAGTTCAAAAAGACTCGAAACTAGAACCCTAACTTCCCGTACCTGGACAAGCTAGCTGAAAACCTCGACACCCAAACTGTGAAGGACGAACGGCTTCTAGGAGCGAACTCGAAGCTGGAAAACAGTGCAAGAATGGGTCAGTTCGGAACCCTAACAACAGCTCACGAAAAACAGACCAAGGAAAGGAGACTACGAGTCCGAGGGCACTTACGTGAGCTAGGAACGGCCAAACGGGAGGCGGACTGTCAACACGGTGGAATCCTAACGGGGAGAGTGCGGCTGCGGCGGCTGGTTCTGAAAGGGAAAGCACAGACCTTCCATTAGGGCAACGTAGCAGGGCTTATAAACACTGGGCCAACCCTTAGGCCCACTTAGGAGCAGCCCACTAACTTTAGGTCAGAAAAGAAATGGGGCCTTACACAAGTAACATTAAATAAGGCATTCAATATGAAATAGACAACATCTGAGACTTGGTCCACTTTTTATAATAATTTTAATTTTTAAAAATATAATGATTAATATAATAATTAATAATATGTATAAAATAATAATAATAATTATTATTATTATTAATATATGTATAATAATTAATAATAATAAAAATGCATATAAATATGTATAATAATTAAAATATTGTTAAATTTTAATATTTTTAACTTATCTAATATCATTTCATTGGGCATTTGATAATTTTCAAATTCTATATGTTAAAACAATTTTTTAATCTATCACATTACTCAAATCATTCACTAATTTTCATAAAAATTTATTTATAAATCCATTCACTATGTCCTCTAAATTCACTAAAAAAATACAAATATTTATCCACTCAAATCCATACAAATACATCTGCACACTCTCCTTCAAATCTATCTTCAAGAGAACACAACCTTAAGGTAGGCCACACAAGCAATCACCCAATATAAATCTAACTCGTTTTAATAAAGTTTTTCTCTAGATAAAAAAATAAAATCTTGAAAGTGTCTTAAAAAGAAAAGAAGAAGCACGTCCTAAATACACAGAAAATAACACGAGTATACGTTAAAAGATATAAACCCATTTATTTGGAGATGGAATTCTAAAAGAAAGTTGAGCAATTTGACAAAGATTAGACTAGGTAGGAACACCACATTCCCTTGTAAGAACTAATTAAGAATAATCCTTTTCTTCACGTCCAAGTAAGTTGTTTGATAAAACGAGTTTGCTTTTTTAGTAAACGGCAGCAGAAAGTTTGAAAAATATTTGCAAAAGATAGAAAACCATAATTTTCTGGTTTACCTTACAGAGATTAGAGAAGAATATTACTTACTTAGACATTGATTATAGTTTATTAAAAACTAAGCACTCATTAGTGATTGACTTTACAATACAAGTGCGCACGCTATATATCTGACGAAAGAACCAATTTCCCTTCATCACTATGAATACTATTTGACCATATATTACTCTCTACACATGTCTCAAATAAAAATTCACAAAACGACAATTTTATGAGCCTATAAATATCCCAGCTATCACAGCTTAGAATCTCCGCACCACTTTTTCTGGTTTTCGATATCCTAAAATTGTTTTCAATGGCAAGATTGAAACATTTCTGCCTTGTCCTTCTCTTCACATCAATGTTGTTCTTCCATGATGCAAGGCCTGTTCCTTCTTCAGTTGCAAGCATCAACCAAAACCATGCATTTGTGGAGAGTGCCAACACAGTGTTGAAGGAGATCATGAGAAGGAAACAGTTGTTGGGAACAGAGTATAAGCCCAATCGTTTGAGTCCTGGTGGTCCAGATCCTCATCATCACTGATCCTTCCACACTCTCACATGAAAATATGAAAATGCAGAAACATTATAGTAGGGTCTGTCACCTTTTCCAAAGTTCATCTTTGTGTGTATGTAGCATTTTTTTGTGTAAGTTGTGGAGTGATTGGATGAAACACAAGCCGAGTGATCCTAGATTCTTTGTAGATTCATTTTCAGGTTATCATGTGCAAGTGGAAGTTTAGTGATCGGTGGATAGTGCATTGGTCTACGATTGTGTACTTTCGGTAATCAATAACAACTATCTATAAAAATAATAAGAATATTGTTTTCATATAGTTTCAAGATATATTAGTTAAAATTAAAGGGTTATTCAAGAATGAAAGTATTATTTTGATGGTATCCCCATTTACGTAATTTAATTTTAAACAATTTATGTACGTGGGGTTCATATTAAAATGATATTTTTATCTTTACAAGTAATAACTTTCTTTAATTACTTTCTCATTTAATTTGTTTTCATTTTGAGAAAAGAATGATTTTATGTATTTAGTTTACTCTATGCGATGTTTGTGTGGAGTTGGTAGTTTCTGACTCTCAAAATAAAAAGTGAAATGTTGCCAATGAAAGTATTATATATTTTTTTCTCATGTTCTTTTTTACTCATTCCTCTCATTTTGTACCTACTTGAATTTTTGTATGATTTCTACAATTAATGAAGCATAAAAGAAACTCTAACTCGGTTGAGAGCATTTTAGAAGAAGAAACTTCATATCAGATATGTTCATTCTTTTGGTAATAATTTGAAATTATTGAGGTGGCATAATTGTCTTGGACATGGCATGTGAGAAGCATCTTTTGTTCGGTTAAACACCGATGAGATCCCAACTAGTGCTGCTCCACTCTCAGCAATTTTCATAAAAAGACAGAGTTAGAGTTTCTAAGTTTTCTAAGTAAACCATTTTAGGTAACGAGGTTTCTGACATGTATTCCTCTTCATGTGCGTTTGTTCTCTCATGCATATCAATAAATATTAGTTTTATCGATAGAAATTAAGGAAATTCAAATTTAATAAATCAAGCTTAAACACTTTGATACGAATTATATACATTTCTTATGTGCATGGCATGTGTTGGAATCTCTCTTAGATCAATATTACTCCAAAATACACCGTTTCACATTTTAAAATAATATTTTTATTAAGCCGCTTAAATTATTGATTTCCATCAATTTTATCGGTTTAAGATAATTTAACTTATTTTTATCCATTATAATAAATTCATAAAAAAAATGGATTTAGTGAATAAAATATTTAGACTATTTGATAAAAAATCGACTAAAAAATAAGTAACTTTACAATATATAAGTAGGTGCAAAACTCACTTTACAATTTGATTTTATAATGTTGAATTATATTTTATGTTCATTTTTTAACATGATATCAAAATCATGAGTTATCCTAATAAAGTTTGTTGTTTATTAGGTCTATTATTCTACACATTATCAAATCGCTATTGTATTACCCGTTAATATGTAGTCTCACGTTCGAGATGTATATGTCTCAGTATGAGAGAGTGTTGGAGATCTCACATCAACTAGATATAAGGTCACTTTACATTATATAAGTGAGCGCAAACCTTATCTTATAAGCTGATTTTGTAAGATTGAGTTAGAGTTAAAGTTCATTTCTTATGATATCAAAATCATGACTTAGAGTCTATCTAAGAAAAGTTAATTGTTTTTTTGGATCTATTTTTCTACCCACTATCGGACCACTCATTAATGTCTAGTCCTACATTTGAGATATATATGTTTTGGTGTGAGGGAAATGCGTATTAGAAGTCCTACATCAACTAGAGATAAGATAAATTTACAACATATGTGGGTGAAAATCTAACGTCACAAGATGATTTGGTAAAGTTAAGTTAGACTTAAAGTTTAATTCTTAACCTAAAGTATTTTAAAACAAAGAATATTGATTAATCTTTTAATTACATTTCATTCTCATTGAATGGTTTTCTAAACTAGTTGAACCCACAAATGGGATATAGTTTTAATAACCATGGTAATTATCTTTTAGGATTTACGGATTCACTTACTATCGAAATTTAATCTCTAATGGTGTCTTTACATTATATTCACTAATACCATGTTGCAAAAAAAAATGAGGAAGTCAAGTTTTTGGCACTGATCCCATTGACCGAACTCCACTAATACATTAGTTTTTGGAAAAGAAAATTAACAATGAATTCTTTTCTAAGTGCGATTTCCCTCACTAATAATCTTGATTAGTGAGTGCCTCGTAGGGTCTGACGAGAAGGTGACTGTCCCATAAACAAAGGGTTGGGAGATAAAGAAAGGGATTGACATAGTTCTATAATCAATAACTTATGTTTACACTTTCCCATTAGTGCTGTTTGGATATATATTTAGGGTTATATATATATGTGCCCAAATAGTCAATGGTCATTATCATTAATTATTCCGAAAGTCAAAGTGTTTTTTACTTGTTCTTTTCAGTTGGAGGTTAGATATATACATACATATAATATATATATAAATACCTATGCCATCATGACATTAAGATATGCAACTAAAATTACATAATTTTAATTCTTATCCTCTGCGTAAATTCTATATATATACACTAATTTTTCAAGTGGCACCGTCTTGTTACAGTGACATGCAACATTGGAAGATGGATAAATAGAAGAAAGGATAAGATCAAAAAATTTATAATCGTACATGCTTAATCTAATAGAAGGGTGACAATGCAAGCTAATAGTTTATGCAGTTAAGATCATTTTATGAGTCATAGGATGTGTGGCGCAGTTGTGGGACGGTTATCCCAAAACTTTCTGTAATCACATGAAAGCCACTATTTGTGATAAAAAAAAAAAAAATTGTGGTATGACAGTGGTTAACGTTGGTTAGAACATGGATAATAATAAATATTGTACGTTATGTGCATCAAAGTTGAACTAAAATATGTCCATTGTGATAAATTGGATGACGGCTTAGTAATGTTAAGAAGGTGATCTTGATTTTAGTTGTATATTGGAAAAGTGGGAATGGAATAGGACATGTTTGTTTTCTATGAGCAATGATAGCATTAAGAAATGGAAGAAGGAATAAGACATGTTCGTGTATATCTATATTTGTGAGAATCTTTTATTATCTTTTCCGAAGTCGGCGTTAGCATCATTGTTTTCATGATTCTTGTTGGTTGAGGCCGCCGCCATCTCACATTGAGGCTAACCCAAAATTTAGTTTGGCCATGAAAATATTATTAATTAGTTCGTGTAAGTGTGAAAAAATAGTATAAAGTAGTAATAACGAGGGGTCTTCTAGTAAATATAAATGAACTGATAATATTCTCATTATAACAATTTTAAATGATTTTGAGAATGTGAAAAATTTTAAATTTTTTTGAAATTTGAAATTATATAATTTTAACTAAATATAATTATTCGTATAATTGATAGAATTGTCAGAAAACTTGGTACAAGAGGAAAGAACGATAAAAATGATTAAACTCTCAATATATGAAATAATAATAATAATAATAATAGCAATTAAATAATACAATAATAATAATATAAAAAACTTTCTATGAGACTTTTTCTGTGTGTAAGAAAAACACACAAAAAAATTGGTTCAAGTCTCAACCTAAAAGAAACGAAGTGAAGAATCAAACATTGTGATTTGATCAATGAACAGAAGATGAAGTGACTACAATAACGATAAAAAGGGTGAGTGGACGAGAATGAAAAAAGTGGTGGAATTGTGTGTGGGAGGAGAAGACGTTACAAAAAAAAATGTCAAAAATGAGAATAGTAATGTTGTGTGTGTGTGTGAGGAGAGAAAAGTGAGTGAAAATGAAAAATGAAAAACCATGAGCCTCACACAGTTAAGTTAAGAAAATTGAGTGAGTCCAAAGGCTTTTGAAGTAAGCATAAATAAATGTATATATGCTTAAATACTTGAGTCTTATTATTGTTATATATATAGTAAAAAAGATAGTAGATATATTTTTTCTTTTAAAACTTTTATTCAGAAAAATATTTTTCTTTCATAGTTTAAGTTATAGATATAAATATTTACTAAAAAATAATGTTAGAACATCAAGCGAAGGCTATGATGGAAAATTTTAAATGTTTTAGTATATAATTTTAATTAAAAATGTTGAAATTTCTATTTCACCCGAAATAAAATTAATTTATAATATATAAATAGACATAAAACTGAATTTACAATATAATAAATTTTTATCATATATATATATATATTTGAAGTAAAACTAACTTGAACATGCTGTAAATATTTTGTTAATTAAAAATCATGGCGTAAAGGAAGTAAGAAGGATCCAAACAGAGGAAATGAAGGGATTTGTTTATTCTGACTTTGTTGAAAGCTGACTTGGGACATCTTGAAAAGGGTGAAATTGCATGTTTTTTTTCCCGTTGGGCCGCGTCACATTTTCCGTTCGAAAACCAAAGGGACGACGAATCACGAAAGCAAGGAACGAAACAAATCGTAATTTGTTTTATGCGCCATGCTTCTTCTTCATCTTATGGATTATTATGTCGTAAGCAAATATTGTAAAAGATGAAGTTATGTGTTCCAGCAAGGTGATGACAGAGTTTGTTGGATTAAGCCATGCGTGACGTGGCCACGTGATTTTCTCTCATTTGGGAATGGTTGTGCCCATGTGAGATTGTGGAGCACAAACACAAACACTTTGAAGGCATGGATGCAAAGGATTAATTAGGGTTGGTCTATAGGGAAATTTGCTACTACTACTTTCTCTAATATATCTCCATTAATCAATAATATAAGGTTTTTTGGATGAAGAGGACAACATAAGATGAATCGGTTTGGTCGGCTTTGACATTCATTTATGTTTCAGATGGAGAACCGACCTTAATCCCATAACACTAAAACATTAATTTTCTAAACTTGTGAAACGAAGACATGTGTTATCTCAACCTCCAATGAACTCATGAACTTAAACTCCCTTTAGTGGATTGAATTAAACCCTAATTGGAATTTCAGTATAAATACCCTTCTTTGCTTCTTCATTCTTCACATACTCATTTGAGAGAAGTTTGAGTAAGAACATGGCTACTTCAATGGTGTCAAAAGTGTTTGCTATCTTCTTAGTTTTTCTTCCATTGGTTTTTTTGAGTTCAGAGGCAAGACTTTTATTGCCTAAGTCTTCATCTTCACCCATGATGGGTAAAAGGATTAACACTGAACTTCTTTTACGTGACTTAGTCAACAATTCAAGAGTTACAGAGTATCAACAGAAGAGGTCGATGCTGGGAGAAAGATTGGAGAGGTTATCACCTGCTGGACCAGATCCTCAACATCATTAGAATGAAAAAGTTTTTAGTTAGTTTATGAATAATTTAAACAAGTTATATTTCATTTTTTTTAAGATGTGTTTGCAAAATGTTTGTTATGTTTTGTTTGTTTCCAAATAAGAGCAGTATTGATTTGTTGCTTAGGTTCTTGTAGTTGTATAAACTAATCTCTCTATTCTCATGTAGAAACTTCTATTAATGAACGGGATTTATGGTGTTTTTTTTTTATTATAATTTTTTTATCAATTAAAATAAGAGATATGAAGTAGAAATGGTTTTGGAAATACTAATAAGGAAAATATTGTTATGTAATGTAACAATTTAAGGTCTTTAATATTATAATATCATCTAGATATCAAAAGTAATAACTTAAGTTCTTTAATTTAATTATAAAAGCAACGTGATTACACTTTATATTTGTTATACTCTACCGGTTAGTTGTGCATTAAATGAGTATTCAAACATGTGGAATCAAACTTTTAATATTGTATTATTCTATTATATTTTATATCACATATTTTATAATATATATATATATATATTGTTCACAAATAATCATTCTAGAATAAAAAAGTTTTGAAATATAATTGATATTAGCTGATAAAAAATCTATAAATTAATAAATAAAGTGTTTTTTTTTTCGAACCACGTTAACTTATTATAATTAAATATTTGATGTTAAATAAAATATGATTTTCTATCCTTATTGTTATCATATGTTGTTATTATACAATTATTTAAATTTAGCATTTACATTCCATTAGTAGCTAGATTTATTGTTATCATATGTTCAAAATGAGGAATCACTAATAATCAAAATGAGCAAAAACAATTATAAACTTATATGTATAAAGCCTAATGGTTACGCTTTATTTGTTTGTGTTAGATACACGTGTGCACATGTCCGTGAGTGTGGGTGTGTGTTACATGAGTGCACATGTTGTTTGTATGGACCTTATAAAACTATATGAATTATTTTGTTTTTGGGAATGCAGTATCTAATCCTTAAGAGATATCTTTTGTCACTCAACTGAAAGTTTGGACATGATTGAAATATAAAAATACAAATGTTAATTTTTTTTTTTTGATTGGTGCTCTATCTCATGCCACTAGTGCAGATTTGACATTTTACTTCGCCTTATAGACCTCGGTTGCCGCTGAACCGAAGGGGTGTCTTTTGGCCTCACCCCAATATGTCTCGATTCCAGACCCGAGACAAAATGAGGAAAATAACCGGGACAAAAAGTTCTTACTGCACTGGTGTACTTTGTTTAAGATCCATATGTTAGGAACTCATCACAACATATATATTTTTGTGTGTGTGTGTGCTGTGTGCGTGTGCATGCGTGCGTGTGCGTGTGCGTGTGCGTGTGCGTGTGTGCATATGTACACATTATTTCTAATAGTGATATACCTTGAAGCTTAAGATACAAAATTAGAGATGATTTATAGAACATTTATTTTAGAGAATCCTATATAATTAAAAAGATAACACAATATTTCTAACACTGATATAGTTCTTGATATCTATTTAATTAAGTTATTTTTCTAATACTTTAATATTTGAGCTAATAGTTCATATTATATATAAGAAATCTTAGTCTCCCAAAATACCATACTTGAAGAAAACGTCACTTAATTGAATTTGGTATAATAACATATTGCAAAACGAAAAGGGAACTTGAAAGAAAAAAGAGAGTATATATTAACCATTTAAATTATTTTTCATTATGATGTGAATTCAAAGGGATGGATTCGTTTTATGAATCTATCTAGGTTGAAATGCTAATAAGCAAGAAATTTGATAAATTGTTTAAAACAAGAAAACATAAATAGATAAGAAGATGGAGTGAAAATTGATAGATGTCACACTTCCAAGGATGGAAGATAAGCCTAAGAGTTTAAACACACAAAGGGGACCTTTTATAAAACCCAGGAGTCCTGAATCACTCAAGAACATAGGAGAATCACTCTCACTAAAGTAAAAGAGGTAAAACTCTAATATTTTTTGAATAAAACTCAACTTGTTTCATTGATGAAAATGTTTCACTTTATAGAGAAGCTTTAACCATTGAAATTACAAAAGACACATAATATTCAATTACAACTCACTTAAAGCTATTATAATGATTTACTCAAGCCTAATAATGATCCACTATTGAATTGCTAATTGTAACTGAAATTAAGGCAACCAAAATTCATCCACAAGAATTCAACAAAGGTCTTCTTGGTCTTCTAAAGGTTGATTCTTACAAAGCATTGGACCCTTATTTAAATAAAAAAAAATTACATCAACGTGGCACGTTAATTATTCTCCATTTGGCCATATGCAATTTACATCACATTATCATCCAATTATAAAGTATAATGCATTATAAATTTGTTTACTTTTGCAAAAACTATCCTAAAATTGATACTATTAATGATATTTGATTGGTTAACAGCACCGAAAAATTGAACTAGCAGTAAATGATTATTAAATTAAAAAATAAAAAGAAGAAAAAATAAATTTATTTTCATATAATTGATGGCATGGTTCACGTTAGAGAAAGGTTGATGATGGGTTTGACCAACATAAAATACTTTTTAGTATGAAAGCATTCAAATTAGTGCTAACAGAAACAATAAGGTTCACTTAGAGTGAGTCCAACAATTGAAAAGCAACCATTAAATTAAGCAATTCAAATGCAGTACAGTGACTTATGTTAATAAGACAAATATATTGCTTAATTTATTGGTAATGAACTATTTAAATGCTTAATAAGACAATAAACCATGTATCATTTGCTTGGATAACAACTTATGTTATAATACCACATTGTTTAATAAGAGTGTTTGGTCCTCTTCTTTGTTCCATGAGGATAAGCTCCCACAATTAAATTAGTAGAGTAATAAATATAATAGTACACTCTAAGAATGGTGATGAAGATAAACTTGTTTTAAAAAATATAAGAATTAAATTAATTTAAAGATAAATAAATAAATTGAATTATTATTGTAGATATAAATACCAAAAATATTATTAAGCATAAACAAAGCATTGAAAAGATTTATAGGACCCACAAACAAATGACCCAAACATTAAAAGTGAGTTTTTAGAAAAAAAAAGTATAATTAGTCGTATAGTACCCAGTTTGGTGCTGGAGTTTCTAATTGGTACCCGGTTTAAAAAAAGTGTCAATTACGTACCCAAATTAGTTTAAGTGCACCAATTGAGTCTATACCGTTAAATGTTCCCAAACGACGTTTAGGAAGTGGTGAGGTGGCAGTGCAGAAGGGATACGTGTCAAATAATAACAGATGACTGGTTGAAATTATATTTGTACAATGTTCCACATGGTATTTATATTTAAAGAAGATTGTCCCTCATTTTTCATTATCTTCTTCCTCTCCTATGTTCTGCCCTAATCCAGTTTCTTCTTCATCAATATCCGGACAGTTTGTTGTGCCCTAATTAGTTTGTTCTTCCTCTCGTTTTGTGTGTTTTTATTTTTATTTTGTAAGCAGCGGAGTGGTGGCAATGATGTATTTAAAGGGTGCAATTACTTTTATATTCACCTTATCAGCCAAGGCCTCCTCACCATCCCCAACACAAACTTCTTCATTACCCACACCATTCTCCTTATCAGCCAACTCCTCTTCACCATCCCCAACACAAACATCTTCATTAGTCACTTCATCCTCACACTCAACAACAACCTGTTCTCCAATATCCCCAACTTCACAAAAATCAACCCTAACATCAAAACCCTAATCACTAAATCAGAGAAAAACACAATACCAACCTTTCGTTATCAATGGTCTGCAAGTTGCTCTCAAGTCTCCACTTCACTGTTCGAAAGTCGCCTTCAATTTCTCCACCACTTCGCGAAGAATCCTCCACCAGTTCGTCTCTCCTGCGTCACCTTTCCCCAATTTCACGTTTTTATCACATGCTTCTGCGACTTCTTTTTTAACTTCGTCGCCCTTTTTTTTAAATTTTCGTTCTTTTATTTTTAAAATTTTTCATTACAAGACATATTTAATTTTCTTCCCCAGCTTTCCACGTCATTAATAATTAATCTCCACGTGTTCCAAATTTAACTCACAGACCAACCAGTATCAGTCAACGTTAACCTTTCTAATGGCGTCAACTTAAATGGACTCAATTGGTGCACTTAAACTAATTTGGGTACGTAATTGACACTTTTTTAAAACCGGGTACCAATTAGAAACTCCAATACCAAACTGGGTACTATACGACTAATTATAAAAAAAAAATAACTCTATAAGTCATATATAAAATGTACAACTTGATATTAAATTCGATAAAAAAATGTACCTTTTCAACCAACATATTTTAAATTGTGAAGAATTTTGTTATGGGATATGCATATTAACGACAATGAAGTTATGAATAATTTCTACAACATTTAGTATGGCACGCATGCTACGGAGGATAATGTTGAATGAAATATATTACCAACCAAACTCTCATTTGAAAATAAAATAAAATAAATTATTAGGTGGAAAAGTACCTTCTTTTTTTTTTTTTTTTGGCACTGCATGAAATTTAATAAGAGAACATAAAAGGTACATAGGCATAATTAAATTATAATCATAGAAAGAAACCAGTGAGACACATATAATTTCCATTAGAATATATCTAAAAACCTTATCTGTAGTACAAAAATAGATAATTGAGTGCAGCTATCTATCATAAACTTTTGACCACAAAACTATTCTAAGATAGTCTTTGTTTTATCTTTAGTATTGTTTGGTCTCTTAAACATTGTAAAGGTGTTTATTTTTTCTGAAGTACATTTTAATTATTTGAATTTTTATTATAATTCCTTTAAAGTATTTTTGTTTTCTTCCAAGATTTTAAATCTAATATATATTTCACCTAATAATATTTATTTAAATTTTTTTATTTTTTGAAAAAAATAATATATATATATATATATATAAAGAAAATTCCTCTATTTTACGTCTATATTTGTTTTTCAATTTTATTTTATTTTTAATTAAAATAATTATTTTATTAATATTATCATTAAGTATTGTTTATTTAAATTTAATAATTTTTTAATTTGATAAATTTTTTTAAACTTAACAATAATTAAAAAGTTATTTCCAAAATATATAAAAATTACTTACAATAAAAATTACTTATATTTAATGTTATAATTATAATAATAATAATAATAATAATTTTATTTTTTTATCATAAAAATGTGAACACACGTATACATATAAATGCATGTAATTATAATATACTTAATTATGTAAAATTTAATAATTAATTAATTAATTAATTAGTTTAGTTTAATAAGTTAAAATAATTATTATCTTTATATATTAAATCATAATATCATCGTTAATAATGAAAACTTAAATTTTAAATATTAATAATTAAGTTATAATATTATTATATATTATATTATCTAAATAATATTATAAAAATTATTTTTTATTTTATTTTTAATTAAAAAATAGATCCTAAATCAAATTGACAAACCGGAAATGTTACCCACCCAACTTAGTGGTCGACTGGCTGACCAATATGCTTTGCTCACTCCCAAACAATAATACTATTTTTTTAAATAATACATTAACATTACAATATTAATATTCATCACCATTTAAATTTTTATTCATTCATCTTTATTTAAGTTCTATTTGTCAATACATTAGTAATTCATAAGTGCCAAATGATTTTAGATTTCAAAAGTGATTTTTATTTTAGAAAGATAAAAAAAAAATCATCTTTTACGGGAACCAAAATTATAACTCACTAATTTAAAAAAAAAATAAAAACATATTTAAAGCTTTCAAAATTTACTAAATAAATTTGTTTTTGTGTAGAAGAAAATAGAACATAAAACATAATGATGTGAAGGAAAAAAATATAACCAAAGATAAATAGTTGGTATTTAAGAAAAAGAAATGCTTAATTATTTGGATGGTTTCTATTTTTGTGGAAGTATGTGATCTTCGTCTCAACTCTTAAAAAATTTTGGATTGGTTTCAACTTTTGAAAAAATGTATCAATTAATAGCATTAACGGCATGTCACGTATTAATATGTAGTTTTTAATTTTTGTTACTATAGGTAGTAGCAGATCTTCAGGTAATATTTTGTGGATGCTAAAATTTTGGTTGAACTATCCTTTTGGTACATTTTTTTGTCAAAAAATGTCAAATTAGTCCTCTACTTTTTTTAATCTCAATTTGGTCCCGATTTTTTAAAAATTAATGTAATTTTATCTTTTTTGTTAAATGTTAAATTTCTTGAAGCGGAACAAGGACTTTTCATCGAAAATTGACACTAGGATTATGTCAATTACACCAACAAAAGAAACCATCCTTATTCAAAACTTCAATATTGATGAAAAAACCTTGATCTGATTAAAGAAATTTAACAAAAAAATTTGCATCATTTTTTTAAAAATTGGGATCATATTGAGACTAAAAAAAATTGTAGGACCAACTTGATATTTTTGAAAAAAAAGGAATTAAAAGCGTAATATACAATTATATTGGAGGAACAACTTGATATGATAATAAAAAATAATAAAATTATAATTATTGTTATTGTTATTATTATAATTATACAATTAAATATAAATAATTTTTATAATTTTACTATAATTAATTTTCATTTATAATGATTAAGTTTAAAAAAAGTTTAATTACTCGGATGATACCCACTCTGGTATAGGTGTGTCAATATGGTACCCACTTTTAAACAAGTGCCAATTGCATTCTAATTTTTGAAAAAATTGCTCCAATTAGGTTCGTTTAAGTCGAAAATGACTAACGCCGTTAATGGCATGCCACATCAGTCTATGGTTTTCTTTTCTAATTCGTTTAGTATTTTTTAATTTGATTTTAATTTTTAACTTTTTTTTTTTGCAAAAAAAGATAATTTGACATGTGTCAGGTCCCTGGTGAGACAAGGGACATTGTCAGTGTCACGTCGCAATACAATGTCACGTGTCAGTGTCACCATCAAATGTCATTGTCTTGATTTTAATTTAGTCTCTGTATATGTTTGAATGATTCAATTTAGTTCCTACTTATGTGTTTCTGATTCAGTTTTGACCCAATTTTTTTTTAATTAAAATTTATTTTTATAAGATTAAAACTGATTAAATATAAATATTTTTACTAATCTATTAGTATAACATTCATACAAATAAAAAAATTGGTTTAAATTAGTGAGAGACAATATTGTTCTATTTTGAAAAAAAGTAATAATTAACAAAATCTGAGTTAATAATATACAACAAAGTAATATGTTAAAAAGTCATTTTTAGTAAAATATTAGTATAAAATTTATACAAATAATAAATTTGGTATGAAATTGGAGAGAAACAATATAAATATAAATACTTAATTTCTTAAAAATATTTATACTTAATTAGTTTTAATCTTATAAAAAATGGATTACAAAAATATTTTAATTCTTAAAAGAAATTGGGAAAAAATTGAATCAGATACACATAAGTAGGGACTAAATTAAATCAAGAAGACATATATGGAGACTAAATTAAAATCAACACAATGACATTTGATAGTAACCTGATACATGGCATTGACAATGCCACATGTCACACCATGGACCTAACACGTGACATTTTTTTTTGCAAAAAAATTAAAAATTACATACTAACATGTGGCATGTTGTTAACGACGTTAACAAATTCTATCTGAAAGGAACATAATTGAAGCACTTTTTAAAAGTTGGAATACAACTGACATATTTTTAAAAACGTGTACTAGATTTACACATCTCTACCAAAGTGAGTATCATCCGAGTAATTAAACCTTTAAAAAATATAATCAAATTAAAAATGATTTAAATTAAACAAATGATCACTTAAAAGATAATATTAATAAAATAATTAATTTTATTTAAAAAATATTTAAAAGGTAAAATTGAAAAATAGATGTGAAAAAAAACGACTTTTCCTTATATATAGATATAGATATATAAAAAACTTTTAGAATATCAAATATATAAAATATATTTAAAATTATATATTAAATTATATAAATGTAAAAAAAATGGGAGGGGGGGACCATGACCCACCTTAGTGACTATAAGGCCTGGTGTGACACGTGACATTGTCAATGCAATGTAGTAGGAGAACGCCACGTGTCAGTCAATGTCATTATCTTGATTTCAATTTAGTCTCTATGTATGTCTCTCTGATTCAGTTTAGTCCCCATACATGTCTCTTTGATTCAATTTTGTCCCAATTTTTTTAATAATTAAAATATATTTTTCGAATTCATGTTTTTATTTATAAAATTTAAACTAATTAAGATGAGTTAATAATATACAATAATATAATATGTTAAAAAGTCATTTTTAATAAAAAATATATTAGTATAATATTTATACAAATAATAAATTTGGTCTCAAATTAGAGTGAAACAATATTGTTCTATTTTGAAAAAAAAAATCTAATGATTAACAAAACATGAGTTAATAATATACAATAATGTAATATGCTAAAATGTCATTTTTAATAAAAATATATTAGTATAATACTTATACAAATAATAAATTTGGTCACAAATTGGAGAGAGACAATATTGTTCTATTTTGAAAAAATAAATGATTAAGATAACATACAAAAGATGGGTTACAGTGAACATTTGCATAAGTCCGCATTTTGATATTGAACATTTAATGGGGACTTGATTGGGATGCAAACTTATCAAGATTTAAGAGTCATATTACAATATGGAATATTATGAGTCATATAATTACAATATGAAATATTATAAGTGTTATAAGTGTTGAGATTTTGTAAGGACTGTGAACATATGAGAAATATAAGAAATATGGTAGATATAAGATATGTTACAAGAGAAACTTCTTATTTTATTCATAAAATCTCTACCTATATATATATATATATATATATATATATATATATATATATATATATATATAAAATAAAATGTAACAAAATATAAAGTCAAATAACTTTACGTTATTTTTACTGAAAATAAAGTCACAAAATTATTGATCCGATAATTTTTCCTTTTCAAATGCGAATTTAGGTGGAATGCGAACTTAAATAAGTGCGGACTTAAGCAAATGTTTACAGTAATAATATATAATAATGTAATATGTTAAAAAATTATTTTTAATAGAAAATATCAGTATAAAATTTATACTTTTAACAAATTTGGTCTCAAATTACAGAGACAATATTGCTCTATTTAAAAAAAATTGTCCCAATTTTTTTAATAATTTAAATATGTTTTTCTAATCCACGTATTCTTTATAAAGTTTAAACTAATTAAGAATAAATAATATTACAAAATTAAGTATTGATATTTATATTAGTGGTAAAAGAAATATTCAATATAACATGAGTAAATAATATACAATAATATAATATGTTAAAAAGTCATTTGTAATAAAAAGATCAGTATAACATTTATACAAATAATAAATTTAGTCTCAAATTGGAGAGAGACAATATTGTTCTATTTTGACAAAAAAAATGTAAGGATTAACAAAACATTAGTTAATAATATACCATAATGTAATATCTTAAAAAGTCATTTTTAATAAAAAATATCATTATAACCTTTATACAAATAATAAATTTGGTCTCAAATTGGGGAGAGACAATATTGTTCTATACTTTAAAAAAAAAAGGAATGATTAACAAAACATGGGTCAATGATATACAATAATGTAATATGTTAAAAAGTCATTTTTAATAAAAAAATATTAATATAACATTTATATAAATAATAAATTCGGTCTCAAATTAGAAAGAGACAATATAAATAATATTGCTCTATTTTAAAAAAAAAAATTGGACAAAATTGAATTAAAAAGACATAAAGAGGAGCTAAATTGAATCAAAGAGACATATATAAGAACTAAATTGAAATCAAGACAATGAAACTTGACAATGCCATTGACACATGACATTTCTCTGCCATGAGTGCCACGTGTCACTCCAAGAACCTAACACGTGACAACAAAAATTGTGCAAAAAAAATCAAGAAATTAAAAAAAATTAAGAAAATCACAAATTGACACATGACATGTCGTTAACACTGTTAGCAATTTTTCTGAAATGAACCTAATTGAGACACTATTTTTAAAAATCAGGACGCAATTGAAACTTGTTTAAAGGTGGGGATCAAGTTGACACACTCCTACCAAAGTAGGGATCATCTGAATAATTAAGAAAAAGAAAAGAGAAAATAAGTAAAAATAAAACTATTCTAACAAACTTATACTAAACAAGAAATTAACTTCGACCTTATTTAGAAACTAAATTAGTTAAAACACAATTAACAATTTTCAATTTCAATAATTGTGGATTTATTCTTTTTATCTCACCAAATTGGATGTGACTTTAAACCTAACATTTAGTTCGGTTTTTGATAAGAGAGAAGTAGTATTAGGAGAAACTTTGGTTAGAAAGATCATGTAGTTGCAATTAATATATGGTATAAGATTCACTGTGATTCCTTCCTATGATATCTTTTCCTTGACAAACCACAAATCTAGTTAAAAGAGCTGTGAGAAGAACAATATTAAGATTGTCACATCATATCAAAATGGTTTGATTAGTTTGATTAGTTTAATTTGAAGTTCAACGAGAAGAGACTTTGACTATTGTATTTCAACACCAAAAGTATTCGTGACTCTAAACTCAACTATAGTGTTAGATTTGGATCTTCATCTTTTTTTTGTGATTTTGGTACTAAATTTACTTTAACCTTGTGTTTGGATGGAGCATTTCAACAATGCTCAGAAATCAAAATGCTTTGTATTTGAATTGCTTGTCATTAAATTTTCTTCATTTTCTAAATAACTTGTTTGGATAAAGAAATTAAAATACCTTACATTTCAATTTCTTGTGAGATAAAATTTAATTTTTACAATATTTATTTTAGGCTTAGTTATGTTTTGAGTTCATGGTAAATTTGGAAACGGGCTCGACGACCCAAATGGGCTGAGCTGATCCAACTATCTAGCCGAATTGGTTTGACCCTACGACCCAGACAGGTCGGGCTGGCCGAAAAACTGAAACAGGTTGCGTCGGCCCGATGATCCAGACAAGCCTAATGGCCCATACCTATTAGTCGTGCCCGTTAGGTTCGTCAACCTGGCTCGGAACGACCCAACCCAACTCAGCCCCTCTAGGCCATTGGCTCGGCTTGGCCCCACTAGGTCGTCAAGCCCACTCGACCCATCTGGGTCGTTGGGCCCGTTTGTGTCATTAGGCCTGTCCGACCAATTTGTGTTGTTTGGTTGGCACAAACCAGCTAGGTGTTGGGCACGTTTAGGTCGTCAGGCCGGATGGGCACTTTTGGGTTGTCGGGCCGGTGAGGCCTGCCTTAGTAGTCGAGTCGATCGGGCCCGTCTAGGTCGTTAGACTGGTTTAATCCATTTGCGATGTCGGGACCGTTTGTGTCATCGGGCACACCCATCAAGTTTGTGTCGGTGGGCCGACCCGACCTAGCAAGGTCGTCGAGCTCGTCTAGGTTGTCGGGCTGGTTGGGCCTGACTAGGTCATCGGGTCGGTCAGGCTTGTCGGGTCAACGGGTCGGTGAGGTCGTTGGGCTTTCCCGACACATCTAGGTCGTCAGGCCCGTCCGACATCTCTAGGTCGTCTGGCTCGCCAAACTCGTGTGGGTCATCAAACTCGTTGACTCGTCTTGGTTGTCAAGTCAGTTTGGCCCATCTCTGTCTCCAAGCCCACCCGACTCGACTAGGTCGTCAGTCCCATTTGGGTCATTGGGCCCGCCAACCCGTTTATGTCGTCGGGTCAACCTGGTATGTTTGGGTCGTTGGGCCAACTCGACACATCTTGTTTATCGGGCCCCCCGGACGGTGTGGGTTGCCGGGCTTGACTGACCTGTTTGAGTTATCAAGCCCGCCCAACCTATATGTGTCATCAGGTCACCCGATCTGTCTAGGTCATCGGACCCGCCCGACCTGTCTAGGTTGTTGGGCTTGCTCGACCCGTTTGTGTCGTCAGGTCGATTTGATCCGTCTGGATCGTATGGCCAGCCCAGCCTATAATGGTTGTTGGGTTTGTCGGGTTCGTTTGGGATTAAGTCCAAAGTGTGAGGTTGAGTGAGAAGAATTTCAAATTCCAGCTTTTTTAAGGTATTTGAATTTCTTCTAATTTAGCTAATTGAAATACTTCAAAAAAATATATGCATTTTAAATGTTTTTTAATTTTTCCATCCAAACAAAGCATTTCATTACAAAGAATTTCAAATTCTCCAAATAAATGAATCACCCTCTTGAATTGCCTCATCCAAACACACCATAAGGGTTTAAGGGTTAAAGGAGTCGTGATTGACGTAGCATTAAACAGTTTCACTTTGCTAAGAAGTTCTTGAATGTAATTAGTTTGGTTGAGAAGAATTATGCCATTAGAGACATGAAATACTTTTATCGTAATGAAATTGAGATTATAAAAATCTTTTAAGGGGAATAGAGTATGAAGTTTGTTATTTAAAGCCTCAATAATACTAGTGATTAGAATATCATCAATATCAACAATAAAGATGTGACATATTTTTATTTTGTTTGAATAAAGAAAGATGCTCTCAAAATGCTCTCTCATTGCATTTAGCGACTATTTTTTCAAATCAAGCGTATTGTTGAGATGCTTGTAGTGATTGGATCATCTCTCACTGACGATTTCATTACATGTATCTTACTCACACTAATACTTTCATTGTTGTGGCCATTATGGTACTCTTCATGCATTAACAAGAATGGTTAGAAAATAAAAATCAAAGGGGTTTTGTAAGACCCGAAAAAAATTAAGTAAATAAATAAGTATTTATTTAATAAATGTGAGAGAAGGAATCTATAAAGTAATCAATGCAGAGAGCTATGAAAAAGGAGTAATGGAAGCTCAAGTGGTTAGACATGCTTGGTGTGTTTGAGGGGACTTGGACTCAAGTCTTGCATATGCCATTAGTGTGATGTTTTAATTATTTAATTTATTTTGGGCACATATATGAACACATGTTGTGATGTTACAAGTATACGTGTGCATGATATGTCAAGAAATATCTATTATTATTTTTATTATTACTATTATTATTATAAATTTATTTTACTATTATTATTATTTATTTTATTTTAATATTATTATTATTTTATTTTACTACTACTATTATTATTTATATTATTTTTATTTATATTATTACTATTATTATTTATATTATTTTTATTTTTATTTTTATTCTTGTTACTATTATTATTATTATTTTATTTAACTATTATTATTATTTTTATATTTATTTTTATTATTACTATTACTATTATTATTTTATTTTTGTATGATTATTATTATATTATTTTATTATCATTATTATTGTTTTATTTAATTATTATTATTATTATTTTATCTTATTAGTATTTTTATTTTATTATTATTGTTTCATTTCATTTTATTATTATTATTTTTATTATTTTATTATTATTATTATTATTATTATTATAATTATTGTTGTTGTTATTGTTATATTTATACTTATCATTATTACTATTTTATTGTCCGTGCCATATTTTGGGACAATGGTTATGTGTTCTTCCTTGTTTGTATATTGTTTACTTGTTCAGGATTGTGTTGGTTATAACACTTTATTTTGATGGTTTAATATGAATTTATAAAGTCATAGATGTGTGCTTATACTTGAATGATGCATAGGAGCTGTGATGTTGTAAATTTGAGTATATAAAGTATATGAATGCATAATTTTGGTTTCTGGATGTTTGAGAATTGAATTGTTGGATTTGAGGAACTAAATTAGAGTACCTAAAACTAGTAGTGTCACATTACTGGTGTAGCGCCTGGCGATGCAGAGTTAACTGTCAGGCGATAGCAAGAAATAGGGAAGCCCTGTGTGTTGTGGCACTGGCGGTGTTGTGGAACTGCCAAACGGTCTACACTGTCATTTCAACTGGTGGCACTTATGTTGTGCCAAGCGATAACGCAAGTGGCAAGGTGTGTTATGATGCATTTTGTATGGCTTGTTATGTTGGGTCTGGTTTGGGATATGCTTGATCGTATCACGAGCAGGTTAGTTCGTGATTGGTCTTGGAACGCATGATTAATATGAGCGGGGAGGTTCATATTAATGATACTCTTGTGTGAGGATACGAACAAGGAGAGTCGTATGTTCCGTGCTCACAGTTAAAAGTTGCTGCGAGCGGGGAGGTTCGTAGATGGATGGATCACACATGTTGGACTACGGGCGGGGAGGTCTGTAGAGTTGGACTACAAGCAAGGAGGTTCGTAGAGTTGGACCACGAGCGGGCAGGTTCGTGGAAGCATTGGAATCCCTAAGACCAGCTTGAGTGTGTATCTTGTACAGGGTAGTGTGTTTTTTTCTTAATTTCGTTTTAATGTGTTGTGATGTGGACTTGGACCAGGAGGTGCTTGACTATGTCGTGAGCGGGTAGGTTCATGGATGGTGGTGAACACATGATAATATGAGCAGAGAGGTTCATATTATGATGCTTTCGTGTGAGGATACGAGTGAGGAAGTTCGTATGTTCTGTGCTCACACTTGAGGGTTGTTGCGAGCGGGGAGGTTCGTAGTTGTTGGATCACGTGTGTTGGACTACGGGCGGAGAGGTCTGTAGAGTTGGATTACGAGTGAGGAGGTTCGTAGAGGCAAGACCACGAGCAGACAGGTTCGTGGAAGCATATATATCCTGGGTCCATGGTCATGAAATTGTGGGTTGGAAACCTTATGGCAATAAGGTTTCTTAGTTAAGTGTTGGCTGAAATAAAGTAATTTGGGGTGAACTTCTATGTATTAAATTGTACGTTTATATTATTACATGAGCTCACCCTTTCTGAATGTGTTTGGCGATGATCGTGTAATTCGTTACACGGGAGCAGATGTTGTTTTAGGTGGAGCTAGTGACGCTTAGAGCTAGAGAGGGATTAGCTTAGGAAGTTTTATAGACTATATTTGACTATTTTGTAAATATTTAGTTGATCATTTTTGAACTATGTAAACATGGAGTTTACTTTATGGTTTTGAATTTCGAGACATTTTAGTAAGGTTTTAATTTTTCCGCATTTTGGGAAAGAACTTTGAATAATAATGACATATTTAATATTATTTTACTTTATTTTATTTAAATTAGTAATATTCGGTCGAGATGTTACAGATTCAACTCTAATTCAAGCATATTTCATGCAAACACAAAAATCACCATAAGAAAATCTCTTCAACTTTTGATTGAGGAAGAAGTAAAATACATGGCTATTTAACTTCTTATTAAGTAAAAGTGTCCAATGCTAAGCCAATCAAGACTCCTTTAGGCTCTATAGCAAAACTTACTCCCAAAACCACTAAAGTGTTGGGAGATCCAACTTTATACAATTTCATAGTTGGAAGCTCTTTAGTATGTAATCATAACTAGATTTACATAGCCTTTATTGATAACAAGCTATGTTAGTTCATGCATAGGCCTTCCATCATCACTAGAAAATAGTAAAGGGAGTTCTTAGATTGATGAATAAAATAATAAACTATGACTTTAAACTATCTAAAAACCTCATTGTCATTTGTTACTTTGATGCAGATTGGGCATCTAATTCTCCATACATGTAGTCCATTGTAGACTTTTGTATTTTCTTAGGAGACAATATTGTACCATAAGCCTAAAAAAACCACATTGTGTCTAAATCCAATTTAGAGGCATGGTTGCTCTTGTTGCTCAAGTTAAAATTTCTTATTGAATTTCAAGTAAAGTTAGACAAATCACCTTTGATATAGTATGACAACATTAGTACTACTCTTCTTGGTGCAAATATAATTTTTCATTAAAAATCAAAGCATTTTTAATTAGATTTGTAATTTGTTAGAAAAAGCTATCATTGTGAGAAATCACACACCTTAACTTTAAACTAATTTGATCTCCAAACTAGGGAAGATAATGCGGGTTAACCCGTCTCGTTTTGATTGTCTTGCCGCATTTGGTTTGCAAAATCTAGGTCGGGCTGACCCATCCCATATAAAAAAATGCGGATTAATTTATCTAGCTCCTTTCGCATAACATTTGACTCATAAGTTTGCAGGCTGACTTGTATAAGAAATTATTTGTTTTCTAATGTTCTCTCTTCATTATAACATGTGAAATACTATGGTAAAGGATTTTAATAACCTTATTTTTATTTAATTAAATTAGTAGAAATAAAAAATTCTACAAGTTTATTTCTTAAAATAAGTAATAATTATAATTTTATAATTTCTAATTTTTAAGTATTAGTCTGCTAGAAATTTCATAGCAAATGTATATAACAACAAAAACTAAATTTCAAGTAATCAAAGTTGTCAAACATAATTGATAACTAATGAAGGACTTTCCCAAAAGCAAACTTAAGTGGCAAATTCATACCATGCTCATATGAGTGGACACATTATAAACAATAAACACACTTTAAGTTAAATTCACACAATATGGACTATGGGACGAATCCATCTTGTCCCATTGTTAGTCCACATATGGTAGTTTATGCACGACGAATCTACACGACCTAATAGAATAAAATACTCAACTCACCCAACACTTATTTTTACCTGTCAACCAGCATGGTCTACCTCACATATTGTCATTCATACTCCTAACCAGACCTTGACACTTTTTTATTATCTAAAACCAAATTCAATGTTTGATCTGAAACCACATTTCAATTTAAGGTAATGATGCTATAACTCGTTAAAAATTACCCTTCTTTTAATTTGTATGGTGGCGGTTGAAGTGTAATTTTTTTTTCATTTACAATTATATTTGAATGGCATGGTGGCAAATTAAAAGCACACTAAATCAAGGGAAATGAAAGAGCACGTGATATGCAAAGAAAACTAGGTTTCGCTTCCACTGCTCGCTCAAAGGAAACCACTTCCCTAAACCTGGTGAATGCGCCATCAACGACCTCGCCCTACACTCGTCCAGTGAGCTCACCCTCACCATTGCCCATGAAACCTTCTTCTTCGTCGTCGACCTCGTCAACGGTCGTCACAATGTTGGTTGTGCCTCGACAAGGAAGATACCTTGTGTTAGTTTTGAAATGGTTGAAATGCCAAGAAGGAGTGTTGAATTGGCTAGTTAAAAATTTTGGCTATCTTTGAAAGCTAAAAACTACTTTTAATTGAATCAATTAGATCACCAAGTTAGGATGCAAAAGCTACTGGACAATATACTTTCAATCGGTCAAAAACAAAGTTAATCGATTGATTTTACTAAACAGATTCTGTTATGGTATAATCAACCGATTGAAACAGAAAAATAGTCGACTGAAATATTGGGAAAAATGCATATATGCATATTCGTGTTTTAAACAAGGAACAATGCACAAGAATGATTAAGACAAGTTCTAATTGATTATACAAACATGCTCAATGTTGCAGATGTCATGAAAACATGGAAGAACATGAAAAAGTTGATTAAAACTCAAGTTCTTTAAACTTTAAATGATTATGCAAGAGAGAAGGGTTAGCAAAAAGATTGGATCACAAGATTTTTATATTGGTTCACTCAAACCTGAGCTACATCCTAATTGGTTTAAAAATGTTCTATGCTTGAGTTGCTTGACTTGCAGCCCTAGAAAGTAGGTAAGCTCACCCATCATAGACATCTGAAATTCTCCCTACATAGCTGCAACAAACTCTTCACACAATGTGTTGTTATTTGAACTAAAGATGATATCATCAACATACACTTGAACAAGTATAACACCACTTTCATGTTTTCTAATGAAGAGTGTTTTATCCACTACACCTCTAGCATAACTTTTTGATAAGAGAAAATTGCTTAGCCTTTCATACCACTATCGTGGTGCTTGTTTCAAACCATATAAGGTCTTTTTCAATTTGAAAACATGGTTAGGATAGAGATGATCCTCAAATCCAGGAGGTTGTGATACATACACTTCTTCATTTAGGAAACCATTCAAGAATGCACTTTCACATCCATTTGATACAATTTAAAGTTACACATACAAGCATATGTAAGAGTAATCTCACAGCTTCTAGCCTAGCTATAGGTGCATAAGTTTCATCAAAATCAATGCCTTCTTCTTGATTATAACCTTTAACAACTAGTCTATCTTTGTTTCTTACAATATTACCATATTCATCCATTTTGTTTCTAAAAACTCATTTAGTTCCAATTATATTCATATCATCAATTTTAGGCACTAGAAACCACATCATTTCTTGCAAATTGATTGAATTCATCTTACATAGCAACAATCCAATTACTATCATTCAAAGCATCATTCACATTTCTAGGTTCAATTTGAGATACAAAAGCAACATGTTCACAAAATACAATTATATGTCTAGTAGATACTCCCTGCTTGATATCACCTATGATGTTGTCCTTTGATAAACCTCTAGACTGGATCCAATCCTTGGGAAAGTTATTGTCTGCAGGTTTTTCAATCGGCTGTTTTTCATTTTAAACCGATTGATTTCCTGCAGCAGAGGACTTTTTTGCAGCATAAATATTTTCTTGCAGTAGATCTTTTTCATCTGCATTCTTTGGCACTTGATCTTGCAACTTTGGGTTAGTTTCATCAAATACAACATGCATAGACTCTTTAACACTCATCAATCTCTTATTATAGACTCTATATGCATGACTTTGTATAGCATAGCCTAGAAAAACACCTTCATCCGTTTTTGCATCAAATTTGCCAAAATTTTTTTGCCATTGTTTAAGATGAAACACTTACATTCAAATACTTGTAGGTGACTTAACACAAGCCTTCGCCCTTTGAAAAGCTCATAGGGTGTTTTCTTCAAAATTAGCCTAATCAACATTATATTTAAAACATTGCAAGCAGTGTTGACTGCATCAGCCCAAAAATACTTAGGTAGTGAGTTTTCATTTAACATAGTTCTAGCTAGTTCCTGAAGTGACATGTTTTTCCTTTCAACAACACCATTTTGTTGTGGGTTTCTTGTTGCAGAAAAATTATGTTTAATGCTATGCTTTTCACAAAAGTGTTTAAACCTTTCATTTTGAAATTCCCCACCATGGTAACTTCAAATAGACACTATCTTGGAAATCTTTTCATTTTCAAGCATCTTGACAAGTCTTTTAAAAGCATGAAAAGTGTAATTTTTTGCAGCTAAGAACAAAGTCTATGTGTACCTTGAGAAATCATCAACTATGACTAATGCATAAATATTGCCACCAAGGTTCATGGTTCGAGATGGACCAAATAGATCCATGTGAGGCATCTCTAAAGGTCTTTCAGTTGAAACAACATTTTTGGATTTAAAAGAGACCTTGGTTTGCTTTCCTTTTCAATCGATTGTTTAATGCATAAATCTTGTTTGCTTCATTATGCAACTCTTCAAAATCATGCAACAATTGATTATAGTCATTTTTGTGAAGAGAACTTACTTGACTTGAGGAGGATGACTCATTTTTGAATCATCATTGTCCTCCCATGCAATGTATGCACGTCTCTCCTTTGGCTTCTTTTCCTTTTTTCTATCAACAATCTTCTCCTTTTCTTTGTTAGCATTTGGACATTCAATTTTGATATGTCCTTGTTTTCCACAGTTATAACAAGTAAAATTAGAAGTATTATTTAAATCAACTTGTTTAGAATTGTACCTCCTTTGGTTACCTTTCTTACCTCTTCCTTTGAGAGACATCCCAAACCTTTTGACAAGCAAATTCAGATTTGTATTCTCACTTGATTCAGTCACTTACTCATCTACTTCTTCATTGTTCTTGATGCTTGACCTCAAGGCTATATTCTTCACCTTTTTCTCACTTGACTCTAACTCATTTAGCCTTTGCATCTCAATCTCATGCTCCCTTAACTTGCCAAACAATGCAATTGTAGTCAAAGTGGATAAGTCTCTTAATTTTGAGATATTCGTGACATTTGGTTGCCAAGATCTATCAAGACACTTCAGCACCTTGATGTTTAACTCTTCTTTGTCAAATTCCTTACCCAAACCCATGAGATGGTTGATTATGGGAGTGTATCTCTTTTGTACATCCGCTATAGATTCTCCTTGTTTCATCTTGAATAGCTCATAATCTTGAATCAAGACATGCTTCCTTGCTCTCTTAACATCATTGGTTCCTTCATGGGTCACTTCAAGCACCTCCCATGTTTAGAGATGATGTGAGGATTTACAATCATATTGAGTTCTTCTCCTTTCTTCCTGAGTCCATTGAGTCCAAGGCTTATCAACCTGCACATTTGCAACAATATGATTATGAGTATATGGTCCATTTATGATTGCATCCCATATCCCTTGATTTATTGATTCAATAAAGATTTTTATCCTAATTTTCCAAAATTGGTAATTAATGCCACTAAACATCGGGGGTCTATGAATTGAGGCATCTTCAACAAAGGGTAACTTGTTTTCAGCCATTTCAAGTAGTTCAAAAACAGATTTATGACCTTACTTGAGCAAATTTCAAGTACCTAGTTCAAAAACCAATTGTTAGTTTTGAAATGGTGGAAATGCCAAGAAGGGGGGTGAATTGGCTAGTTAAAAATTTAGGCTATCTTTGAAAGCTAAAAACTACCTTTAATTGAATCAATTAGATCACCAAGTTAGGATGCAAAAGCTATTGGACAGATATTTTCAATCGGTCAAAAACATAGTTAACCGGTTAATTTTACTAAACAGATTATGTTATGCTATAATCAACCGATTGAAATAGAAAAACAGTCAACTGCAATATTGGGAAAAATGCAAAAATGCAGATTCGTGCTTTAAACCAGAAATTGTGCACAAGAATGATCAAGACCAGTTTTAATTGATTATGCAAACATGCTCAATGTTGCAAATGTCATGAAAACATGCAAGAACACGAAAAAGATAATTAAAACTTAAGTTCTTTAAACTTTAAATGATTATGCAAGAGATAAGGGTTAGAGAAAAGATTGGATCATAAGATTTTTATACTGGTTCACTCAAACCTGAGCTACATCTAGTTTGTCAATTTTCTCTATTTCAACATATTTACAAAGTATTCACCATTACACTTTCAAAATAAGCAAAAACCACAAACAAGACTCTTGAATCACACAAAAATTACACCAGCATAGCAAGAACCCTCTTGCAGACCTGGAAAACCACCAGGCACACACAAAGCTTGAGAAAGATCAAACCTCGGTGGTAGTGTCGCAACCGGGATCGCGACGAGACAGCGAACCAAAAAGAAAACGGGCTTAAAAAGGATTTGGGAGTCGCCACCATAATTATTCTGGAAAACTATGGAAAACCATAAAAATAAGACAAGTCTGTGAAAAACCAGATTTTGAATCCGGGAGTCGGTTACGCGTAGGAAAGGTGTTAGCACCCTACCGCGCCCGCCCGAGGACGGTACCTTTAATTAAAAATGCAAAGTTGATATGGTTTTCAAAATGTCAATTTTCCCCCAAAACAATGAAACAATAATATTAAAAAGAAACAAAAATATTTTTTAAGTTTTTGAGCCCGACAAGGGCTGACCTTGGGCCTACGTATTCTCATTAAAAATGAGAAATCAGGGCTATGTAGTTCTTAAAAAGACGTTTTGCTTGAAAATATTTATATTTTTGTATTTTGAAAATTTATATTTTTTTTTGGTATTTTTAGTTGAAGATACGTGTCACACGACGCGAACGATCGGACATACACTAAAAGAGAAAGAAAATAATTTTTTGGTATTTTTGAAAACTATTTGGAAGAAAGTGTCACACTACGCGTGCGGCCGGACAGACACAATAAAAATAAAAGAGAACTTTTTATTTATTTATTTTTATTTATTTTTATATATTTTAATTTTTATAATTTTCAAATATATAATAAAATAAATAAATAAATAAAAGGATGAAATTATTTAAAAGGATAGAAGTGGAAAACAAAATATGGGAGTACATGAGTGATTAGTGGGGGTGCACAAAGTAAACACAACTCAACAAAAATAACACAATGACATAAGGGTGCGGGTAAGTAAAATGGGGAGTGTAGGAAGAACAGTGAAACAGGCCCAATTGAAATACAAGGAAGGGGTGCATGCAGTATGGGCAAGAGTGCGCAGAAAAAATACACAAACAATCCAAATCAAATGAATGGAGGTGCAGAGATAAGAAAAGGAGGTGCGCTGTGTAACTTCTAATAGATCCAAAACATAAACCAGGAGGGTGCGAAGACCGAAAGAGGAGGGTGCGCAGAGCAAAAGTGGGCTAATCCAATTTATTGGAAATAAGGAAAATGAGAAACCTAATTTTAATTCAAGCCTCCCTTCTCTTCACTTCACCAACGACAGCTCTTCTTCTCTCCTCCCGAGCCACCAAGACCCCAGCCGCATGTGCCACTGCGGCAAGTCCCACGGCTAGCGAGACGCACCGTCGTCGACGCCAGCCTCCACCGGAAGCATCGCCGGCGGGAACCCAACTCCCCAAAACGCTCCCTTCTCGTTTTTCTCCCGCGTGTGAGATAGGTCGGATCCCGGAGCTCCGCCGTTGCACACCATGCTGCTCCAGCCTCGTGTTCGTCAGCTCCGACCGCAGCGACCTGGACTGCCGCCACGACGTCATTGCCGCTCGCAGAGAGCACTGTCCGAGATGCCAGCTGCTGCCACGTTTCTCTGCTCAAAGCTCTGACTCGCCGGCGGCTTCCTCCCGTGGTTTCTCTGTTTCTGATTGGAGGTATGTGATCGGGGAAGATAGGAGAGTTTGGTGTTGTTCGGGATGTAACAGAACACGAAGAGTGGTGGTGAAGTATCTGCTTGATTTTCTGATTACAAATCAAAGGTGATGGTGGATTGGGAAATGATAAGGTTGTAGAGGATGGAGGTGAGGGCGTGATGCTGATGATGGCGAGATAGATTGAGGGTGAAGTGGTGGAATGGAGCGTGATTGGGTGATAAAGGTTGCAGTGTCTGGACTTTGTATTTTCATGTGTTTTTTGCAGGTGGAAGATGAGTGTGGAGTACGTAATAATGGGGGAATTGGTGAATGGACAATAGCCGTGAATATAGGGGTGATGGAAGCTCGTGTGTTGTTGGCTGCCTTTGGGGAATGGAGACGGTAGGGATAAATGGAGGTAATCTGTGGCTATGGGATTCGGTTGGGAAGTGACTGTGGTGGGTTAGAAGGTAAAGCTAGTCATGTTACGTGTGTACAGGTGGAGGGAGGAGAATAGAATGGTGAAGGTGAGGGAGGATGGAGTGTATTACGTGATATTGATGTAGTCGTTGTAGTTGGACTCTGATTCTTTGTTTTTTTTTTTTGTTTTTATTTAGATGGCATAAGCACATTGTAAATGGAGACCACAACATCACAATAGAAGCTTATGAATCAACAAGCAAAAGAACACAACATAACAGAACATCATATTCGGTCATTTAACCATGCACAACAAGTCACATTTTCAGTTCATATTCACGGCAGCGATACTTACCTCTTGATGTTCCTTCACTCGTATTGCTCCTTTCTCTTTTCACTGTTGCTTTTGTCTTTTTCTCCCAAACCTCTGTGATCTCCCCCAACTCTCCTTTTTTCGTTGCCCCGCTATCCCTTTCTCTGCAGAAACAATATTTTGAAAATATGTTTTTCTCCCCCCAGATAGCTTTTTTTTCTTATATTTATGAGATCTCTGTTACTGGTTGAGAGACGTAACGTAAAAGGTGGGAAGTGGCGGGTTCTTCCCCTTGCCTAATCTCCAGAGTCACTCTCCCACTCAATCAGTCCATGTAGATGCAACTATAGTATAGTGATTTCCATTTTTGTGTGATAAGTAGCCGCAATTCAATTGATGCACACGTCTCCAGGGGTACCAAATGAGGAAATCACTAGTCTAATGTGTGCAGAAAATTAAATGCCTATGCCTTCCTTTTTTCAAATCTTTGTTCTATTTTTTTTTTCTTCTTTTTTTTTAGATATGTTTTTCCTTCCACTTTTTGTTAATCTGTTTCTCTTTCCACTTTTTTTTAACCTGTTTTTCCTTTTTTCTTTTTTTTTTAAAAATAAAATAAATAAATAATAATAATAATAATAATAATAATAATAAAATAAAATAAATAAATAATAATAAAAAAAAATAAAATAA
>Ga0214544_1003516_pt1 | contig 32290 bp, 9 predicted proteins | sample CNSS3metaG_FD_160074 | JGI IMG/M metagenome (GOLD analysis project Ga0214544, IMG submission 160074) | Root nodule microbial communities from cowpea collected in UCLA plant growth center, Los Angeles, California, USA - CNSS3 | ecosystem: Host-associated > Plants > Roots > Nodule | place: USA...
TTTTATTATATTATATATAAATTAAATTTTAAAAATAAAATTAAATAATATATATTTTTAAATTGTGTTTTTTATTCTTAGTTTTGTTTTTTTTTTTTATTTTATTTAAAGTTCTATTTTTAATTTTAATTGTTTTTCGTAATACGTTATATAAAAATAAGAGTTCGATATATATATATATATATATATATATATATATATATATATATATATATATATATTTCGAAATTTGGTAACTGTTTGTATTGAATTTTAAAATTCGATAATATTTTTAACTGAATTTTGAAATTCAATAAATTTTTTAACTATTTAAAAATCTGATAATGTTTTTAAACGTCGAAATACTGTAACGTTCCAACTATGATTTCTTTTTTTAAAATTGTTTGAGGGATGCGGTTGGCAAGTATTATAAAAATAATAAAAATCAAAAAATTATTTAAAAGTTTTTAAAGAATTTGGAAGTATTGAAAAAATTCTTGGGGTGGATGAAGAAGCCCATCAGAAAAGCAAACGGAAACCCAATTTTTTCACAAAAATAATGGGTCTACGAAGGGGTTTTTATTCCTGCACCCTTAATTTTACTTCCTACACCTCCAACTTTTTAATAGTTACCCGTTTTCAGAAACCGGTGTTACTGGCATTCATAAATCAGTGTTTTCGACTTTCAGAATCTGGTGTTACAAACTTTCAGAAGCCGATGCTACCGATTTTTGGAACCCGATTGATTTTTAGGATGCGGATGTATCGGTTTGCGAAATTCTATTTGGACAATTTTAATTTTTTTTGTACTTTGTTGTGTTATTAGTTGGCGACCCTCAAGCCCTTGTTGACAATCCATAAGTTGTTAGAAAAGTGAAATAGGAGTACCAAGAATGACTTGAATATCCTCGAGGTCCATATGATACCTCCTTACTTAGTAGTTATTAAGATCATATGTTCATGCTTCCTCATCTACCTATAATGGGAAAATTTTGTCCTATCTATGGCACCACTAATTTGGTTGTTAGGGGTATTCCACACGAGCTTACGTGTTGGATCTTATTGAGTGTATAATTTAAATTTTTTCGGACAAGAGTGGAATATACGTTAGTGTCTCATACCTATTGTTGTTAAGTGATCTTATGACATGTGGTGGATATGCATGCTGAGTCGTTGCATTGGTTCACATGTACCCAACGTTGCCATGACATCCCAAATAATGTACATGTACCGAGAAGAAAAAAGTCATCAGACAACTTACGAGTGAGTAACTTTATTTACAGAATCATTATAACATTTTCATTAGATAACATTCATATGTTTTTACTTGTTACCCTTGCAAGATGCACTAAGACGCATTGCGAGCATTGTACAGATGATGGTTGTGAAGAACGTGCGGAGAGCAGTTGAGGAGATCAAAATGTTTGTGGTCGATGTTGATCTTTATTAGGGATGACAATGAGCGGGGCAAGACGAGTTTCACTATGCCATACCCATCTCCAATCTTTATATTTTTAAATTATAATATTTCGTCGTGGTTGTAGTATGTCATGAAAGTTTGTTTTATTAAACTTCAATGTTACTCGCTTTCAGAATCTGGTGTCACCGACTTTCAGAAACTGGTGTTACCGGTTTTCAGAATCCGGTATTACCGATTTTCAGAATCTGGTATTACCGGCTTTCAAAATCTGGTGTTACGGACTTTCAGAATCCGGTGTTACCGACTTTCATTCTTGGGGTGTCGGCTACAAACATATTCAGTTTTATAATTTATAGTTTTTTGAAGGACAAAATGGTCTTCACACTCAAACTTGGAGGTACAAGAAGAAAAATTGGGGATAGCACTTGCGTGTTCACAGTTTTTAATTTTCACATAGATTTGAGTTAAGATCAATAATATTTACTTTTGACATATATAATTAATTTTTAAAATAATTGTCAAATAAAATAATTTTTAAAATAACAGTTAAGGATAAACTGTTTATAAAATAATTAATTTTTAATATAATAGTTATGGATAAAACTGGAAAAATAAAATGTGGACACAAAAGAAAAAATCTGTTTATATATCGTTAATTTTTAATTTTTTTTTTTGTTCTCTTAAATATCTTTAATAAACAATAGTTTTTATTATGTATTTTAATAGCATTTATCGCCTATGCATAGCAAGTTTGTACATTTTGTGAATGGTTTCATTGCATGAATATCTTATTTATTTTCGCAGATAAAAGAGAGAGAATCAAATTGTTGTAATTTGTATTTTCATAATTTATCCTATTTTATCGTAACAAAATATTATTTAAGAGTAATATTAGTAATAATTTTTCAAACATATAAATCGTTCCAATCTAGATACTTTTAGTACTGAACATGTTAAATATATAATTGAAATCAAATAAAATAAGTCGATATTTTTGTATTCACGAGTAGAAAGAATTTGAATACTTTTGGAATAATTGCATTTTTTTTACGAAACCTAAGTTACCATATTTCATTTTTAAAATATATATTTTTCTACGAGAGATTACTTTAAAAGTGATAAAAAGGGTAGGAAAGAGATTAATTAGTGCAGTTGAGCGTGTCCGGGAATATTATTATTTTTGGAAAAATTTAAACAAAGTTTATAAATTTGGAAACAAAGCTTGATTTAATAATTTAAACAATTAGTTTTTAATCACGTGATCAAGTTTAATTTAAAAGATTAAAAATATAAGCCAAAAAAATATAAGTTCATCTGAAAAAAATATTGTAATAAAGGAAATTGAATTTTATAAGAGGCAAAAAGTTGGACAATTTCCTTATGTTATGCTGAAAGAGACAATTTTTTCATACTAATATTTTTCATGCAATCGTCTTTGTCACTCACTTTTTTATCTTCACTCTTTCGCATGTACCTTTTCAAAGAAATGGGTCCAGAAATCTTTTTTTTTTTCTTCTCAAGTGCAGTATCTTTTGTGGTTGCCAATTTGAAATAGAATTATGATTTTTTTTTTGTTGGATTGCCCATGTGTTTCATCACTAAGAATAAAATAATTAGTTAAATATGTTTTAGGTTGGTGCACTTTTTTTTTTGTTTTGTTGAATTTTGTTTTTTTCTCCTTTATATTTTAAAATTTGACTAATTAGTTACCAAACTTAAAAAATATGTAAAGTTGATTTTTTCTATAAATTTTGAGTTAAAAGAAAGGAGAAAAAATGCTTGAAAATTTTTGTAAAAGTATAGAGTTTAAATATTCAATGTCCCGGATAAGTTAATTGCTATAAATTTGAAAAATCAAATTTTATATAAATAGTATGATAAGTTGTTACATAAGTTATAATTTTTTTTATAATAGATTTCAATTTCTTATGTGTAAACTTATTTAGAGTTTATATATATATATATATATATATATATATATATATATATATATATATATATATATATATATGGATACGGGTTTGGTTTGACCCCATATTTTTTATTTTTTGTTTTTAATAATTTTATTCATATGAAAAATGATTGGTATATTTTTATATATAGTAACGTTTAACGTAAATTTAAAAAAAATATCACCAAATGTTAAATTTAGTTTATCATATATTATACTAATTTAGTTCTTTTTGTAAATTTTATAAACTCAAACTAAATACTAAATTCAAATATAAATAAACTAAAAATAAATCTTTTAAAAGGTTACAAATTTAATTCTTCAATTTGAAAATACAAGGACAAAGAACAAATTTTTAAGAAAATACAAAAATCAAAAACATTTTTCGAGAAAAATAAAACGGAACAACAAATCTGAAGAAAGATAGAAATAGTTATGTGGAGGAAGTTTGTGTTATGAATAGTTCTAAGAATATTAAAAAGATGAAAGTTAAAATTAATTTCTATTCGACGCAAAACAAATTAAAAATTTTATATTAAAAATTTTCTACAAATTAACTTATATCTGGTCTTAATTTATGAAGAAAGTAATTTTAAATTCTTAGACATTTTAAAAATATTTATGAATAATTTATGTAAATATATCGAAGATTAAAATATAGTGAGTCAATGGAAAGATCACGTTGAATGATTTTATTTAATTTATTTCGTTTCTTTTCAATATTCAGCCTTAAAGACCTAAGTTAAATGTATTATAAAATCTTAAATACTTTTTAGTACATTACATCCTAATCCAAAATTGAAAATTTTATTTGATAATCTATCTATAATAAATTTTTGCATCGAATATAAAAAGTTAGGAACATAAATTTGGCAATGTAATTAAAATAATAATAAAGAAGCTAAAATATGAATTTTAGGTCAATGTCTTGGAATGGGAACACAGTGCCAGATCTCGTCTATCACAATTCCCGCACGTGATCATTTCATCGATGTTTCACATTTGTCGTTGTCACTTAAAATAATAATAATTCTTTTAAATTAATTTAAAATCAGTTCAAACTATTTTGATAGTTCTTTTTCTCTGGGGTCTGTTTATGTCCGCAGACAGAAGAGACTAATATAAGATCGACAAAGAATTAAACAAACCACATGCAAAACGAGAAACAATAAATATAAAAAATCATAAAATAATCCTTTTAAATCTTTTACACAAAAGAAAAAAAGGTTTGCTTATAAATAAGGTATATAATGAATTATGGATACTTACTATTTTATTAATGATTATGTTTTTAAATGATGAATTAAAGCAATAAATTAATTTAAATTTTCACAACATGTAAAGTAATTTATTTTAATATACTATCATTTAAAAATATTCACTTTGAATTACATTTTTAAAAGTTTAACATTTTCACATTAATTTTTTTTTTAACATTTTATTTCACAAATGTGATCTTTTTAATAAAAATGGGTTGATTTGTTTTGATCTATTTATTACAAAAATGAGTTAATTTATTAATTAAGTACATGGCAAAAACAATATACTAACGATTTGACTTTTTTTTTTTAACTTTTATATTATTTCTAAAGTTATAATATATATATATATATATATATATATATATATATATATATATATACTTATTTAAATAATTTTTTAATAATTTGATTAAATATTATTGTAAATTTATAATAAAATGTAATAATAAAATTTAAAATATTAAGTTTTAAAATATTAAAATTTCAATAAAATTTTATTTAAAATATTTTTAATCAAATTTTATTATTGTAAATTTTATAATAAAATGTAATAATAAAATTTAAAATATTAAGTTTTAAAATATCAAAATTTTAATAAAATTTTACTTAAAATATTTTTAATCAAATTTTATTGTTGTAAATTTTATAATAAAATGTAATAATAAAATTTAAAATATCAAAATTTTAATAAAAATTTATTTAAAATATTTTTATCTAATTATTAAAAATTTATTTTTAAAAAAATATATAAAAGTTTTAAAATTATATAAAAGTTAGAAAAAAAAATAGAGAAGTCATAGTAAACCTTTCTTGCAATATAATTAATTAGTAAACTTATCCATTTTCTAATAAATGGGTCAAAGTGACTATTTTTTAAAATAACCTACAAATGTCTTTCAAAATATATACTATTCAATTTATTATATTACATAAACATTTTTTATTTATCTTTTTTAATTCAAATAATTTTATTTATTTTTCACTTTCTCATCTATTCAATTAAGTGTTTAAGATATTACATTTCTGGATCCATAATTTTCAGTTTTTTTTTTCTTGAAAAATATGTAAGGGGTTGAAAAATATATAAGGGATTGCTAAGCGAGATATATTTATTTTTTTTAGGATGAAAGACTAAATAATAAGAATAACATGAAATTCTTCCTTTTACTTTTTTTCTTCTTCTATAAATAGTGCTAATATCAAAATATTGGGGTTGATTACAAGTGAAAGAAAAAAAAGTTCCCAAATACTTTTCTTATCTCTTAGTCTTCTATTGAAAAAAAGTATTTTATTACCTTCAATAAGTTATATCATTTAAGAGCTAAGACAAGATTAACATCATATACTTTTTTTTTTCTTAATTCACAGAAATACCTTACAAAAAGTAAATCGTGACGAAAACTTTGAAATTTGACCTACTTCACCCAAAAAAGTATCATCAATATCTTGTTATAGTCATTTTGAAAACACACATATCTCAATGCTCTCTTTATAAATTAGCAAGACTATTAAAAATATATGATAACATTACTTTTATAATTTTCCTTGACCGTTACATTGGAATTAAAAGGATTTGGATAATAAAGTGATTAACATTGGGTTTTATACTAATATGAAAGGATATTAAACCCTATTTAAGAATTTGGTGACGTGCTTATGGATTACCGACTCAACAGTGCAGAGTGTAGGCGAAATAGAAAAGCTGCGGAAAAGCACGTTTTGAAAATTTTGGGTCCCACGAATAAACAAAAGAAAAGACGAATAAATAGGAAAGATGCGTAGAATTAAAAAAAGCACGTGGAGTTAGGATTCACATTACTAATGAGTCCATTAAAAATTGAGATCTTAAGCTTATGGCTGTGGCCATTCCAACACTACACCCTCTATTCCATTCAATCAACCACTCAACCCTTTTTTGTCTTCTCATAATTAATTCTCTGTTTTTTTTATTTATTTCAATATTGGGAAAAATAAGGTATGCATCTGTTAAGTATTTTTTTATATTATAATCATTGAATTATAAAATAATATGAAAGGTGATTTTTTTTTTCATTTGTATAATCATCTTATTAAAAGTTTGTGATAAGATGATTTTTAAATAGTTGGCCGTGTAACAAAATTATATTACTATTGTTTTAAAATAGGCTTTTTAGTACAAATGTTTTATTCTAGCCTGTGAATAATACCTTACTAGAATTTAATATTTATGCATTTAGTTTATTTTGATAACATTTAGCTTTTCTAGACTAAGAAGAATAATTTTAGTCAGAGAAAAGCTTATTATATATAGTTCTATAAATGCTGTTTGTGTCATTCTCCATTTCAAACTAAAGTTTCGTCTTTATAATAGGTGTAATGCTTTGATGCAATAGTTTTAATCGGAAAATAATACTTTGTAAGTTTTACCTCTTAGTTATTAATTGAAAAGAAAATGACAGGATTTGACCTTCTAAAGCAGTGAAAAGGTATATTTTAAGGGATAGTTAAATTATAAAACTATAAAAGAATATGTGATGATATATAAAGAAGATGAAAAGGCAAGATAACAACTATATCACCAAATTAATTCCTTAAGCTAATTATGAGTAGTTAATTTTTCTGAAACATAATAGAGATTCGTCTAAGTCAATTACTAAGATGAATTGATAGATTTTTTAGGGACGATTCATCATGAAGATATAATTAAGGGTAGTCCTTTTAAAAGATTCAAAGGAGTTTCGATTCTCCTAATGTTTTTATTTTTTTAAATTTATATATATTTTAAAATTATATTCATATATTATTTTATTATTTAAATTAATTTAGTTTAAAAATGCTTTTTCAAAATTTGAAAACTACGTTTTCTTTTTTTTCTTTAGTTGTTTATTGTTCTTTTTTATTTGGTTTCTCTCTTCTTTGTACCTCTTTTTCTCACATCTTCTTTCTATCTCAATTTTCAACTCAATTTCTCATCATTTTTAAAATCAAATTGCACAAAGGCGAAATTAAGGAGCTAAGAAACATTTTGCATTGAACAATTTCTTCTTTTGAGTAGGTTGATTTTTTACCTTTTTTTTTTGTTCGAAACAATATGTTTTCCTTTTATATGTGACTTTTCTACATTATAGGCAGGGATATCTATTTGTTACAGATGAGAAAATCATTATTAATCAAACTCTTCTTTGTGTAGATGGAGTTATTTTAGGTTTTGAAGTTGTGTAAGGGAAAAGATTGTGTAAGGGAAGAACAATATTAGGAATCTATTTAAAGTAAGGGAAGTTAATCATTTAAAGTTGTTAATTTTCTTAAAATATCAAGTTTTGGTTTTGGTTTTGAGATTTATGTTGGGGTATTCACAATTTTTTTTCCTAAATAGGTGTGAGGTGACAAATTCATATTAGAAAAATTATGATAAAGAGTAAAAAAAATTGATTTTTTTTTCAAGAAGAAGACTTGTGATGAAGATGAAAAAAATGTATCTACGTCAACTAAACTTGAGAAACTTTATGAGAAAATGACAAAAAGCTCTCTAAAGTTCCTAGAGTTACATATAATGAATTTAAAAATTCCTTAGAATGTGATTTGTGATTCGTAAGTCGGGGAAGCATCCTCAAATTTGACAATATCCACCAAATCAAATTGACAATGGACGAAGGACTTATATAAATTGAGGTCCATATTATGACTCAGTTTCTATAGCTACAACTGAAAGATATTTTTCTGCAATGAAAATAATCAAGAACAAGTTGAGAAATAAGATGAATGTTGAATTCTTAACAAGTAGTATGATAATCTATATTGAAAGGGATATTGTAACAAGTTTTAATTCTGATTCAATTATTTAAGATTTTAAGTTATTGAAATAACGTAAAGCAACACTATGATCAAAGGTGATTTGTTCTTTTTTTAATATATTCTTGTTGATGATAAACTTTATGTTTCACTTTCATACATATTATTGTATATTTTGTTGGATTCTATTATCATGTGTGTTTGTTTTAAGTAGAGAAAATGATGAGAGGAAATGAAAACTTCTTTTTTAATTAGAAAAAAATAATTTATAAATAAAAAATATAACTTGGCCCTTTAAATTTTTGCCCAAGTTCCGTCACTAGATATAATATCAATGAAATATGACTCATGAAAGATTGACATCATTTTCAACCCAAAAACATTAAAATAAGGGTTAAATATGATTTTGGTCTCTTAACTTTTAGTGAAAATTGAAATTAGTCCTTCTTGGAAACTTTGGTCCAATTTAGTTCTTCAACTTTAGAAAAACGTGGATTTAATCCTTTTAACCAAATTTTGTTAAATTTATTTGACGTTTTATGCATTTCATGATAATATTTGAGTTTATTTACACCATTTGACACATTTTCGCTTCAATGATGTTAGCTAAGAAACATATTTGAAACATCAAATAAACTTAAAAAAAATTGATTTGAAAGACTAAATCCATACATTTAAAAAGATAATGAACTAATTGGTTTAAAGTTTCCAAGAGGGACTAACTCCAATTTTCACTAAAAATTAAGAGACTAAAACATATTTAACCCTTAAAATAATCTGTTTATAGGTCTTCCTTTTATAAGGTACTCAACTTTTTCATCTCTGTCCAATACAAAACTTAGACTCAATTTTCAACAAAGTTATATGTTTTTTTAATCAATAATAAAAAATTAGGTTAAATATGTCTTAGTCCATAAACTTAGACGCAACATTGGAATTTGTCTTTGTCTCAAACTTTAATACAATTTAGTCCTCAAAATTTTAAAATTAATAAATATAGTCATTCTAATCCAATTGCACGAACCTTTTTTGATGTATTAAACGATGTTTGAGATTGACGTTTAAGTTGTTTACATTTGACACATTTTAACTCAAATGCAGGTTTGAAACACATTTTAACACGTAAAAAAAGTCAAAGTTATAAATTAAAATGACTGTATCCATTATTTTTTAAAATATGAGAACTAAAATATATCAAAATTTGGAATAGGAACAAATTCTAATTTTATGTCTAAATTTAAAAACTAAAAACATATTTATTTAATCATAAAAAGCTAATATAATATTAAGAGTAGACTTAATACCTAATTTGGTCCTTTAATTTTATTCGAATTTTTAAAAAGGCCCATAATTTTTCATTTGTTCAATTTAGTCCTCAAATTTCTTAAAAATGCTCAATGTAGTCCTTTCCATTAAATTGATGCCACATCCGTACATCGTGTTATTGTCACATGATAGTGTTTGTTTTCAATTTAGTCTCTTATTTATAATTTTGATCATCTCTTCTTTTAGAATGAAGAAATTTGGTCCTTCTTCAATTTGAGACCAAACTAATAATTAAACTTAATTACAACTTATATAAACATGTTAAAATATTTTTCAAACATTTATATAACAAATTATTCCACCTAAATATTCAAATTATTCCACCTAAAAAAAATCTCTATTTAAACTTATATATTTTTTTAAAATATTAAAAATATAAAAAGTGATACTTGTAATTTTTAAATGCTCAATGTGACAAATATTTTTAATTTGACAAATGACACTTTATATTTACATTTTTTAATATTTTTAAAATACTATAAGTTTAAATAGGATTATTTTTATGTAAAAATGTAATAATAAAATAATTTGAATTTAGATGGAGTGATTTGATATATAATTTTTTTTAAAAAAATTTTATATATATATATATATATATATATATATATATAAAAGTTGTAATTAAGTTTAATTACTAATTTGGTCTTAAATTTGAGAGAGATCAAATTATTTCATTTTAAGAAAAAAGATGACCAAATTGGAACAAGATTATAAATAAGGAGAAAAAATTATAAACAAACACCGTCAGCTGACAATAACATGATACATGACATTCTACGGACACGACGTTAACATCAATTTAACATAAAAGACTAAATTGAACATTAAAAAAAAATTAGAAAACTAACTTTTGAATAAATAAAAAATTAGAAATCTTTCTAAAAATTCGAGTAAAATTAGAGAAGATTAAGCTGCATATATCCTGACTCTACAAAACATATACCATTTAATTGTGAATAAACGATCTTTATACAGAAAATCAATATTGAGTTGTCTTATAACTCACCTACAGAAGAAATGTTACATTATGCATTTATTGAATTGATATGTAATGATGAAAACAATAAAAATCTCTACTATTATAATGATTAAAAGAAGTTAGACATGAAAATAATAAACGCCATTTCAATACATTTATAATTTGTTACACTTGGTTCTCCCATCAACAATTGAAATTGTTTTTATCTTTTTAAACTAGTTGCTTCAAAATGAGTTGCCCACTTTAACACAAAATGTAACATATATTTACCTAACTTCGTGATTCTTACAAATGAAAATTTCTACAAAATGAGTCGTACCCATATTACCCAATTTTAGTTTTTACATAAAGAGATTGAGTTATATACAATTCTCACACTATTTAATAAATTTTAATTAAACAATTTATTTCACAATCTATTGATAGGTTTCCTTTTTTTTTTAGAACATTACATCTATTTTTTTTCTTGGTTTAAATAGTTAGATGATACTCACTTTTATTTACATGTGTTAATTTGGTATACGCTTTTAAAAAGATATCAATTACATTCTAATTTTTTAAAAAGTGTCTCAACTAGGTCTGAATTGAAAGAAATATGTATATTATTAAAAATGATATACTCATATATTTTATTGAAAATGACGTCATAACATATTATATTTTTATAATTGTTAACCTATTTTTATTATTCATGATTTTTATCATTAAATTTTATTTTGAAAACAATTTAATTGAGATATTTTTTTAAAAGTTGGAATGTAATTAACACATCTTTAAAAACGAGTATCAATCTGACATATTTGAACAAAAATGATATCATACGCCAACTGATTAATTTTTTCTTTTTTATATAAATCATGTTCGCTGACGAAACTATGAATAAGATTCAAGCACATAACACTTATAATGGTTAATCCTTGTATTGATGCTTGCAAATAGCATAAAAAGCCACAGATTCGTACACATCCATTTGAGTTTAGATTTTAATGATGCTCATTCTTATCAAATACTCAACATTGTTCACATTTTTAATCACCATCACAATCATAATCTTTGCTTTTCCCTTTAGTAAAAATCTGATTATGAAACCACTAATTTCATTGGCACTGATGCCAAAAGCAAGATATGGTGATGCTAATCTCACCTTTTCAAAGTCCTTAGTTTAATTATTCTTAATGCATGCATCTGCGCCACTCCTTCCACGCGTTATAATTCATTTTCTTAATTCATTTCAAGACTTTTATGACATGTAATATTTTGTTTTCCATATTTGCATTCCTTTTTTCTTCTCTTCATTATAGTTGTTAAATACAGATAAATGTTCACTTTTTTTCTTGATTGTGTACACGGAAACAAAATCACGATTTGACTTAAAAGAATAAAAAACACGTTTGGAATTTTCTGTACACAGATAACAAACAAAGCATCATGCTTTCAACATACAGAATGTACATTCAAATTTTAATGTACTTTCTCCAAAAGCCAAATTTCATCTCTAAATAAATGGACACGTTAGGACAAATCAAGCCACAATTTTTAGAGTAAATTTAGTTTGATAAGACTTATACTTTTGGATTTAATTTATGATAACAATATTAATAATATGTAATAAATAATTACATCAAATTATATATATATATAATAGCAAGTTAAATAATTTATTTTAATTTCATTTAATACAAAGTAAAAAGTAGTATGATCTACATTTATTAATATTTAAACTTATTTATCAATTAAATATTTAATAATTTACCGAAGCTGAAGGGCAAATTTGAAAAACTTCCGATATTACTTAGATTTAAGTATTTGTTTAAAATGCAAAATCAAACAGATGATCAAATATAATAAAAACATGTTTCGTAATCTATAACACATCTAAATTAAATTAATTATATTTTAAATTATTTTCATTTCCAAATATTTTGTATAAGAATACAATTCAAATTTTATATTTTGATTTTTTTTTCATTTATGTAAATTTTTACTTATTATCATTCACTGTAAAAATGTTATTTAAATATTAAATAATGGTTGATAATTTTAAAATATAAATATTAACGATTCTTTTAGTTTATTTGAGTTGACGTTATTTTTTGGTCAAAATTGTTAAGATTTTTTTTAATTGATTTTAATAAATGGTTTTTTTTTGTCAATGGTGTTTTATTGAGTTATATCGATTGCAATCATCTATAACAATATATGAAGATGATTCTTCTTTTTTGTTCACATTTCAAAATTCCAATTTTACCCTTTAAAATATAATTATTTATTAATTTTTTGAAAATTGATCATTATTTTTATAAATTTTTTATAAAATCGTCTATCTTTGCTTATTTTCTTTTTTCTTGTTATTCTCTTATCTTTTCTGATATATTTTGCTTTATTTTTAATAAATATAATTTAATTTTATATATTAATTTAATAACATTACGATATCATCACCTATTAATATAATATTACTCATATTTTTTTATAATATTACTCATATTTAAAAAATATGTACACAGACGAGTGCATGTGTTTAAGCTAGTTTAAACTAATTTCCATTGGAATTATTTTTATGATGCCGTTGATGGAGATTTGTTTTTAATCAATGTTAATTGCAAATTCTCCTTATACCAATTGACAAAAGAACAATCATAGTTGATATTAATCATAGATGAAAGGCATGAAAGTGTATTTTTCTTTTAACTTAACAAATTATTATACTTTTACTATACTTTATAATACAATGTAACACGAGTAAAATATCTCTTCCTTTTAGAAATATCTTATATTTTTATTACACATGTACATTTTATCTCTTTATGTTTGTCACACGAATTACTCACCAAATTATAAAATGTTATTCAAATAGAATATTTCTCCTTTGCTGGCTAAAATATCTTTGCTGCCATATAGTACTTCCTTTGAACGACATTAATTAAAGTTATGTTTACACTACAATATAAAATGCCAAATGTCCTCTTTTGTTTTTCTTCACAATTTACATGCTAAGCCATTTTATACTTGCAAATGTTCTAAATAAGTTTTTAAAGTTATGTGAAGATAAAATCTACATAAAAAATATTGGTCTTATACCATGATTTATTTGCATTGGATTTTACTCAATAATATCAGTCAAAAGCTATTTTATTGATTGATAAAATTGCAGTTATAGTAGAACATACGTAAAAATAAAAATAAAAATTCAGTAAAGTCAACATTAATAAACAAAAAGGACACTTTAACAGGTTTCACATGTGCCATATCAGCCGCCTTTATCCAAAACAGTAAATTTGTGAAATTTGAGAATCAAAAGGCATAGAACGGATCAGCCAAGAGCCGTGATCTGGTAGAAATAACGTAAAAAGTAAATATTTTATTTTAGATAAATATTTTTTTAATTCCTAAAAATTAAAATTCGTTTAAATTTGATATATTTTAGTTTTAAAATTTTAAAAATAAATAAATAAAGTTTATTTAATTTACTAATATTAATCTTTTTTACGTGTTAAAATGAAAAGAAATTAATATCATTAAATTAAAATTATTATATCAATTTAATTTTTAAAGTTGGACACCAAGTATATCAACATTTAGAAATCACAAATATATTTTACTCTTTATTTTTTTTTATGTAAAGGTAAATCAATGAAACTCCAACTTTTTTTCGTTTCCCGAATGGTTAATTTCAGAAATATCAAATATTATTATAATTGAAAATATGTTTAACAGCTGGCGATGACCAAGATTTAGCGGATAATTCGAATTGATATATGTGGGCCCGGGTCATTCAGATCCGAAAGTGTGGTGTGGGTTATACCCACAGGATTGGATATTAATGCGGTCCACGACCATAGAAAACCGTTGAAGGGAGCATGTGAGAGACTGCCACGTAAGCAAAGCAGTCAAATCATGGCTTCAGAAGCAGACACGTGTGTGACTGTGAGTGAGATTAGTGTTACGGGTATGGAGGCATTTCCGTCACGCGCTTTTCTACTGTTACAGCACCAAATACAATAAAAGTAATTTAATAATTTGATACAACGTCACCCATGAGTCATGTGGCGCGTGTGAACTCATCCTTGTTTAATGCGTTACTTCGTGCTCTTTGGACCAAGTCTTTCTTTCTTCATACAAAGCTCATCCTTTTCGCGATAACATTTACTAATTAATATTTTCTTTCATTTTATAATAATATGAAACGAACATCAAATTAGCATTTTGAATCAGCGGTAAGTAATAAAATTAAAATTAAATTAGTAGAATAATTGTGTGAGTTAATATCTAATTAATTATTTAATTAATTTATTAGTGAGGAGAGAGTGGAAGCAGGACCCGCGTGAGAAGAGAGTAGAAAAGCGAGGAATGTGGGACTACACTTTCCTAATGTGTGGTCGGCTCCGTTTAAAATACGCGCCGTGAGTAAACACTAATATTATGATGATATCATCGTAGACAACCGCCGTTACCGTCACCGTTGTTATCCGTACCAGTCTTCGGTCTTACCCAAACACTTGCTTCTTTCTCTATATAAAACATTCAGACACCCTCCTCAACTTCATCCAAACCAAAAAACACACACAACAACACAGTCGTCAATAAAACATCAACATCATCATCATCGAAGCTGCACAAATTCCCAACACTCAACAAAGCTCAATTTAGATTATCTTTTTTCAGGTAATTGCTTTAACATTCCTCAGTGAAATGGTTTTGTTTTCTGTTTCTAAAATGGGCATACCCATCCCTTGGTTTGTGTACGTTTCTGTTTTCCCTTTCTTAACCATTCTCGAATGTTTGAATTCAATACAACATGGGTGGTTCTGTGCAATAAACATGTCGATGTATCCGATTTTTTTTTTTTTTTTTAATTTCTCTATCTTAAGAAAAAAACAAATAGTTCAGGTTTCAGCACTTGATTGTTTCTGGTCATGATTTCAGCGTTTGCTTCTTTAATTTGATTGCTTTTTTTAATGAAAAGATTACATCATGGATTTTTTTTACTACGATTTCATTGATATTAAACTATTTTTTTTATTTAATGAAGTTTTGGTTTGGATGTGATGTGAGTGATGGTAGAGGTTTGAATTAGGAGAATGATTCCTGGGTTTGGAACAATTTCTTTTGCTGTCATAGGTAGAAACCATTTTATTGTATATGCTGTATCGATATGAAAGAACAAATACGGATTATATTATTAATTTCGTAGAGGGTTTACTTCGATGTAATGATTTGGGTATAATCATCACGGAATTTTCACTTGCTGTTTGATAAATAACATGGGAGGGCCGTTGAAGTTGCTTTCTTTTGAACTTTTGATAAACTTGTGACAGTACTACGATTCCCAGTTCAGATGCTCTGCTAGTTTAACATTTTAAATACCAACAAGCTTAAACCTCTTGTTTTTGTTTTTGAGTGTTATATGTTCGTGTATGATCATTTTTCTTTTTCCTGTATGCATCACTGTAAACCCAGCCACACTCTACCTAGGCATTCCAGGCATAACTTCGATTACCTCTAGTGGTGGCAATTTTCAAACTTCATCAGCATACATTTTCTAGTGTTCGATCACTTTCTTTATTTCTTGTGTGAGCATGTCTTTATCTTCTCTACAAATTGCGGTTGCACTAGATTAGTGGTACAATGAAGCTATTATTAAAATACTCATTGGTGTCTGTCTATGTTGTTCTTGCAGGCTCATATTCTTATATTGAAACTGTTGGGGTTCCAGTCTGAAGCAAAGTTTTGAGAAGCTTGCAGAGGGTGGTGTTTTTCTGATTTGCTACTCAGATTAATAAACCTCCCCGTCACATAAATCAGCGGATGCCATCTTCATAGGATGGACTCACAACAGGTTTTCAGTTTTGGTGTTGCAAGTGCAGGATTACCTTACATACCATCTTTTCCCACTGTTCCATCCCTACCTAACAGGCTACTTGGATCCTTGAAATATGACACTGGAAACTCACCCAATTCACCCTTTTCCACTTATTTTGATTCTGACACTATTTCTGCATTGAGTGACAGCCAGGAGCAATACAGCCCCGGAGAAATCCTCTCTGGTGTCAGCTCCTCTTGTAACTCTTCACTGGAAGCCAACCAATATATGTATAAATCAATCTCTTCTGTGGATTTCATAGACAATTTCCCTCTATACTCTGCCTGGAACAACTCTCTTCCACAGAATGTGAATAGTAATCAGAAAATCCAACACGCTTTGCTAGAGCTAGAAACTGCTCTGATGGCCCCTGATGATGATCAAGTTACCACACCAAATACATTGGCTGAGAGCAGCAGACCAATGGCATCTGGCCACAGATACAGGTCCTGGAGGCATGAGAACGATGGAGCACAATATGCTCAGCCATCATATGCTCCCAGCAGTAGGCTGTCAAGTGAAGTTGTGCATGTAGAGAAACGCCAAAAGTTGATGGAGGAACCATCACTACAAGCTTTCCCACCAAACGATTTGAAGCAACTGCTGATTGCATGTGCCAAAACCCTTCATGAAAACAACCTCAAAGATTTTGATCAGTTGGTAGGAAAGGCTAGAGATGCTGTGTCCATCAATGGGGAGCCGATCCAGCGGCTTGGCGCTTACATGGTAGAAGGGCTTGTTGCAAGAAAGGAAGCGTCTGGGAAGAGCATCTATCATGCCCTTAGGTGCAGAGAGCCTGAAGGTGAAGAATTACTCTCTTACATGCAACTTCTGTTTGAGATTTGCCCCTACTTGAAATTTGGTTACATGGCTGCCAATGGAGCCATTGCGGAAGCCTGCAGAAACGAGGATCGCATACACATCATAGACTTCCAAATCGCTCAAGGATCTCAATGGATGACACTTCTTCAAGCCCTTGCAGCAAGACCAGGTGGTGCTCCACATGTTCGGATCACGGGGATTGATGATCCTGTTTCCAAATATGCACGTGGCGGCGACGGATTGGACATTGTTGGTAAAAGGTTGTCCTTGATGTCTGAGAAATTTGGCATCCCAGTTGAGTTTCATGGAGTGCCTGTTTTTGGTCCAGAAGTGACAAGGGAAATGCTAGATATTAGACCTGGAGAGGCTTTAGCAGTGAACTTTCCCTTGCAGCTTCATCACACAGCTGATGAGAGTGTTCATGTGAGTAATCCAAGGGATGGATTATTGAGATTGGTGAAGTCACTTTCTCCGAAGGTGACCACACTAGTGGAGCAGGAATCAAACACCAACACAACCCCTTTCTTCAACAGGTTTATCGAAACCTTGGATTACTACTTGGCAATCTTCGAGTCCATTGATGCTAGTCTCCTCCCAAGAGATAGCAAGGAAAGGATCAATGTGGAGCAACATTGTCTGGCCAGGGATATAGTGAATATCATTGCTTGTGAAGGCAAGGAAAGGGTTGAGAGACATGAACTATTGGGCAAGTGGAAATCCAGGTTAACAATGGCTGGATTCACTCAATCTCCTTTGAGCTCTTATGTGAATTCTGTCATAAGAATCCTTCTGAAATGTTATTCAGAACATTATACTCTGTTGGAGAAGGATGGAGCCATGTTGTTGGGGTGGAAGGATAGAAATTTGATATCAGCTTCAGCCTGGCATTGTTGAAACATAGCTGAAACATAGATAGGAAATACTGTGTAGTAGTAATGGTAGTAGAAGTATCATGATGATGTAAGCCACATGGTACTTGGAGGGGTTAAGCTTAAGGTTTATGTTCGCTTTCAGTGTCAGTGCTATGAATTTCATCATTGTTCTATAGGACTTTGCCGTACCTAAACATTTGTCCATATAAAGAGAGACCTAGTATATTGATTCTTTTATAAAATTTCAAGTATATCAATTGTTCTTGTTCTTTAGATATTTTGAACTTGCGCCTGAGTTTGAATTACTAATTATGGGAATCTCAAAATTTTGAACTGAGTAGCTTCACATATTTACGGATGGAAAATATTATTTAATATTTTATTCATGAATATTCACCGAATTTTATTTATATACTTTTTAAAATTTGAGTAATTAAAATAATATTATTAATTACAATATATTAATTATGAAAGAATTATTTAACAATTTAATTCTGATATATATATTTTTTGTTTAGATTTAGTAAATTAAAGTTATTTTATAAAAAAATGGTTTTTAAAATTTATATTTTAGTGTAATTTATTTAATTTTCTTTTTGTAAAAAAATTGGTATTAATATTTTATTAATAAATTTGTATTTAAATATTATTTTATCTAAACTTATATTTTAAAATTTATTTTTCGATAAATTTATTTAAATTTTAAAAATAAAATATAAAAATATTCAAATCTACAGATTTTGTTTTTCGAGTATTTAACAAGAAAAAAAAAAAAACTGGTGACAAAATAAATTTTTCTAGAAAGAGCAGGTAACATACAGGCCCTATCATACAAAAAATCTACCAGTTGTCACCTTTACATATATTCTTAGGTCATACATTTGGGGTTCCTTCTTATCTTGAAAGATAAAATTGCCAGCATAACTAATGACGGTGATGTGTATCATTTTGACAGATTTTAAATTATGCTATATATATATATATATATTATTTATTTATGTTAACTGAAAATCACAACACCGAATGTCGTAAAGAATACAAACTAAAAGAAAAATGTGTCAGATATTGACATTATCGAATGTCAACATTACTTGAAAGTAAATCAGTTAGAAAGAAAAATTAAAAAATATTTTGGGTGCAGAAGAGTGTTTGGAAACGTAGGAAGAAGCCCCAATAATAATTACTTTATAAAGTGTTTGGAAATGTAGGAAGAAGGCCCAATATCACATGAGAGTAAAGCAAGCCGGCCCAATGCCAAGTCCATAACACGTCTTATAATTGGAACTTTCTTTATGCACCCCCTTTATCTTTCGTGCATACCCTAAATTAACATATTCCCATTTTACCTTTATAAATTTATATTTAAAGGTAAAATTCTTCAATTGCAGCGCCAAACCCTTTATTTCTGTTTCAGAAAAACCCAAATCATCTTAGACCCTATCACCACTAGAGAAGGTCTGGGACGAGAGCAAAAGTTGAAAAAGGTGACTTGAAGGTTAATTTTTCATATTTTATTATAAATTTATAAGGATATAATGGAATATGTTAATTTAGGTGTGTTGGAAAAAAAACCCTTCTAATGACATTGGAATTAGATAGGCCCAAAATCTCCAAGCCGTCACATTACATTGATCAGTGATAGGCCCTAAAGATAAAATAAAGGCAAAGACAGATTGATATAAAGGCATATATGAGTATGTTGGTAAATTAAAGTTATTCTATGATATATGTATATGTTTCCTTAATATACGAATATAAAAAATATTCATAAATGTTATCCGTAAACATTCATTTATAATATTGATTTTTGATTTGTGACGAGTTTTACATATAGATATTTACGGATATGATAATTTTTGACATTTTTAAGAAAGATAGATTAAAATGAGATTGTTTAGATTAAGAAAATGATACAAAGAAATGAAAAGATTTGAAATAAAAATTTATTAAAGTTGGCCAATGATATGATAAATTAAAATATATTTAAATTGATAAGAAACAAAAGAGTACCATTGATCATAAAAGTAATTTAAAATAAAATGTAATTAATATAAATTATATTAAAATGTAAATTGTTATTTAAAATAAAAAATTAAAATTAACGAAATTAAAACAACATTAGTAAATTTTAGTTAAAATAAATTATTATATATATATATATATATATATATATATATATAATATAATAAATTAGATTTGAGTTTTTCTAACATATTTGAATCGGTCTTAAAAAAACATATCATAAGAGTGTAATAAATAAAAGAGATAATCAAAAACAAAAATAAATAGTTATAAAAAAATATAACTACTCTAACATATTATTGAAAAGTTACATATAATAAAAATTTATGTGTTATATATGTATCTTCAAATACTTTTTATGCACCTCAATTTTTATTTATTTTTTTAAATTCTCACTTTACCTTACCCCTGAGTTAAAATTAATTACTTTTTTTCTTTAACCGATTCACCTCCAATTTTTGTTTTTCAATCAATGTCGACATATGGTAGTACGCTATTTTGTTTTATGGGTGTCCATATCTAGTATCTTTTACTTTTTAAGTTTTTGCCGTTATGAATATCAACATCTGATATTATGATTTCTTTTATTTGCGGATGCTCACACTAATTTATAATTTTGTTATACAAATGTGACATCTGGAACTATTTTTTTTATTATCAGTTTATATATATACATATATACTTTTTTCAATTTTAATTCTATCTTTTAATTTGATTTTTCTTATTTACTTATTTTTTACGGTTAATATTTTAAAAAATTATTTTTATTTTTAATTTTCAATTTTTCAATTTATATTTTAAGAATAAAATAAAGTATTATTATATATGTTTAATTTTATTTATATAATTTATAAAAACTAAACAATATTTAAAAAAAAAATTAAAGTAAAAAACATAATTTTTAACAAAACTAATAGAAAAAAATAAAAGAGACAAGTTTTATATATATATAAACTGATTTTGAAATCCGTTGTTATGTTTTTATTGGACGTCAAATTCAATATATATTATTATTTTTTAATTATTTTCTTTAATTTATTTTTTTACTGTTAATGTTTTTAATTTTTTAACTTATTTAAAAAATATATTAAAAATCAAATAAAATATTTATATATTTTATAACAAAAATAAAAGTAATTAAAAAGTAAAGTATATATATATATATATATATATATATATATATATATATATATATATATATATATATATATATAAATTTTTATATATATATATTAACTGGATGTCGTCATCTAGTATATGAAAATTTTTAAATATATATTAATCCAAAATTTATAAATGAAGAAAATAAAAGGTTAAAATACCTTTTTTATTTCAATTTTCGTTAAATTTTTTTAAATAAGTTCTAATTTTGGTTTTGTGTTCAAATAGGTTACAATTTTCATCAATTTTGTTCAATTAATTCATTTTTTGCTAACACAGTTTAAATCATTAATGGCCATCAACAGTGACTGCCACGTGTCACTTCGTGGTTTTTTTGATTTTTATTATTTTAAATTTTTTTAAATTTTTTTTAAATCTGTACATGTCAACCCAATAGCGTGCCATAGGGGTTTATAAAAAATTAGTGGATTATGTGTTTCCTCATGCTGTGAAATACAAATGATGTAGAAAACACTTGAAAATATTTCGAACGGTGAAATACAAATGATATGGGAAACACTTGAAAATATTTCCAATTTTTAAGTACCATACACTTTGTCATTAATTGGCAAACACAGTACAATATTTTGCACACAAGGTTTCCCAAATGAAGATGCATAATTTACTCCAAAGTGTACTTTAGCTGTGTCACATGTTCAAGTGGGTTTATATAAATTTAATGGGTTGTGGATTCCCCATGCTGTGAAATACAAAAATGATGTAGAAAAAATACTTGAAAATATTTCGAATATTCAAATAACATACACATTGACATTAAGTGGCAAACGCAACACACATTTTGGCGCATAAGGTTAACCAAATCAAGAGAAAAAATTTATTTCAAAAGTGTATTTGACTTGGGTCACATGTCCATGGGGGTTTATAAAAATTTAGTGGGTTTTTGTGTTTCCCCATGTAGTGAAATACAAATGACGTGGAAAAAACACTAGAAAATATTTCCAATTTTTAAGTACCATACACATTCTCATTAAATGACAAACATAATACAAATGTTTGCACAAAAGGTTAACCATTTCAAAGTGTATTTGACTTGGACCACATGTCCTTGGGGGTTTATAAAAATTTAGTGGGTTTCTGTTTTTTCCCATGCTATGAAATAGAAATGATGTGGAAAAAACACTAGAAAATATTTCCTCTTTTGAAGTACTATACACTTTGTCATTAAGTGGCAAACACAATACATGTTTTGGCACATAGGGTTAACCAGATCAAGATGAACAATGACAAATAATTATGTGGTAGTTTTTTGAAGTTGACATGAGTTAATTAAAAAAGAAGCAATCAAATGTGTTCCAAGAACAAAGTTCCAAATATATTTTCAAAGTATTAGGTACCAAACATAGAATAATTATGTGGCAAACACAATATTACTTTTTCATAATTATAATAAATAAGTGGTTAAGTATGTTGTGTACGTTATGAACAACATTTACACGGTCATAATTGAATGATATTAAGAAAATGTGTAGGCGTGGACTCTTGCAATTGAGAAAAAAATAATTTAAAACCTATATTAACTATTTCTCTAAAGTATTAAGTATCAAACATAGAGTAATTATGTAACAAATGCAGTGTTACTTTTTTCATAATTATAATAAATTAGTGGTAAACTACTTTGTATACATTATGAAGAACTTTTTCGCATTCATAATTGAATGATATATACAAAATATGTAGACTTGAACTTTTGCAATTGGAAAAAAATTAATTTAAAAAATATAAATTAAATATTTTTTCCAAAGTATTAGGTACCAAACATAAGTAATTATGTGGCAAATGCAATATTACTTTTTTCATAATTATAATAAATAGGTGGTTAACTATCTTGTATACGTTATAAACAACTTTTACAAGGTCACACTTGAATGATATTTAGAAAAAGTGTAGGTTTGAACTCTTCCAATTGGGAAAAAAATAATTTAAAATATATATTTATTTTTCCAAGTATTAGGTATCAAACATAGAGTGTTAACTATATTTTCAATATGAATATGTTTAACGTGTTGTCCAAAAACTATAATTTTGTTTGCCACTTAATTATAACGTTTTTGGTACATAGTTATTGGAAATATTTTGGTATTTTTCTTGCACATGATTTTAATTTTAAATAATGGAGAAACCCACAACTTTTGTTGGATTCCACATGGATTTGTCACCTACCTCAAATACATTATGAAATATATTGTCAATATGAATATGTTTAACTTGTGCAAAAACTATAATTACGTTTGCCACTTAATTATAACATTTGTGGAACATAGTTATTGAAAATATTTTAGAGTTTTTCTTGCACATGATGTTAATTTCAGATCACAGGGGAATTCCACACCCCACAACCTTTGTTAGATTCCACATGGACTTGTCACCCACCTCAAATATAATGTAAAATATATTGTCAATATGAATCTGTTTAATCTGTTATGCAAAAACTCTAATTACATTTGCCACTTAATTACAATATGTTTAGTACATAGTTATTGAAAATATTTTGGAGTGTTCTTTTTTTCTTCACATCATTTTAATTGCATATCACAAGGAAACCCACACCCCAGACCTACCATATTTAGATGACTAACAACAAGAAGATTCTCATTTAACTGGTTTGTTTTTGTCTCTTCAAGGAGTTTAACAAAGTATTCATAGAAGACAAAAGACAGATCCAAAAACAACACTTCGTAAAAAAACCTAAAAAAAAAGTACAAAGAAAAAGGAAAACTTATCTATGATATCTTCCAAATATAAGACAAAAGTGCGATCCATAAAACAACACATCAAACTCTATAGAGAACCAATGCGAGAGAGACATAAAGCAACTTTACATGGAAGAGAAACATAAAAAGAACAAAAAAAAACTTGGGAGAAACGCGACAGAGAGAGTGGAGCGTGACAGTTGAAAAGAAAAATTGAGAAAAGACAATTTGGCAAGGGATTTCTTCCTTTCCTAGCATGGAAAATTTATTAAAATAAAAAGAATTAAAATTACTTAAATGTGACCGTCAACTTTATTAAAAGTTTGTCAAATAATGGTTTTCGAATCCTTTATTCTTCGTACACACCCTAAATTAACATATCCCCATTTTACCTTTATAAATTTATATTAAAAGGTCAAATTCTTCAATTGCTGCGCCTAACCTTTTCTGGTGGAGGTGGGGCGTGGAATTTCTCAAAACACTTCACTGAGTTAGTCAAAGGATACTAAAATAATTTTTTCACACTTTAAAAGAATTGATACGAAGAAATTAGAAAACAATACAGAAAGTACATTTCAGAAAATTTATTTCTGTTTCGGAAAACCCAAGTCAATGCTGAATAAATAATATTATTTTCTTCGGTTAGGATTTTTCTTATTTATTTTTCGACCATTTGATGATAAAACTACAATTCATTTTTATTAAAAAATGATTAATCTATTTTTTCATTTTTTAGAAGAAAAAATACTGACATTTGAATATTTATCAAGCCATCGAATTTGAATGAGACGATCCACACAATTAAGCACGTAATTTAAATACTTTTGATACAAATTCTCAACATTGAAGAATTGTAAACTATTTGTAATCTACATCATTGGAAGGTATATAGTAGAAAAACAAAGACTTTATTTTTTATTATAATAAAGATAATAGCTACTTGAGGTAATAGAAGATATAAAAAGTAACAAGTTACAGATAAAAAGAATGTAGGGTTATATGTGATTATATAAAGTGGAGCTTATGAAGCATTTGCATTTTGATAAAATTAGTGATACGAAAAATGATAGTATTATAATCAGAATATTGTCCTTACACAATCTTACAATGACATACCAACAACTTTCTCATTATTCTTCAGTTGGATCAGAGTCATCCGCAATTATCATTATTCTTATATATCTATAACACCAAACTCAGTTAACAAATGTAAGCATTCATATCTATGTTAATAAATTCATTACATAGAAGAAGTTCTCTAATTTAAAAAATACGTGATGTTCTCCCATTCAAACCATGCATGTAATGACACCTCATCATTATCCTGTTCTCACTTCTGCTGACATTAGTTGCATAAATTATATAAATTTTTCTACCTTCATCTCACATTATGGGTTGAATTAATCAAACTCTGATTCATATTTATGCTTTGTTTGTGTTTCATTAAAATTATACCTTGTATGATGCATGTAAATCTCATTTCTTTTATCAAAGCTATGACCATACTCCAAGACTCAATAGTACACAAATTTTAATCAACTTATCATATTTTTCACAAAAAATCTGGACATAATTTTTTATTGATGTCCAAGTGACATAAAATATACATAAGCATGTACCTCAAGATTAACGCAAAAAGCAAAGAACAAAAATTCATAAAATATATGAAATTTACATTATGACATATATGTAATAATCAATATTAAAAGGTGATCATAATCTTTTGAAATTGTCCAACTAGACAATTCAAGATTTATTAGTGCAATAATAGGTCAAACAGAACAACCGGCTACTTCTTTTAACATGATGAAATTGATCTTTGTAAGAACTTAACCATATAACCAATAATGTTATTTTTTATTGATTGATCACCAAACCAATCAAATTTCAATAATCAACCAATTAACCCTTTTTCTACTTCATTTTGTTAGGAAACAATACACTATATATACTCTAGTGTATCTTAGATGCATCTCAAAATTCTCTTTCTTATTCAACAACTGATTCTTTTTCATATTGAACATTTTTTCATATTGAACATATATCTACAAATTAATCCAACAAAGAAAGCAATATCAGATCTGCTGATGGGAAAAACAACAACACAAACAACATACCAGAGAATGCAACAGATATAATTTCCTCTAACTTGCAAGAATCAAAGAGCAGGAATAATAAATCACGAAAGGCACAAATAAAGACACCAAGATTTTTAATGTGGAAAACCCTTCAAATCAATGGTAAAAACCACGAGTCGTCCAGACAAAAAAAAAGCTCTACTATGATCAACAAGAGTACAAAAGAGTCTCCATCAACAATACAAATTAGTGCCAACACCCAACCAAATAACAAAGCAAAAAAACTTTCAAAATAGAGAAGAAAAAGGGAGGAAAACCTATAAAATCACTGCTGCAGTGCGAAATTAATATCTCTCAACTTAGATCTCGTATCAACGATCCGACCGGTCAGAATGAAGAGCAATGAGTTCCGAACCTGTTGTAAAAATTTCAGTCCGATCCAACGGGGAAAGAATCAACAGTGCCGAATTTACGGTGACAACTTTGTGAAAAAACGTGAACAAAATTTTCCCTCCCCACTAAGTTAAGTGAGACATGGACTTCTCAAGTTTTGGGCCTTTTCTCCACATAGGAAGGGAACCCAATACCCAACATCTGCCAACACAAGTACCTTAAACAACCAAACATTAACCCCTTTGTCACTATCACATGCAACTTCTAATCTCAAATTAAATTTTGCTGCTGTAGTAATTGAATTACATTCAATCATGCAAAATCTCTTTTCAACGCATTAGGTACATATTCTTTCATGTACAGCAATTTCCTCAATTATTCCCACAAACTTCATGCCTCGGAAATAAGCCAAATCTGTCGTATTAAAGTTGCCATAATCACAGCTGTGAATCTCCTTATTTATTCGTCAAGTCTTTCGATCACAAACATATCATCAACATATAGGTTAAGTAGGATAATAACATGTCCGGAGCCAAAATAAGTTGTACAACAAGAACTGATAGTAAGACCTCATATGAATAACAATGAAAATATACATTAATCACTTCCAACTAAAATATGGAATGCATTCAAACAAAATAGATGCAAAATAAATATGTAAATAGTTATGTATGATGAATATCACTTCTGTTACTTGTCCTCCTCCATGCTTATGGGATCCACAAGTAACGCAACAATGCAATCTTTCAATAGTTTCCCATTTGTGTATCTGTCCTCAAAGTTTTCATACACAATTTCCAGTATGCGGGCCATATTAAGAATACAATCAAGCACGGGCTTGAGGACAAGGTCTGACTTGAGATACTCTTCATTTATAACCTTCCACAAATCTTCAATCTCTTCTTTAATCAATTTGTACGCATCTTCCTCTGAAATCTCATATTGCTTCATACAACATTCAACTGCTGAAACCACGTTCGTTCTTTGCTGTTCAAACTACAAAACATCAATCACCATCAAATATGCCATACAATTTCCGTGTCTATGGAAATAAGCCAATAGATTTGAGTTACAATAAAATATATTGTACCTTATGTGAGGATATGTCATTGATTAGTCTGCCAATAAGTGAAACAGCTGCAATGATTGTTGGCTTACTCAAAATCCAATCAAACATGTCTTGGACTGAAGATTTTGCCAGGAGAAGAAATGACTTCATTATAATAAGACATGCAGAAGATATAACTCCATTATCCTTATACTCTTCATATGTTGGAACATAAACCTCATGCCTCCATTTTTCTTCATTCAAGTAGGCTCGGGCCAAGTTATAAAACTGGAAGTAACACATCTGATTATTAATCAATTACTTAATAAAACAAATGATGTAAAACAACATTAGTGGGCTAGTTTGAAAGTATATGAATGAAAAACCTACATCTTCTTGAACACATTGCACCACTATGCTTGATTTTTCACTCTCTAAGGTACTCAACCTTACTTCATCACACACTTCTACAATTGCATTAAACACTACTTTCATGCTATCTGGGAGAGATTGAATTGAATTACTATCCCATCTGAAATTCATACAAATAAAAGGAGGATTATGAAGGAATACTTAAGAACTACAAATTCATGAGTGTGAAGGATTTTCAAATCATAAATTTTTCCATTGTGGTATAGCATGATATAAAATTGATCGATCATATAATTTGGATTGAGATAAACCTTTGAATTGCCTGTGTGAAGAGTTCAAGTTCTTCTACTGTGCCGTAGGAATCATAAGTATCATCTAGAAGAGAGATACAACCAATCAATTTGCTCTCTATCTTTCTTGCAATACTATATTCAGCTTCGTGAGTCATGGTCACTGTCCACAAATAAAACTCAACTACCCTATCTCTTGCGTAAGGCACCTTTGTCGCAAATTCTGACATTTTCCACCATCTGCAATATACGAGAAACACAACTAATACCATATTAATAGTTATTATTTAATAGAAACTTAACTATTACAACTTTTATGATTTTAAAGTTTTGTTGTGTAAGCATATAGTTACGCATATAGTAAGTAATGGATGTTTCATTATTGTAAAGAATCCTATATTTCTGTCTAGAAATCCTTTTTTACACTACAAGAAAATGTCTTATTAATAAGCAATTTTAGTAACAAAAAAATGTTAGTTATTATAGTGATAAATTTAGATACCAATTTATAAAATAAAAAATTATTGATTACTGAAACAATCATCCTTATGAATAAAAAACTATAATTGATCTCTAAATTAGTTTCTAAAATTTAGTTACAAATGTTTTAGCTAACAAAGGAAATGAGTTATTAAACATTAGTTACCAATGTTTTTACTATCAAAGGGATTGATTTCTAAATTAGTATTTAATTAACTAGTGATCAATTTAATAACCAATTATAATTTTTTATTGATAATAGTGACTAATTTAATAATTAGTAATTTTTTATTTTGTAAATTAATATTTAAACTGGTTATTAGAGTAAATAACTACTTTTGGTGGTTACTAATTAAAAGTAGTTATAAATGAGGTATTTTTTTGTAGTATTAGTTTCTAAGAGAAAAACATCTGCAAAACACTCTTTACCTTCATCTCTTCTAATAAAACTTTTTATTCTAAAAGTACATCGGAACTTACCTGGTGATACTCCCGACTTCCATTTTGTGCAATTCTTGTAGCATATTGAAATCTAGTTTTGAAAATGTAAGAAGAACTTTGCAATGTGAAGGATTTTGTTCATAGAAGGAAATGTAACGTCTGGCCTCCAACCTAGGAATTCCCTTGTGAAGTGGTTTCCTTAAGCAATGACTTATTTGTGCAGCAAAGGATGCACTCATTTGATCAATCAAGGATTTGAGATGAATGTGTGTGAAATCAAGTGCTTCATCTAATATATCTTCCCCGTGAATCCTTAGCTGTGAAGCTTCGAACAAACTCCACAATCCTTGTACATCTTTGGCAATGTTTTGATCAAAGTCTCCTTTGTTGTTCTTGAATTTGTTGAATATATCTATTAGAATTCACCCACACATATGAGCTATATGGGATTTTAATCAATAATCTATGTATATAATAAGGTTCATGAATGTTAGATTTCTTGGGGACAAAGATGTTACATACCTGACGAAATATGATACCCTCTTTGCCTGAGCAAACGAAATAGTAACGCCAGATAGTGAAGACAACCTTCCTCTATTATCACATTATCATTTGTAGATGAGTTGTAGATTTCTTCTAATGCTTCATCAATTTCATGTTGAAAATGATAAGATATACCCAAACGTTGCAACGAATCAATGAAATTTAGTTTTTGTAAGATACTATTGTTTGAAGATAAAAACATCTTCTTCACTTCTTCCTTTTGCGTTTGAAATTGTTGCTTCGTATTGTCATCGATTTCCTGCATTCAGTTGGAGGGAAAAAAATTTGTAATGAAGATTTGAAGTTTAGAGGAACTGAAGAATGCACATGTAAGGTTACACAATAAAAGAACAATTGAAAAATGTTGTCTATAGTTTCTCTTTCTCTCTCATTTATCTGAAAGTATATTTTGTAAGTCCAGCTTTGAAGAAAAAAATCTTGCAGTTTGTTTGTAAAAAGAGTTTCAAACTCTGCATTCACACTCATCCAATATTTGCCAATATCATTAAAATTGATCAAAGTATATAATAAATAATACGTATGTGAGTGGATAAAAGTAAAAAACTGCAAATGCAAAAAAGATAGTACCAGTGAATCTGAATGATAGTGAAGGAAAGTATCTCCCCAAAAGCTTGGAGGAAAATTTGCAGAAGGTCGCGTGATGTGAGGTGGTGCATCTTGAGCCAAAAGAGGAAGAGAGGAAGATGCAAGAGACATGCTATTTTTCTTTCAGAGCTTTCTTTCTGAAAGATGAATGGTTTGGTCCGAGCCTAGGGTCTATTTAAATGATTTTACATGTGATTATATTAACAAATAATATAATTTATAATTAATATTAATCTATAATAATAAAATAGAAAATAATAATTTTATATAATAAAATTATATAAAATACGTACAAGTTGCGGATGACTTTGATAGAATTAAATACTTTTGATACAAATTCTCAACATCGAAGAATTGTAAACTATCTGTAATCTACGTCATTGGAAGGTGTATATATAGTAGGAAAAAAAAAACTTTGTTTTTTATTATAATAAAGATAATAGCTACTTGAGGTGATAGAAGATATAAAAAGTAACAAGTTAGAGATAAAAAAAGAATGTAGGGTTATATGTGATTATATAAAGTGGATTTTCATTTGTATTTAGATTGGAATTCAGCCAAGCACGTGGTTTGAAGGGGCTTCTATTATCAACTTGCAGTTGCATTTTCATAAAATTAGTGATGCCAACAGTGATAGTTTTATAATCAGAATATTGTCCGTACACAATCTTACAATGACATATCAACAACTTTGTCATTATTTTTCCATTCGATCAGAGTCATCCGCAAGTGTCATTTTCCTTATATATCTATAACATCAAACTCAATTGACAATTGTAAGTATTCCATTCGTATCTATGTTAAGAAATTCATTCCATAAAAGAAGTTCTCCAATTTAAAAAAATATGTGATGTTTTCCCATTCAAAGAATGCATGCAAATGACACCTCATCTTTATCCTGTTCTCACTTCTGCTGACATTAGTTACATAAATCATATAAATTCTTCTACCTTTATCTCACATAATTATTTATGTGTTGAATTAATCAAACTCTGATTCATATTTATGCTTTATTCATGGTTCATTAGAATTATATCTTGTATGATGCATGTAAATATCATTTCTTTTATCATAGGTACGACCATAATCCATTCAGAAAGGCTCATTAGTACATAAATTTTAATCAACTTATCATATATTTCACAAAATATTTGGACATAAATTTTCATTGATGTGCAAGTGACATGAAATGTACACAATAAAATATGTACCTGAAAATTAACACAAAATGCAAAGAACAAAAATTTCGTAAAATATATTAAATTTACATTCTGACACGCATTAATCAATATTAAAAAGTAATTATAATCTTTAGAAACAGTCAAACTAGACGATTCAAGATTTATTAGTGCAATTATTGCATTTTGCTACACGTAATATACTTTAGTATTACGGAAAACGTAGACTATGAAAACATGGTGACATTTTTGGCAAAGAATAGTCTATAGTTCAGTAATAATCATTGCCTATACTCCATAAACCAGTATAAATGCTACAATTATCTTAAATAACCGTAGCTCATACTTTTGTAACCAAAAAATAATTACGATTTTACTAGCAACCATAGCCTATTCTTTAGCTACCATGGTACATGCTACGATTATTTAAGAGAACCGTAGCACATACCCTGGCTTTTATGGTAAAATTTGTGAAATTTTAATTGTCTGCCACTCCTTTTTCAATCTCACATCACTGTATTTGTTTTCTCGAACACTATGAACACTTCTCCATTTTCATCCATTCTTCTTCGCTTTTTAACACCCCATAAGGTTCGTTTTCCTCTTCCTCTTTTTTTTTTTTATTTATTGTTTTGATGTTCATTTAAAGTGATGTGGTGAGGGTGTTTATTTGCTTGCAAGTTCATTCGATGTGACACGGTGAGAGTGTTCAACATTTTTAC
>Ga0214544_1003517_pt1 | contig 32286 bp, 17 predicted proteins | sample CNSS3metaG_FD_160074 | JGI IMG/M metagenome (GOLD analysis project Ga0214544, IMG submission 160074) | Root nodule microbial communities from cowpea collected in UCLA plant growth center, Los Angeles, California, USA - CNSS3 | ecosystem: Host-associated > Plants > Roots > Nodule | place: USA...
TTATTTTTTATTTTTTTTTTTTTTTTTTTTTTTTTATTATTTTTTTTTTTTTTTTTTTTTTTTTTATTTTTTTATTGTTATTTTTTTTTTTTTTTTTTTTTTTTTTTTTTTTTTTTTTTTGTTTCTGTGGTTGTAAATAATATATAACTTTGCTATTTGTGGTATGTGAATTATATATATGGTGTGAAATTAGAGTAAATTAACATAAACTTGTCTTTAAAGAAATTAAATAAAAATATATTTATAATTAATTTCATTTATGGTATATAGTAATCTATACTTTTAAACATGAATGGATTATTAAACTTAATGAAGTAGTGATTCAATTTAATTGTTCAATTATGAACTATGATCAAATCGATAATAATAATTTACAAAATAATACTAAAAAGATATAACATCATAACTTTCTAACACTAAAAAGTAAAATGAAACATTTTCACATCCAAAATATACATAAATTTTCACATTAAAATATGTGTCATAATATTTAAGCTTAAAAATAAATAAGTACAAGAATAAGGAACTTAGATCTACAATAAAATATATATAAAATGATACATTAATATATAAAAATTAATATATATATATATATATATATATATATATACTACAACATAATATAATGACATTTTATTACGAATAATTTATACTTATTTATAATCTAAATTAAATATATACTTTTATTTATCATTAAAGATTTGAAGACAAATCTTAAATATTTTAAAAATCAAAAATACTCGTTAAACCCAATTTACAGAAAATGTTTTACTATTCTTATTAATTTTGAAGAGAAAAAATAGATTTTGACGTCATTATTAAATAAACACTCATTTGACAATCTTATAGCCATTTTGAAATCATTTGGCTTTCATGAATTATTGGATTAATGTTTTAAGAAATAAATTTAGCTGATAGGTCTAACATTTCAAGAATTTTGATTATTAGTCAATTTATTAAAAATGAGAGTAAGAAATTTTTTATTTTTTTTACTCAAAAAAAAAATTGTTAAGATAAAACAATAACTTCAAAATAAAATTATGATCGAATAAATTCAATAGTCAATATATTTTTAAAATTGGATATGCATGGTATATACTATATACTTTAATCAAAGGTGTCCACTTTAGCTTTTTTGTTTAATGGACAAAGGTTAAAGATACTTGTATTAATTATTGAATATGGAAATTAGTATTAAAATATCTAAGTATACAAGCTTCATTTCCTTTGGAATCAAGTGTTTGATTTTTTTGTGGTTAACATTATCTATTAGACTAAATCTTAATGTCAATTATGGAAATAAATTTATTATGAATATCAATTATTTGATACTAATAAATTTATAAAATCTAATTAATAACCAAAATTGGTTTAGAGAAGAAGAAAAAAGTTGAGAAGATGTGGTGGCACACACTAGTTGGCTAGTTTCTAAGTAATGATTATGACCACTTTCATGGTTTTCTCATATGATGACCCTCACTTACCCTTTAACCTCAAAATAATATCTTTCAAAACTCATTTATGAAATATATGCAAATCAAACCCTAATTAAGAGATACTCTATTTTCTATTCAATTTATTTATTCATTTATTTATATCAACTACTCCTTCAATTCTTATCTATCATTTTTTTTTAATTTAAAGATGACATTTTTTTTAATTATACTCTTAAACTAATTAACAAAAAAAGAGAAAACTTAATTATAGTAATATATATATATATATATATATATATATATATAATTGGTCTGTTTTAAATTTAACTAAAGCTAAATTGAATTGTTAAATAGCAATATTATTAAAATTTGGGTTAAATATGTTTTTGTTCCTTAACTTTCAGTAAATGTTGGAATTAGTCTATTTCGAAATTTTGAACAAATTTAGTATTTGATCTTTCGAAATACGTGAATTTAGTTTTTTTAGTCAAATTTTGGTAAGTTTATTTGATGTTTTGTACGCATTTCAGGATTGTATTTAAGTTGTTTATACTATTTGACACATTTTTATTTTAATGTTAAGTCAAATACTATTATGAAACGTGCTTGAAATGTCAAATAAACTTAATAAATTTTGATTAAAAAGACTAAATTGACGCATTTTAAAAGATAAATGACTAAATTGGTCAAAAATTTCGAAATGGACTAATTCTAAAATTTACCAAAAATTAAAGGACCAAAATATATTTAACTTTTAAAATTTATATGTAATTTGGAAGAAGTAGTGACCAATAGAAGATTGACATCTGTAATAATTCATGTGGGACCAACATTATGGAATAGACAGTGTGGAACTTGTGGGACCGGGAATGAGGCAAACATGTTTGGAACAATCATTTTCAGATAACAGTGTAAGCAATCATATTCTTTATCAATCACTTTGATTCATCCACACAAGAAAAACTAACTATTCATTCATAGCATCATCTCATACTAGGATTCTGCATGACATGATCAGATGCAGAATGAGTATTTTCTCTTCAACAGGTTTTAGATACACTTTTTATCACTAATCAAAATTCTTAAAATTGTAATCTTTTGTGAGATTTGCATTTTAAAAAGTTGTAACTCTAAGAACAATTTATCTTAGCCAAGTTAAATGTTCTAAGAATTGGGTTTTAGAGTGTGGTTGAAATCACTATCTAATAAAAATCCAAACATAAAATATATATATATATATATATATATATATATATATATATATATATATATTAAATAAAAAAATAAATATATTTTTTATTTATAAACGTAAAATTCGTTTTTATTTTAAATTGATATATTTTATTTTTTTATACATGAAAAGTAATATATACTTTCGTAATTCAATAATATTGTTAAATAATATTTCAGATTAGTATTGAGGGTTAAATAAATTTTTGGTCCCTCAAATTTTAGTAAAATTTGAAATTAGTCCCTTTTCAACACTACTTTCAACCAATTTAGTCCTTCATTTTTTAAAATATGTGAATTTAATCTTTTTAACCAAATTTTATTAAGTTTATACGACGTTTCAAGCGTATTTCATTATAGTATTTGAATTGTTTACATTGTTTGACATATTTTCGTTTTAATATTAACTCAAATATTATCATAAATGTGTTTAAAATGTCAAATAAACTTAACAAAATTTGATAAGAATGACTAAATTCACACATTTCTAGAGATGAATGACTAAATTTGTATAAAGTCTTGAAGAGAGACTAATTCCAAAATTTACTGAAACTTGAGGGAACAAAAACATATTTAACCATAATATTTAATAAAACACTATTTTAATAAATTACTGAAATATCGGTATAAAACATTTTTTAATATTTAAAAAAAAATTAAAATAATTGGACTAAACTATCTACATCTATTTTTTAAAATTTAAAATTTAAAGACTAAACTATATTAAAATTTAAGATATAGTCGAGTGATGCAATCTTATTTGTGGAAAGAAAGATTGGATTTGCTAATAATTATTGGAAACACAGAAGACAGCATTATGAATGAAACAGAGCTAATAGGTTTCACAGGCTGTTTATGTTGTCACAGAAGAGCACAACACAGCTTGCAACATATCTTATATCATATGTAGTTTTTGTTACTCTGCTTCTTCATATGATATGATAAGAATGTTTGGGATTATATGTGAAAAAAAGTTCTGTCCTCTTGCACGTGATTAACTCTGCACACTCAACATTGCACACTGTGGAGTGGAAAGCTACAACCTCTGTTTCATCACACGTCCATCACATAAGTCTCTGCTAAAAAATCACACCATCCACTGTGTATAAACAGACATAACAAGTTTCTATGGACTACCACCATTTTTGGTTGCATCATGTTGTTGATGTGATTTTTCAGGTTTAGCTTAGAGTTAAGAGTTACATTTTTCATTTTCATGTTTTTCTGACCAAATTGATGTCATTCTTATCTTCTAACGAGTTCCTAAACATGTATTCTGCTATCATCATGCAGAGTTGGATGTGGTTCTGATTTATACTCAAGATTTTGTTCCATATTAGATAGAAATATTAGATAAAAATAACATGATTAAACTCTGAAGAAGAAAAGCCTATCGCTGGAGTGCGATGAAGTTTGGATATGGAGACGGACACGGTTAAGAGATGGACATTATTATGGAGATATGGCTTAATTGAAAAACATAGAAGATGGGAGACGACATATATATACATATTATTTTCAAACTTTCAACTAACACATTGTTAACTAACCTAGAAATGAATCTAATTTATTTATCTAATATAAAAAAAGTGAAAAATAGTGATCATATAATACTTTTTTCTTATTTTTATAATCATAATAAAAACTTATGTGATAAATTTACAAGTTTATGATTTTTAGAAAATCATTGAATTTGTGGTTATTAATATTGTGTTGGAGTCATGTCAAAATCATGTTAAACAAAAAAAATGTTTTTCAAATTGGACACTTTACTGATACGTGTCATACGAGCGTTGGTATCCAATACGTGTCCGAGCTTCATAGTTGGAGTGACATGCTAATCACCATGCATATAAAAGCATCATTGTTTCGATTCCAATACATGGTAAAGGTCAATCATCCTTTGAAATATTGTCCGCCTTGAAATGTCGATGCTGTCAAAATATTTAAATTACCTTAAATTTCGACTTTTAAATGATGTGCGACTATTCAGTTTATCTTAAGACCTATAAATTTAATGTTTCGTGGTTTTGAGTTATCCTGATTAACCAAACATCTTTCTGAAACTCCTCATCTCAGAGATGGACCCATTGGCCATCTCTTCATAATTTTGGCAATGGCAATGAGAAACAATAGATCCAAAGGAAGCAATATAAAAACCATGTTCATCAACTTATAAAACTGATATAAACTTTTCCTGTGTGTAATTTGAGCTCAAACATGTGCATTGTCTCCAATTATAAGCCTATTTGCCTCTTCTGTGATTGCATCTCTGATCACCCTTTTATGTGTTCTCATGTAGCCAAATAGTTTGCAACTGTGTTCAATTTTTGTCGTGTACTTGATGTCATGGTGTTCTCATCAACTTCCATCACATTATTTTCTTCCTATATTGTACCTTGTCACTTTTCTGAGATGCAAAAGCTGTTCCACTGAGCCAAAGCTTTTCTTTCTAAGGAAAGCCAAAGCATCAAAGAACTTTCCAATTCTATTCATACTCAAACCGTATATAAGAACTTAGATCTCATTTAAAGATCAAGTTTTGTGGATAAAAGAACTTGTCTAGAAGAAAATATTTCAATAACATTCAACTTGGTAAGTGAAAAGATATCCCTAATGATTTCTTGATGAGCATTGATGGAAGAAGAATTAGAGCATGAAAAGACATAACATAACCATGGGAAAGTGCAACACAAAGTATATGGGTGAAAAAGCAGCTAAGATCCTTTGCCATCATTTGTTTTTGGTCCAGCATGTTTATCACAAATGCAAAGAAGAATTTGAGATGTTTGTATGGTGGGACTGGAACACCAAAATAGTCTCACTTTTCTAAAAGCAATTCATTCATTCACTCTTGCCTAAATACGAATTGGAAAATATTGTTTGACTACTAAATTTTAACTATTTTCTCTTACAATATGATGTGACATCTTCTGAATGGTTTTGAAATATTGAGAATAAGAAAATGAAAAAATGGAAAACCACTCAAAATATGTCACCTAAAGTTGTAAGAAAAAGTTATCAAAATTTAGTAGTCAAAATATCATTGTCCATAAGAAAAATACAAGAGAATTATAATTTCTACAAAAAATTCACTAACCAAAGTAAATCTCTAACTTTTTTTCTTCTTTAAATGCTATTTTTGAGAGTGCAAAGCACAGTTTGGAAGTGTAGAGTCTAAAGGGATAAAGAAGTAATAAAGAAAGGATAGGTTCCTTCATATAATAAGTGTTTTAGATTGAAAAATGGAGACAATAGCTAAAAATAAAAGATAGAAGGACAAAATAGAAAGAGTTGTGGAGGCTCTTGTACTAAAAGATAGAGGGACCATATTAAATTAAATAAAGAGATAAAAAAGACATCAAAAGAATAAAAAAAAAATATGGTACCACAGAAGATAAAAGGACAAAAGGCAAGAAACCAAAAACAAGTATAGCAATAAGCTATATTAATTTTTTTTATCATGATACTAGTATGAAACACCTACCTATTATGCTACGGTCGAAATTTTGATTCATTACTTATGATAAAATTCATTTTTTTTTAATTACATTCCATCCAATGTTTTCCTTTTGTTAACAAAACCTTTTTGACAAATTAATAAATGAAATGACTTTAAATACATGATTAAGATAGAAGAAACAAAGCAAGGCATCTACTAAAATCTATATCTTAATAAAATATGAAAACCCAAATAGATTTGTAATGTTGAACAATAAAATCAACTAACAGAATGTGTTCAAGAGTGTGTACTTCCCAAAATTTTAATGCATAAAATAACAGAGACCAGCATGGTATAATCAAGCCGAAAACATATAAAAATAAGATGGTACAAAGCAATAATAACATTGAGAATACAAGCATCTGCACAATTTGCAGCTTACATGAACAAGAAAAGACTTCAAAGGGGGATCAAATGAAAAATTTGTTTAGACTTCCAAGAAATGGGTGTGCTGATAAATGAAAGCATACTTGCCAATTCTCTTTTGAAAAGAAAACATGTAATCTAACTGATGAACCAAACACAAACTACAAACTTGCTTTGATGCTAGACATATTAGTCCTAGACTACAAATGCTTGGTGTCCAATCTTATCTTCCATAAGGATGGTATCGGCCAGCACCATAACCACCTCTACTGCTCCCATAGAAGGGACCTCCACTAGACCCTCCATATCCACCTCCTAGGCTGCCATCATAGCCACTTTGATAGGCACCGGCACCGGCACCACCAGAAGAACCACCACCACCACCACCATATGCCCCATAATTCTCACTAGGTCCACCATACCCACCAAGATCATACCCTCTACTAAAGCTTCCACCGTATCGACCGGCATAACTGAGGGAGGGATCTCCTCTGTATGGCCCCATCGCACCGGCATATCCTCCATAACCACCAAATTCACTTCCATAGGCACCATAAGCACCACCCCTGCCGCCAGCATAAGCTCCACCTGACCTATAACCACCCCCAACTCCAAAACTGCCACCAAATCCATCATAGGCATCTCCATATCCAGCACCACTGTATGAAGACCTTGAGTCGTTGTAGCGCTTGGATGATGGAGGTGCAGAGTTTGGTTTCTTCGGTTCAGCCTTCTTGATTTCCACCTACATAAGAAAAATGGCAAGGTTATTACTTTATTGATGAAAAAGACTCTAAATAGATAAAATGGTTCACTAAGGTTCTTGATCTGTTAAATGGAAATAATTATGTCTAATGTAAAAAAAAAACGTTTGTGATTAATCAAATAACCTCAGTTGTATTGTTGTACTAAAAACTCATTTTGTTCCTTGTTCTATTCCCTACTATGTTGGTACGGGATTAGTGTACAGATAGTAATAAAGGATAATATCAGTTCTATCATCAAGGTTGACATAAGGCTAATATACTACTCAAGGGAACACACTCTTGAAGATGGCCTCATGTATCAGTAAAACTATACATTAATCACCAAAAAATAGTAGATTTTTCTAATTAATACGCTTGAACTATCTTTCCATATAGTTTACTCTACTGCAGCTTTTGCTTACTATTCAAAGCAAAGTAAACCCATCCTGAAGAAGAATAACATAAGTTAACTAAATTTATCTAAAAAACCAATACAAACCCTCTCGGACCTCAGGAGGCACTGGAAGAAATTGCCACACAAACGGATATTGCCTCGTATAAATTAGAACACAATTGCATGAATACAAACTAAAATGCACGCGAAAATATCTTAATTCCCAGAAATAAAAGCCCCGAGCCTAAATACCCCAACTACCCAAGGAATAACAGATCCCTTGCCCTTTCTTCTAACTGGTTCTTTCACTCCTCTCCTTTTCCTTTTCAATAAGCACTGTTTTCTTTCTAGAGTATTATTCCAAGGTCTCGGCAAATAACTGATTTGGCCAACCGGTTGACCCATATTAATTTCCAATGTGGATTCTTGTTAGAATATTTATTTTAATACTCGAAGCAATAACTTTTACTAAACACAGATAAGTATGATGATATGGAACTATGGATCCGATAATTTGGGTTCAGAACAATGCAACCGGTACGTTGAACTTAATAAAAAGATGAGAAATCATTGCTACTTGATTATTTTCATTAAATTAACAGTTAAAGTTACTGATAACTCCTGAGTTACATTCTTTGAACGAATCAGAGCCATTAATGAGTCTCCACCTTGAAGCTTAAAACCTTTACAAGATATTTTTTGAAAAAGCAAATTCTAAAATATACATTTCACGGTGCAAACAAAATCAAGTTGCTAATATTTTACTATTTCAATCCCGTTCAATATAAACTTTCAGCCAAGAAATTTAAAAATTTTATACACTCAACCCTCAGGATCTGGATGTCAGTTAAACAAGTTAAGAGTAAAACAACGTAATGCATGTACTAGTTTTTAGTAAAAGATTCTTCACCTGAGCTCCAGCAAATTCAATTTTGTTCCCCATGGATAGAAGATCATCAACTGCTTCTTCAGAGTCAAATGTGATAAACCCAAAGCCACGAGATCTGTTGGTGGAGTGGTCCCGCATTATTTGGTGATCTTTTACTTCACCATAGCGAGTAAAGAAGTCTCTGAATTCGTCTGCACAAGTGCATCTTTGATTAAAAACAATACCAACCAAATGAATTGTCGTTCACTGAAACTATTCAATGATTAAAGAGTTAATTTGAAAATAAAAAAAATGTTTTGATAAAAGTAAACTGTAACACGGATTTAAAGGGACAAAAGGGAATATGAAAATAGTCAATTTACTTACACACCATCAAACAAACAAAAGCACGTCATTCACATCAGGACAGATGTAAATTACATGTGGCCAAGTGATTCATAAGAAGAATTTCTAGGAGAAGAAAGCTTGAACATACAAGGTACAACACAACAAGGGAGTTCTGTCTGTCTATAATATCAGAGTAAACCTCTGCAGATCCTAAACAGTACTCTCAAATATAAAAACAGTATTTAATTCTAGGATCTGAAACTTAGATAAATTTTTATGCCCATACTGTCCTCAGTTCGGAGTTTGCTCTCTCAAGGTGTTGCAATGTGTCCCCCTTGTTGACACCTCAGTCAAGCAGCAAAGAATTTAGCTAACTAAAGAGGCAACCTACCTTCAGTCACATTTGAAGGAATTCCACCTACAAAAATTTTCTTTGTCCTAAAATCCTTAGAGCCAACAGCTCCCCTTGGTATCGTCCGCTTAATCTCAACCTATATATGATGATCCCAAAACCATAAGAGCCAGCAAAGTATCCATTCACTAATGACTATAATCAAAACAAAAAACAGGTAACATGACATCCTTAGCCAAGACATCATCAGATTCAAGTCATACTTGTTTTCCATTGATGACGTGAGGATCCTCAATGACTTTATCAACCACCGAGGGATCGGCGTACGTTATAAACCCGAATCCACGAGGTTGCCCAGTTTTCCTGTCCTTCATGATGACCGAATCCGTGATCTCACCATATTTCCCAAAGTGCTTGATGAATTGAGCTGCAACAAATTACACAACACATACGGGTAAGGTTATGAGAAATCAATGCTCAAAGCTGCAAATCCACACAATTCAGAGAAAGGGTTGCCACACCCCAAAAGTAACAATTACGATAATCATAAACGAAGGCAAAGCAAGCACTAACCAATGGTCGTTTCTCTCGCTAAACCACCTATAAATATCTTTCTGCAAATTATGGGTCGAGTGCAATTAGAACCAAATCTAAGAACATTATTATCGTCTAATCTAAATACCAACAAATTGAAAACCCCTTTTCTAGGAAGTGCAGAAAAATTGGTTCTTTTCACGAGCTGCGTTTGCCCAATTGCTCCAATTTAAAAATTTTCCGAAAAAAAACCAAAATAAACTACAACAAATAAATGGAAAAGGGAATATTACCCGGGACTGGCACCGTCGCCGGTTAGGGGTTGGGAATTGTGGGTTTCTTCTCTGTGGGAGAAGGGTGTAACGACGTCGTTGGGGTCAGCGGCACCCACCACATGCTCATTACCGGGAGATTCCATAGCTTGCTAATTCAGAAGAGATTGCGAAAGCGAAAGCGAAAGAGGACGAGAAAAGAGAGAAGAGAAACCCTAGATAGATATTGCTTCTCTTTGGTGTTTAAATTTTGTAAAACCCTTTATTGTTATTATTTTTTATTTTATATTTTTTTAATGTGAGAGAGTGAGTCGCTGATTCGAAAATAGAGAAGAAAAAAAAAATGCTTTTTTACTTCTGCACCCCCATCTCATTTCTAACATACCTCTTAATTTTTAAATAATTATTTTACCCTTTGTAAAAGTAACGTATGAATTATCTATTGTGAAAATGTTTTGCAACCAGTTTTTTCTACAAAAATTTAAAACATAAAATGCATTAATTAAGAGGATGCAATTAATAATCAAGGATGTAGAAGAAAAAAAATCCTATAAAAAGGGTTCGAATGGATTTCTTGTATGCGGGTTTTTTTTTAAATCCATATACACCCTATGTACATAAGCAATGACTTATTAGCATTTGTTATTATTATTATTATTATTATAGATATTATAGATTAGTATTATTATTACTTAAACACACATAAATTATTACTAAATTAATATACAAATTTATTATAACAAAATGAAATGAATAACGAAATAAGAGAAAATAACTATTAATAAATCAAATAAAAATAACAATAATAATTGTTAGAACAGCTTTATAAAAAATAAAATATGTAAATATAACTATTAGTTTTTAAAAAATAAATAAATAATCATATTATAAAAAGTAAATTAGAAATAAATAATTATACACATAAAAGAGAATATATATATATATATATATGAGATAATTTTTTTTATATATAATTATAAATTATGATTATTAGTACTATCATTATCATTATTGTTATTATTATTAGTGTTATTATTATTATTATTATTATTATTATTTTGTTATTATTATTATTATGTTTATTTTAATCATTATTATTGGTTGTATTAATGCTATTATTTTAATTAATAAGAGTTTTATTATATTTATTTTTATTATTAATATTACCATTACTTTTTACTTTATTATTATTAGTATTAATATTATTTGTATTAGTATTATTATTTCAATTAAAAATAGTATTAGTATTTTTACGAATAGTATTAGTATTTATTCTAATTTTTTTATAAGGATTACAGGTCACATTTTCTTGCATCTTATATATATATATATATATATATATATATATATATATATATATATATATTAGAATAATTTATGTTAAATTTTATATTTTTATAATTCCATATGGTCAATTCATTTTAAATATTAATTTAAGATTTATATTTACATTTATTTTAACAAATTTTAATATCAACCTTGTTTTGTACGAAATTCATGATGGTTAACAAATATTGATCTTAATGGGTTAAAATCATAACATCAGTTATATGAATTTATTTTAATTGTGAAGCTTTTGACTTGGTAGTGTCACACGACTCTTTAAAATAATCGCGACTTCACATTTGATCATTTATATATAATACGTAATATAAATTTTTTATTTCATATAAAAATAAAACTTTCTAATATACCTCTTGCTGTAGGTACTCGTGTTAAGTGAATAATTCTTTTGAATAAAAAATATTTATTTTAAAATTTAATCATGAAAAATCAGAATTAAAATATTAATTTATGAGTGTTTTTATCTTTTAACTTTTAAAATTATCTTTTTTTTACCACTAAAATTTACTTCTTTTACTCTCGTACCAAAGAAAAAAATTACACAAACACTTAAAACTGAAAATTTAATAATATCCACATTTATTTTGAATTCAAATAATTGGATTAGATTTTCAATCTAAATCCATTTTTTTTAAAAAAGTAGATTGGATTTTTTAAAAATCCATATCCAAATATTTAGATCAAGTTTAAATTCAGATCTAAATATTTGGATCAAGTTCAAAATCCAAAATTCATTTTTCATAAAATAAATTCAAATTAAATTTTTTAAAACTTATGTCCATAGGGCTAACATCATAGAATTTAACAGATTTTTTGCCGGGGCCAATGAGGTCAAATTTCAGCATGGGATGAACTTGGATGACTTTCGAACGAATTTCGGACGGGGACAACGTGACCAAATTTGGGCCAAGGTCGACTTGACAAAATTTCAGCCGAGATCGACTTGACTGGATTCGACTAAATTTCGATCAGGGATGATTTTTCCTAATACGACCAAATTTCGACCAGGGCCGATTTTGCCTAATACGACCAAATTTTGGCTAGAGCCGACTTGGCCAAATATGGCCACATTTGGACCAGAGCCTGATCAGTCAAATTTCGGTCAGAGTTGACTCCACTAAATTCGTCGGTCGGGATCGACTTAACTGAACTTTGCCAATTTTTTATCATAGCCGACTAAGTTGAATATAGTCAAATTTCGTTCAGGACTTACTTGACCGAATACGGCTAAATTTGGACTAGTGCCGACTCGACCAAATTTTGGTAATGACCAACTCGACTGAATTTGGCCAAATTTAGGTCGAGACCGACTCGCCTAAATATGACCAAACTTTGATCGCGATCGACTCTGCTGAATACAACCAAATAAAATGAATATTAAATGGATTGGATCATAGCAAAAATGGATTGGATCATGGAAATTAGATTTTTTGTCCATCCCTAGTTTAACTTTTCAGATCATCCTATGCTTTTTTCTATGCTTTTTTCTGTTCATTTAAGAGTTCAATAAATATAAATTATTGTTGTTATCCTCATAATTTTTATTTTTGTGTTAAATAAACATTAATTATTACTTTGACCCTCATACTTTTATTCTTTCAATTTTATATGTATTTTATCTTTTTTTATTAATACATTTTTTTACAAGAGTATAATTTAAATTTGTTAGTACAAATTTATGGATACATTAACAATTCTTTTATTAAACTTTAAAAATTTTCAATTAAATTGTAAGCTTTAAAGTTTATGAATATAAATGTCAAACTTTAGTGTTTACGGACGTCTCACGTCCCACGTCCCACGTCCCACGTCTCACGTCCCACGTCCCACCTCTTACGTCTCACGTCTCACGTCCTACGTCCCACGTCTCACATCTCACGTCCCACGTCTCATGTCTCTCGTCTCACATACCACGTCCCACATCTCATGTCTCTCGTCTCACATACCACGTCCCACATGTCACGTCTCGCGTCCCATGTCCCATGTCCCACGTCTTACGTCTTACGTCTCACATCCCACATCCCACATCCCACGTGTCACGTTCCACATCTCATGTCCCAAGTTCCATGTCTCACGTCTCACCGTTGCACGTCGTCTCATGTCTCACATCCCACGTCCGACGTCTCACGTCCCACGTCGTCTCACATCTCACGTCTCTCGTCTCTTGTCTCACGTCTCATGTACCACATCTCACGTCCCATGTTTTATGTCTCACGTCGTCTCATGTCCCATGTCCCACATCTTACGTGCAACGTCCTATGTCTCACGTCTTACGTCTCACGTCCCACGTATCACTCCCACGTCTCACGTCTCATGTCGCACATCCCACATCCCACGTCCCACGTATCACTCCCACGTAGCTCGTCTCACGTCCCACCTCACACGTTTCACATTATTGCACTAAAATACTTGATTCTGTCATAAAATAATGGTGCTTTGGTTTACTGGTTGCAGTATAGCTAAGTTCTTCTTTGCTATTTATCCTTCTTCAAGTTTCTTGCTGATCGAAAGAAGAGAAACAACTTTATTTTACCGGAAATATGAAAGTTAACCTTATGCAATAACAATAAGTTGAAGCTTTTGCAGATGTTGGCAGACAATATTTTTTTTATTAGTTTTTTGTTCTGACATTCAATATGTGAAGAGATGTGTCACAAAATTCTAATTAAGGGTGGGCAAAAAAACCATTTTTTATAATCCAATCTATTTTTTCTATGATCTAATCCATTTAATATTTATTTTATTAAAAATTCAATCCATTTAAAATCCATTTTATTGGATATGAATATCAATCTGATATATATTTTATATATTTTATGAATTGGATATCCATTCTCTAAATCTAGATTTTCAAAATGGATAACCCAAAATATCCAATCAAATATTTAGTAGTATTTGGCCGAATTTAGTAGTATTTGATTGAGTTGGCGTGACCCTATACAAAATTTGGCCGAATTTTATCAAGTCGTTCTCGATCGAAATTTGGCTCAGCTATTTCTGGACAAAATTTGAAAGTATTCGGTTGAGTTCACCCTGACCCAAATCTGACTGCATTGGCCTGAGTCGACCTAGACAAAATTTGACCGTATTCGACCGAGACAACCACGACCAAAATTTGGCTGTATTCAGCCTAGTTGGCTCCAGTCAAAATTTGGTCGAATTCAATCGAGTTGGCCTCGATTGAGATTTGGCCGAGTCGACCCTGACCCAAATTTGGTCGTATTTGGCTGAGACGGCCTAGGGTGAAATTTGACCGTATTCAAATGAGTCGGTCACGATCAAAATTTGGTCGTATTCAACTCAGTCAGCCATGACCGAAATTCGGCCGAATTCAGTCGAGTCGGCTCCGATCAAAATTCGGTCGTGTTGGCCTCGACCAAAATTTGACCGAGTTGGTCCTGTCCTGAATTTGGTTGTATTCGATAGAGTCGATCACGATCAAAATTTGGTCAAGTCGGTTGTGATAAAAAATTGGCAAAGTTCAGTCAAGTCGGTCCCTACCGACGAATTTAGTGGAGTCAACCCTGACTGAAATTTGACGCCCAAATGTGGCCATATTTGGCTAAGTCGACTTTGGCCAAAATTTGGTCGTATTAGGCAAAATCAGCCCTAGCCAAAATTCAGTCGAATCCAGTCAAGTCGATCTCGATTGAAATTTTGTCGAGTCGACCTTAGCCCAAATTTGGTCACGTCTTCCCCGACCGAAATTCGTTTGAAAGTAATCCAGGTTCATCCCATGCTGAAATTTGACCTCGTTGGCCTCGACAAAAAATCTGCCAAATTTTATGGTGTCAGCTCTATCAAAAATCTAATCCACATCCATTTTGGATCCAAATAATGGATGTGGATCCAAATTTGTGTCCACATGGCTAACACCAAAGAATTTGACAAATTTGGCCGAATACTTCTAAATTTGTACAGGGTCACGCCAACTCAATCAAATACGACTAAGTTTGGACTAGTCCGTCTCAACCTTTAGCCTAACCTAAAAAAAATATAAAGTGAAAATTTGGATTGAATATTTTGGATTCTTCATTTTGAAAATCTAGATTTCGAGAATGGATATCCAATCTATAAAATATATAAAATATATATTAGATTGATATTCAGATCCAATAAAATAAATTGAATTTTTAATAGAATGGATATTAAATGGATTGAATCATAGAAAAAATGGATTGGATCATAAAAATTGAATTTTTTGCCCATCCTTAGTCAATGACCACATCTATCAATAGAGAACAATTGTATGAAGAATTTATTTAAATATGTGACAAAAAGGTCCAGATAGATCTATAATACAATAAAAATCAGTAGTACAAAATCTACACATAGAAATAATTGATGAAATAAAGTAATATTATGATCGTAGATAATGTGAAATAGTTTGGAGAAATTTTGACTTTTATATACATCATACATGAGTAGCTGTTTAGATATTAATATTTCATCTACCATTTCAACAACCAATATTTTTTTAAAGACAATAATAAAAGAAATTAAAATTGATTATAAACAAAATAAAAATAACTAATAATTCTTTTATAAACAAAATTATAATCTATGGAATTTAGCTCATTAAATATAATTTTCTATAACAATAAAAATCAATGGACACTAATAACAATTTAATTAAATTTTACTTTCAAACATAAATTTATAATTAATTTAATAAAAATATATTAGTACTAAAAAAAATTAAGACATCTTTTATCTTAAAACATAATTTTATAAGATTTAATTAGTCAAATAATACTCACTTACATTCAAATGTGTTACTTTAGTACTAGCTTTTAAAAAAGTATAAATTGAATCCAAACTTTTGCAAAGATATCTCAATTAAGTCTCTTTCAGAAAAAAAAATTATTAACGTCATTAACGATATTGATATTTAAAATGACCTAAAAAATCATGTATTGATATTTATATTAAAATTTAGTGATAAAAGTCATAAATAAAGTTAATGGTGTTAATAATTTTTTTAAAAAAAACCTAATTGAGACATCTTTTCAAGAGTTGTGACTCAATTAACATTTTTATAAAAACAAGTACCAAACTGACACGTTCGAATGAAAATGGATATCATTCAACTAATTAAACTATTTTATAATTAATTTGAAATGATAAAGCGTGTATCAGCAACCAATTATACTAAAAACTTGTCTACGAATTATGTATGATACATTTAAAAATCATCCTAAAAAGATATTAAATATTAAAACACGACATACATTTCACTAAGTTATTTGTTACAATATTTCATCCACTCAATTCTATATTTTCAATCAAATATACTACATACAATAAATTAAAGTGTTTTAAAATAAACAAAATATAAAATTAGAAAGTTAGAAATCTTTATTCCAATTCATAATTAATTATTAATATCCAAATAACAAAATGGCATTTTGAATCCATTCTACTTTTTTATATTTCAGTCCACCATTTCATTATCTACCACCGCTACAAATGCAATCCTATTTTACAAGCGACATTGCATTACCATCATTTAAAAAACTAGTTAGTTGGTGAAGCAATAAGGTAGAGCAATTACAAACATCGCTAAATGGTAATGAACTGCAGCACTAGCCTAAGAACGAGACAAATATGCAATGTGATCATCAAAGAATGATAACACATTCCTAAATTTGCACAGCTAGATGTAGATAACAAAATTCTCAGTTTTGGAAAACATACAACATTGGTCAGGTCAGGTCTTACCAGATGTGAGAGTAGTGGTAGAGTCTAAAACGTGTTCTGTGGATTAACCCTTCTTCTCCCTTCTCGCTTATAATATGGAGTTTCGTCGATGGTTCTCCTCACATAGTCTACAAATGGTTGAGGTGTTCGCGGAGACATTTCATTTACAGAAGACGCGTTGCTTCTATCTGGAGTTATGGGAGCTGCAATGCTTGTAGTTGTAGTAACCGAGGAACTTGTTTGGTGAGATCTCTCTGGTTTGTCCAAGAAACGTGTGAAGATAACGATTGATAAAATCAATAGCAGAAAACATCCTAGGATACTTCCCCAGAAGGCTTTATTTATGGCTATGCTGGATGGTGCTGTTTCCTCAGGTTCATGGTTCACGTCTATTTCCACACTCTGGCCTGTAACAAAACAGGGAAAAGGAAGATTATCCAACTTCATCATCAAGAGACCGTCACTTTAATTTCTAAAAGTAATTGAATTCAAATAAGACCGTGAGAGTGCAATCTATATCACCCACTTTAGTCAAAGATTCAAGATATAGTATGACTCTAAGGATAATATATTAACACGATTTCAAGGACTAAGGTGACATTAAGTAGTTAACTTTAGGGTAAAATAATAGCTTAGGGACTTATTTTAAATTTTCTTCCTTTTGCGACTAGTGACCGCGCTTTATGGTTTCAGAGACTAGACTAGTGAACTTTAACAGACTTGAAATTTGTTTGAATAAACTTCCCTACAAATACATGTATATGAAAATAAATCGAGTAAATGAAACAAAATTCTCCCATACGTTAATTTGAATAAGCTTGTTTCATTTAATATCTCCAAAGTTGATTTTAACTTCTGGGAGAATTTTGTTTCATTTTACTTATTTTCTTCTCTATAAATGTTTATAAAGAAGTTTATTCTTTTTTGAAAAAAAAAATTATAAATGCCGAAGGAAATTAAGTAATATTAAGCTTCACGAATATGTAACCATTAGCTGGGAGTGTGATGCGGATTTTGTCTCTGAATCTCTTTGCTTTCAGAAGTTGGACCTGGAGACATGGACAAGAAAAATAAATTCGAATGTATTTTAAATCCAAAATCAGCACATTTATTGCAGACCTAACAATGGGATTAGTTCTTTATAGCTCTTCAACTTTTCAGATGATACTTTAGCACCGGATTGCAATACGCATAAAAGAAATGCAAGGCTCAAGGTAAATGCATTTCACCTAACTAACTAGATATAAAAAAAAGGAATCACCTACTTATTTCAAATTTAGATTTGATCAGTGGTGAAATCAATTGAAAGTACTCACCTCATACCGTGCAAACCCACGAATGCCAATATCTTCTCTGTGGATAAGACTGATCATAATCAAATCTCGATGATGCCAGTGAATTTCAACATCTATAACAAAATGGCCAACGGGTTTAACCTTACATATTGTAGAAGACAGCAACAAATTTTTGTTTCAACTATGCTCTCAACAATTAGTGAAGATGACAACTAGGAACATCTCCACGGCATCCATCAGAATGATTTACCTCCTCACCAGACCACATTATTTTTATGAAGAGCAACTTCTGACAAAAGTATTGGGTGATCAAGCAACAAAATGATCATGCAAGAAAAAAAACGAAGATATGTCATCTTACCAGTATTTCCCAATATGGTAATGGCAGTTTTGTTTGAGCCTGGTGTCAGATTCAGCAGCAACGGATTCTGAGGGGGTGGGGGTAACATTAACATCGTAGATTAATTTTTTATTTCACAATCAGGTTGGGGTGAGGGATCCAATGTATTTGCAATTTGACATATCACAGGTATAAAGGTGAGCAAAATGGTCAAGAATCCAGATCAAGAAAATCACAGGCACTAAATTCATAAATCAAGTACTCTTGCCTAATTCTGAAATGTAATTTCTAGCAATAAAAAGAGGAAGAATCAAAGGATCCACACCTTGCTCATCTCCATTATAGAAAATCCGCCAATAAAAAGTGCAGAAGCAGATCCAGATATATGTTCATTTTCAAGAGAAGCAGAAATGGAAACTGATACATCTGGCCTCATGCCTTCGAACTTAGGTACTGAGTGCACCAAATGCTCTGGTGAGTAAGGAAAAAATAAGCAATATGAATTGCCAGAGTCCTGATCCAGCCATGGCTTCACGTACCTTCAGTGAATGAAGGTAGAAGATATATCTAAGAATGAATTGTTCACTTTAAAGAATCAAATGAAAGAAATGGTTAAAGGTCTTTACCCCACATATGGTGGATCTACTCTACAATTGAATAAAATTCTCTTGTTTTCTCCAGGTGCACCAAAGGATTCACTGTAAGAATTACTAACACAATCTATTCAGTCAGAAAAGCAGGTTGCTTTCTTTCAAACCAAGTTAAAGTCCATAACAAACCTGAATTTCACGGAGAAGTTGTAACCTTTCGAGGGGTATGGGACATTAGTTAACATCTCCTTTGGACCAAGCACAGAAATATAATCTCCTTTCAACACTGTAATTGTTGTTTGCAGTTTTGATCCTCCATAACGAAAAGATACTGCTCATAATAACATTCAATGAGGGAGTAATAATTGTTTATAAAGCAAAAACCCCACAATGACATTTAAAAAGTTTATTTTCAGTACTTAAATCTAGCACCTTGGGCTGAACCTTGCCCAATAGCTTTGGCCACCCCAGATAGCGTATCAACGGATACTACACTTCTATTTGTAGTAAACCACTGTCCAGAAACTGTATCACTCAAACCTGAAACTTAAAGGTAAAATGCATTATCACTCGGGAATAATTTGGTAAAAGGAAAAGATTAAATGCCCTGAACTCAAAACTCGGTCAAGCAATTGAAATAACTGTCTGCTCCAGTGCTGGGTTAACAAAGTAACTCTAAAAATCACGTTAGACAAAGGTAAAAATGGTTTCATTACATCTCTGACAAGTACAACTTTTTTAGAAAAGAAATTTTTTTCAAGAGATAAGACATTGATAGAAAAATAAATTAGTAGCAACCATCCAAAATGACCACACCTTTTATGCTTAGGTTAAGAGGACTTCCTATGTGAAGAACTGGATTTTGCGGATATATATGGGCACCCACTCTAATCTGCAAAAGGTGGAAAAATATAGACAGATTCAGACAGTGGAAGAGAACACAGAAAGTGAGGAAGCAAGTTGAATGAATTAAAGGAAGAATAGTGGGTGTGACAACTTGCGCAAGGACAATTCATTAGGTTACAATGAGAGATACATGGAAAAAAGCATATATCACTACACGTTGCAGGTGTTACAAAAGACAAAACACTAATCCTTATTTATACTTGTGTTTTTAGACTTTTAATTCTAATTAAATAAGAAAACAAGTCTAGATGTAATAAGGAAACATAACTATTTTTTATTCTGTTTTTTTCCTTTTTCAGAATTACTAGTTAAAATAATTTGAAAAGCTGTTCACAAAAAATAAAAAGAAAAAGCAAGTTTGGTAACATGATTTTGAAAATACTCAGGAGATGGCGCAAAATTAATGCTGGCAAACAAAATATCAATGGATCATCATTGGTAGATGACATTCAAAATTCATACCTTATTCTAAATTGTTGTAGGAAACAAGTTATTTATAAACACGAACACTACACGACACCAGAAAAGACAGTAGCACAAACACTGGAACATGGCTAACGTCCAAATTACAGGACATAACACCACCATTGATATATATAATAATGACAAAAATCTCAATCAATTGGAAGTTAGGTATTATATGCACTATAAAAACAAATTTGTCACAGTTCCTTATATAACAGTCCTCCTAATAGAATTCTAAATAACTAGTTAAGGCTTATAGAAACAAACCCAAAAAATGAGATTTGCATTATTTATAATATAATTTGTTTTCCACTTTTTTTTATAAGGAATGTCTAGGAAGTGTTAACCAAGAACAGATGTTTCACTTTCTTTACAAATGCTCAAGCTACGTAAAAGAGGTGTCAAAGAACAACAAAATAGTTTTTCATCGTGACACAATTGAAGTGTGTCAGACATATGTGAAAGACATATCTGACATCTAACACGTCGTGCCCAAAAGTGTTGGACATAGCAAGCAACACGTTATTGTGTATAGGTGTAGGTCCTTCCTCGTTTATAAATGTCACTGTAAAAGCAATAACTTGCTTTTCAAAAAGTATTAAACTTTCATTAAAAAACTTTCAAAGAATTCAAAATTAAAACAACCTATATCACAGAAGATTTTCTTAGAAATAAAAACTGTCTTTAAGAACAATAATGAAACAAACCCATAGAAATGATATCCAAAGATACTCTAAATTACTTTGAGATGGTCGAGATATTAATGGAGATTTTTCAATATTCTAACAAAAAGTTAAAATAAAAGTGACACTTCAATAAAAATGGGCCAGAAAGTATGGTATGTGTCAACTTTATTACTATAATATCAATCTCTGTCCCAGTAGTATCAATATGACACAGGAAAGATATTTGATAGAGACTTCTCTCCCTCTCCTGGTATTCAAGAAAGCCAGACTACCATTACTTTTCGTAACTCTTCACTGACCCTGCTAATCCTCCCTATCACTTTTTTATTACTGAATACAAGTAGGTTATTCTTTTGTATCATAAACAATAATAAACTTTACTTAAAAAGATAACAAAATAGCAACCAAAGTTTTTTTTTTTTTTCTTTCAAAAATTACATTATAGCAAATAAGGAACTTTATCACATAGAAGAACAAACTACAACATAAGGATCGGGCAACCTATTCAGATAGCAAACGCTACATGCACAGAAAAAGTTACAAAGTTTATCAATCAAACTTCTCACCAATTCCCATTTTATGGTGATTTCTGTTGTGTGTATGTGTGTGTGTGTGTGTGTGTGTGAGAGAGAGAGAGAGAGAGAGAGAGAGAGAGAGAGAAACAAGAGATCATAGGAAGAATTTCATGTATTTAGACCATAGCAAAAATATTTAATTTATAGGGGAGAATACATGATTACAAAATATTGAGAGCATAATTACAGGATACTCAGTTACTCTATTTTAAGCTAATAACATCAATATAGAATCAGTGTAATTCATATCCACCGTTTCTGTATTTACAAAGATCTAACAATTTCAATTAACGTATCACATGCATGGCTACAGTAGAAATGTATTAACTAACTTGATCGTGTTAGATGGTTATCACATGTAGTGAACATTAAGTTGAATCTAGGATTTTTTTTACTAGAACGAACCTGAACTATGAGAGGAAGTCTTATAGAAACTAGGTATCTTATTAAGAAGAAATAGTGAGAGGGTAAACCTCAATTACAAAGAAGCACAGCAGATCTGCGATGCTGCATAACTTCTAGAGCCCAAAGACAACAATTCTCTCACAATCAAGGTAATATGGTCTCTCAACCTCTTCTATTCACAGGAAACATGCATTGATTCTTCTAATTATGCCAACCCAGCTAACTATCTCACTAACTGATACTAACAAATGCTAAAAGATAGCCAATATTAACAGACATTTTTAACTAATGAGACAAAGACCTACTCAGTTCCGAAACGGTAAATCACATTGAACAAAATTATAAGCCACTTTAGGTGTATCAGGCATCAGAATGAAAGTATTATACTATTGTTAAAGTACAGGTACTAAATTTAGCATACAGCAGAGGAGATTAAGATAAGTGCATAGAACAGTATACAACTTTGTGCAGATTTTTTTGGAAAACTATTACTTACCAGCACATAATCTGATTTCTGCAGATCTTCACTAATTGATATACGCACAAGAACATTACCATGCCGAATTGCCTTCAACCATCAGCAGTCAGGACAAGAATTCTATTAATTTACTTAGCTGAGCCAAAAAATTTCACAGGTAGTAAACTGAATAAAAATACCAAACACTCAAAATCTGCAGACTCTGAACAAATAAAGCTTGTTTTAAAGCAATGCACTTATTGATAACTTCTCTTCTCTCTTTTGTACAGGTTAAATAGAAGAGAAAGAAATTGAAGGGGGGAGAGAGATGTAAATGAGAAAGGAGAAAATCTCCTAGTTTAACATGAGAGAAATAGGTGAGAAAAAAATAAAAGGATAGTGGAACCCACCACTTTCATTTTCTTATCTTGTGAGTGTAGAGGAAACAATGTTTTTGCATCTTTCCTAAATAGCCTTATATCTACTTATAACAATCTTTTTGATAGGAACATAATTGTCTATTTAATGTCATTTAATTTTTTTTCTCTTCATATTTTAATATTTCTATTGTAGCAAACAACCCTTAAAAATATACTCTTTCTCACTACTTACTTTCTATCTTCCTTTTCCTTTTCTTTCTCAGACCAAACAAAGCACTTAAGTTGAATCACAAGATGCATAAAGTTCACTAATTAACCTGATCATGATAACACAATGCAGGATTGACTTTGTTAGAGACCTAAGTCCTTCGGGACACTTTTCAAGATAAAAAGAAAAGTCATGGTTCCAAAAGTCTATGATTGTGGAAGCTGTATGATCTTTTGTAGCTTGTTGATCCAAATTATAAGTACAAAGGAATCAAAAAATTATTTTCAGTAAAAGTTATTAACAAACCTTGATATGGACATTGCCTTTTCCATCAGCTGTTTTGTTCACATAGAGAACATCAGGGTAGTTAGTTTCAGCATAAAAAGGCACAGCATTGTAGGCTTCGTGGAAAGGATTTCCTGTTGAACCGCAGTAAGAGACAATAAAAGATTACTAATTTTCAGTTCAAAAGTTCCTGTATTTGATTCACTATCAAGGAGGCATTGATACCTAGAGCATCATAAAAGTTTGTTGGAAGATCAAGTTCTGCACCAACAGCAAGGTTAATCACATTGAGGAGAACCTCCTTACTGGCTATTCTAATTTGAGTCACCTGATCATATTAAATAAATTTGTCATGTGGATAAAATTTCCAAACAATGCAAATAGCATGGTTAACAAAATAGGTACTAATTCTGCTGATAACGGACCAGTAACAACAATTTATGGATTAACCATTACGAATGGACCAGAAAAAAAATGATTAAAAAACCATTTATGGTCCACTAACAAAGTATTAAAAAACCATTTATGGTCCACTAACAAAGTATTAAAAAACATTCAATCCATCAATACTTGTTTAAAAATAGATGTCCAACCTATCTATTTAAGATTACTCTCTCCCACTATCTCTCTCTCCCTTTTTGAATACTTACGTACCTCTTTAAAATTCATTAAATATCAAACTTGGACTGTATTTGCTATATGCACTAAGGTCCACACACATATATAAACTAAACATGTATATATAAATACAATGGATATAGTTATATATGATTTCTCCATTAAGCATTTTCTGAATTAATCCAATCCATTAAACTTCACTACTGTAATTACGGGAGTAGACAGGTTGCAACCAACATCGATTCCACCCAACCTTGTTACCACCCAACCTTGTTACATTTTTGGGGATTGAGTTGAATTTTTTCTAGCGCACAAAATTAGAATCAGGGTTTAGTAATGAGTAGATGAACTTTAAACCTAATAAACTCAACCGAACCCAATTATGCAATAAGTGTGTAATAAAAATATTACTGGAGATAATTCATCTATCTGTGCAAAAGAAATAATTTATTGTTGTTTATATGAATACTGCTTTGAAGATACTGTGAATATATATTCCTAACCACACATGTTATAATGTTTTGATATTTGTTGCAAATAATATATTATTAGGATAAATATATTGTCAATATCTCTATGTCGATTAGGAAAAAATATCTTTAGAATCTTTTATTCATTTCAATATATTTTTATTTCCTTATTTTAAAGGATTTGATCATTATAAAGGGATGGTGAGAATGTATTTGGTGTGTGATGGGGCCCAATGAGCATCCAGCCCATGAAGTGAAGCACAATTCTTGATGAGGAAGTCTATATGTGAGAAAAAAGATTCGGCGTAATGAGGAGGTCTGATTAGAAGAGTGGTTAGTTAGAAGAGAGAGAGAAAGAAGAAATATTTTTCGGTTATTAGTATCAGGTGGAGAGAAGGAAGGAGTTTGCTTTTGTTGGTGGTTAAATAGAGAACCTTGTTGGTTACTCCAGAGGAGCCTAGCTCTGGGCAGTAGGACTGAGTATCTTGCTGTATTTTCTTCTTTTGTGATAAATCTCAGAGCTGTCTTATATTTCATTCACCTATTTTCTTTTATTACTTGTTTTGTGGTGTGGATCTGTAACAGCGTGATTGTTATCAATAAAATAATTCTTTATTTCCTTACATAGTTAGTTCAATTACATTTCAGTATATTTAAAACTGCTGTCATCATTCTGTTACAAGTATGATTCTAGCTTTATTAGAATTAGGAAACACTGATCATGAGTTCCAAAAAGTGCGCCCAAGTACACAGTAAGCAAAAGATTATTCCATACCTCAGAAACCTTGACACAAGAAGCAATCTCTGTTCTTCCTGTTGTACGATCTTTAGCTTGAATACAAGCAAGATTATTACTTTTGGTAGTTTTAATTCTGTCCCCGTCAATGAATATGGCATCTTTTTGAATAGCATCGTTTTTCTCCAAACTTCTCAATAAAGAATAGCTGATGATTCCCCTGCGATTCCGACTATCATATTGTGCATAGGATTCCGACAATGAAGGCAAACTGCTCGTCATTGTATAGTAGGGAGGAAGAATCCAGGTGATGGGGATTCCCAAAGCCAGTGGAAGATCAGGAACTACTGTTACTGACAAAGATGAACTGTAAAACATCGACTGTGCCCTTGACCCAGAAGTTGAAAGTTCACACGAGAAAGACACAGCAACATTGGTCTTGCCTGGTGATCTGAAAAACAAACATTCTGAACTGAATCACAGATTCCTCAACCCTATTTTTGAAATAGTTTATAATCATTTCTTCATTGAAATGTCAAACCCTGTGTAAACTTTTACATTGCAAGGAACTAATTTCAGTAACAAGAAAAAGACTACAAGAAAACCAATATGAGTATTAAAAAGACTCTGTACCAATGATATGCTAACTGGAAGCATACTAGACAATTATTTGGCTTCAGACATCTAATAATTAGATAAAAGACAAGTAAAAAAGATTTAGACATACAAATATGATACACTGGAAGGTGGAAGAAGTTATAGGATACCCAAAGACTAAAGAAAACTACTACTAAACATTGTTTATTATGTAATATTATTCTTAAATGTCAAATTGCTTCATACCTTCCATACAAGACATTAATAAAGCCAATGTTATTTTCATCAAAATAACTATTATCTTGACTTCCTGCTGAAGTAGTAAACTGGATTCTATCCCCGCGCAAGGTCTCTGCCATCTTGAAGCTCAATACCTATAGAAACAAAGACATAATTATTTAGCTTACCGCTGAGTGTTATTTACTTAAGATGACATTACTGACTGAAAAGATATGCAGTATAAGGGCAGACAAATTACTTCTCTTGGATTTACAGCTTTAAATCCCAGTGCTTATTTTAGTGGGAGGGCGATTTGGAAGGCTATGCTCTTGATTAGAGGTGAAAGCATACTGTACCCAACCCTTGAACCTAGTCAACACAACCTAAATAGACTTTTGTGGATTGAGTCAGGTTGAATTTTATTTGGTGTACCCAATTAGAATTGGATTGGGTGAATTCCAAACCACTTTATCTGTGAAAAAATGTGTAGGTAGTAAGAAATAATTAGGGAATTATTTTTCTTGACTTATAATGGTATTTAAAGAGAAAACGAAATCCTAATTAAAGGAAATACATCTCCAGACATAAAGACTCTAAATCAGGAGTAAATCTACCAAGTAAACTCCTAATCTCAATCCCTTGATTTAACGGGTTTCTCACAAACAAATCTATATTTATTATTCAATCAATCCATATTTATTGTACAGTTATGTGCAATATATTAACCCATAGTTCTACAGTATCTTTACTATTTAGACCAAAACACTTTCCTTCAGATTCAATAGTTTCTTGCCATTTTTCTTAATAGTAATATGGTTGTTAGGCCATACAGAATTCATAATCCTAGGAGAGTAACTTCGGTATACGGTGTGTACTTGAGTTGCAGTATGTTGGTACTCCGTAATGCATTTTGAAAGGGAAAGATGAAGTTTAGGACATGGCCAAACCTTTTCATCTTCAATGATCCACTGGTAATTTTTACATAGCTCATAGAAAGAAAACAGAGTACCCTGATAAAACAAAAAAGGTAGTCAATATTAGAATTTGAAATACAATAATACCTAAATTAATGGAAACTTGATTTTAACTGTGACCTCGGGAAATAATGGATAAATTCGCAATTTGCGGCCAATCCCAAGTTGTTCACTCTGTGCATGCAACATGACAGTAGACGGAATTCCCACCCGTAAAATACTCCGCGCTTCACATACCACAGTGTTACGATTCACAAAGACACTAGCAGTAATTGTCTGACAATAATATCTTGGATTAGACAAATATCTTCCACCAACCATATATGATTAAATGTAAAAGGCATAACACAAACTGTCAAAGGAATAAATATATGTTTTATATCAAATAAAAATTGAAATGATTAGCATGTGCATTCAAGAAAAAAACTATTCAAAGTAGAAAAAGTAGAGAGTAAATGTGAGGATCTCAAAATTAAAAGAAAATAATTTCTCTCTTATTCAGTCTCACATTATATACATTTGATATATGTACATACATTAATTGGATAATTTAAGAAACAAGCACAACCTATTCTAGGAAACAATTCTCCCGTGAGATTGTGGAATTTAGATGCTGGTAATAAAACAAAGATACAGCCAAAATACAAAATTAAAACCAATTTGAAACTTCCAATAATATCTCGACAAAATAAAATATACTACACTAACAGTCATTCTTTTAGTTTGACTTATTTTGTCTTATGAACTACAGACCTTCATAAAAGAAATACTGATTCTTTTAAAATAAATTGATCAAAGAGGTAGTCAGGATCAAGCTTAGGTAAACTGAACAAATGTGTGATGGCCATGTTGAACTTGTACTGTTAATAAAGTGTTAAACAGGTAGTGCCAAGGTCAATCATACAATAAAAGATCATCGTCAGGTAAAAGATGACATGTTTATCTAATGAAGGTGAGTTCCAAAAATTGTTTAATACTAAACATCCCTGATTTGACCAAGAAACATGCATTGCCGGTGTTCAAAAAAGCACACCGTTGGCTGATTTCCACTAAAACACCATTGAAACAAGTCTATCCAATAAATCTTAGTATGTAAAGGACGGACCAATCAATAGTTTTTTACATTTGAGCAACCCCCTCTCGTGAAAGTCTATAAATTGTTAACAAAGCATAAGTTTAAGATTATGCTGCTTAAAACTGCCTTTCCCTGATTAATTTTTAGGGTTAAATATGCTTTTGGCCCTTAATTTTTAGTGAAAATTGGAATTAGTCTCTTTTCGAAACTTTGACCCAATTTGGTCCCTCAACTTTAAAACTGCGTGAATTTAGTCTTTTTTTAACCAACTTTGTTAAGTTTATTTGACGTTTCAAACACATTTCATGATAGTTTCTTAGCTAACGTTGAAGCGAAAATGTGTCAAACTGTGTAAACAACTCAAATATTATCATGAAATGCGTTTAAAACATTAAATAAACTTAGCAAAATTTGATTAAAAGAACTAAATCCAGACAGTTCTAAAGTTAGAGGACTAAACTGGATCAAAGTTTTGAAGAGGGACGAATTTCAATTTTCACCGAAAGTTGAGGAATCAAAAACATATTTAACCTTATTTTTATAAAATAGAGGGTAGAAAAACTTAATTTAAGTGCTTTAGTGTCTTTCTGCCTATTATTTTTTATTTTTTTGTAACTGGTATCAACTCTCTCATTTTCATTTTTAGTTGTATCCTTCATGGGACAGTAATTGTTTTCCTTTTTAGTATGGATTTGGTTTGGTCCTCCATGTATATACTTTTTCTTCCCTTTATATATTATTGTTGAATGTTAGGGTGTCGGTCTCGATGGGATACCAAGGTTCATAGTGATGCCTAGCATGTGGTCTTCAATAAAAAAAAAAAAAACTTGTGTGGCATCAGCAAGTTGTCAATACTAGAAACATGGCCACAAACAAAACACAATTCAGCCAAAGTAAAAATATACCTTGTGTAGATGTATTAAAGCATATCGTTAAGGTAGTAAGTTTAAACCTAACTCAACCCTACAAAACCAATTCAGTAAGGTGAAATTTGTCTCCACTTATATACTACTTTTTGGTCTTATCTCTAACCAATTAAGGATCTCTAACATGAAGCATATTCATGAATGTCTACATTAGATAATATGGACTAATTGGGAATATTAGAATTTTATGATTCAAAATAAATTATGGAGATATGGATAAGATAAGAATGTCATATCTATCCAGATTTGTTGGATCAAGTTAAAGGGGACAAAACTGAATAAGATCATTTACTTTTTAGAAATATCTCTATGATTCTGTTTCCTTATCTGTGGGAGATTTGCTTCCGGTTAGGTGTGATTTAGTTTCCTCATTTATAGCAGATTTCACCTTCATAAATATATAAGTTGTTTCCTCTGTTAATGGTATCAATTCAATAAAAGAATATTTTTCTACAGATAACAAATTAGAACAAAAAATAGCTAAACAATAATAAGTCTGAACAGAATTTCACATCTTACAGTGTTCCCAACAGAACTTGCTGAGAGTCGACCAGAATATCTATCAATACTTGCAATTTTATCATTTTCAATTCCATACTCAACATGAACCCCGAGAGTTGGGCCTCCTTCCATTGTAAGCTATGCAGAGAACATAATCACATTATTTCATCATAAAACCAAGAAAATGGGAGAAAACAATGGTGTAAACTTCACGTCAGACCAATATTCAATGCACCAAAATGCAAAGATAAACAATGACAAAAAGAAAATGCTAAAACATGTAGACACATGAGCAAAAACCGAATTACTTCACTTGGCTTTTCCTGACTTACTCATGAACAAGGTACTGTAGGCTCCTTAAATGATTATAGACTAGATTCAAGTATGCAAATTTAGACAAATAAAAAACTGTAGGTGACTGAATCGAAAAACATAGATGCAATTAATTTAGTAAAAACACGATTCCCGAACCGAAAAATAAACTTGAGAATCTTGATATATAAGGAAATTGTGAGCAGTTATTTTCCATAAAAAAAAATGTCAACTTTGCCTTTCTAACTCAATAAAACACATTCCAAGAGAAGAATTTTTAGTATGTGTGTTTCTTTCAAAGTTCACATTCTTTCAAATTTAGCAATAAGAAACAACACCTGTACTTTGGAACATACCACATACGATGCACCAGGCAGTAGGAAAATATTGTCAGGGTGTATTCTTGGGGCTGCGTAAACTTCCACCTTAATAGCTTGACTTTGTACTACGTGTCCCAAATGTTGTACAGCACTGACCTGGTTTCAATAAATAACAAATTAGCTTGTAGATTTTTCATAAGTCTAAAGAATTTTGACTCAGATGAAGATCAAAATAAGAGAGGTTGACCATAGACTTACATAAAGGGTTGTAATTCCAAGATGTTTCCCTTTTATTTTAAAACTTGGTGCATTAACATGTCCACCAACAAGACTTGAGAAATCGTCAGTATCCACCAGCTCAATTATACTATCCTCAATGTGTACATGAAGATTCATGTAAACAAACTGTGTAACAGTTTCCAAATCAACAAATTGCCACTCAAAATAAAAATAAAAAAATAGGAAATAAAAAAACCCACTATGAATATCAAAAATGACCAAGAAAATGTAAAAGATAACAGTCTCAATGAGCATATTAAAGGCAGTAGTATAGTAATAACTATGTCAGAAGAGACCATATTAAAGCAGAACAAGCACAAGAAACTGGAGTGTGGCTCCTAAAACTAAATAGGGAAAACCATTCAAACCTGAGAAGCATCAAAACTATTTCCACAGGTACTACCAGCCAATAAGTCAATAGTTTGTAAACTTCCTTCCTGAAAAGATCAATAGCATATCATGAAGGAAAAATTATTCCATGGACATATATCCACTTACAAATTTAAAAATGACAAAGCAAGAGCATAAGATAACATGCCAGCTCATTATACACATGTTGAAGCAACTAGCAAAAACACCTTGGAATGTTTAGTGTGACATCTCACCAACTTGAGATAAATAAAAAGAACACACTATTATTTTAGCCATTTATAACCCAAAAAAAATCAATAACATTTTAGAATTGACATACCATCAGGCTAATCTCTTTTCCTGATATGATCTTGATCCACTCTATATCTGCAACTTGAACCTGAAATATTTAACTTTTATAAGCATTAACATAAAATGACATCAGCTAATCATCAGATGCCAAGACCAAGCTGTGATGCAGTACAACATACTAGGAAGCAAATTTGAAATCCTATTGACACTAGCAGCTGAAAACTTTTGCCCTTAATAAATTTCCCTCCCAAGATCATCAGCTTTAATGAATATTTAGTTAAAAGCTTGTTGGAAAAAATAAACATTGTTTCCAACTTTCATAAAATGCTTTAAAAAGCTATTATTTCCCCAAAAAAAACATCTTTCCCAAATATCCACTTACTCACAAAATGGAAGTCCGAGTTAGATATATGGGCATAAATATTATTTTTTTTCTCAGCCTAAGAGCAGATCCTTAGTCCATACACTAGAGTAAATGCAGCATTACAAAATCATAAACATGAGCCAATATGCAATTATAATGTTCTCCTAAGCTAAATAATAAGTATGAAAGAGAAATGATATTTTATATTTCTAGTAAGAAAGAAGGAAATGTGTTACACTATAACAAATTACAAGATTTGGTTTTCATTTTGTTCAAATGACAAAAAACACAAGTTTGTGGCTTACTACTAGTAAAATACAAAGTCATAATAAAGCAGAAAGAAAAGTGCACCGTTGCACATAAATAATTCAAACAGACAAGGGTCGATAGCAACACATTTCCAAAACCTATGATCGATAATTCTTGTAAACAGAAGGGAATAATTGTTTTATTCCTTATTGATGATTATTAGGTCAATTGACCTATTTAAACATATACATATGTAACAGACCATATACTTAGAAAGAATAAATCCCTATAACTACGGG
>Ga0214544_1003520_pt1 | contig 32265 bp, 34 predicted proteins | sample CNSS3metaG_FD_160074 | JGI IMG/M metagenome (GOLD analysis project Ga0214544, IMG submission 160074) | Root nodule microbial communities from cowpea collected in UCLA plant growth center, Los Angeles, California, USA - CNSS3 | ecosystem: Host-associated > Plants > Roots > Nodule | place: USA...
AGCGTCCCACTCGTCCGAACTCAACGGCCATCCGTGATGAAATACGATGGGCTGCGCGTCGCGAGATCCCCAGTCCTTGAAGAAGAGCTGGGCGCCGTCGCCCATGGTGACAAAGCCGGTCATGATTTTTCCTTTTCGTCGGGACTCTCAAGTGAGGATCGCGATCAGTAGAGCAGGTGCGATCGCGCTTGAATTGTAGAGCTCGACGACGGGTGATGGACCGCTCTGACCTCGGCGTATTGGAGCCTGGCTCCGTATTTGTACTTTGATGTCGCTGCGAGCCTGAGGCACACTTTGATGTATTGAAGTTGCCGCGGGTGAAGTACTAGATCGCATCGGCGAGCGCCGGACCAATCCGGCTCAACGTTCAGGACTGGGCAAATGTCTGATAGTACCACGCACCGAGACTACAAGCACGGCGCCCTCGACACACCCTCGGACCTCGGCACAAATGCCGTAACAGATATCGCAGCTGCGCTGACGACGCTGCTAGCTGATGTGCTCACTCTTTATCTCAAGACCAAGAACTTCCATTGGCACATGTCGGGGTCTAACTTCCGGGACTACCATCTGCTTCTTGACGAACAGGCTGATCAGCTTTTCGCCATGACGGACGAGATCGCCGAGCGCGCCCGCAAGATCGGCGGCACGACGCTGCGTTCGATCGGCCACGCATCGCGCCTGCGGCGCATTGCGGACAACGCCGCGGACTTTGTTGCACCAGGCGCCATGCTGGCTGAACTGCGGGAAGACAACAGACAGCTGATCGTCTTCATGCGGGAGACGCACGAGCTTTGTGACAAGCGCGGTGACGTTGCCACCGCCAGCCTACTGGAAAACCGAATAGATGAGGCCGAACGCAGGCTCTGGTTTCTGTTCGAAACGACGCGCCCGGCAAAGTGACATCCCGGCAAGTTCAGCGGCTGCCGCCATTCGCATGCCTTCGAACGGAAATTGTGTCCGGCTCCCCTTGCCTTGCTGTGACTGACGCGAAAGCGCCGAAGGCTGGCCGGTGTGGAGGCGTGTCTACCATACGGGTTGGGCTGGGGCGCTGACACAGGTCTGCCGGGCACTGAAGCCGCCGCCCAATAATTGCATTGGCAGCAATAATGAAGTGTCGAGACGGGTCGTTCCCAATGAGAGGATACCAGGCCAACCTCCACTTCGGATCGGGAATGGACCCGACCACGAATCGGGAACACAACGATGAAGCTCTACTATCATCCCATGTCGGGCCATTCGCACCGGGCACGGCTCTTCGTCTCTCTGCTCGGAGAGCCCTTCGACCTGATCGAGGTCGATCTGAAGTCGGGCGCGCACAAGCAGCCCGAATTTCTCGCGCTCAACCCTTTCGGCCAGGTGCCCGTGCTCGATGACGACGGAATCGTCGTGTCCGATTCGAATGCCATCCTCGTTTATCTCGCCAAGAAATTCGATCGGAAGGACTGGCTTCCGGAGGATGCGAAGACCGCTGCGGAAGTTCAGCGTTGGCTTTCGGTTGCGGCCGGAGAAGTCGCGTACGGTCCGGCCGCGGCGCGGCTCATCACGGTGTTCGGGGCCAAATACAATCCCGAGGATGTCATCGGCCGCGCTCACGTCCTGCTGAAACGGCTCGAAACTCACCTGACGGATACCGACTGGCTTGTCGGCAAACGACCGACGATCGCGGACGTGGCACTTTACAGCTACGTAGCCCGCGCGCCAGAAGGAAACGTCGATTTGTCCGGCTACCCCAATGTGAATGCGTTCCTGCGCCGTATCGAGGCGCTCCCGGGCTTCGTTCCGTTCGTCGAGACGCCGGTCGGCCTCTCGGCCGCTGCATGAGAGGTGCCGCGGGCGCGTCTGCGGCGCGCCCGCCATCGACTGGGGAGGACCGACAAGATGAACGATCGGCGGTTGGCAAAACAAATCGAGGTCTGGCATCCCGGAGAAAGGGCGATCCAGGCGAAGATCGGCGTCGAAGATCGAATGGCTGTGGTCGGCCGGCGCGTGGTCCGGGACTACATGCCTGATCAGCACCGCGAGTTCTACGCCAAGCTGCCATTCGTCGTTCTCGGCAGCGTCGATCCGACAGGAGATGCATGGGCCACCTTTATAGAGGGAAGGCCGGGCTTCATGACGTCGCCCACCCCAAAAAGCCTCGATATCGCCGCGCGGCCCGATGACACCGATCCGGCAAGCGTTGGAATGTCCGAGGGCAGCCCCGTCGGCCTGCTCGGGATTGAGATGCACACGCGGCGGCGAAATCGCATGAACGGCTTTCTCGGGATCAGCGACAACGGCTTCAGCGTCGCGGTCGATCAGAGCTTCGGAAATTGCCCCCGCTACATCCAGCTGCGCGACGTCGCCTTCGACCATGAGCCGGGCCGGGCGTTTACCGGTAGCGTCGAGGACATGCCCGAGCTGGATTCTGCCTCACGCGCGATGATCCAGGCGGCGGACGCCTTCTTCGTCGCATCCTATGTCGATCGCGACGACCGGCGTCAGGTCGACGTCTCCCATCGCGGAGGCAAGGCCGGCTTTGTACGCGTGGCCGAGGACGGAACGCTGACTATCCCCGATTTCGACGGAAACCTGTTCTTCGCGACGCTCGGCAATATTCTGGTGAACGGCAAAGCCGGACTTCTCTTCGTCGACTACAAGACCGGCGACATGGTGCAGATGACCGGCGACGCCGGAGTCCTGCTGGACTCGCCCGAGATTCCGGCGTTTCAGGGCGCCGAACGGCTATGGACGTTCCGCGCCCGGCGGGTGGTGCGCAGGCGTGGCGCTCTCGCCTTGCGCTGGACGTTCCAGCAGGACGGCTGGTCTCCGAGCTCGTTGATGACCGGCGATTGGACTCAGGCCGCCGATCGGCTCCGCGCGGCCGAGCTTGCGACTCGCTGGCGGCCGTTCAAGGTCACCAGGATCGTCGATGAAAGCCGTTCGATTCGCTCGTTTCACCTGCAGCCGGACGATGGCGCAGGGCTGCTTCCGCACCTCGCAGGCCAGCACCTGCCGATTCGAGTTACGCTTCCGGGTACCGACAAACCTCTGCTGCGGACCTATACGCTGTCTGTGGCTCCCTCGGATGGCATGTACCGCATCAGCGTCAAGCGCGACGGCGCCGTTTCGAAACATCTTCACGAAAATGTCGGCGTGGGAGACATCATCGAGGCGCGGGCACCGGCCGGAGCGTTCGTGATCGATGCGGGCTCCAAGCGCCCTGCGGTCCTGCTGGCCGCCGGGGTCGGCGTCACGCCGATGCTCGCGATGCTGCGCCACCTCGTCTATGAGGGCCTTCGCAAGCAGCGCGTTCGTCCCACGACCTTCTTCTACGCAGCGCGATCGAAGCAGGACCGTCCCTTTGACAGGGAACTGGCTGAGCTCGTCGAAGCGGCGCAAGGCGCGGTGAAACTCGTTCGGGTGCTGAGCGATCCGTCCGATGCGCGGGAGCACGTCGACTATGACGCGTCCGGCCGCATCGACATGGGCCTTCTCACGCGATATCTGCAATTCAACGATTACGAATTCTATCTGTGTGGTCCGGCGCAGTTTACGCAAACAGTCTACGATGGACTGCGCGGATACAACATCGCGGACGGCAGGATCCATGCGGAAGCGTTTGGGCCCTCCTCTTTGAAGCGCACGGCCGATGCTACCGGCGAAGCCTCCGCGAGCCCTGCGCCTTCCTCCAAACCCGTCGCGGTCGCTTTCATGAATTCCTTGAAGGAAGCACGCTGGACACCTCAATCGGGGACTCTGCTCGATCTGGCGGAAGCACGGGGACTATCGCCTGATTTCAGCTGCCGCGCCGGCACCTGCGGTACGTGCAAAACCAAGCTTCTCGCGGGCGCGGTCGCTTATGTGAACCGGCCCACAGCGAAAATTGCACACGACGAAGTCCTGATCTGTTCTGCGGTGCCTGCTGAGCAAACGGCGGATGCGGAGGATCGAATTCAGCTCGCCCTTTGACGGCGGCGATCCTCAAATGTCCACGATTACTGAACCGACTAACCCGAAGGAGAGTTGAAATGTCTCGTCCCCCACTCCCGCCGTTCAACGAACAAACCGCGATCGAGAAGGTCCGGTTGGCCGAGGACGGCTGGAATAGCCGCGATCCCGCCAAGGTTGCCCTGGCCTATACGCTCGATACTCGTTGGCGCAATCGCGCGGAATTCGCCAACGGCCGTGAGGCCGCTCAGGCCTTTCTCACCCGCAAATGGAATAGGGAGCTGGACTATCGATTGATCAAGGAGCTCTGGACGTTTGCGGGCAATCGCATCGCGGTGCGCTTTGCCTACGAGTATCACGATGATAGCGGCCAGTGGTTTCGTGCCTATGGTAACGAGAACTGGGAGTTCGCGGACGACGGTCTGATGCGCGCTCGTCACGCGAGTATCAACGAACACCCGATCGCCGAATTCGATCGAAAGTTTCGTTGGCCGCTGGGGCGCCGCCCCGACGACCATCCGGGACTGAGCCATTTCGGCTTTTGATCGAGGAAACGCAGAGGAGTTGACCATGCCCGGCTTCAGCCTTGATGAGCGCGTCCGGCTGTCGATAGAGATGGCATTGACGGCTGACGGCCATAGTTCTTTGCGGCAGCACCAGGATGTGGAAGCAAGAGGGCTTGGAATGTCCGGTGCCGAAATCGACGCCGCGCGTCGGGGCCGCAGCTTCGACGCGTGGACGTCCATTGCCCTGGGGCTTGCACGCGCGGCCCGCCAAGGCGATGACACCGAGCTCAAGAACCATCGGGAAAAAGCGCTGAGCTCCGGTATTTCCGAGGTAACCTGTCAGGAAATCGAGGAATTTGCGGAGCGAGTTGCCTCACCGCAACTGGAGCCTGGCTGACGCCCCCTCGCCCGACCCCGGGGCGCTAGGCCTTTCATTTATTCGGTCACTCGGCTATGGGCCCTGGGCGCATTTTGCGAAGGTCTTCCCGCTCTTGTGGTGTTGGAGCTTCGGACAGAGAAGCGAAGTAGGTTGCAGGAGGACAAATGGATCGCTGGCAGGCGATGCGCATCTTCACGAAAGTTGCGGAGAGTGAGAGCTTCGCGGAGGCAGCGCGCCACATGCACATGAGCGCGCCGGCAGTGACCCGTGCCGTCGCCGCGCTCGAAGAAGCGATCGGAGCTCGGCTCTTCGTCAGGACGACACGATCGGTGAAGCTGACGGAGGCGGGCGGCCGCTATTTCGACGATTGTCGCCGCATTCTCTCGGACATCGACGAGGCGGAAGCAGCAGCCGCTGGCTCTAACGCCAAGCCGTCTGGGACGCTGGCGGTGACGGCATCAGCCCTTTTTGGCCAGATGCACGTGCTCCCGATCATGACCGAATACCTCGACACCCACCCGACAATGTCGGCAAGAACGCTGTTCATAGACCGCCCCGTGAACATCATCGAAGAAGGCGTTGACGTCGCCGTCCGCATCGGTCGATTGCCGGATTCCGGCTTCACGGCGATCAAAGTCGGTGAGGTTCGCCGCGTCATCTGCGGTGCGCCGTCCTATTTCGAGAAGCACGGCATCCCGTCGACGCCGGCGGATCTGAAGGATCATCGTATCGTTGCGTCGACCAGTGCCTGGGCGTCACCGGAATGGCGCTTCGCGGGCGATGAGCGCGTCACTCTCCGCCCTGCCCTGCAATGCAATACGAACGAAGCCGCAATTTCGACCGCACTGTCGGGACGGGGCTTGACGAGGGTTTTGCACTACCAAGTCGGGCCGGCACTGATCGAAGGGCAACTACAAATCGTGCTGGGCGACTACGAGGAGCCCCCCTTGCCAATTCATATCCTACATCCGGAAGGGCGCCATGCGCCCGCCAAAGTGAGGGCTTTTGTCGATCTTGCCGTGTCACGCCTGCGCGCAAACCGCGTGCTCAACTGACGCCTCCGGACGGTCAAAAAAGAGCCTCACCGCTTTCCGACACTGCCCTCTCGGGGGTCCTGAACGTGGACGACGACCGCCTCGTCATATCCGCTTCTGCTGCTATAGAACATCAGCGCCATAAGGCCGGATCCGATGACCAGGGAGAAAACCGTCCCGAGTCCCAAGGCAATCCAACCGTGAATGGACATCTGGGTATCCCCCGCTGACGTCCATCCGACCATTGCGAGGACGACGGTGAGCAGTAGAACTGCGAAGAGCACGACAAGCATTGCAACGCCGCCCACTCCGATCGGATGATTCGATACGCTTTCATGATGTGACATGCTCTTTCCCTTTCGTCTGCTTGTGAAGCTCCCGCCCAGCGCGGTCGCATCGACCCGTCTCCCGCAATCAATATGCGCTTCGGCTGGATTCAACAGAACGGCCGATTTTGACACTTCATCGATGCGTAGCCGCATGGTAATCTTCTCAACGGAACCATGCCTCCAGCGAATGCTACACCGTTCCGCCGCCCGCTGCGCAGGCAATAGGCAACTGCAGAGGGTGGCCAACGCCCCAGGAATCACCGGAGTCGCAGTGATGCAGCCCTCGCATTCCGGGGGCGGATTTGTCGGGCGTCCACGTCATTCGAGTCACGCCGCAAATACGTTGCCGCTGAACATGCCCCCTTTGAACACGGGCGCACCAGGATCGGTCGTGAAGAGGACGACATCGGCCTCGGACTGTGCAGAAATAGTCCCACGGCCGTCCTCGAAATAGGCGCTTTCGCCCGCATGAAGCACGACGCCGCCGATGCGGACCTCGCCGGCGAAGACGTAGAGCAGGCGAATCGCGCCACTTGCCTGAAGCGCTGGAAGCGCAAGATTCGTTCCTGTCGACAGACGAGCGTCCTGCACCCAGGCCTGAGCACGCACCTCCAAGGGAGCACCCTCGGGGGCCGCGAGCAGACGCCAAGCATCGCGGCTCAGGGCCTCACCGAAATCGTGAAACTGCACCTTCGGGGTCAGATCGCGGGCTCGTGGGCGCAGAAAAATCTGGAGCGCCTCGGTTGCTCCGGGCCCAAGCATTTCCTCCTCATGCTGGAATGTGTGGCCTGCGTTCATCATCATCAGACGAGTTTTGGTAATGCTTTCCTCACTCCGCATGCTGTCGCGGTGGAGCATTGCTCCCGTACGCACATAGGTCAGGATCTCGTCGTCACGGTGCGGATGCATCGCGATGACATGCCCTGGCGAGACGCGTGCTCGGTCTATTCGACCGATGGCACCGATGCCGCTGTCACCGGCGTTAAGAGCCAGTCCGGGGTAAAGAATTTCGACGGCGAAGCCACCATTCCAATCGCCCCGCTTGCTGCCGTGTTGGATCTTGAGCGGCGACATGACATCTCTCCTCTATTCAAGACAGGATCCCCTCCGAGGCCATGAGATCCACCCGAACTTTGCGGCAGCGACCAACAGGACCCCTGTGGACTCCTAGGTAGCGTTGCGATTTTGGATCCGATAGCCGTGCTGTAGGGTAAGCTGTGTCGCCGAGATCGGAACGACGGGGGTTGGACATCATGGAGCTTGAAGATCTGCAAACGTTCGTCGAGGTCGCCGATTCCGGGGGCGTCTCGTCCGCTGCGCGCCGTCTGGGGGTCGCGAAATCCGTCGTGAGCCGCCGACTTTTACGATTGGAGGCCGATCTCGGCGTTCAGCTTCTGGCGCGGACCACGCGAGGCGCGGCTTTGACCGAAGCTGGAATAACGTTCCGCGACCACGCGGCGCGCGCCTGCGCGGAGATCGATACCGCGCGCGAGGAGATGTCGCCCGACGGCGATCTGCATGGCCTCTTGCGAGTCGCCGCGCCCTCCTCGTTCGGCCCGACGCATTTTGCGCCGGCGCTCGCCGAATTGGCCGCCCGCCATCCGCTACTGCAGGTCCATACGCGCTACAGCGATCGCTATGCGGATCTTGTCGGAGAAGGATTCGATTGCGGAATTCGAGTCGGCTACCTGCCGGACTCCAACCTCATTGCGCGCCGCATCGGCTCCTTCTCGGTACGGCTTTTCGCGAACCCGGAATATGTCAGCGAGCACGGCGCGCCGGAAGCGCCCGAGCAGGTTCTCCAGCACCAAGCGGTCATGATCGGCACGGAAAGCTGGAAGTTTGGTGACGGAAAGAGAACGATTCCCGTCCATCCGCACGGAAGGTTCAAGGCCGACAGCGTCATCGCTATCGCCGAAGCCACCGCAGGGCGGATCGGCATTGCCGCCTTGCCCGATGTCATAGCCGAAAGCTACGTCGCATCGGGGCGTCTCGTGCCGATTATGACGGGGTATACGTTGCCGTCGGTCGGAATATTCATAGTCCGCCCCCCGGGCCAGCATCTTGCGCGGAAGGTGCGAGTTCTCATCGAATTGCTCGTGGAGAAGTTCGACTCAGGCCGCTCTCCTGCCGGAGGGAATGCCATCGCTTAGAACGATTGGATCCCGGATTGAACGCATTTAAAACCAGGGGAACCGCCGACCGCATCGGCGGTCGGCGGATGCCACCCTCAATGCCTCTTGCTTGTCCCGGTTCACCTGGCCTTGGCCGCGAGATAGCCGGACAGGTTGTTGGCAGCGAACGGCAGGTGATCACCCATCAGCTTCGCATGCGCTTCGCCGGTTGTCGACTGCCACGTCCCCAGAAGCTCCGCGCCGACGGCCACCCAGGTGATCGGCACGACGCCGGCCTGCACCATTCGCGCGATGGCAGTGTTTTCGACCAACTTGCTCCATGTGCCGGACGCGTCCAGCACGGCATAGACGTCATAACCTTCCTTGCGAGCCGAAAGCGCGGCAAAAGCGACGCACACCTCCGTCGAGATGCCTGCGATCAGCAGCTTCTTGCGCCCGGTCTTCTTCACGGCGGCAGCGAACTCCGGATTATCGAACGCGTTGATCTGACCCGGACGGTGGACGAAAGTTGCTTTCGGGAGGCCTTCCGAAACGACCGGCATGACCGGGCCGTTCGGCCCGTCGGTAGCACTCGTCGTGATCACTGCCGGCAGTTTGTAGATCTGCGTGATCGTTACGAGCGCTTTCACGTTGTTGATGAACTCCGGCGGGCTTTGGGTCTGGACGCCATTTGCCAGTCCGGTCTGGTGATCGACGAAGAGGACGGCGACGTTATCCGCTGTAAGGCGGTCGTACGACATGGTCTATTCCTTTCGAGAATTGATGCGGATCAATTCCGCACTCATCGAGGGAAAGATGCCGATGCCGCCGACGCCGCACTAGCCAGCGGCTTAGCCACTCACTGTCGCTGAACGCGGAACACCGCGGCGCTTCTGCGGCCCTGCCTGGCACCGGGTTCTCGGTCCGTCGACAGTCGCGCTCGATCACATTTCCACGCACAGGGCCAAAAACGAATTCTCAAGATGCGGGAAATGCAGGAGAGACGAGAAGCGTTGGACGGAGCGTCTCTGCGATGCAGAATTCATTTTGGAACCGAGCAATCGAGTTCTGCCGGCGCTGCGAAATGAAGGCCACTCTGATTGCGCAGTGTCCCATTTGCTCGCACCAATAGCTGGCGAGTGCATGGAAGCTGCGCTTCAACCGACCAATCCGCCTGCTTCAAAACGCCTGCTTACGTTGGCCTGCGCAGGATTTTTCTTGATCCCCCGGTGCACACGTCACGCACACGTCGCCCTTTAACCGGTTGAAAAACTTTAACTCTCGCTCCAATCCATCATGAGCAAGCTTAAGCTAGCTCCAGCAACCTAGGTCCAACCACATCCCGCTAACAACGACGTCATGCCTGTTCCAAGTCGCCTTGCCCGGACGACTGTCGAAGGGAGTCAGTGGTTCGATACATCGCTAGACATGTCGGAGACGCTGTTTCCTTACCGGAGAGCAGCCTCTCTCCGACCGTTGGAATCCCGTACTTGTTTTGGTCGCGATGAGGACGAGCGCATCTGGTCGTCGAAGTTGAGCAGTGTCAACAGCTTTTACGCCCACCGCAATAGCAGGTTCGCGAGTTCCTCGGGCATATCAAGCATTATGTCGTGCCCGCATTCCATCTCCTCTCGCCACCACTGGCGCTTGCCTGCCTCGACATAGAACTCCTCGAAAGGTCCCGCGAAAGCGGAGGCCCAAACGTATCCAATATGTGCCACGCCGTCACATGCTCCACTGAGCTGCGCGGGGGCTTCAAAACACGACAAGGGGTGCATCGTGAGCTTACCGTCTACCCAAGTAGCGTCAGTCGCATTCACGGCAAAGAATGAGGCTGTCCTCGGCGGAACCCGCCAGCCGCCACCGAGGGCTTCTGCCGATTTTCGGTCGCTCTCGCCGCCATCGGGCAAATAGTCAAAGAGGGCTTTGCCGTTCTCGGGAACGAAGGCGTCGAGATAGATAAGTGAGCGAATCCGTTCGGGCATCCGATCAGCAACATGGCGAACAACCACCCCAGCATAGGAATGTCCAACCAGAACGATGTCTCGCAAATCCTCCCAGACCATCAAATTGACGACATCGAGCACGTGCGTCTCGAGAGTCACGTCGCGGCTTAAAAGGTGCGTTCTCTCACCGACGCCAGTAAGTGTCGGTGTGAAAACCTCGTGTCCCCCGGCGCTGAGCAGCCGCCGCACCCGTGCCCAGCACCAACTGCCATGCCAGGCACCATGAACTAACACGTATTTGCTCATCAGGATTGCTCCTTACATCTCGCCGCGACGGAGGAATTCGACCGCAGAACCACGACTCCGAGGACCGCCTCGTTGTGAGTAACATTCAACAAACCGGGCGGGCTCAAACAAGTCTGTTTTTCATACTGGCAATCCGACGCCCTGCAATTAGATGTGCCTCATGCCGGCCAGTTACCATCAATTTTGCCCCGTCGCGAAAGCGGCAGAGATATTCGCTACTCGGTGGACACCACTTATCTTGCGCGAACTGCTGTCTGGTGCGCACTCGTTCAACGACATCATTCGTGGCGTTCCACTGATCTCGCGTGCGGTGCTCGTGACGCGTTTGCGCGAACTGGAAAGGCACGGGATCGTCGAGCGGCGACCACTCGCCAATCAGTCGGGCCACGAGTATTGGCTGACGTCGGCCGGCAACGACTTTCGAGCGGTGATCGATTCACTTGGTCGGTGGGGTGTAAACCATACGTTCAGTCGCATCGAACCAACTGATCTCGATCCAGCATTGCTGATGTCTGCGCTGAGCAGACGAGTTCAAGCGGGTGAGCTACCGAATAGTCGTGTTGTGGTACGATTCGAGTTTTCCGGAGTGCCGGCGACTCGGACGAAGTTCCGGATCATGTGGCTCGTGCTCGCTCCATCGGGCACTGACGTATGTATTAAGGATCCAGGTTTCGCGCTCGACCTCGTTGTTCGTGGAAAGATCAGGGACTGGGTCGCTGTTTATCTTGAGCAAGCAACATGGTCCGACTTTGCTCGTCTATCAATGCAAATGGAGGGAGACGCCGAGATCGCGCGGGTACTTCCAATATGGCTGAAGCTAGTGACACTCCGTCAACCCGGGGGCGGGAACGGTCGGCGTCATAGTGCGATCTAACTCTCAGTCCGGCTTTCCGCTCAGCCCTATCGGAGAGGTTCGCTCGGCACGAGACGCTCGCGTGTGATGGCATTTTTGGGCTGCGCAAGAACGATCAAGTTTCTTGCTGACGAAGAAATTCGCTGAGCACAGAAACGAACTCATCACCACCCTCGAAGTACGCGAGGTGCCCAGCGTTGATCCGGCGGAGCTTCGCATTTGGGATCCTCGCCGCCAGGTCAGCGCACTCAGTGACAATCTGATCATGTGTGCTAGGCACCACCAACGTCGGACTCCGGACTCTAAGGGCTTGTTCTCGTACGTCGACAGCGAGGTCGAGCTCCACCTGACGCCGAATGCCGTTCCAATTGGCGACCGGCATATAGCCATCGATCATGTCTTTGATATCCGAAAGTCCTACTCGTGAGATGAATGCGGGCGTTAAGCCCGAAAGCAACAGGAGGCGGAGAAATGCGGAGCGATCCATTCGAAGCAGGTCAAGCCAAAGCTCGAATTGCAATTGAAGCCGGGGTTCAGAGCCAAACGCGAAGCCGGTTACCACGACCATCGATCGAATAAGATCCGGATGTCTGGCGGCAATCTCAATAACGACTGCCGCTCCGAGAGAATGCCCGACTATATCGAATCGGTTCAAGCCGGCTGCTTTGGTCACGCCGACGACCTCGCTTGCGAGCTTCTGCAGAGTAAGTTCGCCCTCATCATCAACTGTCTCTCCGGACCCCGAATAGTCGAGACTAAGCAACGTCCGCTGCTTGGCCAACGCTGGGATTACCTGTCCCAATGGACATCTAGGGCGGCCCTACCGTTCACCAGCACAATGGCGGGACCGCTCCCTTGCACGCGATAAGCAATTCGCGCGCCGTCCACAGTTACCATTCTCGACCCACTCATTGCCCACTATCCTTTTACAGCGTAGCCGCAGGTGGGCTGCCGCGGGATTTTGATTATATGTCGATTATCATATCGGCCTGTTACGCGATTGTTTCAGCGGGCTGCAAAGCTGCTACCCTCGAAACAAAGCTCAGCTGGCACCCCGGGTCGTGGAGCCCCGCCAATTGGACATGCCGCGATACACGGCTAGCGCGGTATCCGCCGGATCAGATTTCCGAATACAATCTTCTTGAACTCCACCAGCGCGGCATCGCTCTTTTCAGCTCGCATGCGCAGAAGGGCGCCCTCCCAGCTATTGAGCAAAAAATTGGCGAGTGTTGTTGCTGAAAATTCGGTTGAGATTTCGCGCATCTTCTGGGCCTCCGAAAGGCATTGCTCAAACACCGCGCTCCAGGTTTTGAAATGCTTTGCCAGTTGCTTACGTATCGTCGCGCTGTGATCGGCAGCCTCCGCGCTGAAATTACCGAGCAAACAGCCGCGCGCGAAATTGGATGTTCGAAACGCCGCAATGCGATCATCGAAATAGGCTTCGAGCCGCTCCGACGGCGTCAGATCGGGATTGGATAGGAAGCTGCGCAGCTTCGCCAACCCGCGGTCGGAATAGGCCGCGAGCACTTCGATCCCGAATGCCTCCTTGCTTACGAAGTAGGTGTAGAAGGACCCCTTCGGCACGTCCGCGCGTGCGACAATGCCCTGGATGCCTGAGGCTGAATATCCTTCTGCGTGGATCAGCTCCAGGCCGGCCTGAATCAGGTTGTCTCGGATCCCCGGTTTGGGCTTTGGGCCTCTTCGAGTCGTTGGGCGAGTTTGCATCCTGGCTCCTCTTGACTAATTACAGACGACCGGTCATATGGTATTTATTCTTGCTGATCCATCGGTGTCAAGCACAGCGTTTTGGGCACGCACATGGTGCTTCAACATGGCTCTACACAGCCGATCGTGTCTGCTGACTGAAGGGGGCTGGACGTGGTTTCGAAGATTGACCTGCGTATTCCCGCCGAGGGCGGAATTGAGCTTGGCGCCTGGTTGTTTCTTCCGAAAAGCAGCGGCGTGCGTCCGACCATCACCATGGCGCACGGCTTCGCCGGCATCAGGGAGCATGGCATAGAACCCTTCGCCGAGGCCTTTGCTGACGCAGGCTTCGTCGTACTCGTGCACGAACATCGCAATTTCGGGGTAAGCGGCGGTGAGCCGCGCGGTGACATAGATCCCTGGCGGCAGATCGCTGACTCGCGCAGAATGATCTCCTATCTGGAGGCACGGCCGGAGGTCGATTTCGATCGAATCGGCATCTGGGGAACGAGCTATGCCGGCGGCCATGCCCTGGTTCTTGGCGCAACCGACAGGCGGCTACGTTGTGTGGTCGCGCAAGTACCCACGATCAGCGGCTACGAACAAGGTCTGCGCCGTGTTGCTCCGGACGCTGCGCCAACTCTGGAAGAGGCCTTCAACGCGGACGAGCGCGCACAGCTGCGCGGAGCGCCGCCGCTACGGCAGGCGGTTGTGAGCTCCGACCCCACTGTCCCTGCAGCCTATCGTTCTCGCGACGCGATCGGTTTCTATTTGCAACCTATTCCATCAGGACTCTGGGACAACGAGATCACGCTCCGCTCGACTCGCCAAGCGCGCATGTATGAGCCCGGTGCCTGGATCGCCCGCGTGTCACCGACCCCATTGCTGATGATCGTCGCCCAGGACGATCGGCTGACAGTCACCGATCTCGCCCTCGCGGCCTACGAGCGCGCGCTTGAGCCGAAGCGGCTCGCGCTGCTGTCCGGAGGGCATTTCGATCCCTATCTCGGTCAGTTCGCAAAGGCTGAGGCCGCCGCGACGAATTGGTTTCGCGAGCACCTTCTCGTCCCAACCAGCGTCTCCTAATTCCATTGTTGCTCCAACGGAGCTTCAATGCCACACCAACGGAGTTTATCGATGACGACAACGAATAGCCTGAAATGGGAGGTGCTGACCATCAGGCGTCCTGGCCTCAGCCGCGATCTGCCGCCAGGCAAGGAAGAGCTGGCTTGGGTGGCGAACTCATCCACGTTGATCCAAGGCGAGAGGGATGCCGTTCTGGTCGATACTTTCCTCACCATCGAACAATCACAAAAGCTGGTCGATTGGGTAGTCAGAAGCGGCAAGAACCTCAAGGCGATCTACGTCACGCACGGACATGGCGACCACTTCTTCGGTCTCGCGCCTCTACTGGCGCGTTTTCCCGGAGCTAAGGCCGTTGCGGCGCCCGAAATCGTCAAGGCGATGGAGGATCATCTTTCCCCAGCATGGATCGATAATTTTTGGCGGCGACTCTTCCCTGGCGAGATACCTGATCGCCTGCTGGTAGCGGAACCTTTGGAAAAGGAAGGCCTGGAGCTGGAAGGACATCACCTCGTTCCCGTCGATACGGGACACACGGACACGGCAAAATCGACATGCCTTCATGTACCGTCCATAGGCCTGCTGGTTGGCGGTGATGCTGTCTACAACGGCATTCATCCCTACCTTGGTGAGACCGATCTAAATAGCCGGTTGGAATGGATCAATACGCTGGATCGGCTCGAGGCACTACGGCCAACACAAGTGATTGCCGGTCACAAGGTACCGGAAAACAGCGACGATCCCAAGATCATCGGGGAAACACGCCAGTATTTGCGTGATTTCAATCGGCTGAATGAGGCGACAGCCACCGCGCGTGAACTCTACGACTCCATGTTGGAGCTCTATCCAGATCGCGTCAATCCAGGTTCGCTTTGGGGGGCCGCGAACACGGCCAAGAAGCAGCCCTAAGAAGCAGCGCTAAATTGTCTCCACCACGCCACTTATGGGATCTGGCACATGAGAACTATCCTATTCGCTGTCGCTCTGTTCACCTTCGGTTCGACGGCTGCGTTCGCACAGCAAAATGATGCCGAGGCGCGAGCTCTTTTCACGCGATTCGTTGCGGCGCAGAATGCGCACGATGCCGGCGAGGTGAAGTCAATGCTCTGGAAGTCGCCGCAAATGCTCTTCTTCTCGCGAGGAGTCGAAACCCGAGGCGCGGATGCGGTGGCTGAACGGTTCACGGAATACTACAAGGGCACATGGCATCTTGAACCCGACATGTCGAAATTTCGTACGGTCGCCGTTTCGAACGACGTTACGCAGATTCTGGTCCCCATCGTTTTCACACGAGCGCTTCCGGGCGCGCAGCCACAGAGTGATACATTCCTGATCAGCCAAACCTTTGTGCGGGATTCCAAAGGGTGGTCCGTCGCCTCCATCCTTCCGATTGCAAATACCCAACTCAAGCGATAGCAGCGGAGAATGGATTGACCTCACCGGGTATTGCAGTTAACCGAATCGAAGGCGGCCTGGGCAACAAGTTCGCCTAGCTCGCGAACCTCCGCTCGCTGGTATCTATGAAGAGGGTAATCGTCCGGGTCGCACAAACTGTTTGGGGGCCGGGCTGGAGACACGTGATATGCTTTACTGGACGACCCGCTGCTCGCCGGTCCCGGTCAATTCTCCCCGAAGCAGACTCCGTTTCTGGGCCCGTCGCGCAGCAGCAGCACTGGCCAGCGGAATGACATGTCCGGAACGCCTATTAGCAAGCGCAGCCGATACCGATGCTCATGGTCCCTTCCACGATGCGGGTTGCAGGTGCCGGCTGCGCTAAATGCGGTACGCATGAAGAGCAAGAGAACAGTGCGCTTTATTCCACGACTTCCGTCATGCGCTTCGCGCGGCATTATCAGGCCAATCGAACGACTGCTCATTTCGAGATCGCTGATGCCGCCGGGCGAGCCCGATCTACGAAGCGGTTGGTGAATGTTTTGCTTACATCGATGTTGGCCTTGGCAAACTCGGGAGACCCTTCGCTGAAAACAGCAAGTACGGCGTCAGCACTCTTCCGCTCCATCAGTCCGGTTTCCGAGTACATGGGCACCGTGTTCGTCAGCGCTGCAAGATAAAGCGCCCTATCCGGCCCGACGACATCATCAGGCATCTTTGCCATGACCTCCTCCGCGGTGTGCGTGTGTATCCACCCCAAGGTGCTTACGATTGCCGCTGTCAGGGCCTGCGCCTCCTTTTCGTGCGAAGCGACCCAAGTGGCCGTGCTATAGAGCGCGCCGCCGGGATAGCCACTGCCGAACACTGCAAGCGTATCTTTCTCCGAGCGTGTATCCGCAAGGATCTTCAAATCAGAATGCAGCCCCTGCAGCACCGTCACAGATGGGTCTACCATCATTGCCGCGTCGACTTCGCCCTGCTCCACGGCAGCGACCGCGCTTGCTCCTACTCCGATGCCGATCACCGCAGTGCTCGCGGGATCAAGGCCGCTCTTCTTCAGCAGATATTTGAGAAAAAAGTCTGTGGTGGACCCGGGCACGGTGACACCGACCTTCTTCCCGACCAAATCGCTGACAGAATTGATCTGCGCGGTGTGAGCCGGAGACACAACCAGCACTACACCTGGGTAGCGATCATAGACCACGAAGGATTCAAGCTCCTGCCTCTTCGCAGCGAGGTTCACGCAGTGGTCGAAATAGCCGGCAACGACGTCGGCGCTCCCGCCGAGCACCGCGCGCACGGAGTCAGATCCGCCTTTAAGGTCGACGATATCTACCGTGATCCCAGCCCTCTCATATTCGCCGAGCCGGTCGGCAAGCACCACTGGAAGATAGCATAGGCAGTTACTTCCGCCGATCGCGATCGTGACCTTGTCTTGACCGAATGCGCGCCCTGCAGCCGGCGTCAGCACCATCATAATTGCAACAATGACGCCTCGCATGCTTCGCATCGCAGTCTCCGTTCACAGTTCCTGATTTTTCTGAACAGCAGAGGCGCAATTGGGCGCGCCAGCCGCTCGCATAGATAATGCATCAGCGAAAAGCCTCCGTTCATAACAAGGTGATGGATAGATAGTCGATGACTGACAGCGTTGTGAATTTAGCGTGGTCGAAGCGAGCTTCGCACTCTCCGCCACTCTCTCGTATGGACCAGTGGATGTGTCCGCTGTACGTTGCGGGACTAATCGGTCGCGGCGATCGCAAGAGCGTTCTGCCGATGGCGGAGCGAGTTGTGTCGGGCAACTACGATCAACTGCACCATTCATAGCCGATGGCGCCTTGGACACTGCTTCGAGCGATTGATCTTGTATCAAGATGGCTGCTGTCCGGCTCCAAGGCCGAGGCAATCGCAACAATTTTCCGGACGAGACAAATTGATTAGCTCGTTTTTCCTCTTATGAGGTTGGGTCATTCAGGAAACGATCGCGTAAGACAAACTTCTGGATCTTGCCGGACGCCGTTTGTGGAAACTTGTCCACAAATCTCCAGATCCGCGGCACCTTAAATGACGCCAGCCTCAACTTGCAGAACTCCATTAGCTGCTTCTCGTCCACGTCCGCACCGGCTTTGGCCTGCACAAAAGCGACGAGCACTTCGCCCCAATTCGGATCGGGAACGCCCACGATTGACGCTTCCACTACGGAAGGATGAGCGTGGAGGACATCCTCGATTTCGCGAGGATAGACGTTCTCACCGCCTCGTATCACCATATCCTTCCGCCGGCCCTGAACGCGACAATAGCCCCGCTCATCCAAGCTGCCCAAGTCACCGGTATGAAGCCAGCCGTCAGGGTCTATTGCGTCTCGGGTCGCACTGGGATTCTCGAAATAATCCTTCATGACGGAGTATCCGCGCGCGCAGATCTCTCCTATCGATCCAACCGGAACGATTTCGCCAGTCGCTGGATCAACAATCTTGAGCTCGGTTTGTGCCATTGGCCGACCGACTGTCATTGCCCATTCGGGATTCGGGTCATTCGGCAAAGTATGCGTCAGATAAGGAGAAGCCTCCGTTTGGCCAAAGCCAATCGCGACATTGATCCCAATCGCTTCGGCCCGACGCACCAATTCCGGCGGCACGGGGGCCCCGCCAAGCGTAACTAGTCGCCATGAGGACAAATCGCGATGTTCGATTGATGGATGCTCGAGCATTCGGATGAGCATCGTAGGAACGCACAGCATGACTGTGCCTCGCTCCTTCTCGAACAAATGCAGCATGATTTCTGGATCGAACGCAGGCGGGAGGACGTGCGTGCCTCCGGTTTGTAAGGCGCCGAGAGTGGCAAGCCCACAACCAGCGGTATGAAACAGAGGCATTGGATTGATCCACGTGTCATGAAGACCCGCTCCAATCGTCCGCGCGTAAATGCGGCTGTTGTTGGCGAGATTGCGATGAGTCAGTCGCGCGCCTTTTGGAACTCCAGTTGTGCCGGAAGTGTACTGTATCTGAGCGACATCCTGCGGCTGGACATCAGGCAAATTCAATGATCCGTCGTGACCCTCTACGAAACTGGACCAGGATGATAGCGGGATGATCTCTGCTAACCTAGAGAGGGATGAGCGGATCCGCTCCACGACCGCCACCAAATCGCGGGCGCGGAATTCGTCTTGCACGACGATCCCCTTTGCCTTCGACTGCCTTAAAACAAAAGAAAGCTCCTCCTCCAGAAAAGCGGGATTAACCGTTACGAGGGTCAGCCCTGCCAACGCGGCGCCGAGCTCGACAAATAACCATTCGGGCTGGTTGGAGGCCAAAATAGCGAGATGGTCGCCGGGCTCGAAGCGTCCAAGTAGCGCTCTAGCAACCCTCGTCGATTGTTCAAGAAGCTCTTGGAAAGTCCACCGGCGGCACTCACCACCTCCTTCGACGATAGCGTTCTTGGATGGCCAGCTCTCGGCCGCAAGCTTCAAGGCATCGCCGATTGACTGTTCCAGGACGGCCTCGGAGGATGCCCCTGCCATGTAGGACAATGAAGGTCGCGAGTTGCCAGCGGATTGGTTCATACGCTCGTCCATTGCGCGCTCGGCTATGATGGTCCACCCGTACGATATGAATGAGGCTATGTAAACATCGGCAGCGGTTCTGACGGCCGACGGCTCTTGGGCCATCTTCTTAATCGCACGTTTACGAGGAGTCGAACGGATTGCGTCGGAATCTCCTCTCAAGCGAAAGACAGAAACGAACAGCAGCCGGCATAAGCTCTACAGCCCTCGCGCAGGCGTGACGCCAGGCTTCGCGCGAAGCTCAGGACGCGCTGGCCTTGTTCTCACTTTATCTCCGTCAATTATGAGTGAGTAAGTATCGCTGGCCCGGCAAACAGACACCTCGATAGTATTCCCGCGGCTCGCTGTTTGCCGAAATCGAAAAGACCTCTATCACCGAATTGCGAGTAGTTCTGTAAGGTCGCGAAAGATCCGCCTCCGCGTATGGGGTGAATTGTCCTTCTGCAAAGAGTGACCTGCGCCGATCTAGCTTCGCGTGAGTTAGGTCCGGGTGGACTTAGCGCTCCCAACTGCCGCTGATATTGGAAGCTTACGGACCAGAACGCGATTTGGCCTCCGGTGAGCAGTCAGTCCGGAGTGTCACGCGTCGTTCCGATGCGGCGGAAACTCTTTCCGCACTTCTCCGCCTTTTTATCCTAGCAAATCCGCGCCAAGTGCAACGCGGCCTCGACGCCACCTTCCAGGACCTGTTCCGCCTGGACAGTGTCGTGGACGGCCCGCGCGAACTGAAGGGTGCCTACCATAAGGCCGAAGATGGCGGTGGCGCGGCGGCGGCTCGATGCGGAATCGGCATCCGGAAGTAGTGCCGCCAGAGACGAAACGTAGCTCTGCAACGCTTTCTCGTAGTCCTGCCGAGTGGACAGTGGTCGGCGAGCGATTTCCGGGAGCAAGGCCGCTGACGGGCAGCCACTTGCGGACTCTTCGAGGTGAGCGCGGTTCAGGTAGCTACGGATCGCCCCTTCGAGGTCCAGCCCCTTCTGCCGATCTTCGTCGAGGCGATGTTGCTGATCACCAAGAGCACTCGCGATCGCCTCGCGAACCAGCTGTTCCTTGGATTCGAAGTGCGGAGAGAATGCTCCTTTGGTCAGACCGGCCTCGCTCATGATCCCGCCAATCCCGGCCGCAGAGATGCCGTCTCGGCGCACGCACCTCGATGCGACATCGACGATATGCCGCCGCGTTGCCCCCTTACGACCCTTCTCGAACCGCATGTCTCTCCACTCCGAACGTCGTCAAGCCCTTATGTGGCGGCAGATTCCAATAGGGACTGGAGGTCACGATCGAGCTTCTGCGCCACTACATCGACGTCATCGCTGCCAAACTGGCCGAAAACAGATGCCGGTCGATCATATTCAAATGCGGCACTGCCATCGTCATCCTCACGCAGCAGGACACGAATGGGCGCATAAAGCTCGGCTGACAATTCGCGGCGAGTCATCTTGGATGCGGTGAGCGGATTTCCAATATCGTACTGAATGGATCGGCGAGTCAGCCCAGCAACAGCCAGGAGCGCGCCATGGTCACGTTGACCGAAAATGGTGAGCGGTGGAGATGCCTCCAACTCGCGAAGTGCGCGCGTGCTTTCGCCGTATCGCAGGAGAGTAAAGATTCCATCATCGATGCGGGGCGCCAACGTCCCAAGCTTGGTTCGCACATCCTCGAGGATTTCATCGAGCGGATGGTGACGTGTTCGATTGGAACGGCGCGCGTAGAGTACAATTCATGAGCCATCTGTTGATCCTCTCATCGGCGGTTACTTAGAAGGGTGGCCCCTTCGTCACGCGAAAAAGCGCCACATCGTCAGATCGATGTCGGTTTGACACCCAGGACGGCTTCGACCCGACGAGCAAGGTCCAGAAGTGCCCGGTCCGCGCCTAAAGCGGCATCCAACTCAAGGCCGATCGGCAGCCCGGCGCGAGACAGGCCAATGGGAAGGCTGATGCCCGGCAATCCCACACTGCTCGCAGATACAGTGTGATTTGCCAAAGCGAGGTAACTGACCTCCCGCCCTGCGATATGGACGTTCGCCTGCTCTTCGATCAACGGCGCCGTGCAAGGCGTGGTCGGCTGCAGAAGGGCAGATGCCCCCAGAGAGACGAACGCCGTATCGAGACGGCGCTGGATCTCCGGCCGGGTCACAGCAAGCGCCGTCTGATAGGCCTCTGCCGAGGTGGCGCCTGCACCGCCAGGCAGGACGATGTGCGCCCATGCCTGCCGAAGCTGGGGCTTCAGGCCCTCATAGATTGCCTCAAAGGTGGTGGGAATATCGTAGCGGCGCAGGAAGCCCGAGATTGCACTCATGGTCTCATGAGCGAAGATGCCCCAGGTCGCCGTTTGAACGAGGCCGTTGAAATCCTCACCAAGGTCGACCTCGACGATCTCGGCGCCAGCATCCTGCAACTGCCGAACCATGTCACGGAACCTTGTCTCGACCCCCGCGTCCACCAGATCCAGGAACTGTCTCGGCGCAAAAGCCAGTCGGACACCCTTCAGGTCGTAGCCGCCGTCGGAGAGCTTTGCATCCTGTTGACCAGTCACGACCTGATCCAACAAGCTGCAGTCCTCGACCCTTCGAGCAAATACGCCAGTTGTGTCGAGCGTGTGGGAAATCGGAGCAACGCCGTTGCGCGGCCAGCGTCCGGTGGTCGGCTTGAATCCCACGACCCCGCAGAATGACGCGGGCACTCGGATCGATCCGACGGTGTCACCGCCCAACGCTGCGGGGACGATGCCAGCGGCAACGGATGCGGCCGAACCGCTCGAGGAGCCGCCTGAAACGCGATGCCAGGCGTGCGGATTCCTCACCTGGCCATAACGTGCGTTGTGACCTGTCAAGCCGTAGGACATTTCAACGAGGTTGTTCTTGCCGAATATCAGCGCTCCCGCGCCCTTGATGGCACGCACGGCGTCCGCATCGACGCTCGGCACGAAGTCGGTGAGGCTATCAAGACCCAGGCTCGTAGGCAGCCCCTTGGTCAAATAGCTGTCCTTCACGCCGAGCGGCACGCCCAGGAGCAGAGCCAATGATCCGTTCGTGCGAGCCTTGTCTGCATCCCTCGCGGCCGCCAGCACAGCGGACTCGTCGATGGTGATGAAGGCGTTCAGCTCGGCAAGCGCTCGGGCGCGTTGCAAGAGCGCGGCAGTGTAGGCTTCCGACGCGATGTCACCGTTGCGAACGGCTGCCGCAGCGGCGGCGAGCCCAAGCGAGGCGAGAGCTGTGGTGTCTTGCGATTCAATCTGGCGTGAAGTGGCAGTCGTGTCGTCCATGAGTTCCTCGCAAAAGCTGTTTGCGGCATTCTGCCTGCCGCCGCGACAGCGCTTCAGCTCGATGCCATTACGGTCGTAATATTAGCTTACGATCGTAATTCAATGGTATCTTCAGATCGTAGGCGAAGAAGGCGGACACAAGTACGTGAAGCGCCGAATGCTCGACGATCACATAACAGTTCGAGGACGGCCGTCGGGAGCAAAGAGCTTTGAACACGCCCACCGTTTGCCGGGGTAATCCGACGGGCGCGAAGCGGTCCAGGTCGCAGCGACGCAATGGTCGGCTTTCGTAGGCCGAACGTGCAGCCTGGGACCTTTGATAGACGAGCTACGTCTGCCCGATGCCGCTGGGTTTACGACGTCTTCGCGACCTAGTTAGCTCCGGCGGGATTGTCGACAGGCCGGACGGACGGCCACTAACAACAACGATGAGGCGGCTGACGAATGGAAATCTGTGGTGGGCGACTGGCAGGATCGCCCCTCCTCCTTCTTCACGGCCACGGCCTGTGCCGTTTACAAATTCTTTGCTCGAGGTTGCTGGCTGGACTAAAACCTACCGCAAGAGCAAGGGGTCTGCGCGTCGACTAGGGACATCATGAGTGCGATTTCTAAGAAAAGCAGTCCGATAACCCTGATTAATGTGTTCAGGGTCGAGCCGGCGAACCAGCAACGGCTTATTGAACTCCTAAGCGAAGCCACAGAGCTTTCGGTACGCCGGATGCCGGGTTTTGTTTCTGCTACCCTCCATCGGAGCACCGACGGGATGAAGGTAACCATGTACGCACAATGGCGCAGCATCGATGATTATCTTGCAATGCGTAACGATCCTGCCCCACTCCCTTTTTTTCAGGAGGCTCTCAAGATCGCCAGGTTTGAACCCGGCATCTACGAGGTAGTGCAAACCTACGCACCCGCATCAGCATCCGACTAACATTGCAGGGGGCCAGCGCTGCGTGCTCCTCGCGCAGCGACACACTGGGGTAGTGACTGTTTCTGTAAGTTCGCGCTTGCGAGACGCGCGAGCTCTTCGGACGCTCGTCGGCAACAATGGAGATACGCTGCCGGCTACACTAAGCGCAATGCCGCCTATGCCGCAGATGGATATGCGCAAAACCGGAGGTGCCGGCGCCGAGCGCATCGCCTCAGCTCGGATGCTGCTGATACTCTCAAAAAGTGGCTATCGAACAGCGAAAAAGTGACCGACAAAATGCCGTATGGGCAGGTCACCGATGCGATCGTTGGCCGCGATGCGAATACTCGCTTTGTGAACCGCAATTTGAAACTCGAGAAGTCCACCACGCTTGGTGAGCTCGCTGCTAAGGAACACGGCAGCTCTCAGTACTGGCGGCGCTTGCAGCAATCAACAAGGATCGCGGTTACTTCAAGCTGGCTCAGGCGAAAGAAGACACGAAAATAAACGCCGGTAAACTCGTTGAGGTGTGGCAAGTCTCGATCTACAACGGGAAAGATGTCGAGACTCGAACAAGGTCGCCGGCGCCAATGTGAATGCAGCATACGACGACTTGCTGGGGCGCAAGGCAACCGGAGAAAGCGTCGATGTCGCCAAGGTAACCGACGATTTCAACAAGCGAGAGCTCTCGTCAATTCCCAAGCTGACTTAGCAGGATCCCGAATTTGAGAGAGCTGAGCCTGCGCTACTACGGCAATCCAAAATACTGGCCGTTGATCGTTTGGGCTAACCAATCAGCGTTTTCGGAGCAGGCGACCGAAGATACATGCATTCCAAGCGGTCAGGACTAGTATGTCATTCACTTCTGGGATGACCACGCTGATGCGGCTATACGGAAACTTATTTTGCGAGATCTGGCGCGATTCTGGCCGCACCTCGTGAGAACCGTGGGAAACGACTTCCTGAAAGAGCATCCCGATAAGGTGTCTGGCGCGGCGATCTGGCAATGCTCGGCCACGTTCTGCCGCACGACCGCGATCTAGACCACGAGATGTCGGACGTCACCCGCAAGTTCTACCTCACGAGCCAAGAGATGCCATTGAAGATCGAGGCGATGAAGTTGTGGAGCGACGCCGTGCTGAGCGCCTATGTCAATGCCGGGGCACGTTGCCCGTGGCTTCTGCCGGGCGACGGTCTCGATCTGCGGCAGCGGTAGGCCTCCAACTGCGGCGCTCACCCCTTCCGGAGCTGATCCATAACTTCGACAACTTCAGAGGGCCGGTTTAGCACTGCGGAGCTTTCGGCGAGCACAACGTAGCTGTCGGCCAAGGCGTGAGTTGGGAAGTCGAGCCCCCATTCCGAGCGAGCTTGGTTGCGCGAGCGGAGTGCTCGGCCCGTTGAAGCAGCTAGCCTCCGGACCGGCAGCGCCTCGGCGAGCATCTTTTGAGCGGGCTCTAGATCGCACGCCGTAGCTGGTGATTGGCAGCCTAAAACAGCTCTGCTCTCGGGGATGCCCGCCTGATCGCCTGGGGTGGCTGACCAAACGTGCGAAGAAACGATTGACGCATGCGCTCCCTATCGCCAAACCCAGTCTCTCGTGCGACGACATCGATCGGATGACTCGTCGTCTCGATCATTAATCGAGCGGCTTCTACCCGCAGACGCTCGATGGCTTTCGCCGGCGACTCGCCGGTTTCTTCTCTAAACACCCTGCTAAATTGCCTTGGGCTCAATCGCGCCGCATCGGCGAGCGCTTCGACCGACAGCTGTTGCTTGAGATTGCTTTTGGCAAAATCGAGTGCAGTCTGCACACGGTCCGATTTCGCGTCAAAATCCAAAAGCGCCGAAAACTGCGATTGCCCACCACCTCTACGATGATAGATGACGAGCTTGCGGGCTACCGCTTTGGCGGCGGCGGAGCCAAGGTCTTTCTCGACGAGTGCAAGAGCCAGATCGAGGCCTGCGCTCATTCCGGCGGAGGTCCAGATCTGACCGTCAACGACGAATATGCGGTCCTCTTCTACAACGATGGTTGGATGCCTCTCCTGGAGAGATTTGGCGAAGTACCAATGGGTTGTCGCTCGACGCCCATCGAGCAATCCAGCTTCGGCCAGAAGAAAGCTGCCCGTACACGTTGCAGCCACGCGCCTGCAAAGCTTCGGCGCATCGCGTAGATGGGAGAGCAATCGCTCGGACTGCGGGGCAGACTCGTTGTCGCCAAGAACGACCAACGTGTCAAATCGCTGCTCGTAAATAGGCGCTGTTGTGACGCTGAAGCCCTGCGATGACCGCACGAGGCCGCCGCCTTCCGATACGAGGCAGAAATCGTAGATCGGAGCATCGAGGCCGTTCGCGTACTCAAACACTGTCCCTACTGAGAGACCGAGCGGCTGAAAGCCCGGGTACACGACGAGTCCAGTCTTCAACATGATCCATGTCCTAAAACATTGCATATATGGCATTCAAGCCTTCCGCCTTCAAGGCTAACAGGGAACGACCACTGACTTGGCTAGGAAAGGAACGATATGACCAAGGGAACAGCAGTCGTCACCGGCGCGCTCGGAGGCATTGGTAAGGTCTACGCGGAGGGTCTCGCTAAGCGAGGCTATGATCTTATTCTCGTGGCACGGGACAAAAAGCATGCTGAGGAAACTGGCCGCACGATTGGCGGCGCCACCGGCCGCAAGGTATCCGTCGCTTCGCATAATCTGGCTGACCTGAACGATTTGGCTAAGCTTGAAACACTGCTCGAGACTGACCAAGACGTAACGCTATTGGCCAACATTGCTGGAGCCGCCACATTCAGCAAATTCAGCGAGATCAAGAAAGCCGACATCGATCAGACCATCGCGGTCAACGTGACCGCGTTGACCCGGCTCAATCGCGCGATCGCGCCAAGCTTCGCTCGAAAAGGCGCTGGCGTAATCGTCAACTTCGCCTCCGTTCTGGCGTTTCATCCCTGGCCAGAACTTAACGTTTACAACGCGGCAAAATCGTTCGTCGTCGCATTCTCCCAAGCGCTGCAGGGTGAGCTAAAAACAAAGGGCGCTCTGGTTCAGGTTGTTTCGCCACCTGCGACTGCGACGTCTTTCTGGGAGAAGGCGGGGTTTGCTCACAGCAATCTGCCGCCTGGTGCCGTGATGAAAGCTGCAGATGTTGCTCAAGCAGCGCTGGCCGGCCTGGACAAACGTGAAGAATGGGTCATGCCTTCGCTCGCCGACACCACGAGTTGGGATAGTTTCCAGAAGGCCCGCGGCGATCTCGTCAATGGAATGATGAACGGAACGCTGGCAGCGCGCTACGCCAGCTGAGAACCGCCCTTCTTTTCATGACGTCCACTATGGCGCGGCTAAAAAAGCCGCGCCACTTCGCGTTTTGCAGGCATTTGCCGCACAAAGAGGATGGCTTCATCCTGTTGCGAACCCGAACCAGGCCATACTTCGCGTTGATGCCACGCTGCGTTCCTGGCTGGACCGTCTCTTGCCAACAGAACGAAGACCCTATCGCATTTACTGACCCACTTCTTCAGCATCTGAATGGACATCTACCAATTTGCGCGTGCGGCGTACTCAAGTCGCGATTCGCGGGTACCTCTGGAATAGGTTCAAGCCACCGCTTTCTGACCTCTCGCCCGGACCACATTTGTTGCGTCGATGTCACCAATCAAATGACATAAGCGCACTCACAGCCGGTTTTGCACCCAGCTAATACCAGACGACGTCGCGGAGGCGGCACTCAGGTAAATTCAGAGGGGTCAAATGCTGATCGATCGTCGAAACGTTTTGCAGTCCGCTAGCCTTCTTGCAGCTGCTTCAATGGCCTCCGCTGGCCCCTCGCGGGCTATCGCCACCAGCGTAGGGACGACGCGACAGTCGCCAAAGTTCGCGGCGTTGGATGTCTTGATGCAAAAAGCCGTCGATAATGGCAGCGTGGCCGGCGTGGTTGCGGTTGGTGCATCTCCGAATGGGATCGCCTATCAAGGGGGGTTCGGGAAGGCGAACACGGCGAACGGAACGCCGATGTCCATGGATACGGTATTCTGGCTCCTATCCATGACGAAGGCCTTCACGGCAGCCGCCTGCATGCAACTCGTGCAGCAAGGTCGTGTTCACCTCGATCAGGAAGCTTCGACGATTCTCCCTCAGCTCGCACAGCCCAAAGTGCTGGAAGGCTTTGACGCGAATGGTCAACCGCGACTTCGCCCCGCCAAGCGGCCCATCACAGTAAGACACCTCCTTACGCACACGTCCGGCTACACCTACTCGATCTGGAGCGAGCGACTGACCCAGTACGAGAAGACGACTGGCATGCCAGACATCGCGACGTGCCAGAACGCTGCTTTCGCTGCTCCATTGGAATTCGACCCCGGCGAACGTTGGCAATACGGCATCGGCATGGACTGGATTGGCAAATTGATTGAGGCCGTGAGCGACCAATCGTTGGAGATTTACTTTCGGGAGAACATTTTTTCTCCCCTCGGAATGAAGGATTCCGGCTTTTTGATCGGCAGCGCCCAGAAGCGGCGGGTGGCCACATTCCATAATCGACAGTCCGACGGCACGCTTGTTCCGGCTGAATTCGAGATGCCACAGCGACCAGAGTTCTTCATGGGTGGCGGCGGCGCTTACAGTACGCCCAACGACTACATGATATTCCTTCGCATGCTGCTTAATGACGGTACGTTGAACGGCGCGCAGATCCTCCGCCCTGAGACGGTTGCATCCATGATGCAGAATCAGATCGGTCAGCTCGAAGTCGTCGAGATGAAGTCGGCTCAATCAAGCTTTTCGAACAGCTTCAATCAATTTCCGGGCCAAGCCCATAAATGGGGCCTTTCGTTCGACATCAATCATCAGGCGGTAGCGGGCGGACGAAGCGCAGGCAGCATTTCCTGGGCAGGCCTGCTCAACTGCTATTTCTGGCTCGATCCACACAACAAGGTCGCGGGTGCCCTGTTCACGCAGATGCTGCCGTTCTTCGATGATCGGGTCGTGGCGCTCTACGGCGACTTCGAGCGAACTTTATATCGAGCGCTTAACCACACCTGAGTCATCACCAAGCTCATCCAACCAGTAAGCACGCAGTTCGGAGAACAAGATGTACGTCATAACGGGAATTACAGGCAAAGTCGGAGGAGAGCTCGCTCGCACACTGCTAGCCCAGGGGCAACCGGTTCGAGCCGTCGTTCGTGACGAGAGCAAGGGCGGCACCTGGGCCGCCCTGGGCTGTCAGATTGCATTGGCTGAAATGGAAAACGCAGCTGCTTTGACCCGCGCCTTCACCGGAGCAAGAGCTGCTTTCATTCTTCCCCCCTCGGAATTTGACCCGGAACCCGGATACCCTGAGGCTCAAAGTGTAATCAACAGCGTCGTAAGCGCGCTCAAGTCTGCAAAGCCCGATCGCGTCGTCTGCCTGTCGACAATTGGTGCGGATGCAAGCCGTGATAACCTCCTGTCGCAACGAACCATGATGGAAGACGCCATTGCGAAGGTTGGCTTGCCGCTGACGATCTTGCGGCCGGGTTGGTTCATCGAGAACTCACTGTGGGACGTCGCGTCGGCACGAGACACCGGTGTTCTTCACAGCTTTCTGCAACCAGCGGACAAACCATTTCCGATGGTCGCCACTCGTGATGTCGGACGCGTCGCGGCTGACCTGATTCAGGAAAATTGGAGCGGAAAGCGGATCATTGAGCTCGAAGGTCCGCGCCGCATTTCGCCGAATGATCTCGCAATCGCATTCGGGCGCGTGTTGTCAAAGGTCGTACGCGTCGAGCCCGTGCCTCGCGACACTTGGGAAAAGCTCTTCCGCTCACAAGGAATGAAGAACCCCCAGCCACGCATCAGCATGCTTGACGGCTTCAACGAGGGTTGGATCGAGTTCAAAGACTACGGCGCGAACGCGGTCAAGGGACGCATTGACGCGGACGCGGTCATCGCCGCTCTCGTTTCAGGCGGAAAGACGTGATGAGTTGCTTTAGGCACAGCTTCGTGGCCCAGTGGTCTCGATCCCAAGACTTCGTTTCGCCCCTATCGGATGCCTGGCGCAAGCAGTCAGCCGGAGATTGAGAGCGCAATTGCGATTGCTTATCGCACATCGACACGGCCAGTATCTTCGAAAACGAGGCCGCGGTCGTTGCGGCCATTCCGACGTGCGCAGCTCCCTGAAACAATCTCCATTGGCGAAGACCAATGCCGGCGCCCTGGCTACCCGCTCTTTAGCATGAAGGAGGACAACTGGTGCACCGAGCTGGCCATGCTCCGCCGACGCATTCTGCTTGAGTGCCGTGCATTCATCGGCTTCGTTGTGGAGAGGATTGGAAGGGCGCAACCGATAAGAGCTCCGAGCAGCAGGCCCCGCCGAGCACTGAAACCGATAGAGAAGTGGCACATTGTTGGCGTGCAGATCTGCGTTCATTTAGCTGCTTTCCTACCCAAGCCGTCGAGGAGTTGCATATTCCGCTCGGACAGCTCGATATCGCACGCAGCGACATTTTGCTCTAGATGTTGACGCGATGATGTTCCTGGAATGAGGACAATCACTGGTGACTTCTTCAACAGCCAGGCGAGCGCAACCTGAGCCGGCGCCGCACCTGTTTGTTTGGCGATGGCTGTCATCGCCTCCGACTTTATCAGGTTACCCGAGCGAAGAGGCCAAAATGGGATGAAAGCAATCCCGTTCAGCTCGCAGTAAGCCAGCACGTCATCATGGATTCTCGTGAACACATTATAGACGTTCTGTACCGTTGCGATCTCGACGACCGCCCGAGCACGCTTGATCTCTTCGATGCCGACTTCAGAAAGGCCAATGTGGCGGATTTTTCCTTCGTCGCGCAAGGCGCGAAACACGCCCATTGTTTCTTCCAGTGGAACTGCAGGATCAACGCGATGGAGCTGGAACAACCCTATGCAGTCGAGCCCAAGCTTACGCAAACCACCTTCGACGGCCTTGCGAATGTGGCTCCCGGAGCCATTCATCGATATGCCAGGACTTTCACGGGTTGCCGGGCCAGCCCGAACGAGCCCAGCCTTGGTTCCAATGACAAGATCCGGGGGATAAGGATGTAACGCCTCGCGAATAATTCGCTCGTTGTCATCTGGACCGTAAACATCTGCGGTGTCGATGAAATTGACACCCAGCTCTACGGCGCGCCGAAGCACTGCGCGCGCATTGTCCTCATCCCGCGGCGGCCCCCAAACGCCAGATCCGGTTAGTTGCATCGCGCCGTAGCCCATCCGATGCACGGGCAGATCACCTCCGATGATGAATTTGCCACTCTTTGCCGCTGTCATCATGCCACGTCCTTTTTCAGCTTCAGGAATGGCAAGCGTTATAGGTGTGGAGTGCAGTCCATAGTCAATGAGGGAATGTGATGCTGATCTCTGAATTCGCACGGGCGGCCGGACTGAGCCGGGATACGGTGCGGTTCTACGTGCGACTCGGCCTGTTGCAGCCGCAGCTCGCGCAAAAGGGCGGACGCCACCCCTATCAGATCTTTACAGCCGGGGACGTCCAGACAGCTCAGATCATCCGCGTGGCACAGTCACTAGGCATGTCGCTGAGGGAGATCGCTGGCATCGCCAAAGAGCGTCGCGACGGCCGCATCACCCGCGAACGCAGCGTCAAGATACTGCGCGGACAACTTGCGATACTTCAGATGAAAAGCGTTGATCTAAGCGCGTTGATTGCTTATGTGCGCGCAAAAATCGATTGGCTAGAAAAAGACGAGACCGGCTCCGTGGCGGATTTCGACCAGTTCTTGGCGGTCGGCCCGAGCCCACCGAGCCGCCAGCGCCGATAACCCTGATCGGTCCATCCGTTCATCAATTGCGGAAACCGCGCGCCTGCTCTTGCAAACAGCTGTAGCTGGTGGAGAAGCGCTTCGCACCGGCGGCGATTGACCTCTCGGCGCGCTCGCGCCAATCAGGATTTCTGCTGATTCAGAAAGTCCGTGACCAACGAGACAAACTCGCCGCCGGCTTCGAAGTACGCCAGATGGCCGGCGTTTAGCTGACTGAGTTTCGAGTTGGGGATACTTGCTGCAAATTCTGCAGTCTGGGTCACGATCTGATCGTGCGCACAACGGACCACTAAAGTCGGACTTTGCACTCTTGCGGCTTGGTCGCGGATGTCGAGTGCGAGGTCTAATTCCACTTGGCGCCTGATGCCGTCCCAGTTCGCAAAAGGCATGTATCCATCGATCATCCCGTTGACGGCTGCAAGGCCTAGTTTCGAAACGAACCCGGGTGTCAGGCCCGATAGCAATAGCTGACGAAGAAATGCAGTACGATCCGCTCTCAGCAGATCTGCCCACAGCCCGAACTGCAGTTGAAGACGAGGTTCAGAACCAGATAAGAAACCGGCTACCGTAATCATCGACCGAACAAGGTGCGGATTCGTGGCTGCAACTTCGACAGCGACAGCAGCGCCGAGAGAATGCCCAATCAAATCGAAGTGGTTCAAACCCGCCGCCTTGGCTACGCCAACAATCTGGTCTGCGAGCTTACGTAACGTGAGGGTGCCACCGTCGTCAGTTGTGTCACCGGAACCGGAATAATCAAGGCTGATCACCGTCCTCTGGTCGGCAAGCGCCGGGATCACCTCCCCCCAGTGAACATCTAACGCAGCCGTGCCGTTTACCATCACAATGGCGGGACCCTTCCCCTGCACTCGATAGGCTATCTTAGCACTGCCGACAGTGACGACTTTCGAGTCGGTCATCCTTCATCCTTCCTTATCGAATAACTTTCGCTGACAGTCCGGCACGAACAACGACGCGCTGATCGTGGAGTTGATGTGATCTGGACCTGTTTTGATTGGTCAGCCCGCGGCGCATTGTTGGAGAAGAGTGCTCCATGGCACCGTTACCGTTCCCGTCCAACAGGCGAACTTGCACAGGAAAGGCAAGGTCGCAGATCGTCCTCCAACTCGGTCGAGCTATCTCGTC
>Ga0214544_1003522_pt1 | contig 32260 bp, 15 predicted proteins | sample CNSS3metaG_FD_160074 | JGI IMG/M metagenome (GOLD analysis project Ga0214544, IMG submission 160074) | Root nodule microbial communities from cowpea collected in UCLA plant growth center, Los Angeles, California, USA - CNSS3 | ecosystem: Host-associated > Plants > Roots > Nodule | place: USA...
TAAGCTACGTAAAACATCCCTTCCGGCAAATGATATATGACAAACTAATCTTTATAATGGATTATGATATAACATTTATGGTTTTTTTTTTGTTAAAAAATATGTTTCACCTAACTTTAGATCGGAGAATAAATAACTATATTTTAATTTAAGAATGAAACACAAATTTTAAAATTAATTTAGAAAATAAAAGTATATTTAACCTTTTCTTAAATGAATGTTATATTATTTTTATTTTAATTAGTTTAAGTTACAAATTATATATTTCTATTGATGTGATTTTGCTTCTATATTCAGTCTAACTAGTTAACTATTTCGCTATTTGTCCTTTGTTATATTAAAAAAAATAGATATATTATATTTATTGATTAGTGCGCTGTTTTTTTAATTAATTGAAATTAAAATATTCAAAATATAGCTTTGATATGATGCATGAAAAAAAATACCATACGGACAAAAGCTTAAAGAATTTATGAAAGACCTTCAAGATTTAGCAATAAAAAAGTGCTATTACAAATTTAATTATACAAATTAACTTTCTGTATTTTATTATTGTTGTTGATTTCGTTTTCTATTTATTTTTGGTTTAGTTTATCTTAGCCGTAATGACTAATTAATGAAACAATTATGTGGGGGCCAAATCTAATTATTTTCAAGACAAACCAAAAAGTGGCATAGTATGTAAGAACTAGATTTATAATTTAAAATTATTGAATGTATGCTTTTAATTTTTTTTAAATAATTCTTTTTGTATTTAGAATATTTTAATTCCCATATGTTAATTATTTAAAAAAATTGTGTTTTAGTTTATAAACTAAATTATATATTTGTTTCCTTTTTCCATTTAAAAAAAAGAGTGAAACATCTTTTCCAACAAAATGATATGTGAAATGTTACTCATGTGACAAATAAGGACAATTCAAAAATTTGAGAATTGAAAGGTTGAAAGGAAATAAAATTTAATAAAATTAATTATAAGAAATAAATACATGATACTTCATATTTAAGTTGTGTCGATTATATATGTTATAAAATTGATGAGTGATAGAATATGTATCAAACTTAACAATTAGCTAGAACATCTTGTTGCTAAGTTTATTTTTTACAATTTGCTCAGTTGTAGCTGTTGAAACATGTAGAATTAATACCAATTGAATTAAATGGTCAATCAAAAAATAAGTCAAATGCTTTATTGTTTTCACCAATCCTTAACACAACTTTGTTGATAGATTTCTTATTTCATAATGAAATGGAACATCAAGTTTATAATGTTAAGCTTGTATTCTAAGATGTAACTTTTCCTGTTTTGTAAAACCATCATGATAAAACTTTATTGCCATATCACAAATTTTCTCCCCATTGAATAATTTGTAAAGCCCCTTTGGATCTAGAGTTGCACTCAAAGTAAGTAACTTCACCATTAATAATTGGCATTATCATGTTTTATTTTTTGTTTATTTTTATCTTGTACTGTTATTTTATTATTATATTTTTAGATATTTTAGATTTTTTTAATGAAAATGAAAAATATAAGTATTTGGTTTACATATTTAATATTTTTCAGATAAGTGAAAATATCAAAAAAATTAAGAAGAATATCAACAAAACTTAATTATCAAAGATGAGATGTTGATAAAGTTGGTTACGCCAATACAAAATCAAGTAAAAGGTTGCAGGCTCAATTCAATTCAAAAAATCTATAAATAAGGGACTTGGCGGAAGTCAAAGAGGACAACTCTTTTGGGAAATCAACACCCCTTTTCGGGAGAGAGGAAAAAATAATTCTTTCAGGGAGAAGGACACTTGACCTAAAAGAAGATAAGGTAGAGGCACATTCTCAAGGCTTGAGGGCATTCATCTCATCTTTATTCTTATTCTAGTATTCAAGGCTTGGGTGCAATGGCGGATCTTGTTTAAAAATTTTGAAGGAGCCAAAATAATATACATAATATTTATATATTTAGTCATTGTAACTAAGATAACAAAAGTATATATAATTTAGTATTGGAATCTCCTTGAATGTTTCACTTTAGGAGAATGATAGTTTTGAAGTTGTATTTGATATGAAACTCATTTTAAATAAGTTTTTCTTATTTCATATCTTTCACTTATTTGATATTATCATATTTGAGAACGTTTTTCTAGAAAGTTCCAAAGAATTAATATGAAACATTCCACTTGTAATTCTTTTAATCTTAAGAAAGGTTCATCTATTTCAACAATTGGATCGTTAATATCACACTTGAAAATATGCAAAGAAGTAAATCAATATTGTTTTTATCTTCATGGGAATGTTTCCTTTTATCACTTTAAAAAAAATAAATATATTATTTTATTCTTCATCAATATACCTATTTTTCTTAAAAAGGATTTAAGACTAATACATAATTTATCAAAATTTAATAAAAAATTGAGAGACGTAATGACTAAGAAAAATATGTGACAATCAAGTCACAATTAAAAAAAAGATAATTATGAAGAAACATATGGCACATAATTTTTCTTTCTATATTGATAACAAAATAAATATACAAAAAACTCATGAGATAAAAAAAATATTAAATATTAAACTAATATTTCCTTATCAAAAGAAAAGATAGAGTTGCCTTTTTTATTTTAAAAAATAGAAGAATATTGATGAGAAATAATGAATTTATGTCTAATTTTTTGTTTTTTTTTTCAGAAACAAATGAAAACATGCAAAAGTGAAAGATGAATATAATATGTGAGAAACTTAAAAGACAAGAGAAAAAAATATATCTCAATAAATTTATTTATCCTTTATTATATTTATTTTTATTTTTATTTTTTATTACTTATAGAAGAAATAAAAACCTATCTAATTTAATTCCCTTCTATAATATATATATATATATATATATATATATATATATATATATATATATATATATATACTACATATATTTAAAAAAAAATAGAAATTTGGGGGCCATGGCCCCCTTGAGATATACAAAGATTTGTCCTTGTTTGGGTATAATGTATTTTGAACTTTTTGTGAATTTCACTATTTAATATAATTCTTTTTCATCACTCTTGTATTCTATTATTGTTTATGGGAGTACCTACTAATTGAAAGATAGTTTGGAAAACCTGATTAGGATAGAACAACTAATAGATTTCACATGCTAGACATAGATATGGAACATTTAGTCATTCATAACATTATAATCTTGATCATTAATGTGAACTTATAATAAAAATTGATAGACATATAAATTTTATTATTCAAGTTTAGACTTATCAGTAAGAGATTACCACTTATTACAAAAGGTGTTAGAAGTATATTGTTTGGCGTTTTTGCTTGAATTGAATCATGAAACCCAAGCCTAGTGAAACATTAATCATATGTTGTTGCACACCATATGTTTGATAAAAAATACAAAAAAAGTTTTATTTTTATTTTTGTGAAGTTGGTTGTTTAATTGAGTGATGAATTGCAAAAGTTGTCAAGTGTTGCACAAGTCTTTTGGGAAATTATACTTGGACTTTCCACTTTATTACTTTTGCAATTTGGTTCACTTGTCAATCCCATAACAAGGTTTTTGACGTCGTTGTTGGAGACTTGTGTTCAAACACAAATTGGGCCTTTTTATCTCTTTTAGACTGTTATGTTTTTTTGTGTTTTCTTTTATGCATGTTGCCTATAGATGTTTATGATTTCCATTGATTTTATTTGTGCTTAATGTTTATCTCGGGATACTCCTTAGAACATGATCTAGTTGTTGGAAGGTCCTATACATGAGATTTCAACAGCCTAACTAATAAAATCAAACTAAATATTGTAATTCACTAGAAATGGGATTGTGTGTTTGGCCCCCACTATTCTGGTTCTTAATGCAAGGTTTGATGCATGCTTAGTCTAAGAGATTTGCTAAGATATGTCAAACTTAAATGAGCATTACAAGAGACATTTGTGTGTCTAATCTTAGAGAACAAGAAAAGTAGTATTCATCACAAATGAGAATACTGTAATTTTGCAACAAGAGACATCTAAGTAAGGTTGCTTGGGGAATCTGTTTAATCATTCTATAATTGAACTTGTTTCATTGTTATTCTTATGTTTATTTCCAATTCTAAAAATTTTGATTATATGAAAATTAGGATAACTTGTTTGTTCGAGTATCTTTTATGTTCTTGTGAATGTAAGGTATTGATAAAAATGAAGATAAGACACAAAGAAGCATATGGTATTGGTTCAAAAGACAACCTAACATAAAGAAAAAAAACATCACAATGAATATCAAGTGTCGAGCTAAAAGACGTTAAACAAGCGCTTCCTGTGAGGCAACCCAATATTTTTAGCATCACTCACTGGGCGAGAGAATTTGCCTAGTGACCATATGGTCACACATTTAATTCGCTTTGCAAGTCTGCTCACCCAACGACTACTTGACCTAGTATTTTCATTTGCCACGCGAGTCTGCTTGCCCAGCGAACACATTGGTACTCGTTCAACAAATATTTTTTAGTTTGTTTCTGAACATGCTTAATTATTAAATTCTCTTTGAACTTGTTCTAATCATGTCATAAAATATATGAATTGAATGGTCAACTTGAGTTAGAATATGTTTGAGCAATGAATTTCTTATATCATAATTGTGCATATAGTTGAGATAACTTGCGGCACACACTGGTTGCGAGATAATTTGATATGTTTTATTTAATCAATTCTTGATCAGTGTGAGAGTGTGACCAAATTTATTGGATATTTGAGTATGGAAACTAGGGATGGAAAAATAGGCCAGCCTTGTCCGTTTTGGCCTGCAAAGTGCGAGTCAGGCTGGCTCACCCCGTAGTTCGAAAAGGGGTATATTTTCCTAGCCCGCACTGCTCCACTACCTAGCCTGTGAGCCCATGGGTTGGCCCGTATTCGTAGTGAGAAAAATAAAAACTTTTTTATTTTCCCATATAATTGATATTCATTTCCTATCGAAATAATTCTAGTTAGTTTAACTAACTAAAAACAAGAAACAATAGCAATGAAGATTATAGCTAAAGTACAATAACAATATGTCACCTTACTAAACACAAAGGTACAAATTTGTTAACCTAAAAATGCATAAAAAGATATTCCATATTCGAGAACTAAAATCATTATCTTATATACAATGATTATGCATAACAATAATAATAATAATAATAATAATAATAATAATAATAATAATAATAATAATAATAATAAAAGGAACGTACAGGAACATCGCCATGAATGGTGTGGGGATTAAATGTACAAAAAAAAATTTACCATGCCACCACAACTGCACTACCTCATTCAATTTCTTTAATTTTGTAAACTGGCCATCGGGCTAGCCCACCCCGTCCCACCTTAAGCCCACAAAGATTGTGCGTTTGTGTAGGTCGAGCTTGTGCAGGCCAACAGGTTTAACATCCCAACTCGCCCCATGTTTTTGTCTACGAGCTTGTAGGCCTAGCAGGGCCAGCCTGCTTGGCCCGTCTTGAATTGTCACCCCTTATGGAAATATTTGAGTGTTGAAAGCATATGATAGTAGATAATAGTAAGGAAAGTAGTTATTAAAATGAGGTTGATTTTTGCTTGATTCTTATTAATATAAATAATTGGTTAGAAAAGATAAAGGCATTTGTTTGATATGTTTAAGCTACTTAGCCAAATAGCCAACACTAATATATGTTAATTGTCTGTTGTTACCCATTTTTAACCTAATTGTTTTATTCTTTTATCCTTAGTCTCTAAAGAAAATATATCTTGTCCTGCACCTTAGCCAAAGAGAACAAGTACATGTTAAGTAAAATAAAGGTATGAGTTCACATTAGATTGGGGTAGAGTATAAACACCCTACCAGGGTATGAGATTAAATAAGTTTGGGTAGGCTTTTGTAAAAGTCCTACCCCAAGAAAAAGAAAATTAGAAAGAAGAGAAAAGACGATAGATCACATGTAATAAGAAAAAAGGTTGGGTTATGAGAAGTATATGCAATTTTTTGGGAAGATTATGTTGTAGGGATACTAGGATACCATGAATTATTTACATTTAGTTGTTCTCTTAGGCCAGTGGTGTTTTTGAATCCCTGAAAAATCATATTTCTTTTAGATAAGCCCTATTACAACCTTTGAAAGACCTTTTGATCTTACCAAATGTGTGCATTGTGTAAATTAGATGATGGGCAAAAGTTGGTGAAGTGGTTTTATAACATGTTGATTATGAGTGATCATTTATAACCAATTGGTATTATGTTTTATTTTGTTTATTTTTATCTTTTATTGTTATTTTATTATCATATTTTTAAATTTTGTAGGTTTTATTTAATAAAATTGAAAAAGATAAGTATTTGGTTTACATAATTAATATTTTGCATATAAATGGAAAATTCAAAGAAATTAAGAAGAATATCAACAAAATGTGATTATCAACATTATCAACAAGAGGAGATATTGATAAAATTGGTTACTCCAGTACAAAGCTGCAAGTCTAATCCAATTTGAAAAAATAATTCTTTTAGGAAGAAGGACTATTGACCTAAAAGGAAAGAATGTAGAGGCACATTCTGAAGGCTTGAACATTCATCTTTATTCTTATTATAGTATTTAAGGCTTGAGTGTAATGTATTCTGAACTCTTTGTGAATTTCACTATTCAATATACTTTTTTTCCATCACTCTTGTGTTCTATTCTTCTTTTATTTTCATATTTTAGATTGATTGCATATGTGAAAGTACCAGCTGATTGAAATATAGTTTGGAAAACTTAATTAGGATAGAACATATAATAGATTTCACATCTTAGATATAGAAGTGGAACATTTAGTCATTCATAACATCATAATCTTGATTATTAATGCCAACTTATGATAAAAATTGCTAGACATAGGGTTTTTATTATTCAAGTTTAGACTTGTAGGTAAGAAATTACAACTTGTTTACAAAATGTGTGAATGTTAGAGAAGGAATTCAAAGTATATTGTTTGGTTCTTTTGCTTTGAATTGAATCATAAAACTCAAGCCTAGTGAAGCCTTAATCATATATTGTTGCACACCATATGTTTGATGAAAATACAAAAAGAGTTTTATTTTTGTTTTTGTGAAATTTGTTATCTAATTGAGTTATGAATTGCAAGAGTTGTCAAGTGTTGCACAAGTCTCTTGAGAAACAATACTTGGACTTTTCATTTTATTATTTGTGTAATTTGGTACACTTACCAATCCCGTAAAAACAGCAAAATCTACTATGAAGATCCTGCAATTGGGTATTTGTAGCAATGAACAAATTACTACAATAACAATGTTCAAATGTAATGTAATCACAGTTTTTCAGGAACATTGATTTCATGTTTTTCACAAAAAATGATATTACTTCCTTGAACAAAACTTTCCCAACTTGATTCCCTCATTCTTTGAATCAAAGTTTTTTTGTGTTGGAAACCAAAAACATTTTGCATTCAATATATCTTGATTCTTATATTGCAAAGCATGGCAAAGCTCATTAGGATTGTAAGAAGGTAAAAACAAGTTTTGACTTTTTTTATATATATATATATATATATATATATATATATATATATATATATATATATTTTAAAGAGGGGGCCATGGCCATGCTTGCCCCCTATAGATTGGTCTTTGGTGACAATCATAGTCATCAACTAGACTATAATACACTTCTATATGTTGTTGCTAGAAAGATAGTTTACACAACTTTTACAAAAATATAAAGACAATATAATTTAATTTAGGAATGAAATGTAAATTTTAAAAGCAATTTGAAAATGAAAAAATATATTTAAATTTTAAAAAAATAATATTCTATATCTTTCACACCAATAAAAAGGGAAAATAAGAAAAAAATATATTTTGTCAATCATCTCTTGTATAAATCTCTAACATCCAAGAATATAGTTAAATAATTAATAAACTATGTAATAAAAGAATAATTAAATAAATATTAATACATTATATAATTTAATTTAATAAAGCAAACTTTTTTAAATAAGTGGATCAACTCATAACCATGTTCATGCATGACATGTCCACTTGTGTAAATATAAGAATTAACTACACAGATAGATTACATTTACAAGAAAAACGTATTTTATGTTGATTTGATGACATTTTTTAACACTATCAAAGAATAGGCTAAAGTTAAGATAAAATTATAGCACATATAAGTATAGGTTATGTATCACAACCGAAATCACGACGAGACGATAAACCAAAAATAAAATTTGAAAGAAATACAGTTTGGAGTCGCCACCATAGTTTATTCTAGAAAACTGCAAAAAAATAAAAAAGATAAGACAATTTCTGCAAAAAAACCACATTTTGGGTCTGGGAGTAGGTTACATGTGGGGAAGGTATTAGTACCCCACAGCGTCCGTCCTATAATGATACCTTTAGTTAAAGGTGCAAAAGGATGTAGTTTTTTTAAAATGTTTATTTTCTCAAAAAATAATAAAAAAATAATGTACAAAAGAAACAAAAATATTTGTTTGGTTGTTTGGTCCTGACAAGGATTAATCTTCGCTCATACTATCTCTATTCACAATGGAAAATCAGGGTTAATTAAAATCCTAAAATTCGTCAGTAAATTCTATTTTACCAACAAATTATTTTTTGTCCGTAATATTTGTTGGTAAAATAATATTTTTCGATAATTTTTTTCGTCGATAAAATTTTGTTGATGATATAATATTTTCTAGTGGTGATAATTGAATGTTAGAGTAACTTTTTACATTTCGCTTACCTATGAAGTTTGCAAATGTCCTCTTTAAATCAAATAACATATGTAATGTTAAATAATAAATTAAACATATATTATCATTTTTAAGAAAAATGTAACAAATTAAATAGTTTTTATTTTAAATTTAATATTATTAATATTGTTGTTGTTAATGCTAGACATCAATGCCATTGCATAAAGAGTTTATTAGAAAAAAGAAACGAAAGGAAAAAAAAAAGCATGGACCCACTAAACCCATGATAAAATTACATCACACTTCAAGGAAAAAACCCTATTATGAAAAAAAAACACCCATGATTTCTTTCACGGAAATCATTTCATACTTTGAACTATATATACCATACTAAGAAAAAGGTAAGTTCCTCGTCAGACTATCTTACAAACCGTGTAACGTTTCAACTTTTGAGTACAGATGCCCACCAACGCCCGAGAAAGTTAAGTCGTTTGGCAATATGTAATACTCACCAAAGCATTCCTTGAACAGTGTTTCAAGTCAATGAAACCTTATTATTAGTTAATCATCTCACATTCGAAAAAAGGTTTTTAATTTGTAGAAGTTTTTACTTTAAAGGATTTAGTATTAACCTTCTTTAGCCTACCTCTATTAAGTTTTCTTGTAGTTTGAACCAGTTCATCATCCTCTTCAATACTAGAATATTCTCTTTCATCAAGCATATTAACCCATTTGTAAGTTATTTTCAATTATTCTTCCACAAAACGATTTTTTTTAATGTCAAAGGATCATATCTTGAGAGAAATTTTTTTTCATTCTTTATATAGAAAAAAAACTATTGATTTTTTATCTATAAATAAATTTGTGGTCTTGCATTATTATTAGCTTGAAAATTCATATTATAGTAATCTATATCATTAATATAAGGAATTATTTTTTTCAGCGTAAATTAAAGTATTTGTTCTTTAAAATTAAAGTATTATTTTGTTATTTTTTATTCTTTTGGTGTTTGTTATCTTTAAATTTAATCATTTTTAAATTAAAATAATTATTTTATTAATTGACTGTTTATTCAAATGTAATTATTTTTCTAAGTTAAAATAATTACTTATAATAAAAATATATGCAAATTCGCATAAACTAGGTATATGAATGAATGTGAAGAAAAACATTTGATATATATATATATATATATATATATATATATATATATATATATATATATATATATATATATTTAAAAATGGAATTGGAACTTAATTTAGATCACCATCAAGATACTTTATATTTATTAAACAAGTTATTATTGATATGATTTGTGATAATAACATATCCCGTGGAGATAGGGATTGCACACACTATATTTCATTCTCATATAGGCTTAACACATTACTAGCTACACTAAGTAGGTATATACCCTTTTCAAACCCAAAACCATGCCTTTTCAATTTTTCTGATTTTCGTGGTGCGTATAATAATTCAAACTTCTTTACATAAATCACTCAAGATTATATAACAGACAAATCCATTGATTAGTTGACTAGGGCATGAATTAATTCAAAGATTCTATAACAACAAATCAAGAAAAAACTTTGTTTTATTATTATTTTTTTATTACCAATAAGGTATGTGGATTTATAAAAAAAAAATGGTTAAGTATGTTTTTAGTCCCTAAACTTTGATCCAAAATTGGAATTCATTCATGTTTGAAATTTCGATGCATTTTGGTTCCTAAACTTTAAAAATGAATGAATATAATCATTTTAACTCAATTGGGTTAACTATTTTTTTGACTAGTCGAACACGTTTCATCTTAGTATTGGAGTTATTTACACCGTTTGACATATTTCTGGTTCGATATTTATTGGGAAATGTGTTCGACTCCTCAAGAAAGATTGACGTAATTGGATTAAAAAGACTATATTTATTCATTTTTAAAATTTAGAGATCAAAATGTATTAAAATTTCGAAAAAAAAATGAATTCCAATTTTGAGTGAAAGTTCAGAGACCAAAAACATATTTAAAAAAAACTTCTATTATTCATATAGTTTCTCTCCCAAATTGAGGGTATTTCCAAATAATTAATAATACCTTAATGAGAGATTTTAATTAGGTCTAAGATATAGAGAAAAAAGGGTAAAAAATTTAATCTAACACAACACTAAATACTTGAACCATGAATCCAAACAGTAGTAAACTGAAATTATCTCAAAAGTTCATTATCATGTTTACTAGTAATTCTTTTTAGGTTTAATAGTTGTTTTCCAACAATTAGGATGGTTTTCCTTTTAATTTTGTTTATCTTTTTAAGTATTTTAAATTTTATCCCATTTAAGAAAATGGAATTAGTGTAATCTATTACGTGAAATTAATGGTGAGAGTGTTATTACAGTATTCATTGTTATTCACGTTATGTGCTGTTAATAAATTAAGTTATTCCGGTGTCATTCGGTTGTTTATGAAATCTACATGTAACTTTTTCTAATGTCATTATTATATTGAATTAGCTTTTTTTTTTAAAGATCAAATTAAAAATATTTAAAATAATGGAACCAAGTTAAGAGCATTTAAAATAATAAAACAAAATTAAAAAGTATAAAAAATTATTAAATCTATTTTTATTATATAAATTATAAAATATAATATAAATCTATCTTATCTATAATTAAAATCTTCAACATGCATTTTTAACTCTTTTACTACGATTCTAATACTATAATAAGAAATTGACTTTAAGACAAACTTAATATTAAATGATTGAGTTGACAAATGAGATTTAAATCATATTTATATATTATAAAATTATTTTATTTCTAATTAATATAAAATTTTTAACAACAAACGATATACTAACAAATAATAAATTTTGATATTATCTTAAGAATTAAACTCGAAACATAATAAAATTTTACAAAAGTGAACTTTACATGCTATAAATTTTCTTTAAGAAACAAATATAGAATCTTAAAAATGTAAATACGGTAAAGAAGAAGTGAAAGGAATAATAGAGGGGTGTAGAGGACCTACAGCTTAAACAAAAAGTAAGTGGTTGGAATAATGCATGATTTGTTTGAGTTAATATCCATAACATAATTTTTGATGAGTGGAAGTTTTCAACAACAGAATTGATTTTCAGTGTTTGGCCCACCATTACAGCAACTAATTTTGATAACACAAACAGTGTTTTGGATTTGGCTATCTGAACTCCTCAAAATGCAAAAGTACACAAAAATAAGTCTCTGGTGCAATGCACCAATATAATTGCTTTGATGCAGTGTCGTTGGGTGCACAGACACTGCTTTAATCTATAAACCCTTTAATTAAACAATTACTGGTATATCAACCACTACTGCACAATACATCTTAATTCGTACTTTTTTGTCTTTTACCCTTTATTTATCTTCATATAATATGTTTCTCATCATCATAAATTATTAGTTTTTTTTTTACTCTTTTGCTCTGATGAACTCTTAATTTTGTTTTTAGCCAGAAAGTTATACTAGTCACTTTATTTCACTGCTTGTAGTTTATTTAAAAAATTCTTATTTTTAATAGGAAAAAAATTAGTTTTTTTATAAGAGAAAAGAACAAAAATTTAATAAGATAAGAGCATATATAATCTTACAAAAGGAAATATATAGTTACCACGGTGGCTTAGTTTATATTTTTCTTTTTTCTATATAAGTATAGTTTTTACATTATTATATTTTAGGATAAATATACTAAATATTAAAGATTTAATCAAGTAAAAAAATATAAAAATCAAAACAAATCAAAGATTTAAATATATAAACTAAATTACTAATTATTTATTTCTTAAATATTGTAAAATAACTCCTTCCCAATTATTTTATATTAATAAACCAAAAAGGACGAAGGATGGATGAGATAGTTTAAATATAGGGGTTATGCATCCCAAATTTTGAAGTACTCTTTACTCTATAGTAAGTATTTATTTAGAAAAAAGAAACATTGATTATTTTAATTTAAGTATGTTGGAATTTTTTTCTTTTTTGAGTTTTCTGTTTGACATCCCAATCAAATCAATATGACTCTTCCACTGCCGCAAATTTTGATGTTTTACATAAGAATTAAAATGAAAATAAACATCATAAGCTGAAATAAAAAAGCATGTACATATTTTCCTAAAAGGGAAAACCTTTTTAATATAATCTTATATATTACATGGTCATATGAACACTAAATGCGTCTCTTACTAAGGATTTTACTATGATTAACTGTGACAAGATATATTTTGGTTTGTGATATTAAGCTTTCTCCAAGTTATGCCTAGGTTTAGGTTATATTTTTGTAAATTTAAAATTATTGAATGAAATTAATATAAAATATGTATAATTTAGTATAGACTGACTAGAGTATTAATTCCTCATGCACAAATTACAAGTTCAACCACTATATTAAAGGTCATTGAATTTGGTCCAAAGGTATTCCATCTCAACTTGAGCATGTCCCATGATTTATAAGTCCCTGTTCCTCTGATTTTGTCCAAACTTTATCTGTTTGTCCTTGGAAGGACTCTATCAACATTTTAAATTTTAATCTTGATCTACTCAAAGTTTTAGCTTTAATTAGTTAGTGATTGTTGCTAGTTTTCAAATCCATGCATTGTGAAGGAATTTAATAACACAAAACAATTAGGAAACATGACGTGTCTCAGGATATAATTGTAATGTTTTAAGTAGGGGTGGCAACCGTGACCTTGACGTGACCTGCCGAGAAAATATGAGACAAAGTTAGGATATTGAGTCCGTTGGCTCGTAAAATTTTGCAGCCTGCTGGTCCACTTAAAAAAATTAAAAAATAAAATTAAGAACTTGTTCTTGTGGATATCAATTACTTTCTTTATATACAGTGGCGCAGCCACAAAGGAACTGGTGGGGCCATGACTCCCGAACTTTTTTAACTTTTTTTAAGTTTTATGTATTTAATTTTTTTTAAATTATATATGTTTTAAAAATTTTTAAATTATGTATATATTTTAAATTAGATAGTAATATACTGAAAATTAATAAAAATTAAATTAGGTATTTTTTTATTTTTTTATAAAGTACAATATTTAATTTTAATAAATAGTACAATGTAAAATAAATATAATAAAGAAAAAATTGTTAAGATAATTTTTATTTTTTTTTCACATTGTTTTTTCTGTTTTTCACATATTGTACTCATCTCTTACTCTTACCTGATTTTTTTTATTACTAAAACAAAATTAAATAGAAACTCATTATTTTTGTCCTCATCTTTTTTTATATCTTCTCTTATTCTTAAAGGAAAAAAATTTCTCTTATCTCATTTGGTAGTGCAATACTTGTTTAATATTTAGCCCTGTTTTTCTTTATTTCATTACCCTTTTATATATTCATTTTTTATGAATATAGAAGAGCAAATAATGTATTATGTGATTTTTTATAGAGGGTTTTTAATTGTAACTTGATTATCATAATCTTTTTAGTAATTATGTCTCAATTTTTGATTAGATTATAATAAATTATTTTTTAGTATTAAACTTGCTTTATAGATAGGTATATTAATAAAAAAAAGGAATAAATTTATTTTTTAAAATCGATAAAGATAAGAACAAAACAATAAGGTAGCTCATCGCATAAACATAACATAAGAATGATGAAATGAAAGCTTATGATGACTTTTGAATCGATATGTGCATATTAGTAAAATGGAAAATGAATATTTTGCAAATAATATGGTTATTTACATTGAACAAAAAATAGCTAAAAAAATGTAGTTATGATTCAATTATTTGATAAGTTCAAGAATATGAAAAAACGAATGACAATATCATTTAGATATATGTATTTTCTGTTATAATTATAGCTATATTAAATTATGTATTAATTTTCACTGAATTAGTGACAAAAATGTTAAATATATAAATTGAGTATATTATTTTGGCTCCTCCAGAAATTTTGGCCAAGATCTGTCACTACTTATGCACTTTTGTATGAGCGTTCCAAATTCTGATATGACTGAAAAAACAAGTATTATGTATTTTTGAATGTGCTAAAATTTCAAGAATACATTGTGTATGTCAAAGTACAAATATGAATATGATGAAAATGTTGAATTGTCAATTTCTCATTCAACTCCCTAACCTTGTGTTTGGATGGAGCATTTCAACAATGCTGAGAAATTGAAATGCATTGTATTTGAATTGCTTGCAATTAAATTTCCTTCATTTTCTAAATAACTTGTTTGGATAAAGAAATTAAAATACCTGATATTTCAATTTCTTGTTTGGATAAAATAATTGACTTTCTTGTGAGATAAAATTTCATTTTAACAATATTTATTTTAGGTTTAATTCTGTTTTGAGTTTATGATAAATTTGAAAATGGACTCGACGACCCAAATGGGTCGGGCCGACCCGACGACTCAGCCCGATCGGGAAACCCAAACGGGCTAGGTTGGGTCAGCTCGATGATCCAGAAAAACCTGATCAGCCTGATAGCCCATACGAGCCAGTCATGGCCGTCAAGTTCGTTGACCCAACTCGACCCAACCCGTCTAGGTCCTTGGCCCGACTTGGCCCCACTAAGTCGTCGAGCGCGTCCGACCCATCTGGGTTGTCATGCCCGTTTGTTTCATCGGGCACACCCGGCAAGTCTGTGTCAATGAGCCAACCCAACCTGGCAAGGTTGTCAGGCATATTGGTATCGCCTGGATCGTCGGACCGGTCAGGCTCGTCTAGGTTGTCAGGTCGGTCAGGCTTGACTAGGTCATCGGGTTGATCAAGCTTGTCGGGTAAACAGGTCGGTTGGGTCGTTGGGCTCGTTGATCCGGCTTGGTTGTCAGGTCAATTCGGCATGTCTCTGTCTTCGAGCCCACTCGACCTATTTTGGTTATTCCGTTTGGGTCATCAGGCCCGCCCGACCCATTTATGTCGTAAGGCTAGCCTGGTCTGTTTTGGTCGTCAGGCTTGACCAACTTGTTTGAGTTGTCAAGTTTGCCCGACCCGTATGGGTCGTTGGGCCTGCTCGACCCGTTTGTGTCGTCAAGTCGGTCCAATCCGTCTGGATTGTCTGGCCAACCCTGCCTGTCATGGTTGTCTGGTTTGTCAGAACCGTTTCGAGTTGAGTCTAGAGTGTGAGGTTGAGTGAGAAGAATTTCAAATTTCACCTTTTTTTAGGGTATTTGAATTTCTTCTAATTTAGCTAATTGAAATGTTTAAAAAAAACATGCATTTTAAATGTTTTTTAATTTCTCTATCCAAACAAAGCATTTCATTACAAAGAATTTCAAATTCTCCAAATAAATAAATCACCATCTTGAATTGCCTCATCCAAACACACCATAAAGTCTTTGCTTAATTTTGTGAAGTTGTTAAACTTTCTCAATTTGTTGAAAAATGAAAGTTTTATGATAAATTAAAAAAAAATAGGCGGTCTGGCTCGCGGGTCCGCACTTATGCGGGCATACCAAACTTTTCAGTCTTAGTTGAAAATGCGGGACGGTCTGAATTTTGCGAGTCAATTGCGGATCGGAACAACCTTATTGCCACCCCTAATTTTAAGCAAAATATAATATAACTTCTCTAAGAAGAAATTCTCACAAACATATATTAAATTTAAATAAATAATGTTAATATTATTAATTAATATACATCGTAAAACTCACTTACAATTAATACATAAATAAATAATGGGTAGAAAAGACATAAATAATAAAATGTATAATAATATGAAACATATGTATCTGATGTAGCACATAATATGAATCATGTAATGACCCTAATTAGCATAAATTATACAACCAATTACATCATCGATAATTTGTATGGTTAGAAAGAGTGCGGAAATATATATATATATCTCCAATGTATTTACTATTCTTCAAGGAAGTGATTCAAAAATATATAAACATTACATCTCTTGGAGGAATTACAATAAAATATATTTATATAACTAGTCAACTATATTATCTTAACAAGCTATAACCTCGTTATTGTTCATCATCATCACCTACAAAATCCTCTATTCCCGTATAATATACGATTATCACAGATAAATATCACAATATTACAAAACCAAAGGGTAAACTAGTAAACATTAACAATACTATATAAAACAACCTTATCCTCAAACTAGAACCCATTAGTTCAATCATATAAATTAATCTCCCATCCATTTGTCCTACTCGCTCCATCTGTATCATAAAATTTGATTCAACAACAAAAATTAACTATGCAAATAGAGTTCATCATTAACTCTAAATAAATAGTTAAACAGCAAGAATCAAATGTCTATCAAATAATTTAATCCTCATGCCTCAATCATCACAAAATAGCCCTCATGGCACAACCCTCATGGCTCAATCATAATGAAGACATCTAACTCTAGTTTGGAAAGACAATTGTATTGAGCAACCTTAGAGACTCTGAACTTATCATAACTCACTCATGTCTCTCAAGAGCTGCAATTATAGACCTCAGATTGGGACATCAATCCCTCTCGAGTATGACACAACTAAATTCCCTACATATGCTAGGTTTGATCTTATTTCATACCTGAAACTTCATATGTGTTTGAATCTTCTTCGACTCTCACAACTAGATACCTTCTTATACCTAAGTTTGATACTAGTAGAGTTAGGATGGTCTCTTCAGAATCTCTCTCAATACACCATCTAACGCCAATACACCACCTAACGCCACATGCATGCAATACTCCCTCCCTATGAGTCATTACATTCATAACATCCACAAATAATAAAATCACACAACTCAGTAGATTATAACTCTTGCCCTAACTCTACTTGGCGACTCACCTACACAAAGATTATATTATTAATAAGACTCTGACTCTACTTAGCCACATAATCACCCATTTTTTTCCTAAAATCTTAAGTCATATATTTTCAAGAAGGAGTGTATGATAGAGGACTATCTCTTAAATTTCAAGTGGTATGAATTTGAGGACAAATTCTTCTCGAGAAGGAGGGTATAATAGAGGACTATCCCCTGAACATATATAAGAAGAACTTGAGGATGAACATTTGCAATCCAAAGGATCTATGACAAGGTCAAAGGTCAAAAGATGTCTCTTTGAAGCCTATAATGTCTAATGAAGGAGGAAACTTAAATAACAAAAGATTGTGAGCATAGTTGAAAAATAATTTAGAAAATTAAATAAATTGTAGTTCTATTTTAATTCTACAAAATGTTAAATATGTTGGGCGAATGAATCTCGCTGGGTGGGCCAGTTTGTGTTCGTTGGACGAGTGGGTCTCGCTAAGCGAAAGTCTGAGTCTTTAATTTTCGTTTTATGTTATTTTATGTGTTTTAGGCTTTGGGCTTTCTTTTATGGTTTATAGGTTTTCTTAAACTTATGTACCTATATACAAAGGTACCAAAAACTTATGTAAATACTTTATTCATATATTGAATTTTATTTCATTAAAGAGAGGATTCTCTTTATTCTTGACTTAGGCCTCAAGTTCTTATCAGATTGTGACATCCTACATCCCTGCCTTATTCTGCATTCTTTTCTTACTTATTTTTGTTGTGCCTTTCAATGATTTAAATTCAGAAATAATTGCACTCTTTTCTGGATAAGATCGTATCATAGCGAGTCATACATCTCGCCTAACAAAGATAAATCAGGAACTTCATGGCACAAACCCTTGTAGCCAATTTCATTTAACTCACTAAGTGAGTTATTGGTCCATCCAACAAAAAGATTGTCGAGAACTCATTAGAACAAAGCCCTAATTTTTGCCCAACATTGCATAATTCAAAAGCAAAATTAAGAATAATATATTGCCACATTTTGGGTTATCTAAGCCATTTTAGTCCTTTCCTGTATCAAAATAGATTTGTTTAATGTAAAACCTACTCAGATAATTCAAATGAAAGTCTTATATTTCATAGATCAGTTTACATAAATTATTTAGTTGAACCAATATCACAAGTATTTATCATAACCTTATCATCACCATCATATATTTGAAACAATAGTAGTCTAAATTTTTACTAGTTCCCTTACCTCAAAATAGTTTTTTCCAAAACCAACGCTCTCTAACTTAATAAACTAAAATCCCAACTAGAGACTTAGTGCAAACTATCCAAATAAAGCATAAATTCAGTATATGATAGATTAAATCGAAGGGATCAATTCTCAATTTTTTTTTTAATTATATTGGCATCTTTTTTTTGTTATTTTTTGCAATGTTTTTGTACTTTATTTAAAATATATTAGTCATCACCTATTTTTATATCATAGATCTCTTAAGTTTAAAAATGGATTATATTTATATTCTAAGAAGGAGTGTATTTTATTACTTGAAAAAACAAAAAACAAAAAAATTGAGAAAATATTTGGGAATGTGATGGTAATGTGCTTAATTTAATTATGTATATTTATTGTTGTGGATTTTCTTTAACCAATAAAACAATGAAGACCCTTGATCCTTAAGCAACCGCGTCATTTTCAACTTAGCAAAAGAGGAAAGATAGTTATTATATTAAACCACGTCGTTTTCAAACACTGCTATGCATTATTACACATCCTAAATTCTAATAATAGAGAAGAGAAACACTATTTTATATCCTACGTCGCGGTCCACACTAACAAAGTTCTCTTAGGCGCACGTGTGTCACTTTATTTCAAGAATTTCAACGGTTGGATCCTCATATCTTGTTAAGATATACATGGTAGATTGTTTCTTTTTATTCCTAATTTATGTTCATTTATTTTTAGTTTATGACAAAAATCTTTTATAAGTCACATTATTTTATGAATATTAATTTTTAGTTTATATTAACTTAACTCTGTGTAAATGATGTGAGTTAATGATGCACCATAATGTAACTTACGACTTATATTAATCTGACATGAAAAAACTATAAAAATTGTTGATTTTTTTAAATCTTATTGTAAGATCTAAATTATAAATATTTTTTGGCATTTTTCACGAAATTAAATTTATAATTTTTACTGTATTAATATAGTTTTTAAAAGATATAATAAAGAGTTGTTGTTTTGAATGTAATAAATGGAAAATAAAATATATTTTATTATTATTTTTCATAGATATTAAATGATGAAAATTTTAAATGGATTAACTTTTATAATGATATATATTTAAATAGGAGTAGTTTTGGAAAATACAATTTGAGACAAAGTTAGTATTATTAATTAAACTTGTTTCTTTTCTTAATATGGATAAATTAATTAATCGAGTCATATTTTTTTACCATCAATCTAAATAGTTATAGGCTAAGATAAGTAAGTATTTAAAATATTTTTTTTATTGTGATTCTTATTTTATTTAATAATTATTTCGTGTTTTTAATGTCTCAAATTCTTATTAATACCTTATATGATTCATATTTATAATTTTATTTTGTTTTGACTGATAATTGGAAGTATATATTATGCATGATTAACAATTAAAGTATTTTTGATCAACCATGAAGATATTCTATTTTTATTAAGAAAATTTGATTGATTATGTGACTCTTCAATCGTGTTAGATTTCAAAACTCAGTACTTTAATTACTCGTCAGGTCCTCTACAAGATATTAAATATCTTTGAGGTATCTTATTTTAGTCAACTCACACTTTTATTATTTCTTATCAAAACACATTCATTGTGTTAAACAACAATAGCCTCTATTCATAAATGCATAAATAATAATATGAAGAAAAATCAAGAAGGTTCGAGACTTCTATATATAAAATTAATGATAATGATAAGTAATGAAAAAAATAATTATTTATTAAAAGATAAAAAATATAATTCAAATGTTTTACCATCATCATTACTTTTTGTTTGCACATAACATTTTTCTCCACAATTATAATCTTTATCAACTATATTACCACTATTTCCAATTCTCACAACAGTACTTATTTCTACATCCTTATTATTGAGCAACTTTTCCTCATTTACATAATTAAGAACATTAATTGACATATATTCAAAAAATATGAACCTCAATCTTGTTACAAATTACATAATCAAAAAATTCTAAAGCATGCACTTGCACATCAATGTTAAATTCCTTACATTCACCTTCTAGGTTGGCATCATATCTTTTCCACAAAATACTTATGACTTTCAAACTAAACCATTTACTTCCAACTATGTTTTTTTGCTAACAATTCTCCTAAGATGGATTATATGTGAACGACAACGATGAAGATATAAATTTAAACCACAAAATTAATATTTAATTATTGATAATTGTTAAAAAATTTAATTTAAAATCTTATTTTGAGTATTTTAAAATATTGGTATATATTCTTAGATATCGTTAGATATTAATAAATGATAGTTAATTATTTTATAAAAGGTTTATTTAAAAAGTTATTATAAGAAATATAATGGTTGGTTTATTATTATTATTTTATTACAAAGATTTTCTAGAAAATAAAAAATTTGGTAAATAATTATTAAAAAAATATTAAACAAATTTCTTCAAAGAAATATAAAGTCTTTATTTTAATATAAACAAGTTATATATAATAGTTATTTAACATATTTATTAAAAAATATAAGATTTATTATGTATATTATTATAATTATATGTTCTGGTGGTACTTATTGTATCATGTCTAGTGAAATCACATAATGATATTCATCACACAATCAACATGAAATATTAAATTCTCTCACCTAGTTCTAGTATGTATAACACTCCATAAGTTTTTATGTATATTCTTGCTTGTTTCTTCAGATTTACTAAATCACGATCTTTCTCATAAAGTTAACTCTTCACTCATCAAATCTTTTATCTCTTGAGAAAGATAATGTCGAGATTATACGTCAATATTCACCTTTTCTCCTACATAATCTTTCTTTATTTGCCAAATCTTTTTGATAATTCTCTAAAAGTAATTAAACCATACTTCATCTTGTCATTATTACTGAAATTATATTTTTTAGGTTTAATTATTTTTTTTGGTCCCTGTTTTTGTTTAAAAATGTCAAATTGGTCCTCTAGTTTTTTTAAGTTTCAATTTAGTCTCGATTTTTTAAAAATTGATACAGTTTGATCATTTTCATTAGATTTATTAAAGCGAATCAATGATTTTTTTTATAAAAATTAGCACTATGATTATGTTAATTACATCAATAAAGCAAATCATCCTTATTAACAACTTTAATTTTGATAAAAATCTTTAATCCGTTTCAAGAAATTTAACGAAAATGATCAAATTGCATCAATTTTTAAAAAATTGAAACTAAATTGAAACTTAAAAAAAAAACTGAAGGACCAATTGACAATTTTGAAGAAAAATATGGATAAAAAGAGTAATTAAACCTACTTTTTAAGTTAAATATTTAAAAATAAATTCAAATAGAGAAAAAGAAATACAAAATAGATTGTTTGTTAGTTTAAAAAAGAAATAAAATCTTGAATAATATATTTCTCACTTTGCTGATAAAAAAAAACATTTCTCACTTTCTATTCCTCTAAAATATAGTCATCGTTCTCAATAATATTGTGTCCACCTTATGAAATCATATCTAAGGCATAGTTAATAAAATGTTTTATAAATTCGACACGTTTCGGACACACATTAATATGGAAAGTCTGTATCCGAACTTTATTGTTACGTATTATGGTGGGAGTTGGTAGATATGTTACGGATAATTAATGGTATAAATATACTTCACTTTTTTATTTTCATTTTTTTTTTTGTTACCAACGCAAGGTTCTTTGAAAGTTTCTGCTATGTAGAGGCCGAAGTCAATATTAATAGCGCTCTTAGAAGTTATTTTGATCTTTTTGTTTGTAATTATATTCTTAAGATAACTAATTTTTTCAACTATAAGAACCACTTGACAAATCACTTTTAGAAATAAAATATTTATTAAAAAAGTGAAATTTTGTATTTATAAAGAAAAAAAATTGAAAAGTAGAATAATGAATATAAAATGAATGTAAATTTCTTTTTTTAGTATCATGGTCCTATTTTTATAGAGTGCATACATTAACAAATTCTCTTTTCTTTTAGAGATACAAAAATATTTATATAGTGTATGGTAAGATCATGTGAAATATTCTATCTATTCTATCTATTACACATGTTTAGATTAAATATAACTTTTTCGTTGTTTTGTCAAGATTTTATCTCAACGATTTCTTGATCTTTAAAGGGAAGATAGAGAAAATGTGTGAAGATCTCTCTTAGGACTTCGAGTTAAAGGTCTCTGACATATTTCTTGAAGAAAATTATTGTATTGCAAGCTACTCCTTTTGGTATTGATAATCAGTTATATTTTAAGTGGTATGATGCAATGCCTTCTATTATTAGCCTTTTTTTTTTTATAATAGGTTTTAATTCCCTAAGTTTTGATTGATTTATGTTTTGTAAGGAGCTTGATATCTATTATTTTTTACATAAATTTAGTTTGGTCTTTCATGTTTTTATTCTTTTTTTTCTTCTTTTATATAATTTCATGTGATGCATGAGTGTTGAATTTTGGAATTTGTAATTAATTAAGATGTCAAGATTTATTATGATAAATATAATATGTTTTTTTTTCTTTAAATTATTGTTAGATTTTATTAGTTAAATCACTTTATGAATAAATTCACCGACAAACTTGAGATGATTATATCATAGAGTTGAATTCCTTCTTTTATGACAAATAGCTGAATCCCTCAACTTAATAATCATATATATATATATATATATATATATATATATATATATATATATATATAAAATAAAATGTGGACCCCGTTTTATGTGTTCCCCTCTATTATTTGTCCTTGATTAGTTAAATTTTATATTAAATAACTTAGTAGAGTTTGGATACGCATTTATATTAAATGCATATTTAAAAGAAAAGCTTGTGGTAATGATAATTATAGTTGGCGTAATTGTGAAAGGAACGTGAGAACAACCTATGAGTTTCGTATTGTGTATTGATTGATTGGTAATGGTGGGTTCCATTCCATCTATGGCCTTTAACTAAAGCAAAATACCTCTTCACCACGATTAGTATTAAAAAAATAAAAAATAGCAAAACAAAAATAAAAATATTGGAGATTTCATATCTACTACAGATAAGACGAGTTTACAATTATAAGACGAGTTTACAATTATAAGTGGGTGCAAATATCACTTTATTACAAGTCAATTTTGTAGGATTGAGTTAGACTTAAAGTTCACTTAATATGATATTAGAGCTATAGGTTAAAGTTAAGAGTGTTAAAATGGGACAATACGACCTGCTCAGACTTGAGTTGAAAAATGGAAACCATCCTGCCATTGGGAAGCGGGTGGACTGGTGGGCTGACTCATCATTTCTTCATCCAAAAAACACAAGTTCACCCATCATTGTTTTTTCCTTTTTCATTATCATCAACCTTCGTTTTCTCCATCATATTCTAACCCTATACATGAGAGGTAAACCTCCATACACAAAAAAAAAGAGACACAAGATCCATCATCTTCATCTTTACACTGAGAACCTAATCCCAATCTGCAGAAATTCAAATTCAGCTAGAGTCCCAATCTGCAAAAATCATTACAACAAAAAATCAATCACAAAATAATGGTGCGAAAAAGAGAAACGAACTAGAGAAAAATCGTAAATTAGGGAACCACAAATTAGTGCAAATCGAAGAAGAGAAACGAACTTGAATTGCTGCCATGGGTAAGCTTCGTTGTCGAGGGTCACCTTCACTGTTGTGGAGACTCACTCTTGTTGTGGAGTCTTGCAGTAGGAAGAAGAAACTTAACAAATGAATCGAAAAAGAGAAACGAACCTATCGCCATTATTGGTGAGCTTTGTCGCCGTGGGTGACCTATGCCGCCATGAATGAGCTTGGTCGTTGAGGAGTCTCGCCGTTGCATCTCGAAGTGGGAAGATGAATGATGTTTTTTTTTATGTGTGTAGTATTTCTTTGAGTGAATGAAGAAAGGAAGAAATAACACATTTAAAACAGGGTATGGGTTAGCTATGGGTTACCTTGCATTATGGCCTGACGGGTTAATAGGTTAGGCAGGTCAGTTCGTCGAGTTTGACCCATTTTGACACCCCTAGTTAGAGCTTATCAAAATTTGTTGTTTGTTGTAATGTCTAGTCCCACACTAACCCATTATTGTCTAGCCTTTGTAAAGAACCTTTTTATATACATGTGCATTGTTAGTTAATATTCCTTTAAGAGAAACTTTCCATGTAAAGCTACCTTGAAAAATTTCATATACAAGGATTGTACTTTCAATGATATGTATGGAGCTTTCTTTACAAATGACTTACTAAGACTTTGACTAGTTATAAATATAATTGAATTGTTTGGTTTATGTACAATCCTAATTATTGGCTTATTTGCTAGTTATTTACAACTTACCTTAGGGTTGCCACGAAGTGTATATACATGATGTTGTTTTTTATATCTCTATTCAAGAAAGCCAAAAAATGATATAGACATTTATCTTCGTTCATTGATTAAATTTTTATAATTGACATAAGATAAAGGGATTAGACTGCTTAATTGGTTTTTTATTAAGTCTTTTCATAATCATGTTATGTTATTTTGCACTATTAATGATTTTCTTGCATGTGAGAACTTGTCAGGTTATAATGTCTGTAAGACCTGAGAAAATTAAATAATTATTTAATATAAATGCGGGTAATTGAATCTTTATGGAATTTAATTCGGGGAGTTATGATAGGGAATAATACTAGCTCAAGTTGTTGATAGTACGTGGCTATTATTATGAAAGGATTTGGATTCAAGTCTTATGGATGCCATTAGTGTGTTAATTTAATTGTTTTTATTATTTTAATAATATGCTTGACCATGGGCTGTGATAATATAATCCTAGATGTGTAGGAATTATCATAAAACATGAATTGATTGAATGGTTGTGCATTGGCTTGGTAATTGGGTGGTTGTGTGTTCGAACCTTCATAGACATTAAGTAGCCCAATTTCTTTTTGACACGAATGAGAAAGATCATAAACCCCTAGCTCTCAAAGAGAGCATCTCGAAGGGTTGTTCTCGAAGGGTTGTGTAAATCACCTGGTAATGGCATTTGAGGACCATTAATGTTCCCTTAATACCATTTTCGTTTTTTTAATTAAACTTAATTAATTGGAGTGTAGAGAGGTGAGAGACGAGAGAACCTAGGGAGAAAAGAAAAGGGTAGCCTCATGAAGCAACTGGGAAGGATTTGTTTAGAGCATTAGGGCTGAACCTAAAAAAAGATTTAGAGTTGATTGTTAGTAGGAGCAAATGAAGGTCATTCCGAATCAAGAGGACATTTTAGAAGGGCATTGGAGTAAGGAAATCCAGGTTAGGGAGCTATACCTTGTACTTAATTTTGTTTATGTAAGCGTGAATTGTATGAGAAGCCAAAATGTTTGTTTTGTGTAATTATTGGATTGTATTGCGTTTTTGGAAATTTTTCAAAAACTTCTTGGCGGACCTTCAAAGCCGCTAAGCGACTCATGTGAAATTATCTAGTTTCTGGGTTTCTGCAAAGAACTACCTAGTGGTGATGAACTACCGCCAAGCAACACGTTGCGACTTTTGGCTGTTGTGGGTTGTGGTTGGTGTAGGGGTCACCTTGGATGTCTGAGCATGTTTCTATTCTTCATGCTGCATGATTTCTAGCCTAGGTTGATGAATTGTTTCTTTGCTGTGATATATTGGATGAATGTCGAGTAAATTGAACGAATATTGGCATATATGAATATTAGGGTTTAAAAGTTTGGGGGTTTTAGGGTTGGATATAAATTGCGTGGAAAAAGGCAATAGAACTATGTGTGTTTGAAGCCTAATGTAATAATTGTGAACTTAAGCACATGATTGGAGTGTATTGAGTGGAAAATTTGATGGAATGCGGGATAATTGGGACTTTAGGGTTCACATGTGCAAGAGGATTCTAGGTTTTTACCCAGAATTGGATGCACCACTTGGCGACACCTTATTTGTCGCTAGGTGCCAGAGCGGTGGAGATGGCATTGTGTGTTTTGATATGCAGTACATTTTTGGGAATTCTGTTGAGTCAATTGGGGCATGAAAAATGGAGTTGTGATACACTGCATAGGGTGTTAAAAGGGTAATCAATGCATGAGGTAAGGCCATGTAAGACTCCTAAATTCTGATTTGGTTTTGGAAGGATCAAATACAAAGACAGTACAACCGATGTTTAATTAAATTAGGGTCTTGCTTGATTGGGTTGCATAATATAATATAGGATTTGGAGCTTCTATGTTGAGTTTCCTAACTTGAGTATGTGATGTAATTATAGGATAAAGTTTAATTGTTATGTTGCTTGGAATTAGGTGGAAATTCCGGTAATGTTTGGGACAATGATGGAATATATGTAGGATGGGTTGACTGTGGCATATTGTGGATGAGCATGGTTTGATCTTAGTTATTTCTAAGTGATGGCATGGTTGGGTTGGTGATTAGATGTGGGAATAAAGAGGTTAGTAAGGCTTATGAATGTGGGTTTTTAGTCATGTTGAATGAGACGTAGATAATTGGCATTACTACAGTGTGCTTATAATGATTTGATAGTATTATAGTGTGTTCAGGAATGAAGAAAAACCAATAAGATTTGTTGTACTGGTGTAGCGCCTGGTGGTGAGGTTTGGACTGCCCGACGATAGCTACAAATACAAAGAGCCACTAGAACGTGTGGCGCCTGGCGGTGAGGTTGGTCTCACTAGGCGATACCTACAAATTTGGGACTTCTGGGGTGCATGGCACCTGGCAACGATAGGCTTCTGCTAGGCAGTCTGCAATATACTTTCACTTGGTGACGCTTAGGTAGCGCCAGACAATAACATAGTGGACAAGGTTGTTCACTTTAGGATTTGTGCGTGTCTACGTCGCTCTGGATGATACCTCAAGTATGGAGTTTGTTGAGGCATTCATTGAATTGTGACTCAGAATTGCATTCCTTGAGTTGTGGCTCAGAATGGAGGGTAGACACCCCTATCCCGGGTTGTGGCCCGGTGATATTGGTAAGCGATGTGAGTATGCGAGTTGTGTCTCATATGGATGGGCTCCACTTGATTAGGCAATCATGGGTTGTGGCTAGTGATGTTGCTAATCTTATGTTGAGAATAGAATTATGGTTCGTATTGGAACTCCACCCGGGGTTACGGATGATGGTTCATAACATGTTAGTCCCACATGTGTATCTACGAGTTGTGGCTTGTAGAGAGGGAACCAATAGGTTTGGCTTGTGGCAGCAAATGATATCTTAAGGTTATCATCTGAGGATGTAGAATGTGGATGAGCATGGTGGTGACCATGTTTTCAAGAATCGATGATTGAGTTTCTTCGTCGTGTGGGTGTGTGTGCACTTTATATTGATTGTTAATTGTTTATGTTATTAGTTCATCCTATCTGCTTGTGTTTGGCGATGATCGTGTAATTCATTACACGGGAGCATATGATGTTGCGGGTGGAACTTGTGAGGCATAATGTCGGAGAGGGGCAACATAAGAGTTTTATTTTATAGTTTATATCTACGATTTTTGTAAACATGATTACTATCAGCTTTTTTTTTGAATATGTAAACATTGGTTTAAATAATGGATTTTGGTTTTTTAGCACTTTTAATAAAGTTGAAAATTTTCCCCGTTTTGGTATAGAGGTTTTATTAAATGCGATGTTATTGCTATTATTATTTCTTATTTTATTAAATTGGTAATATCCGACTAGGATGTTATAGTGTCAAAGGTCTTACATGTATCGTGTGTGAAGGAAATGCATCCTGTGAGTAGTTGGAAAATGGAAGGAAGGCAATATATCTTCGATATCAAAGATTTTTAAAAGGTTTTCACCCATACTATAGATTGAGCTTTTAATTGATATCAAAAGGATGACATTTCTCTCACTCCATTAACTTTGTTGAGATTTATGGAAATGTGAAGCATGTGAATGGTGTTTACAGAAAAGCGAAGAGAAGGTCATTATGACTTACATATGCAATAAGAGTTTCATCTTCTTTGATCTCCCATATCAGTGCAAGTTACATGCTAGACATTGTCGAACTTGAAGAACAACTTCAAAGACTTAAGATAAGATGAATGTGTCTTGATGAAAATTGAAGATGATGAGTTTTAGAGTTTAACTTTCTTTGAATTTTGTTTATGTCCTTCATACAAGGTATGTACATGGTCTTTCTAATTCAGCATACAACCTACTATAAAAGAAGTTGAAAGAAAAGGATTTTACAAAGTTAAAATGAAGCATGAAAGGTTTTTCAATTATTTAATCGATAAGTTTTATCTCTAATTGATTAAAATGTTCCTCCTAGGATTCAAAATAGGATAATTGATTATTTGGAATAAATTTTGTGTCTTAGAGTCTTAACAGAATTTTGATGGTGTTGAATCATTTGTGTTTTTGAGTCTAACTTTCTTTATTTTTATTATTCACACAAGCTATTCACTCGAACTTTTGAATTTAGCACACAACCTATCTTCAAAGAAAATATGTTTTTCTAAAGTTAAAATCAAGCTTAAATTTTTTTAGTGTTTTTAATCAATTAGATTAATTGTATTTGATTAAATTGTTCTTAAGAGATTTAATCAATTATAGCCGATTAATCTAGAGAGTCTTTTTAAAATTCTCACAATTAATCGATTAAGTTCTTTTATAACAAACTAAATTAATTTTGAACCATTAATGAGGAAGTGTGTTTAATTAACAACATGTGTGATAATCAATTATAATAAAAGGTTGTAATTATTTCTCAAAATTTTGTTAGAATAATCGATAAACAAATTGATTTAGCGGATAAAATGCCTTGATTCACATAGATAAAATCACTATGGGAGATCAAATTCTTTAATTTTTAAAATGAAACAATTAGATTAAAATTAATATTATTAATTTTATAATTTGGCTCTATTGGTTAGTTATAAAGTAAAACATATGAAAATCATTATTTTACTTCTACTAATACAGAAAATTTGAACATATGAAAATCATTATTTTACTTCTACTAATACAGAAAATTTGATGTTAAGTTTCTAAACATTTAGAATTTAAATTGATTGTTCGTTTGGTAACATTAAAGAAAATAAGTAATAATTATATAAACATAAATTTTAAAGATATTTAAAATTCGGTATTGGAAGTTTCAAATTGATCAATAATATATTCTTAATTTGAATGAAATGTTATTTTTTCACTAATTATTTTCAAATAAATTATGCAAATGCATTCGTAGTAAAAAAAATGTATTTATATGGAAACAGTTAAATTATTAAAATAAGTGATATATTTAGAGTTGTTTTTATTGTAAAAAAGCTTTATGCAATAGTTTAAAAAGGAAATATTATATTTATGATAAACATAAAGATATTTTAAGTATTGTGAAATGATCAGTAAGTTTTGATTTTAATCCTGCAATGGTTTTAGTCCCTATAATTAAAAGTATCACTTCTAATTCTTAGCATTACGTGACATTAATTAACTTATATATTATTAATAAAAAGTTGAATAATCTTTACACGAGATGAATATGAATATTATAATATAACATTTACTTATGTTACTGTAAAAAATTTATTAAAATTCACAAAATAATGTTATTCATTTATCTTCAAACGAATATTAGGGCCTAAAATAGTTATATAAATTTTAGAAGAAAGAAATTTGACCTAAATACTATTTGGTACTTATTTTGTTGTGTTTATTCAATATGGTTCTTGGTTTTTTCGTCAACATGGTCATAATTTTTGTCAATTTGAATTTGATAATTTCTTGTAACAATGTTTAAATAGTTAATGCATTAAGTCATGTATGTCACGTGTCAATCAATAATATTTTTTTTCAAGTTTTTTTAATTATTTTAATTTTTTTAATTAAAAAAAAAATTGTTCACGTGTTAAGTGAGTATCATCTCACATGTCAATGCTAATTGTCATATGTCTATTGGTGATTGTATCATAGCCTTTTGTTCATTTCAGTCTCTATGTTTGTTGTTTTGATTCAATTAAGTCATAATTTTTTTTAAATGATCAATTTTGTCCCTTTCCATATTGAGACCAAATTTAATATTTATATAAATGTTATATTGATATATTTATTTCAATTGAAATTTTTATTAAATATTGCATGAATTCAAATATAAATTATTAGATTTAATTATGAATTGAATATAATTCTTAGATTCAATATTAAATATAATATAATTATTAAAATATAACTATTAAATGCTTTATTACTACACATAAAAAATAAGACCGGGTTAAAATTAATTCGAGAAATATTTATAATTAAATCTAATAATTAACAATTGAATTTCATAATATTTAATAAAAATGTTAATTTTAATAAAAATATCGGTATAAAAATTATGTAAAAATTAAATTTGGAGAGAGATAATTGCTTTATTTAAAAAAAATTGAAATTAAATTGAATAAAAATAACGAATATATGGATTAAATTGAACAAAATACAATAATACAACCACAAAATGATACGACACGTGACACTAACATTCATATTTGGCACAATTGACAATTTTTTTAAATTAAACAAATTTAAAAATAGAATAAAAAGTAAAATTAAAAAAATAAAAAAAAACAACGAAGTGATACATGACATATATTATTCACATGTCATTAACTATTTAAATCTCGTTAAGAAATTGATTAAATCAAAATTTACGAAAATTAAGACCCTAATGAATGCAAAATAAAGAGGACCACATTAAACAAACATGACGAAAATAAAAACCATAGTGATATTGAAGCCAATATTTTATGAAAAAGAAAGCAAAACTTTAGAATTTTATAAAAATTAGTGAAAACACATGCTTCTTTGTAGTGCATTTATGTTCACTGTTTTATAATAACTAAAAAAAAATGAAATTATAATTATAAGAATAAATATAAATAATTTTTATAATTTAATTATAAATAATTTTTATTTATTTTATTGATGATTTTTATTATTTAATTTCACAAAAATAGTTAAATTAAAAAAAGAAAACAGTTAAATAAAAAAGTCACCTGAAGAGTAAAATTGAAAAAAAAAATGTGTATACCAAAAAAGGAATCTTCTTTATATAATAATAATATAGATTGAAAAAATCAATTTCAATTTAAATAAAAAGATGAAAGCCAAACAAATTCTTTGGCAATGACGAAAAATTAAAACTCGTAATTTAGAAATAATATTTAATTTATGGTATACATATATATAGTATAAAGTGTTGGAAATAACTAAAGCATCATAAACTACACATAAGCCAAGCTTTCAACAGTAGTATAAGAGTATATATTAGGTTGTTATGAAGTTTGATTGGTATATTTGGTGGGGGATCGTAGACATCTTGCTACAGATGACGACAAGGCTTAAGAGATATAACATCAAACCTTATTGGTATCACTCATCACTGCCATTCTTTTTCTGAGTTTCATTTTCTTTTGGATGATATGTTATAGTGCAAATAGACCAAACTATGGACCACTATGAACATGTGTAAAGAGAGAGAAAGGAACACCATTCGAACATGTTGCAAGCATATGATCTAGATGCCAGAAAAAAAATGCTCATAAAGTGACCTACACAATCTAATACTTATTTTTTCTTC
>Ga0214544_1003523_pt1 | contig 32250 bp, 13 predicted proteins | sample CNSS3metaG_FD_160074 | JGI IMG/M metagenome (GOLD analysis project Ga0214544, IMG submission 160074) | Root nodule microbial communities from cowpea collected in UCLA plant growth center, Los Angeles, California, USA - CNSS3 | ecosystem: Host-associated > Plants > Roots > Nodule | place: USA...
TATATTTTTTTTTTTTATTTTAGATATATATATATATATATATATATATATATATATATATATATATATATATATATATATATATATATATATATATATATGTTCAATATTTTAACTTTTTGTCTATGTGAATTATGAAAAGACCAAAAAGTATTCTACGTTTATCAGTTAACTTACATTGCCTCTGATTAATTTATTTTCTGATGGAAAACTATTAGGCATCTGCTTAATACTTTTTTCATAATATTTTCTCAACTAAGTCACTAAACCAGTGTGTTCATTTTTTTTTTAAATGATGTGTGAATAATAATGAATGTGGAATAGATTGCGATATTATTTTATAATTTAAATTTGAAAACATAATATATTAGATGTGTTGACATATTTAGATGTACTCAACTAAGAGTTCTAAAGTTACCTTGAAAAAGACAGAAGACAATTTTTCCAAATTGCATATATAATAATGAAACAAGGCTGGAACAAATAATCTCTAAGCAATTTCTAAATCTTTTTCAAAAGGGTAAGAGAGTCTTTCCCAGGTAAAATGTAATTATTGATCATTTTTTTTTATAATAGTCTCATATGGTATGATTTCTTCATTTCATTTTGAAATAATGTTATTCATGTCTCGAATTTTATGAAGAAATTAATCTTTGACGTGAATAAATAGAAAATGAATTATTTAATATAAACTACAAGTAAACATATAAGTTTCCAACACCAAATTCCAACATTAGTAGAAATGCAACGCAAAAAAGAAAAGTTAAAAAAACATGAAATTATTTTAATACTTAATAATATTACGTAGAACTTATACGTCGGTTAACCCAATGTCACTGCAAGAATTGAGAAATTGACTGTCAAGTTGTAATGTAGAAATGTAACTTTGATGTTAGATAATAATTAATACAGTTGACATGGTCAACATTAAGTAATGTTAATTATTATTAACTTCTTTTAATAAGTAAAAGTATTGGTGTAAGTGTTAAATTAGTTTTGGTTAAGACGATATTAATAGAGTACGCATGATAGACATTAGTAAAGTCAACTTCGTAATGTAAGCTAATTCCGTAATGTAAGCGCATAGAAACATTTTCACCTTTTTTCTTTTCTAACTAAGTAAAAACTAATTGTGCTAGTGTGGAATTCGCTTCAAATTGAGACAAATAACATAAATAAATAAATAAAATTAGTATCAACTTAATTGAGTTAATTTTATTTATATTTTATTAAGTTATAATGTTAACTAGACTGAAACTAGTTTTATTATTTATTTAAATCAAAATGCTGCATTTTGATTGTCTATGATGCAAGAAAATCATAAATTTTCAAATCTATTGTGATTGAGAATCATCCCTCACACAAGAAAATAAATATATGGCAATATTTGTGTTTCTAGCAAAAATATATATAATAGTGAGTCATACAAGTGTTAATTAACATAAGATAAACTTTTAATGATTTTCATGTAACTTAGTATCTATATCTAAATTAACTTCACATATTTGTAAAACAAAAATTTATACATCATCTATATATTATAATTTGATTATATCACTAATTTGATTTCTAAAATAATTATTATACACTTACTAATTTAAAGCATGCATAATTAAATAAAACTATTCCAGATAAGATCGATAAAGTAGACTATTTTTATTTGAGTTAAACTGTTTAAAGAACATATTAATCGTTGAATAGCTACACAAAGGTCAAAGAGACTTTTCAATTTTATATATATATATATATATATATATATATATATATATATATATATATATAAAATATGTAGTATCTAATATTCAAATTTTAACACTTTCAAGTCAATAATAGCTCCTTAAGAATCTAAAATATAAATTAATTTACATTTATTTTTGAAGATGAAGATTTAACATTTTCAAACATACTTTGATGTGTATATAAACCTCAATAGTCATTCATTAATAATGACGAAATGTCATAAATATAATAATAAATAGAGAAAAATATGTTTTTGTTCATTCATCTAAAAATTAAAAATAATGTCCGGTCAAATTTTGGATCAGTTTGATCATGTCCTTTTAAAAAGTATTAGTTGTGGTATATACTTTTCTATGGGCATCAAAAGTTTTGGTTCGCCACGTGTTATATTTTTTATAAAATAAAATACTAACATCGTCGCTAACTCACACATTTTATAATTAATTTACATATAAAAATAAAAAGAGTTAAAAACTCAACGTATGGAAGTGCAAATAGTAAATATTAGACGCAGAAAATGGAATGGGTTCATCCAACTACAACCTTCATATTATTATCATTGATATTATTTTAATTATATTATTATTATCATTAATATTATTATTACATAATATTATTATTATATTAATATTATTATTATGTATTATTAGTAATATATTAATAATATTACATAATAATATTATTAGTAATACGAGACCAAGTGGAAGAGGATATATAATTTTTTTGTTTGTAGTAGGACTACAAGATAAATATATGTTTTCTATTATATGTTTTGGAATATGTTAAATGATCTATGTTTTTGTAATTTCGTATTTTTTTTTATTTGTAAAAGAGTTAGAGAACCTTAAAAACTAGAAAGACTTAATGAATATAAAAAGACAAATTTGTATATACAACTAAAACACTTAGAAATTGGAAAACATTCTTCTTTTGAGAATTTATACTCATTGTAGTGCATACATATAATTTGATTATCTTATTACTCAATTCTTACAATCTGGAAACAATGTTTTATTTATTTAGGCACCACACAAATATAGTAATGTTTACAATATTTGGGATACTATTGTTTAGCAACAAGGGTTTTGAGCTTGTTTATGAGTATATCAAAGTCATCTTTGCTTCTAATGAGACTGAGACGCACGTAATGATTATCAGCACTGTATACACTTCCTGCACGACCATTGATGCCAGCAGCTTCAAGGATTTCATAGCAGTTTTTGTCTTCTTCTCTCTCACACTTCAACCAAGCATAAGCTGCGTTTTCAACAAATTCAAACCAAATTGTTAGCTAAAAACAAACCAAAACTTTTACCTCATGTCATTAGTAATTGACGTTTACCTGGTGACAACTCTCTTTCCCTTTGGAAGAAGGTGCAGTATTGGGAAGACAGTTTCTGCAGAGAAAAGCGTTTTGATTTAGATATGGTTTCTTTCAACTTTGTCCAACGATGTCTCATGGTTGAATATGCAAATTTGAATATCTCTTTTCCATCATCTCCTTCAAGAACAACGTCAAAAAGCTTTAGTGCTCTCAGCTGAGCCTCACGGGAAACTCCCATGGTGTTCATATCCAAATACGTCAACATCTTTTCATACACCGCTTTGTCCTTTATTATTGCCCATCTGTTAAAATATCACAGAGTATCATCAGAGGGTCTTAATTAGTTCAAATTTATCATAATGAAATTTATAGTTTATTGGATCTTTTGTTTCAGTCGTACTATCAGATTTTTATCTGATGATCTATTAATATCTAGTTTCACACATAATATATATTAGACTTTCAATTCTTAACACCATTAACAAAAAGTTTACCATTTTCATTGAATTAATTTATATAACTGATGATGAATGTTTGATAGGATAAATATCTCACCCAAATCTGCTCCCAGCGTGGCCTGTGAGCTTGGAAATTGTGAAGATCATAAGATCATCATCAACTGGTGAAGGAATGGCAGTGTAATGTGGCCAGTAATAGGCACGATCATTGATTTGTTTTACATTATCACCTTTAAGAACTCCCTTGGTCAACTTTCCATCAGGATTGTTTGGTGAAGTAACAAACTCAATAAATGTAGAGCTGCTATCTGTCTTGTTTATCCATGAGGATGTGCTTCCTTCATAACTAAAATTCCTAGCATTGAAATATTCTGTCTGTGTTCTATACACCTGCAGCAAAAGTATTTGTTAAAATGTATAGATGTGTGGAGAGAGAATCACCGAAGAGATATATAACAATCAAACATGAGTTCAATAAATATACTGTCCTTTTTTTTATATGATGTTCGACTTTCTCGGATTAATCGAAGTGGAACTTATAAATATACGTATAAATTTTGCTGAAATAAGTGTTGAATGGAACTACTTACAGGGTAATATGGTGGTGTGGCTACTACTTTTGCTGGAGAGTGTGAAGAGGCATCGGGAGAAAAGGCATAAACTGCAGCATTTAGGAGCTGTGTTGAGCCACTTCCAAATATAATGTATTTTCCTTCAGTGATTGCATTTCCAACTATGGCATGAACTTTTTTTATATGTTCTACCAATAGTTCTGAAATGTATGATCCATCACTGTAAGAATAACCCATTCTGTGCCACCCTGATACTAATATCGCACTGCTTCTCGCATGTTTCTTCCAAAATGGCTCCAAAAAGTATGGATCCCCACTGCAATTAACATTCAAACAATTTTCACCCCTCACCACTGCAATTAATGTAATTTTTTTTATTTAGTTAAGTTTTAAATGTTTATAAAAGAAATTAAGTTTTAAGTACCTTATTGACGTAGATATTTTTAATTAAATCACTATTTCTAATGAGGGTTTGAAATATTTCTATTTTTTTCTTAAGTGTCTTATCGTTTGATTTTACATGAAGGAGTATTTCCATTTTCTTATTTCTAAGTTGTCAATCAACTTGCACCATCCTCTTTAATATCTTTCAACTCATCAAATCAACTTGCACCTTCCTTCTTTAATATCTTTCAAGTCATCGAAAACAAGTTGACCAATTGGAGAAGATTAGTGAGAAAAAACAAATGAATTAGTCAGTGAGTTGAAAACGTGAAGGCAATGTATCCGATTGATGCAAAAATAAATAGGGGATACTTTGACCAAAATAAAAAATATATTGAGCACTCAACTTAATCAAAAAAAATTATTGAAAACTCAATTAAAAATATTTAAATTTGTTATATATTTAAGATTTAATCAAGCTTTCTTTTATAATTTATCATTTATCTATTATTTCGTGATCAACTTGTATCACCATACATGTATTAAAATAAATAGTTCATTAAAAACATGGTTAGTTATAAATATGAATAATAGTCGATTGTTTTGTAAATTAAAATATTTGATCAAAGGAATATAATCCTTGGCCATGAATCCGATATGTTCATAAAAATGAATAACCTACCCAATTAGTATTTTACTATCTTTTTCTTACTAAAATTTTTCAGATTCTTATTTTAAGTTTGTAATCCAACTTTTGAAAGATCTTGGGTTTGGAATATTTTATTCATTAACAATTTTTCTATCAAGGAATATATTAATTGAGGAAATAAAAATGGTTAACTCAACGACTTCTCGTGACATGACAGGAACATCTGTAGTTTCTTTGTAATATACGTTTTAATATCTTAATTACTTCAACATAATCAACTTATTTGAATATTATAGTTTATTGAAAAATCTACACGAAACTATCTTCTTAGACATTTAAATGATGTGACAAACAAGACTTCCAACATGTAGTTACCATCACCATGTAGTCATACTTAACAACAGAGAAAAAAATGTCAACATAGATAAAATGAAAAGTAATGATCAGTAATATTAGGGTTAAGATTAAAAACAAAATTCTCAAAAGAGTTTCAAAACCAAAAATATTGAATCTTTCGGATTGGTTTGATGTAGAATCATAAGTTCAGAAAAGTAATATTTGAGTTACAAAAAGTACAGCCTTTGCACAGCTTCATAGATATATAGATAGGAAAAAATATTAATTGTGCAAGACAACTATTAATTGCTCAACTTCATAGATATATAAATAGGTAAAACTACTACTACAAAACAGTGTATAGATTTGCATAAATTTTCTATAAATATAATTGTATATTTACAAAAGTAATAAAATAATTTTTTTTCAACTCTTTTTAAAAATTATCAATACAAAAATAATTAAATAACAACAAATTGAAAACAATAAATAATTAGCCATTGATTAATTTAAATATTATTTTATAAAATAAAAATTAATAACTTCTAAAATAGTCTTGATTATATGAATATAAGATTATAACTTATGTGTGAATTAGTGTTTAAATTTATCTTTAAATTAACAACCAAGAAATTATTATCTAAATTAATCTCTAATTAAATTAGAGGTTAATTTAAAGTCGATGATAAGTAGCTAAAATTTTAATATAATTAATCTTAGGAACCAATTTCGATTCTAATTTACAAACTAATTATAAATTTTTATTAAAAATAAAGACTATTTTAAATATCAATAATTTTATAAAATAAAATCTAACTTAGTCAATAGAGTAATAATTATTTTTATATCTAAATGTGGTTGTTATTTAATGATTATAATGTAGTGTGTGTTTCGTGTATAAATTAAATTAGGGTTAATTATGTTTCTATTCCTTGAATTTTGATGGAAAATTAGAAATTTTGATATATTTTTGTCTTCAAACTTTATTTTTTAAACAATTGAACTTTTAAAGTGAAATACGTAGTTAAAACAATTTAATAAAATTAGATTAAAAGAACTATATTCATTAATTTTAAAGTTTAAAAACTAAAATATATTAAAATTTTTAGTTATAATGAATTCCGGTTTCTTCAACAACTAAAATCATACTTAGTTTATTAAATTATGTACCTATTTTGTCCTATGACAGTCACGTAAAACATTCTCTTTCAGCAAAACACTTGGAGTATCTTTCATGTAACAAATGGAATTTCATAATGAATTATAAATCCACTTATCCTTTTACATAAATTTCATAAAGTACATATACAAATATATAACTCTTTTAAAATAATTTAGGAACCAAACCCATATTTAATAGAAAAAAAGAAAAAAAACTATAGCAAAAATGAGACCACAGGTTGAAATCATAGCAGTTAGTATAATGAATTTTATGAGAAGGGTTTACCTTCCAGCGTTGGCAGAGCAATTAGATAAAAGCTTGGAGCAATCAGATCCAGTGTAGCATTGATTGCACTCACAAACTTGTTGGTGACCTTTAAGAACAATACCATCAAGGTATGCGTTTCCATGTCCTGAACATTCTATGGCTGCCACAGCCTCGGCTTCTTCTGCAGCTTCTCTGCTCCAACTGATTTCTCCTCTGCAAACAATCATGTTTGAGAAACACAGCACAAACATCAATGTCACAATGAACGATAAATTCATTGGACTTCTTTTTCTCGCCATTCTCTCACAATGAAATGATGATAATATTTTCATGCAGTTTCTGAGTTCAACTTTGAGGTTTCTGAAACAAAGTGGCTCATGCCATGCATTTATATAGCCGGAGATGAAGCCTACATGTTTGAATATTGGCTTTTCAAAATGAAGGATAAATAAGGACTGAGTATGAAGAGAGTTTATTAAGTGTACGCTTCTAGATCTCAAAATTATGACACGCGCTGACTTAAGAAAAGAGAACATATATATTTAACATATAACAGTGAAAACTACCGTACATATGTGTCCACTTTTATTTATTTTATTCTATTCCAGTAAATCTTTTATTAAATTTTGAAAATAATGTTTATTAAAAAATAAGTATTTTTTATAAATAATTATTTGAATTTAATAATATAGTTCATAAAATATAAAATTAAAAAAAAACTTTTTATTATAAGTAATTATTTAAATTTAATTACTTCTTTACATTTTTTTAAACGTTTATTAAAATTAAAATTATATATTTTTTAAAAGTAAAATCGTGACGGAACACATCCTCAAAGAATTTTCCAAATTCAAATTACAAGCATAACACCAATATAGATATTGATTGAATTCACTTGACTAAATTGTTATTTAATATATGTTGATGTAGACACTGTAACATAAAAAAGGTAGAAAGTAAAAAAATTCAAGATTATAATATGGAAAATGATTTTGTGATTATTAAATTTTGACAACTTTCTCTTATAATATGAGGTGATATTTTTTAAGTGGTTTTTTATTTTTTTATTTTTTTATTCTTAATATTTCAAAATCAGTTAGAAGATGCCACAGTAAAAAAGTTATCAAAATTTAATAATAAAAAAATATCATTGTCCTTGTAATATATACATTTTTATTTTCATGCTATCACTACAAAACTGCAAAGAAAAAAGAAAAATAGCTACTTATGATAATATGATAAAATGTTGGTCATAAAAAGGACGCTAACATCGTTGACCAAATAGACGCTGCCCACTCTAAAATGGTAATACATAATTATTAAATTTAAAAAATAAAAATATATAAGAGTCGATTTCCAAAAGAATTAAAAGTGGACATAAAACTAATTTATATATTCAAGGCTTAATTAATGTTTGGTCCTAATTTGTTGGTTTATTTCATTTTGGTTACTTTATTATATTTTGGATCAATTTGATCTTTTAATTTTTAAGAAGGTTCAATTTGGTCTCTACCGTTGAATTGATGTGAACAATGTCTCGTACATGTCATATTTTGTGAAATTTTGAATTTTTTTTTAAATTTAAAAAAAAAAATAAACCGTCACATGTCACTTTATGGTTGTGACACGTATCAATTTAAGAATTTTTTATTTTTTATTTAAAAAAAATACTGTCACATGGCAGGTCACGATTGTGTCACATGTCAAGCTAACATTGATTGTTTTCAATTTACTCCCTCTATTTGAAAATTTGATTCAATTTAGTCCCCCAATTTTTTAAAATGATTCAATCAATGTTAACTTGAATATCAATGTTAAAAAATTGGGGGACTAAATTGAATCAAAATTATAAATAGAGGAACTAAATTGAAAACAATCAAGGTTAACTTGACACGTGGCACAATCGTTATTTGCCACGCGACAGTATTTTTTTAAATAAAAAAAAATAATTCTTAAATTGACATGTGTCACAACCATAAAGTGACACGTGGCAGTTTATTTTTTTTAAAAAAATGAAAAGTTCACAAAATTGACATGTGACATGTAGGGAGATGGTGTTAACGTCAACTCAACGGTAAAGATCAAATTAAACATTTTTAAAGAATTAGAGGATGAGCTTGAATCAAAAAATAATAAGGGAACCAAAATGAACCAAACTAACAAATTAGGGGACCAAAATAATAATTAAGCCTATATTAAAAATAAAACTTAAACATTACTGACACTACACATTAATAAATTTTAAAGATTAAAATACAAGCTCTTTCGAAAATATTAACTAACTAGGTTTTCGTATTTGAATTTATTGTAATTGGATTTTTACTTTTAAAAATGTGTAACAATTAAATTTTTTTTCTTTAATAATATATTAATATTATTGAATATATGTCACGAGTCAATTTCTTTTTTTTCCTTAATTTTGTTTTAATTTTTAATTTTAATTTTAATTTTTATTTAAAAAATATTTTTATGTCACATGGTAAGACACTATCGTGACACGTATCAAGTCATTCTCTGAATTTTAAATTGGTTCTTGTATATTGATTCAATTCAATTTTAATATTTTTTTTAAAGTTAATCCATTTCAACCTTCTTCAAATTGAAACTATATTTAATTTTTATATAAATACTATAATTAATATGTTATTAAATGTTTTTAATAAGATTAAATTTATTTTTCTAAATTTATATTTTATATTTAACTTTATTTAAAATTTATTTTAGATATCATGCCATTTGTGATTCTTTGTTTTGTGTAAGGCAACCTCTTCTGCAATCCTAACGTAGGTTTTGCAAAGTTCGCACACAACTCCAACCTGACTTTTGTTATGGAATCTCCCAACTCGTATTTAGGTTTTCATTTACCCTCATCCAACATGTTTTCATTTTCACTTTTTCAATCTCTTCTCACATTTGTTCCATTGTTCAACCCCATGTTTGTTTTGTAGTGTCTCATAGGTTTGTGTTTTGCTTTCCTTTTTGTTTTGGTTTACTCTTATCAACAATAAAAGCCACCTATGTAATTTTATATTAACACAAAATAATCTGGAGACAATTAAGCAATCTAACAAATAATATTATAATCATATCACTCAATTAATAGAAAAATTAAATGATAAAAACTCAATTGAAAAATATAAAGTATTTTAGTACTCAATATGTAAAAAAATAAAATAGGTACTCAATTAAAAATATTCAAATTTAACATAAATTTGAAACTTAATTAAGCCTATGAAAAATTAAACAAATAAAAATAGTGTGTAACTTGATATAAATATAAGTAGTTAAATAAATTAAAAATATAAGATTAAAAATAATTCATTTAATATAAATATAAATAATATAAATATATTTCTATATGGAACCAGATTGTTTTGTGAGATATGGTATTATTCTCATGCTTTTTGTCGGGATATGCATTCAAGATTGGGATGTCCTCGCCAAGTGTGATATAATGCACCACGGAGGAGCAGGTACCTGCAAGTACTCCAACGTTCAAGTCAATTGGAGCAAAAAATATGCAAGGATAACAAATATAATATTGAGTTTTTACATAGATTTTACATGTAGCCAGAACTGAACTACCTTTGTATACTTGTCTTTTATTAGTTACCTTAAGTAACGCTTGGATTCTTCCATAAATGTTAATGAATGTCTCATTGTAACTGCCGTAACATCTCGAGTTAATGTGTTATCGCGATTACTATAGTTCTTACTTGCATCTATTTGACATACCTCTCTTAGGCCAAGATGTACTCACTCTTAGGTCGAGATGTACTCACTCTATGTGATAAGTATTGTTATTTTTTGTTGCACTGTGAAGGTTGTCCTGACCAAGATGTGTTAGGACCATTTCTGCCTAGATGTATAACACTTTACACAATTGGTAGGTTGTCCTTATTGGTAGGGGGAGCTACTTCACCTATTGAATGAAGAATGATTTTGATGATGTCTACTGGTTTAGAATAAAACATAGCTTGATTAGGATATGCATTAGGAAAATAGCTTCTCTTTATCAAATGTATTTTAGGCCTGCTGTGTAATCTTGCATATGATTAGTTTTGTAACTAATGGATTAGCTGTGAGTATGGCACAAAGGAAGTGAAAACATACTTACGATAGTCGATTAGGTAAATTGCTAATCAATTAGTGACAGCAGAAAACTCTGTATAAAAGTTGTTTTTAGTATCTGTTTGGAGACTGGAGAAAATTGATAAATCACGCAGTTTTTCCCTCTGAGAGAGAATCTTCTGATAGTCACAGAGAGATTGAATAGTCTGGAAGATCACTCAAGTGCAGATCCAAGAAGATTGATGGTTGATTCTACCATGATGGGTCTTGCTTGAATCAAGGAGCTTTTTGTCAAATCTGCACAACATAGGTGTATTCGTTTCTTGATTTTGTTTACTGTATTTCTGATTACAGTTGCTTCAGTGTTTGAAGTGTGGACCTAGGTGCAATTGTGTGGATGCATTGCTCCTAGGGGGAGTTCTTGATTGGTATATCAAGTTCTTGGGTTTTTAGGGTCTAGAATTATATAGGGGTGCTTGTAATTCTTGAATCCTGTTTGTTTAGTGGAATCCTCCTAAGTGTGTTACTTAGGAGAAGACTGGATGTAGATTCGCCTTGAATCGAACCAGTATAAATTGTGTGTCTTGTTTCTTTCTCTCTCTCATAATCTTTCTTGATTGATTTAAACAGTCCATTAACCCAAAACTGTGAAATTGATTAATTGTGCTTTAAAACCTAAAGATTTATTCAAGATTCATCTTAAACCAGACAAAAGCCTATTAATCAATTCATATCCCTTTGTGGTTAAGATAATTAGACAGATCTGTTTTTTAACAGTCTTGATCGAGATGTGTCAAGACCATTTTGGACTAGATGTATCAAGACAACCTTGGACTAGATCTATTAAGACCATCTTGGAATAGATGTATCAAGATCATCTTGAAATAGTTGCATCAATGGCCTTACATAATACATTATCCCCCTAGGCTAGTAGCAAACTAAGTGTAGCAAGTGTTTGTATTAAGCCTTACATAATATATGAAGGTTGTCATGACTAAGATGTGTCAAGACCATTTTAGCCTATATGTATCAGGGTCTCTGTATATAAAGCTCACCAAGTTATTGGCCAGGATGTATCAGACCCTCCTTGGTTGAGAGGTATAATACCTTTCTTTCATATGGAATGAGGGAAGGAGTTTGGGAAGCAATCATATCTTTGGCCAAGATGTACTAGGACCATCTTGGCCGAAATGTGCAAGTCCAACACAATCTGACATGTGCAAGTCCTACATAATACGAGAAACAATATCTTTGGCCAATCGATGTATTGGGACTATCTTAGCCGAGATGTGCAAGTCCAACACCATTCGAGATGTGCAAGTCCAACACAATTCGACATGTATAAGTCCTATATAATACAGGAAACAATATCTTTGGCCGAGATGTATTGGGACTATCTTAGCTTAGATGTGCGAGTTCAACACCATCCGAGATGTGAAAGTCCTATCTAAAACATATGTTTCTTGTCATTAGTTTAGCGAAGGGATATTACTATGGTTATTTTCAATGTTAAACTACGGTATTTATGCGTAGTAAAAAAATGGAGAGTTTAAGACTACAATTTTCAAATGTAGTTTATAGTACATAATAGGCTACAGTTCATGAAAAAGTCATAACTTATATTCATGACTATAAACTATGTTTATTAAAGAAATCGTAGCCTATGCATGATTATAGGTTACAGTTCCTTTAATAATTGTAACCTATAGTCATGAATAGGCTATAGTTTTTTCATGAACCATAGTCATATGTGATTTAAAAAAAAAACATTTAACTAACTCTACACTATAAGCAATACAAAAATTTAGTTTTCACCACTAGTATTGATTTTAAAAAAATCACTAAAAATAGGTATAAATTGATTTTTTAGTCAAATATTTTTCTGATAACTTTTATTATTGTATATTTGTTTATAGAATGTGTACATTGCACATATTTTTCACATGTTTTGTTTTGGAAGGATTTGGTAGATAAAAAACTTGAAATAATCATAATATTTATTGTGGGCCTCGAATTAAGATGTGTTGAACTGTAAAGTTGTTGGAAATTGTATTTCCTTCCAAGGACCAACACCCAAAAGTGGTTGCAAAAGAAAGTTAGTCGTCCAAAATTTCATCATTTATCATCTCTTTTATAATTTTTTTAGTATTTTTGTCCTAATTTCTCTACATTTCATACATTTATTTCACTTACTTGTACTCTTTAGAAAATTCTAAAATTTGGTAGTCTTTTCTAGTAGTAATTAGAGATTTTTAATTCTTTTACATTTTACATTTGTTATACTTTCATGTATACAATATTTAGGGTTTAGGGTCCATCATCCTCTAAAATTTGTGCATACAAAAATTGTCAATATACATATAACAAAAATAAATTGAATATATCATCATATAATTTTTAGGTTTAGGGTGTAAAGAGGAATGCAAACCTAGGAGCGTAGTGCTTGAACGTGAATTAAGTTTCATGGCGAGGGAAAATTTGCGAATGAAAGAAGAAAGTGAGGAAGAAAATGAGAGAGAAAACCTGAAAAACAAAGGCACTTACAATGGCGAGAGACAACAATATTATGCACGAACCAAGTAAAAAATGTTGAAATTAATCCAATTTAAAGAGGTATGGACTAAATTTGTAAAACCATAACCTATACTCAGGGTGTTTGAGTATAAGGAATTGTAGCCTATACTCTGGTGTTTGAATATAGGCTGCAATTTTATCTAAACTGTAACCTATACGTTATTAGTAATTTTGAAAATGTCATTGTGTTTTTATAAATTACTTTTTTCTTGTGACCATAATATATACAACGTAGTTAAATGACATATTTACACTAGTGTCTACATAATTATTTTTTCATCGTGAATATTATGAGTGTGTTCGGATAAGCTTCTTGCTATCTTTCTCCAGTAGTAAGAAAAGTTGAAATTATTTTTCTCATAAACTAGAACTAACTTATGCATGATTTAATATGTACAAACTTTCACACTTTTTTTCTATCTTTTAATTTTACACTAACACAAAAATGATTTTTGATGTCTGCTATTTTTGACTTTTGACATTAGTGGAAACTCTAACATCATATCCAAGGACCTTAAATTGACTTGGAGTTGAAACTCGACGTTCAGGAACATCAGTTACATTAGAGTTTGACATCTCTTAAAGATGAATACCATAACACATCGACATCCAATTGGCGTCGTTTCAAACTAAAATTGGGCAACATTTGAGGTTTGTTAGTGCACTAACAAACATTAAAGGACGTTGGCTATGGCCTAGTCCAACATCCTTTGATATCAGTTAGTGCACTAACAGACATTAAAATATTGTTTCTTCTATTATATTTAGAAATTACCCAAACCTGAAAAACATATAATATTCCAGCATAACTCTGAAAATTTCCCAACACAAACTATATATCAAAACTAAAACTATTAACACAAAAATGTAATTATTAATACTAAAACGATCAAAACTAAAACTATCAAGACAAAACTAAAACTTTCATAATCAAAATCTTGTCATATACAATTTTCAAGCAAAGTACTAATGCTATAGTGAGCCCTAACTTCATCATTCCAGTAGATACATTGCTCACCACTATTTTATTTTCTTTAGTGTGTCATTTGTTGTAGGTGATGAATTCTTGAATAGTTGAAAAAGTAACACAACTTCATTAAGTGTGGATATTAATAAGTTTGATATGAATTCTAATATGTGAAAAATATATATTATTACCTCTATAAAATCTTCTCCAATTGCAACTCAAATGATGATTTTTATCCAAGACATAACGTAATAGCCACATTTCCATGATTTTTTTCTGCTTGTTACACTAAACGTGAATTTGCTATGAGTTGGGCTTACCCACAACTCTAATTAAATTGGAAACATTATTGGTTAGTATTAATATAAACTAATATGAAAAAAAAAAGTAACACCTATGTTTGTAACATGGATTTCAAATCAGGTTTCACCTTCCTATGCAGGGAAACCATACAATTATGCATTATCTTGGAATGATGACCATTAGTTGTCAATAGGACATACAATGAATTAGAAATAGTTAGTCAAATAATTATCATTACTTAATAAAATATTACATTCAGTAACACCTACCTATCTTTGTAGGGTGCAAGGTACATCTCTCTTTATGACTAAGATATTCATGTTTACAAATAAGTTTACTTTAGCATGCAACTTCTGACATTAAAAGTTCATTTTACATTGTTACCTTCTCTTTAAGATAATCTCACTTATTTAGAATTTAAATTCACTTTTTTTTTCCTGTCTTAATTACTAAAAATCTCATATTACATGGGACTTTTCTAGCAAATTTGTTAAACAAATTTGCAAAAAAAAGACTTTTTCCTGCTGTTTTTTCTAAGAATCTTAATTGGCAGGTAATTCCTTCGTGGGTAATTATTTCTTACAATATTATAACATTTGTAAGTATTTGTTACAAAATTTTGTTGTGAAAAGTGTTTTATACATAATATTTTGCAAAAAAATTAACAGCAATTTAATGCAAATTATTTTTTATAACAAAATTTATAAATATTTTCTAAAAAAAATTTCAAAGTAAAATTGGCATAAAATATGAATTTTTTTAGTTATGTGAAGAATTTATTAAAAAGTTTGTCCAAACAAGTATAATATTTATAGGTAATTAAATATTTTGTGTTTATGATTAATGATATTTATATATTTATGATAAGAATTATTTTAAAATTTCATTATTTAATGCTTGAAAACTTAGAAATTGAAAGAGTTTCAAGGAATTTAAGAATATAAAGTTGAAATATTACTATAAAAGAAATCAAATTCTTTTGTTGGACAGATTGTGTGATAAACACGGAAAAAACTTCAGGAATGAGTCATAAGTTTATCAGACAAATAAATTTGACTCTAGACATAAAAAATGTTTTTCAACAAATAAAAATAAAGTAAATAATATTGACCAAAATATTGACATGTGATTTGATTTGAGTTTCATGTTTCTTATCCACGTGCTTCATGCCTAATACTTTCTAAAAAGTATCAAAATGGAAAACTTTTAAAATAAATAGTTAAATTAGTAATTTATGTTTAAAAGTATAACCTTTTTCTCTAAGATTTTTTAAGGATGATTTTGAATTTTTTATAATTTAATAAAGAAATTGTGTATCGCCCCTCAGAGTTTAATTTTCTTTTTAAAAAGTAGAGGTTATTTTTTTACTTCCATTGTTAAAGTGGCATATATATATATATATATATATATATATATATATATATATATATATATATATATATATATACTTTCTCACAACAATTAATTTATTAGAAGAAGATAGTGTCCATTCTATTATTGGTGCAACAAACAAATCCTTGAAGCTGACCTTTTGTTTTTCCTATCAGAAATTTCGAAAATTCAAATTCATCAACTTAATTTTGATATTAATTCTAAGAATAATCGCCATTACACTTTGACTCGATTTAATTGACTTGTATTACATAATAATTTAAATACCCTACAACAATTTAAAAATTAAAAATATAATTATATATATATATATATATTATAGTAAATATTTATTCACTTTTTTATTAATGTTTTTCTGTCTTATTTATTTTTTCTTTATTTTCTTGCAGTCAGACTTTTTTTTTTCTTTTTTTCTTTTACTTTTCTTGTTGTTGTGATTACAAAGAAGGCCTTAGTATTATTATTACTTGTAACCTTATGTACGCAAAAACATAGTGCTATTATTTTTTCATTTATTTTTCAAACAAATACTATCTTCTGAGTTTTCGGTTGCTATCTCACCTGCTAATTCATTAGGTTACAGGTAGACTGGAACAGGCTGCCAATTGGTCTATTTAAATTTTTATAATAAAAATAAAAATTATAATAAATTAAAATAAATTTCTTAAAAATTAAGATAAATAATTATAAAAATTAATTTTTAAATTATATTATTTAAAAGATGAAAGATGTATAATATATTGTAATTTAAATTATTAGTACTTTTAAATTAATTTTAAATTATTAATTATAATAAAATAATTAATAATATAAAATGAATAATTATTTCAATTTATTATGAAAAATATTAATTGATCAATTAAAAATGTAAAAAAATATTTATATGATTCAAGAATAACATTATATGCTTCTTTAATACCATCAACGTGGATCTTCACCATTTACTTTTATTCTAGAAGAGTCAAAATAATATATTTAAAATTTAGATTAATGTTTTCGGTCTCTCAACTTTCAGTAAAAGTTAGAATTAATCATCCTTCGAAACTTTAGATCAATTTAGTCATCATCTTTTGAAATACATAAATTTAGTTCTTTTAAGCTAATTTTGTTAAGTTTATTTAACGTTTCTAAGCGTTTCTTAGCTAACATTAAAGCGAAGATATGTTAGACGGTGTAAGCAACTCAAATGTTATTATGAAATTCTTTTGAATAGTCAAATAAACTTAACAAAATTTGGTTAAAATGATTAAATCCACACATTTCTAAAGTTGGAAACTAAATTAGGTCAAAATTTCGACATTTTTTCAAAATTTACTTTATTCATTAGATATTTTATATCACTATAACTAATACAACAAAAATGAATACGCAATTTAATATAATTATAAATATAAAAGAAATCTAATATATTTTTCTTTGTATTTAAGCCAAAACTAAAATTTATTTTATTCAGTGTAAATAATTATACTGCCCGCAAAAATTTTATTTTCAATTTTATTTCATAATCTTGTTTGATAAAAAATATATAAAAAGAACTTTTTGTTTAAGTAAAATGCATTTCCTATTCTTATCAAAGATCGATATAGTTCAAAGATGATTAATATGCTTTTTCAAATTTAAATTAATTTTCTATTAAATATGTATTAAAAATTTAGTGACAAAATTATTAATTAATAGTAAGTGAGTAAGTAGAAGGGCGATAATAAATATTATAATTTTTTGCAAATTCAATAACTAATTAAATTAATTGTTTTAAAATATATAAATATATTATAAAATTATAATAAGAAATGTATGAAAAAAATTGGAAGGAAGGGTCATGGCCGGACCAACTAAGGTTTGTCCCTAAATACCATGACAAATTGATTACAAGTTAAAGAACGTATATCTTTTATACTCAGACTTAAGAAATTCAATGCACATGAGTTCAATCAAAATCAATTTATCATAATTAAACTCTTAACGTAGCATATAGACTTTATTTTTAAGTTTAATATTAGTAACATGCAAACCACAATTTCTCTGCCACTAAAATAGTCATCTCCTATTTGTATATTTTTTGTAGTTAAGCCAAAAGTATAAACTACCATGTAACAGATATAGGCTCTCTTTCGTTTCTTTTTGTTAGCATGGTTACTCTTCTTAACCTGTATATAAAAGGTTGTACTGTTTTTAATAATAACATAGTCAACATAACATTTCTTATGCATTCTCTCTCTCTCAAAACCCTTTACATCCAAACAAGTATAAGGAAGATATCCTAGATAACAAGAGAAACCTCTTGAGATATATAACAAAAGAAATATAAGCATTAAGAATGTAAAAGTGACTTTTAACATGACTTACCTATTGAAATCATTTTGATTACGTTCCACTAACAATCATCGCAAACTTATCAACTAAGATTTTGTCCTGATTTTGAAATGAAAATTAGCTATTAGCTATATGATAAAAATCAATTATTTATTGTGTGTTGTAAATTTTAAGAATAAAAGTGTACTGTATGTCCAATCAGACCACCGGCAATGTATAATCCGCCGGCCCATCGAATAAGGTTGGGAGGACTTGCATATGAAACAGGATCATCGGTCGATCGGTCCACAGAAACCATGTGAACCCATGAAGGACCATCGATCGATCGGTCACTCAAATAAACTACATATGAACCCACAGAGGACCATCGATTGATCGACCCCACAGGTAAAACACGTTACCTCATAAAGGACCATCGGTCGGTCGGCCCCACAGGTAAATCACACCTTACCTCATAAAGGACCATCGGTCAATCGGTCCCATAGGTAAATCACACGTAATCTCATAAAGGACCATCGGTCGATTGGCCCCACAGGTAAATCACGTTACCTCATAAAGGATCATCGGTCGATCGGCCCTGCAGGTAAATTACGTGTTACCCCTTAGAAGACCATCGGTCAATCGGTTACACAAACATCACGTGTGAATCCACGAAGAAGACTATCGATCGACCACACAGATTAAGTACATATCACTTAACTCATAGAAGATAACCCGCTGGGTTAAGCGACTATCGGCGATCATCCAAACAGAAAACCTAGACCAATCAGCCGGATTAATTAAAATTAAACAAGTCAGTAATCAAAATTAAGGGATCATTGGGCCGTGATTAAGAACCCTAAGTACAGGCCCACACCGGAAACTATAAATAGGGCCCCGAGGTAGGTTGGTGAGGATCTTTAATTCGCATTTATTACAGCAGTTACGATTATCCACCGATCGGTCCATCAACTGACTTAAGCATCGAAGCCTTTTAGACAGGTACCCCGATCGTCTGTCAACTGATCGAATAAGGAGGAAGATTGCTTGACGAGGAAGTTACAGCAGATTACTTGGAGAGGAGGCATAAAAAAGAAAGGAGTAAAATTGAACTGGTTCTTAATAGGTGTTTGATCCCTACACCCGAAACATAAAGAAATGACATTTTAATTCATACCGAGAAGGATCCAATTTATTGACAACCTTACAAACATCAACACAAAAAATATTCTAAAAAAAGTGAAAAAATATTTTCCAAAACTATATAGACCAGGAGTACAATCACCATTAAGAAAAAAAAAAATGCACGCTTCATCTCATCAAAATCAAGAGATTTAATAAAAAATTATTTTCATTCTTAGTTACTTTATTTGTAATCCAATTGATTAAACTAATCATTTCAGTAGAGAAAATTTTTCATAATAACATCTAAACTCCCACCTAAAATACATACATCGGATGGGAATCTAAATTCTAACTTAATTTTTCTTCCGCATTTATTTATGCAATTTTAAATTGTTTTAGAAATGAAACAATCTCCATGGCTGCTTCAAATGAACTAGGTAACAACATTTGATATAATATACGTAAAATTAATAGGAAGAATTGAATATCGTAAGAAATAAAAAAGAATTTTTCTACTGAATGTTTAGGGTTATCATTTGTGATATTTTCAAAATATACTATTTTAAAATTAATATATATTACAAAAATTAATATATCATAATTCAATATATTTTGAAGATAAATTATAATAATAATACCAAAAACATCAGCAAAAACCTTGAACTTGAAAAAGTCATGAAGCAAGCAAAAGTATAATGGTGAAAAAAAAATAGTTACAATACTTTTCTTACACATAATATTCACTCTATTCTTCTAAATAATGACCACTAATTTACATACTAATTTATAAAAGTAAAAATTATTGATTATTAAAATAATCATTATTATCAATAAAAAATTATAATTGGTCATTAAATTAGTTTTTAAAATTTGCTATCATGGTTTTGGCTACCAAAAGAAATTGATTATTAAAAATTAGCTCTCTAGGTTTTGGCCACCAAAATGACTTAATTTCTAATTTGATCTCTAATTAATTAGTGACCAATTATAATTTTTTATTTATAATAATGACAATTTTAGTAACCAATAATTTTTAATTTTGCAAATTGATATCTAGATAGGTCACTATAGAAACTATCTATTTTATGTTTTTAAAATTAGTTTTTAATTGAGAATTTTCTTCTAATGTCACTTTCTCATTATCTAAAGATCTTTTTAAGGAAAAAAATTTAATAAAGAAATACAACACTAATAGGACATGAATTATATTTTGTATAAGAGATTGATATCATCTCAAACTCAAAATCTTAAAACAATTTTTTCATGAATGTGAGATTATATTGAATTTAGATTTAGACTCCAACTTCTGAGTTATCAAACCATGATAAATTAACCACAAAAGCAACCAGATTATATGTTGCATGCAACTCAGTGATTGTTTTATCCAAGTGATGATGTAGTCAAGAATAATTGTTCATGAAGAAAAAATAAATGGAGTTCATTGGTTAATAGAAACAGGACAATTTGATCCATTTGGTCAAGACATAAACATCTTCGGCAGCAGGGGCCAACCATGAGAAAACCACATGGAAATTTTCATCCTTACCACAACGTTGATTTTTTTTGCCAATAAGGTCCACAAAGACGCTTCGGTACAATGTCCCATAAATGTCTATACCAAACTGAGAACAAGAACAAAACCTTTTCACATTCACCTGTAAATTCAAGTAGTTACTATAAAGAAGAAGAAAAAACAAACTATATATACATTTCATGATACAACGAAAAATCCTAGTAAGTGAATGAATTTTAATTTAAAAAAAAAAATAAGCTGAGTTATTAATTAAGGAAACATTAAAAGTTGTCATCCAACAAATTTTGTTATAAAAAATCTTCTTTTATATTATATATATATATATATATATATATATATATATATATATATAATAACCTCAACTAGTATCCTATTTTTAGTAAAAGGGTTTTCAACTTGTTAATGATATCAAAGTCATCTTGGCTTCTAATGAGATTGAGAAGTACGTAATGTTTATCAGCAGACAATCAAGGGTGTATTTTTGGAGCAAATAGATTAGAGTGCTTAATTTGAGAGTTAAAATCTTAATAAATCCTTATTCATGAGTTAACTCATATATAATACACTTTAACACCATTTTCAATTCAAATCTTAATTATAACTAAAAACTTAAATGTTTTTGTAAGAACAAACATTCAAAAAAACTAATTTATAAGCTTTAAAATAGAGTAAAGGATGAACATATTTATTTTACAATTTGAACATGATATGCAAATACTAAGTACCTGTTAATCATAAGGAGAAGGTAATTAATCAATTTGTAAGTCTTTATACTATATTTTATCATCAAAGCTATTTATATATTATTTTTAATTGATGTATAGTTTTATATTTGAAAAAATTAGAATATTTCATATAGTATTTTTATGTAGAATAATATTTATTATTAATAAAAGAAAACACAAATAATTAATATAAGAACTATAAAATGAATAAAAAGTACACAAATAATAAAAATAAGATAAATTTATATTATATAAGTGAGTACAAATCTCACTTTATAAATTGATTTTGTAAAATTAAATTAAATTTAAAATTCATGTTTTAATAATAAGATAAATAGTCCTTTAATATGTAAATCCTATCAACATACCAACATAGTTCATAAATATATTTATGTGATATATTCAATCGTGGTCACAATATAAATATTCTAAAACAGATAATATATTTTATTAATTGTTAAGGATTATTTTCTTTCCTATAAATGAGATTATTCAGCAAGACACAATTGTTCATATACGTCAAATCAAATTGTTCATAGCACAAGTTTGAATCTTCACAAAAATAATCTTCACCCAAATTTTTATTGCTTTGGGTCAAACTAGTTTTGTGGAAGACAAAGTCTTGGGATGCAAGTATACTAGGTTAACAAAAAAAAAACAATTTAAACTAACAAGAAAACAAATAGCAAAAGCTATGTTTTTTCTTAGTGGTGATCTGAAATTTTTATTTAATTAATCTTTAATAATGACTTGAAATTGCTATCCTATACGGTCTAAATGCAGGCGCAGATAAGAAATATATCAAAACGTGGTGATTTGAATATTACGCTCTAGATGAATTTTATATATTAGAGTGAATGTCAAGATATCCTTTCATATGTCATGTTGACAAATTTTTTGTACGGAAACATATCTTGAATACTGTATTTAATTTAATATTTATTCTTGTCCTACAAGAAAATTCTATATTATAACAATTTTAATAAAAAAAATTATTAATTACTGTATTAACTAATTTATAAAATAAAAAATTATTGATTACTAAAATAATTATTATTATAAATAAAAAATTATAATTGATATCTAAATTAGTATACTAAAATTTTGACTACCAAAAAAATTATTTTATAAATTGGTCATTAAATATTAACTATCAAGGTTTTGAGTACTAAAAGAATTAATTTATGAATTAGTTTCTAATTAATTAGTAGTCGATTTAACGATCAATTATAATTTTTTGTTCATAATAGTGACTATTTTAGTAACCAATAATTTTTTATTTTTTTAAATTGATATCTAAATTGATCATTATAATTACTAACAATTTTTTGTTACTAAAATTGGTTACTATTTAAGAGTTTTGTTTTAGTATTAATTTCTAAAATATATTATTGTCAAACCTTGTACACATATACATGTGAGTAATTTTCAAAATTATCAAATATTTTATTTATTTTAGCATTTTAGTAGGAAAAATAGAATTTAAGTATAATTCAAAAATACAAAATTGACTTAGTAAGGTAAGATTTACATTCATCAATATAATATGATTTGGTTATATATATAATTGATGTGGGACCTTTATCATACTCCCTCACGTTAAGGAAATGGATAAAAATGATTAGATGGGGGACCAATAGCGGGTAATACAATAGTCCCAAGAGTTTTTGTTAGGAGAGAGATTGATATGCTCTAATATTATTTTAATAAAGTAAAATTTAAGTTTAACTAAATATAACAAAACCAATTTGTACGATTAGATTTACACATGCTTATATGCTATAATTTGGTTATGTCGACATGAGATTTTTAACATCTTTCTTGAAGTTGAGAATTGAATATATGGAGCTTTGGACCAAAGGGAACCAGATAATAGATGAAATAATAGGCCTATGAAACTTGATTAGAACAAACTCTAAATAATCCTATATAATATTAATAAAGTAGCATTTAAATATAACTCAATCTCACAAAAACTAACATGAAAATATGGTTTACATCCATATATTATAATTTGATCATAATGTAAGATATCTAATAAGATCCTCTTAACGCTAATATATGTTTTTAAGTTAGAGTTGTTTAAAAGGACAATAATAAAAAAATATAGATAAAAGTATCACACAATAAAAAAAATTATCATAAAATATTGTCATAAAACTATTTCAAGCATGTTATAAAATTGGATGTTAATGTTATAAAATTTTGTCATAAAACTATTTCAATAAGTTTTCTAAAAGAATACATGGATAAAAAAAAAGTAGAAAAACATAATGAATAGTTAAGAGAATTCAAAGAAAAAAATGCAAAAAATCTAATATATATATATATATATATATATATATATATATATATATATATATATAATATTCAAAACTCCGAATATTGTTATTTAGATTTTTCTTAATATTGAAATTGTAATTTCGAGAGTAAAATGTCCTTTCATTGATTATTTTTATATAATAATGTCACCTATTTAACTAACAGAAACATGAGTGAGTTAGAAATATGACTCTTTTATGTTGACTGTAGAAATAACATAGTTAACCTCTTCCACTACAACAAAACTAATAATTTGCGAGAGAAATTAACGAGGAAAATTATTCTTTACTAATTTCTCGCTGTTTGGCGAGAGATCAACATCAAAATGATTTTGTAGATAGTTTGTGAAAAAAATTAATGAGGAAAATTATTTCTCATTAATTTCTCGTTATCTAGTGACGGATCAATGACAAAAAAATCTTGTAGCTAATTCCGTAGTGCTATTTCTGAATTTTTCACTCAACCATGGAAAAAAAAAGATGATGTTTATTTTTGTTTTAATTATGTATCTTAAAAATTGTAAGGTTAAAAATTTACTTTTTTATGACTTTGATTATTTTTGAACATAGTAAAATTTCACACATTTCATCCAAATGTCTAACAAGATATATTATATTTTTTTATTTACCATTATATTTTTTAAATGTATTTAAAAAAAATAATAACATGGAACCTTTTGGTAGTTGACACTTTGTTAGGACCATCCAATCACCTTTATATCTAATTCTTACATAGATGACTACCATATTTACTAAGGATTTTGATAAATTAATTTTTTTATTATGGTCAAGTTAAGCATTAATAATCTACACACGAACTTGTGAAGTTGATAAGATTATTGTTTCTATACGTATGTACTCAATTCAAATTTTCACTCGACACTTTAACTGAAATGGTTTAACGTATCATAAAAAATATGACTACATTACTAATTATAATTCATCGTAATGAATAAAAAAATTTCAATTTTTTTTGTTTTTATTAAAAAACTATAAATAATTAAAAGAAAGAAAATTTTCCTTTTTAAAAATAACGATGAAGCAATAAGTAATAGAAAAAGTGAATAATAAATAAAAGGAAAAAAAGAGAGAGCTTTATCCATGTTTTTAAACCTTTACCCACTTTCTTTTTACACCCCATTTGTTGTTCACACCACAGTGATTTTCTTTTCGACCAACATTTGAACGTTGAGGTTAACTGTCCAAACCATTGTGTTCTACAGCCCCTCACTTTATTTTCACACCCTTCTTCCACAATGGATTTTTGGCCCAATACATTTTCACACTAATTAAATAATTTCATTTTATTTTCACAACCCTATTTTACATTGGACTGTTGACCCAGGTCCACATTTTATATTTTCATTTTTTTTAAAATTAATTCAATCTCACAAAATTAATTTATAAGATGAGGTTTTCACCCATTTATATGGTATGAGGTACTATGTTGAAAATTTCATATTAATTAAAAATAAGATAAGTTTATAATATAAAATAAGTGTAAACTTAATCTTATAAGTCAAATTTTATGAGATTGAATTAGATTTAAAATTAATTTTTTAATAAGATTGCCATTCTTTCATTACACTCATCGTCTCCACATGATTCATCACCAGAATCTACAGTTTTAGCACCTCTGAGACTACACGCAAAAGAAAATCGATCACGAACCCACCCACCACCTCCGAGGCTACCAGCCTTTATTTATTTTTTGGGCTTTTTCCTTCCTCACACTGAAACAACCATTCCTTCCTAAATCCCTATTTTTTTTCCTGCACCCCTAAATTTTATACTTCCCCTTTTACTCTTAAGAAGTTATATTAAAGAAAGAAAGGTTAAAATATATATATATATATATATATATATATATATATATATATATATATATATATATATATATATATATATATTACTAAAAATTCTCATATTACATAAAAATTTTCTTATAAATATGTTAAAAAAATTTGTAAGAATAAACTTTTTTCTGTTATTTTTTCTAAGAATTTTAATTGACAAGTAATTCCTTCATAGATAATTATTTTTTATAAAATTATAAAATTCGCAAGTATTTCTTACAAAATTTGTTGCAAAAAGTGTTTTATACAAAATATTTTGCAAAAAAAATTGACAGTAATTTCCTGCAATTTTTTTTATATAACAAAATTTATAAATATTTCCTACAAAAAAAATTCAAAATAAAATTGGTAGGAAATATAAGTTTTTTTAGTAGTGATATGTATTTTCTTCTTCTTCCTTCACAACTACACCACAATCTTCATTCTCCCTTTTTCTTTGTTCATTTCTCTTAACAACAACACTACAAGAGGATGGTGGCTTTTCGATAAGCAGGGATTACATAGTTCTTTTAACTATGGAAATGAGGTTACGACTTTCCACAATTGTTTTCTGTCTCAATATCTTAGAACCCATGCGTTGTCGTTGCTACACGTTGCCTACCACCTCACCAAACTGGACTTCTTGATGGGCTTTTATGTTTTTAGCTTTTAACCGTTGACTCTTTCTTTTTCTTACTTTTGTTCCTATAAATAAGCCTTTATGCCTCTTCATGTAAAGTCAAGTCACAAAGACCACTTTCATCAATAACAACTCTTTTCTCTTTTTCCTTTTTGAGTCTTTTTCTTCTCCGCCACGCATTCGTTGTGTTTGTTGTTTTGTTATACTGAGTTACTTGTTTGCAAAAGTCTCTATCTCCTTACAAGAGCATGATTTCCAAGATGGTATCAGAGCTTTTCAATTAAAAAGAATCTGCTCCGCTGGTTTACTCCGATCTCTTCTTTTCTTGTTTCTTTTTATCTGTTTCTTTCTTTTCTCTCTACCCGTTATCTTGCCATCATGGCTAAGGAAGAAAAGTCTGAAAAAGAATTATTTGTCAAATGAGAGTTATTTGTACTTACATCCTAGAGAGAATCCAACCACTGCCCTTGTTACCTTTGCTAGATTCAGGTAACCACCATTCTTGGAGTAAATCTATGCTAACAACTCTTAATGCGAAAAATAAGCTCTAGTTTGTCAATGGCTCTATGCTGAACCAGACAAGAATGAGCTTGCACACGATTCTTGGATAAGATGCAATAATATGGTAGTTTCCTAGTTAGTACATTCTGTATCACACTAGATCCGACAAAGTATTTTGTGGATGGAGAGTGCTGAAGAAATATGGAATGATCTGAAAGCACGTTTCTTTCAAGGAGACCTTCTCCGGATATCTGATTTACAAATGGATGCAGCTCATTAGGTTGCACCTCATATTCTTTCTTTAAAGAATCAATTGCCTTTGTGAGCTCATTAGGAGTTTCAACTATGTTTATGTCACCTACATAAACAACAATTATGGCAAATTCATTATCGAATCTTTTCATATAAATACAAGGACAAATAGGGTCATTTTTATACCTCTCCTTTAACAAGTACTCACTAAGACGGTTATACCACATACGTCCTGATTATTTCAATCCATAAAGGGACTTATTCAATTTTATTGAATAATCTTCTTTAGAATTTACTTTGTTGGGCAATTAAATCCTTCAGGGAGTTTCATATAAATATCATTCTCCAAAGAGCCATACAAATAGGCTATAACAACATCCATGAGGTGTAAATTCAGACCTTCTTGTGCAACAAGGCTAATTATATATCTAAATGTTGTTGCATCCAACACTGGAGAATATGTCTTCTCAAAATCAATTTGTGAAAAACCTTGAGCAACTAACCGTGCTTTGTACCTAACAATTTCACCATTCTCATTTCATTTTTGTACAAAAACCCATCTGTACCCAATAGGTTTTACACCCTCAAGTGTGCGAACTACAGGTACAAAAACCTTTCATTTAGCAAGCGAATCTAATTCTACTTGGATTGCATCTTTCCAATTTGGCCAATCATTTCTTTGCCGACAATCTTCAATTGCAATTGGTTCTTGATCCTCATTGTCACTTATAACATCCTTGCTACATTATATGCAAAAACCTCATCAATATTGACTTTATTACGGTTCCATATTTTATGATTCATAACATAATTTATTGAGATCTCATCATTTTCAAAAATTTCAGGTACCTTAGGTTCTTCTGAAACTGAATCATTAATTATGTCAAAAGAATCTTTTGGGACTTTTACCCCCTCGATTAGGCCATCTTTCCTTTTTTTCCCTTTTTCTCATTTGAGGATTTTTATCTTTGGAACCGACAGGCCTACCACGCTTCAGGCGTGTTTGAGATTCATTTGTCATATTAGAGTGTCCACCAGGAATATCAATTCTGATTGGAGCATTAGTAGCGGGTATATGCGACTTAGTTACCATTTTTGTGTCAGTAAAAGCATCTGGTAATTGGTTGGCCAATTTTTGTAAATGAATTATCCGATGAACTTCTAATTCACACTCTTTTGTACGAGGATCAAGATGAGATAATGATAATTCATTCCAACCAATATCCTTTTCCAGTTTCTTTCTTTCTCCCCCTAACGTTGGAAAAACTTATTCATCAAAATGGCTATCAGCAAATCGAGCTGTAAATAAGTCACTTGTTGATGGTTCATGATATTTTATTATCGATGAAGAATCATATCCAACATATATTCCCAAACGTCTTTGAGGACCCATCATAGTCCTTTTTGGTGGGGAAATTGGGACATATACAACACACCCAAAAATTCTTAAATGAGAAATATTAGGTTGCTGACCAAAAACCAACTGCAGAGAAGAGTATTTGTGATAATTTGTTAGTCTGATGCGAATCAATACTGCAGCATGCAGAATTGCATATCCCCAAGTAGTCATTGGAAGATTAGCTTTCATAAGTAAAGGTCTTGCAATCAATTTTAGACGTTTTATCAATGATTCTGCAAGTTCATTTTGAGTATAAACATGTGCTACTGGATGTTCAACTTCAATTCCAATTGGCATACAATACTCATTAAAAGCATGAGACGTAAATTCACCAGCATTATCAAGACGAATTTTCTTAATTGGATAATATGGGAAGTGGGCTCTTAACTTGATCAATTGTGCTAATAACTTAGCAGATGCTTGATTTCGAGTTGATAGTAAACAAATATGTGACCATCTAGTGGACGCATCAATTAATACCATGAAATATCTAAATAATCCACATGGTGGGTGTATTGGACCACAAATATCACCTTGTATTCATTCTAAAAATGAGATTGACTCATTTCTAATTTTTTCTGGTGATGGTCTTATTATCAACTTTCCCTGCGAACATGCAGTACATGAGAAATCATTGGACTGAAGAAGTTGTTGACTTTAAATTGGATGTCCACATGAGTTTCAACTATTTTTTGCATCTTGATATATCCAGGATGACACAATTGATCATGCCAAACAAGAAATTCATTCTTATTTGTAAGCTTCTAGCTTACAATAACATGCGTCTCAGTCGCATTAATATATGTGTAGTACAAACCATAAGAGAATGCTGATAATTTCTCCAATGCACATTTTTTATTTAACTCAATTTGAGTGATATAAAGATATTCAATATCTCCTTCATTATTTGTCTCAATATGATATCCATTTAGACGAATATCCTTGAAACTGAATAAATTTCTATTGGACTTAGGAGAATAAAATACATTTTTAATATGCAATCTTGTACCTCTTGGTAGAAGTACAATAGCTCTTCCGGAGCCTTCAATTATATTTGTAGTACCAGAAATAGTACTAACATTGACTTCTCGCATTACCAAACAAGAGAAAAATTTATTACTCTTGAGAATTGTATGAGTTGTTGTATTATCAGCAAGGCACAGATCCCCATCATTGGTGTTAATGCCAATATTCATTCTTCGTATAAACATAAATATCAATATTAGATATTACTTTGTAAGAGGAGAAGAAAAAATAAATAAATAAAAAGAGAATTTTATTCATAAAAACTTATACATATAAAAGCAACATGAATTAAATATAAAATATTGTCTTAAAATTTTAAAACATAATATAAAATAAACTAAAACTATTTTCTAACACTCCCATCACCAATAAGGTGATCAATGCTTCCATCGGGTTTAGAAAAGAAATCACCAATATCAAGATGAGTAGTATCCATATGGCCATAATCAAAATCACCATCTTCATAGGCAAAGTGTGTTTTTATGTTCTTCTTTTTAAGTGATTCTTGGTAGAGTTCAACAAGATGCTTTGGTGTATAACAGGCACGGGTCCAATCCATTACTGCCACAATGATAACATATATTTTCAGCTTTTTTGCCATTATTTTCACCCCTTTCTTTTTCCTTTTTCGCATTGTTGTTCCACTTCTGTTGATGAAGTTTCTCTTTAAAATTTCCTTTATAACCATGTGCACGACCATGATTAATAGCACGACCATGGCTACGACCACGACCAAAATTACGACCACGATTATTATTAGGGTATTGACCTCGTCCATGATTATATGGATCAGATGTTGCTGCATTCACTTCTGGGAATGGAGCAGAACCAGTTGGTCGGGCCTCATGATTTTTCATCAAGAGCTTATTATTTTGTTCAGCCACAAGAAGGCATGAAATCAATTCAGAATATCTGTGAAAGCCTTTTTCACAATATTGTTGTTGAAAAAGCAAATTAGTGGCATGAAAATTGAGAATGTTTTTTCCAACATATCCTTATCAATAATTTTTTCTCCATATAGAGTCAATTGAGAAGTAATTCTAAACATGGCAGAATTATATTCACTTACAGTTTTAAAATCTTGCAACAATCATAACGAGCTTTTGGCAAAATCACAATTTTCTGGTGGTCATATCTTTCTTTAAAATTTTTCCAAAATACAGAAGGGTCCTTTACAGTAAGGTATTCAATTATCAACCCTTCATGAAGATGGCGACGAAGGAAAATCATAGTTTTAGCTTTATCTTGTTCAGATGCTTTATTTCCTTCTTTAATAGCATCACCCAGACCCATTGGATCTAGATGAATTTCAGCATCTAAAATCCATGATAAATAATTCTTTCCCGAAATATCAAGGGCCGCAAATTCAAGCTTTGCAAATAAAGTTTGTGAATGAGAAAAAGTAATAAGTCTTCATGCTCAGTTGGATAGCCCTCGTGTTGATAACGTGTTATAAAATAAAAGTAATAAGAGAGAGAAGAAGGAGAGGAAGAATAGAGAATGAGAGAGTAGGGAGCAACTTCTGTTAGTATGTGTGTCTTATTACTGATAGGACGAGTCCTATTTATAGATACAATATGGTAATCCAGAAAGGATATAAATCAAATAGTTAATACAAAATATTACAAATAGAGTAATGAATCATGAGTATCAATTATATCAATTATGAGTAATTGTATCAAATTCATGGATGACCATTAATTAATAACACTTTTTAATTTATGCAAAGGAGTAGTCTGTTTTAATAAATTATTATGAAATTGGTGAAGTCGTAAGAAGAAGTCTTGATGACGACTTTATTTTAATTTTTTATGTTTCAACTGAAGTCGTATTAGGAGTGACGACTTTAAATTATTTTTGGTTAAATTAATCGTATAGTACCCAGTTTGGGACTAGTGTGTCAAATAGGTACCCGGTTTTAAAAAAGTGTCAATTGCATCCCAACTTTTGAAAATTGCTTCAATTAGGTCCCTTTCAGACAGAGTTGACTAACACCGTTAGTCTACGTGCCACGTGTCAATCTGTGATTTTTTTAATTTTTTTTTTAAATTTTTAAATTTTTAAATTTTTAAATTTTTTTTTAAAAAAAATAAAAATGCCACGTGTCAAGTCCCTGTGTGTGACGCGTGGCATTGTCAGTACCACGTGACATTGTAATGCCACGTGTCAGTGTCACAATTAGATGTCATTGTGTTGATTTCGATTTAGTCCCCACATATGTCTTTTTGTTTCAATTTAGTACCTAAGTATGTGTATCTGATTCAATTTTGTCCCATTTTTTTTTTAATAATTAAAATATTTTTGTAATCCATTTTTTATAAGATTAAAAATAATTAAGTATAAATATTTTTACAAAATTAAGTACTAATATTTATAATGTTTCTCTCAATTTCAGACCAAA